>OEIU01000543.1_pt1 | contig 33894 bp, 40 predicted proteins | sample 1539221 | NCBI WGS metagenome assembly OEIU01 (sample SAMN03792071, study PRJEB22550) | activated sludge metagenome | feature: wastewater treatment plant; material: activated sludge; isolation source: Wastewater treatment plant of a petroleum refinery complex | place: Argentina: Zarate | collected...
CTCATCAGCGGCGTGTGCAGCGACGGCGTGACGTTCCACACCACCATGTAGCCGACGAAGCAGGCGAGCACGAAGACCGTGAAGTGCGCGAGGAAGCTCGCCGGCGCGTACAGGCCGACGAAGCCGAAGGCGAGTGCGCCGACGACGAACACCGTGACGAGCGCCTTCGCCGACATCGGCTCGCCGGGGCCGTGGCCGTGGCCCTTCTTTGCCGCCGGCACGGCCGCGGCCGCAGCGGCCTTCGGCGGCGGCGCAGGCAGCTTCAACGGCGGCGGCGGCCAGGTGACGCTGCCCTCCTTGATGACGGTGAGGCCGCGGATCGCGTCGTCTTCCATGTTGACGTCGATCGCGCCGTCCTTCGTCTTGCAAAGTTCCTCGGCCAGGCGCAGCAGGTTGTTCGAGTAAAGCGTCGACGACTGTCTTGCCATTCGGCTGACGAGGTCGGTGTAGCCGACGATCGTCACGCCGTGGCGCACGACCGATTCGCCGGGCACCGTGAGCTCGCAGTTGCCGCCCTGCTCGGCCGCCATGTCGACGATCACGCTGCCGGGCTTCATGCTGCGCACCATCTCGGCGGTGATCAGCTTGGGCGCCGGCTTGCCCGGGATCAGCGCCGTCGTGATGATGATGTCGGCGTCCTTCGCCTGCTCGGCGTACATCGCGCGCTGCGCGGCCTGGAAGCCCTCGCTCATGACCTTGGCGTAGCCGCCGCCGCCCGAGCCCTCTTCCTCGTAGTCGACCTTGACGAACTCGCCGCCGAGCGAGACGACCTGGTCGGCGACTTCGGCGCGCGTATCGTTGGCGCGCACGATCGCGCCCAGGTTCGCGGCGGTGCCGATCGCCGCCAGCCCTGCGACGCCGGCGCCGGCGATGAACACCTTGGCCGGTGGAATCTTGCCGGCCGCCGTGACCTGGCCGTTGAAGAGGCGGCCGAAGGCGTTGGCCGCCTCGATCACCGCCCGGTAGCCGCTGACGCCGGCCATCGAGGTCAGCGCGTCCATCTTCTGCGCGCGCGAGAGCTGGCGCGGCAGCGAGTCGATCGCGAGCACCGTCGCCTTGCGCGCGGCGAGTTGCTGCATCAACTCGGGGTTCTGCGCCGGCCAGACGAAACCGATCAGCGCCGCGCCTTCGCGCAGCAGCGCGACTTCCTGTGGCGTCGGCGGACGCACCTTGAAGACGATATCGGCCGCAGCCCAGAGTTCAGCCGCGGTCGCCGCGACCTCGGCACCGGCGGCGCGGTAGGCGTCGTCGGTGAAGTTCGCCGCGTCCCCGGCGCCGCTTTGCACCGAGACCGAGAAGCCGAGCTTGACGAGCTTTTGAACGACGTCGGGAACGGTGGCGACGCGCTTTTCACCTTCCGCCGTTTCCAGGGGTACACCGATGCGCATGCTTCTCTCCTCGCGATGGTCGTCGTTATCGTCAGCGACGGCGAAACTAACACATCGGCGCGGGCCCGGTCTTGATCTGGGAAAGTTCGCGGCGCAACGGCCGGGCCGCGCGCCGCCACGCGCCGAGCAGCGGGTACCATCGCCGCCCGATGTCCGCCGAGCGCTTTCGCCCCTCCGTCACCGTCGCCGCGATCGTCGAGCACGGCGGCCGCTTCCTGCTCGTCGAGGAGGAGACGCCCGAAGGCCTGCGCCTGAACAATCCGGCCGGGCATCTGGAGCAGGGCGAATCGCCGCTCGAGGGTGTGGTGCGCGAGGCGCTCGAGGAGACGGCGCGCGTCTTCACGCCGGACGCGCTGCTGGGCGTCTACCTGTCGCGCTTCACGCGGCCGCTGACCGGCGAGGACGTGACCTATCTGCGCATCGCATTTCGCGGCAGCGTCGGCGACGCCGACCCGGGGCGCGCGCTCGACGAAGGCATCGTGCGCACACTCTGGCTGACGCCGGACGAGATCCGCGCCAGCCGGTCGCGCCACCGCAGCCCGCTCGTGCTGCGCTGCATCGAAGACCACCTCGCCGGCATCCGCCATCCGCTCTCGACGCTTGTCGCCGACGACTCGCTGTACGTTTCGCGGGCCGAGCCCGGCGCCGCGGCGACACCGTGAGCGCGCGCACGATGCGCATCGTCGTCGGTCTCTCGGGCGGCGTCGATTCGGCCGTTGCGGCGCATTTGCTCAAGCGCGACGGGCACGAAGTGGTCGGCGTCTTCATGAAGAACTGGGAAGGCGACGACGACGACGCGTACTGCTCGTCGAATGCCGATTTCGTCGACGCCGCGGCGGTCGCCGACGTGCTCGGCATCGAGATCGAGCACGTCAATTTCGCCGCCGACTACCGGGATCGCGTGTTCGCCGAATTCCTGCGCGAATACGAGGCCGGGCGCACGCCCAACCCGGACGTGCTGTGCAACGCCGAGATCAAGTTCAAGGCCTTCCTCGATCACGCGATGGCGCTCGGCGCCGAGCGCATCGCGACGGGGCACTACGCCCGGGTTCGCTGGAAGCCGGGCGATGCCCCTGGCCGAGATGACAAGTCGGGCGCGTCGGCGCCCGACGGCGCGCGAGTGCAGGAACGTCCCGACCGCTTCGAGCTGCTGCGCGGGCTCGACCCGCTGAAGGACCAGAGCTACTTCCTGCACCGGCTGACGCAGGCGCAGCTCGCGCGCACGCTATTCCCGGTGGGCAGCCTCGCGAAGACCGAAGTGCGCCGCATCGCCGCCGAGATCGGCCTGCCCAATGCGAAGAAGAAGGATTCGACCGGCATCTGCTTCATCGGCGAACGGCCGTTTCGCGAATTCCTGAACCGCTATCTGGCGCACACGCCGGGGCCGATCCTGGACGACCGCGGGAGGCGCCTCGGCGAACACGTCGGCCTGTCGTTCTACACGCGCGGCCAGCGCAAAGGCATCGGCATCGGCGGCGTGAAGGAGCGCGGCGCGCCGCGCGGCGCCGGCGATCATGCACCGTGGTTCGTCGCGCGGAAGGATATGGCGGCCAATACGCTCTACGTCGTGCAGGGGCACGACCATCCATGGCTGCAGTCGACGACGCTCGTCGCCGGCGATGCGGCCTGGGTCGCGGGCGCGCCGCCGGGCGCGGGGCGCTATACCGCGAAGACGCGCTACCGCCAGTCTGATGCCGCCTGCCGGCTCGACCCGCCCGCGGCCGCCGCCGATGCCACGGCGCGCTTCGCGCTGCACTTCGGCGCTGCGCAGTGGGCCGTCACGCCCGGGCAATCGGCGGTGCTCTACGACGGCGAGGTCTGCCTCGGCGGCGGCGTGATCGAGAGCACCGCCTGAGCGCCCCCAGGGCCGGAGCAGGTCCGGCCCGCACCCCGTGGGGGGTCAAGCAAAGTGGCAGAGCCACATTTGCTTGCGAGCGCCGGCCGGGTTCAGCCGCCCGGGCCGCCGTTCTTTTTCTGCGCTTCGAGAATCGCGCGCATCTCGGCGCTGATCGCGCGCAGCCTCGAGTCGATCACCGACGCCTCGATATAGTCCGACGCGCTCGCCGCGCGCGCCATGCGCTGGCCGGCGCGCAGCCGCTCGATCGCACCGGGCAGGTCGCCCAGCGCATACTGGCTCTCGGCATCGGCGCGCAGCGCGCGCAGCGGCTGGCCGTCGATCGCCCAAAGGTCGGAGAGCGCCTTCCAGGCCGGTGCGTCCAGCGGATGATTTGCAACCCAGGTCTGCAGCCGGTCCTCGCTGTTGCGCAACTCGGCCTGTGCCGCCTGTGGATCGCGTGTGCCGAGCGCGCGCGCAAGCTGCGCCTGTTGCAGCAGCACCGGGCGCGACATCTCGGCGCGCAGCGGCGCGAGCATCGCCAGCGCCCGGTCGAGGTCGCCGCGATCGGTGAGCGACTGCACCGCGAGCAGCCGCACCGCGCGCGCGGCGCGGGCGTCGGACTTGCCCTCCTGGCGCACGATCCTGGACGCGATATCGAGCGCATGGTCGGCGCGCGCCCAATCCTTCAGCAGCGTCGACGCCAGCGCGCTCGCGTAGGCCGCGCCGAGCCGCTGCGTCGCGCTGCCGATGCCGAATACCGCCACATCGGGCAACTGCTCGACCTTTGCATCGCGCTGCTTCGGCGCCGCGCTGGCCGCGGCCTCCGGCGCATGGACCGCGTCGGTGTCGAGGTCCTGCATGCGGCGCAGCGATTCGACGCGCGTATCCATCAGCACCCGCGAGCGCGCCTGCGCGATCGCATGCTCGAGGATGTCGCCGGTGTAGGCCGGCACGTTGGCGCCACCCAGGCGCGCACGCGCTTCGCCGATGCGCTCGACGGTCAACGGGTGGCTGCGCAGATACGGATAGTTGCCGTCGTCCATCAGGCGCGACGCGTTCTCGAGCTTGTCGAACATCGCCGCCATGCCGGCCGGCGAGTAGCCGGCCTCGCTCAGCACGCCGTAGCCGACGCGGTCGGCCTCGCGCTCCATGTCGCGCGAGAAGTTGAGCTGGGTCTGGATCGCCGCCGCCTGCCCGCCGGTGACGGCGGCGGCGGCGGCGTTTCCGCCGCTGGCCCCGCCCATGCGGCTGGAGGCGAGGACGCCGAGGATCGTCGCGACGATGCCCAGCAGCGACGCCTGCTTGCTGGCGCCGACGCCGCGCGCGATGTGGCGCTGCGTCACGTGCGACAACTCGTGCGCGAGAACGGCCGCCAGCTCGTCGCGATCGACCGTCATCGCGATCAGCCCGAGGTGGACGCCGACGAAACCGCCCGGCAGCGCGAAGGCATTGACGCTGCGTTCGCGCACCAGGAACGGCTCGAAGGTATAGCGCAGGTCGATCTCCTCGGTGATATTGCCCTTCTTGCGCGCCGCGGCGACGAGCGGCTGCCAGATCTCGTTGACATACTCGAGCAGCATCGGATCGTCCAGGTACGCCGGATCGCGGCGCACGATGCGCATGATCTGGATGCCGATTTCGCGCTCGGCACCGACGCTCAGATCGTCGGACGCCGAATCGCCGAGCGCGGGCAGCGCGTTGGGCGACTGGGCGACGGCGGCCGGCGGCGCGACCGCGCCGAACAGCAGCGCCGCGCAGACGACCGCCGTGACGCGCCGTGCGGGCGGGCCAAGAAGGCGGGTCGGGTGGCGTGCGGGGGGGGCGGGCAGCGGCATGCGGTCCGGTTCAGGGGGGATTGATCGTCGCGCCGCTATGATGCCAGCGCCACGTTGCTCGTTTGTATCGTTTGCCGCGCCTTTCGTTCCGTCCATGAAACCCGCCAAAGCGCCCGCCGCGCTGACCCACTTCGACGCCCGCGGCCAGGCGCACATGGTCGATGTCGCCGCCAAGGCCGAGACGCACCGCGTCGCGCGCGCCGCGGGTTCGATCCGCATGCAGCCGGCGACCTTCGCGCTGATCGAGTCCGGCAGCGCGAAGAAGGGCGACGTGCTCGGCGTCGCGCGCATCGCGGCGATCCAGGCCGCCAAGCGCACGAGCGAGCTGATCCCGCTGTGCCACCCGCTGCCGATCACGCGCGTCGCGGTCGACTTCGAGCTCGACGCCGCCGCGAGCAGCGTGCGCTGCAGCGCGCAGGTCGAGACGCTCGGCCGCACCGGCGTCGAGATGGAGGCGCTCACCGCGGTGCAGATCGGCCTCCTGACGATCTACGACATGTGCAAGGCGGCCGACCGCGGCATGGTGATCGAAGGCGTGCGCGTGCTCGAAAAGCGCGGCGGCAAATCGGGGGAGTGGACGGCACCGGACTGAACCCCGACCCGCGCCGATCACGCCGCCTTGCGGCGGTACAGCACGCCAGGCAGCTTGGCCATTTGCGCGTCGCAGGTCAGCAAGTCGGCAGACCGGGCACACGCGGTCGCGTAGACGATGGCGTCAGCCGTCGCCAGCCGATGGTCCCGATGCAGGTCCGCCGCGAGCAGTGCGATCGGCGTGTCGAGCGCGACGACCACGCATTTCATCGTGTAGGCGATCACCTCGTCGGCACGCTCCTCGCCCACCTCGCGGCGCAGCCACTTCGCGAGCTCGAGTTGCACGATCGTCGGCACGATGCATTCGTCGCGCCGCGGCATGTCGCTCGCAAGGCTGCGGCCGAGCGCGCTGTCGACGAGCCATTCGATCCAGGCCGACGTGTCGACGACGCGCATGTTCAAAAGCGGTCTGCGCGATCGCGATGATCTTTCGAGCGCGCGCCTCTTGCGATTCCGGCCAGCCGCCCGAGCTCGGGCACCGGCATCAGCAGGACGCCCTTGCCTTTGGGAACGAAGACGAACTCCTGCCCGGCCCGCCACTGTTGTTCGTCGCGAACGGACTTCGGGATCGAGATCTGGAACTTCGCAGACAGTGTCGCGACGGCAGTCATATTCTTACCTCGTTCATATCCATATCGAAGGAGTAAGAATACTGCGCAATGCAGGAGTTCCGCAAGGGCGCAGCCCGACGCGACACGCTCACCTGAAATCCCGATAAGTCAGCGCCCGCTTCGGCGGCTCGCACTGGAACGGTGGCTCCTCGCCTTCTTTCGGAGGCTCGTCGCATGGGGCGAAGAAGGCGTGGGCCTGCTCGTTGTGGAATTCGGCCAGCCGCGCCGCGACGTAGCTCGCCTTGTCGGTGTCGCCCCAGGCGGCGAGCGCGTAGGCCCAGGCCATCATCAGCCGGGCGTCGAGCAGATAGTGCGGCGCGCGCGCGAAGGCCGTCACCGGGTCGATCAGCTGCCCGGGCGTCGTGACCTGTGCGTAGTCGGCGTGGTGGCCGAAGAGCACGCTGCGCTGGCCCTCGGCGATGCGCTCGTCGAGCGGCGCGGCATTGGCCGGCGGCGCGAAGATGACGACGACGCGCGCGTAGTCCGCCAGCGCGGCGAGCGCGCCGAGCACGACGAGCGCGCCGCCGAGCACGAGCGCGCGCGATCCCCGCGAAGCGGACCTTGCATTGGTTGCCGGCCCGGCCCCGCCCAGGCACAGCCCGAAGGCGAAGACCGTCGGCAACAGGAAGTGCGCGTACCAGAGCGGATATTCGAGCTGGCTGTGCAGCGCCATCAGCAGCACCATGACGAACGCCGCGCGCAGCGTCGCGCGCTCGGCGCCGTCCGGCGCGTCGCCCGCGGCGCGAAATGCGCGCCACAGCGCGAAGCCGAGCAGCGCGAGCACGAGCGCCGCGAGCGGCAGGCCGAGCTCGACCGCGAACTGCAGCGGCAGGTTGTGCGTGTGATCGAAGAATGCGACCGGCCGATCGGGAAACGGCGTCAGCGTCCAGACGAAATTGAACTCGCCCCAGCCGACGCCGAGCCAGGGATGGGCTGCGATCAGCGCCAGCGTGTTCGACCAGATCGCGAAGCGCGAGCTCGAGATATCGCCCTTGTCGAACTGCGCGTCGCCGCCGAACAGATGGTGGCTGTCGTGCGCCAGCGCTGCCAGGCCGAACCACAGCAGCGCAAAGACGATCGGCGCCCCGATCAGCCCGCCGCGCACGCGGCGCGACAGCCCGCGGTCGACGAGCCCCCACGCGCCGAGCAGCAGCACGCCGAGGATGCCGGTGCGCGACGCGCTCAGCACGACGCCCGCCAGCAGCAGCACGCCCAGGACGATCGCCGCGGCCCGCCCGACGCGGCGCCGCTCGGCGAGCCAGGCAAGCGCGACGAGCGACCACAGCAGCAGGCTGCTCAGGTGATTCGGCTGGCGCAGGTTGCCGGCCGCGCGGCCGTTGCCGACGCGCGCGATCCACTCGCCGTCGGTCCACTGCGGCCAGAACACCTGCAGGATACCGATCAGCGCGCCGATCACCCCCGCCGCGAGCAGCGCGAAGCACAGCGCCTCGAACGCCGGCTGCGCGCGCCCCGCGCGCGCGAGCGCCGCGCCGGCCGCGGTGACGACCATCGCCGCCGCGATCGTGCCGACCGAAGACAGCGCGAGCGTCCAAGGCAACGCCGCCCAGAGCGGCGCCGCGAACGCCGCAGCCGCGAGCAGCGCGAACGCCGCAAGCAGTGCCGCGAGCCCGCCGCGCCAAGCCCCGGCGAGCGACACGCCCGACAACGACGCCAGCACCGCGACCCACGCCCCCCAGCCGACGAACGCCGCCGCCTGGTTGAAGAACGTCGCCGATGGCGGCAGGTTGAAGGCGATCAGCGTCGGCAGCGTGACGGCGACGAGCGCCAGCGCGAGCCAGGATGGCGCAGGCGCCGCGTCCTCGGCGGCCGGCGACGCGTGCGAGGCGGAAGGCGGCATGCGCGCGATTGTCGGCGAGCGGCGGCGCGGCCTGCACAACCCGCGCGGCGGGGCTGCGCGCATAGGTCTATAAGATGCACCGATGATCGACTGTCTGATCGTCGAAGGTATCGAGACGGATGCCGGCAACGAACGCAAGAGTCATGAGAAGCATGGGGTGACCGCGAACGAAGTTTCCGCCCGCGACATGCACCGCAAGGAAAGAGCGATCTATGCCCAAAGCCACGAAGAACACTAAGCCCCGGACCACCCCGGCGGCGTTGAAGCCGGTACCCAGGTTCGGCTCGGAAGCAGCCGAGCGTGCGTTCTGGGAAACGCACGACTCGAGCGAGTACGTCGATTGGGCCGGCGCCCGCGCGATCCGGCTGCCGCGCCTGAAGCCGACCTCGAAATCGATCTCGCTGCGCCTTCCGGTCGCCCTGCTCGACGCGGTGCGCATCGAAGCTAACCGGCGCGACGTGCCCTATCAGTCGCTGATCAAGGTCTGGCTGAGCGAAAAGGTGGCAAAGAAAACTGTTGCGTAGGCGGCGGCGCAGGCGTTGATCCATCACTGCATCGAGCTGGCAACGACCGAGGCCCGCATCGCACTCGACGCCGTGTTCGACGGCATGGGGAGTGGCTGAGCCCCGCAGACGGCCGTTGCGGGCAAGCCAAACCCGACCCGCGCCAACAAAGGCGGCATCTTGCGGGGCGACACCCCGTCAGCCCGTGCCGTTCATGCTTGTACCCGCGCGGGCAGCGAAAACGCGGGGTCGACGCGAGACGTGAGGGCCGGACGCGTCTGCACCGGCGACAAGCTGGGCGCACTGCATCGCCGCGCACTGACAACTACCGCGGACCGTCATCGGCGAACCCCAAGCCTGCTATACTTGTATAGCAGTGGATTTCGCCTCTCGCTGCAGCTTGATCCCAAGGAGTACTCATGTTGGCTATCCGCCTGCCCGAAGCGATCGAGAAGCGGCTCGATTCATTGGCTTGCGAAACGGGGCGCACCAAGACCGCTCTGGCGCGTGAAGCCATCCTCGAATACATCGACGACCTGGAAGACCTGTATCTCGCCGAGTCGCGCGCCCGGCTGGGCCGCAAGGCGATCCCGCTCGATGAAGTCGAACGGGAACTCGGCCTTGCGGATTGAGTTCGACCCCGGCGCGCTCGATGACCTGAGAAGGCTGGACCGCCCCATCCAACAGCGTCTGCTCGGCTTCCTGCGCGTAAGGGTGGCCGCACTGGAAAACCCCAGGAGCATCGGCGAGCCGCTATCCGGTGCGCGGCTCGGCAACTACTGGAAGTACCGCGTCGGCGACTGGCGAATCATCTGCGACATACTGGACAGTCGAATCGTGGTTCGCGTCCTGCGAATCGGCAACCGGCGCGACGTCTACCGTTGAGACACCTCGGCTGCGGCGGACAGGAGCCGGGACGGGGAAGTATGCGGCGCGAGCGCAGGCGTCTGCTCCTTGCCCTCGGGCAGTCATGAGAAGCATGGAGTGACCGCCAACGAAGCCGAGCAGGTTTTCTTCAACCAGCCGTTGCTGGTGATCGGCGATGCGGTGCATTCCACCCGCGAGGCACGCTGGCATGCAATGGGAATGACGGACGACGCCCGCCATCTGCACCTGACGTTCACCCTGCGCCGCGCGGGCCGGTTGATACGTGTCAGCTCCGCCCGCGACATGCACCGCAAGGAAAGAGCGATCTATGCCCAAAGCCGCGAAGAACACCAAGCGCCGTAGCACTCCGGCGGCGTTGAAACCGGCACCCAGGTTCGGCTCGGAAGCAGCCGAGCGTGCGTTCTGGGAAACGCACGACTCGAGCGAGTACGTCGACTGGGCCGGCGCCCGCGCCATCCGGCTGCCGCGCCTGAAGCCGACCTCGAAGTCGATCTCGCTGCGCCTTCCGGTCGCCCTGCTCGACGCGGTGCGCATCGAAGCGAACCGGCGCGACGTGCCCTATCAGTCGCTGATCAAGGTCTGGCTGAGCGAGAAGGTGGCGAAGAAGACTGCGGCGTAGGCGGCGCAGGCGCGACGACATCGCCGAGGAGCGCATCCTGCCGCACTTGCCATCCGCGCTCGATCTGCGCCGAGGCGTTCGGCGCTGCGGTCGCCCCCGCCGCCTGGTTGAAGAACGTCGCCGGCGGCCGCAGGTTGCACGCAATGGCCGCGTCTGTGAGCCGTAGTCGGCGATCGTCGTTGACATGAAGCTGCCGGCACAGCTGACTGCCTGAAGAAAGAAGACCGCTCGCTTTCCGGGAATCGGCACCGGCGTGGCGTGTATCGACGCAGGTCGCGCACTTGCGCGGCACTGCGAACGCGGCGAACGCTTTCGACGATCCTGCCTGGGCGGCAGGCGATGCTGGGAAACGCGACGACACGCTCGGGTCAGGTCCGATCCAGGTCAAGCCACACTTCGATGTCCGTATGATGCGAAGACTGTCCAAGAGGAGCTTCGCCATGGGAGTGCCGCTGCACAGACTATCGCTTGCCGAGTATCTCGCCTGGGAGGCCGGGCAGGCCGAGCGCAATGAATTCTGGCGCGGCGAGGTTTTCGCAATGGTCGGGGCCAAACGCGGCCATGGGCGGGTTGTCGCCAACCTGATGCGCCACCTGGGCAATCACCTCGACGGCACGCAGTGCCAAGCGTTCAGCGAGAACATGAAGGTCCAGGTTGGCGACGAAGCCGTGTTGTACCCGGATGTCTTCGTCACCTGCGATCGTGAATTCAGCGCGAGCCAGGCTGTTTTCACGACGCCGATCCTGATCGTCGAGGTCCTGTCGCCATCGACGCAGGGCTATGACCGCAGCCGGAAGTTCGCGATCTACCGGCGCATCGAGTCACTGCGCGAGTACGCGCTGGTCGATCCGGACACGCGCCGTGTCGAAGTCTATCGCCTCGGCGCCGACGGCCTGTGGGACCTGTTCGACATGAGCGACGGCCTCTGCATCGAGCTGGCAACGATCGGCGCCAGCATCGCACTCGACGCGGTGTTCGATGGCATGGGGAGTGCCTGAGCCCCGCACAAGGCCGTTGCGGGCAGGCCGAACCCGGCCCGCGCCGGCAAAGCCAGGATCATGCGGGACGATCGAAATCGATCGTCATCCCGTGCCGCGCGGCGAACTGCTTGCGCCGGCGTTGCGGTTCGCACTGAGCAACTGCGATGCCGCCCGGCATCGAGCCGAACAGCGCGACCCGCGCCCCTCCACCGACGTACGCCGCCGTCTGATTGAAGAACCTCGCCGACGGCGGCAGGTTGTACGCGATCAGCGTCGGCAGCGTGACGGCGGCGAGCGTCGGCGCGAGCGAATCCGCACTCGGCCGGGCGCCGGCATCGTCGTGCGGACAGGCGTGCGAGGGGCAGACGGCATGCGCGCGTGGGCATCCGCCCTATCCACGTTCTGGCTGCGCCACCAGCTTCACCCCGAGCGCGGCGCATACGCGGCGGATGGTGTCGAAGCGCGGCTGGCTGTCGGGCCGCAGCGCCTTGTACAGCGCCTCGCGGGTCAGCCCGCTGGCGCGGGCCACTTCGGTCATGCCGCGTGCCCGAGCGATGGTACCCAGCGCGTGGGCCAGTTCCGCCGGATCGTTCTCTTCCAGCACGATGGTCAGGTACTCGGCGATGGCCTGATCGCTGTCCAGATGTTCCGCCATGTCGAACTCGGGCAGGTCGGCGATCTTGATCTTGGCCTTGCTCATGCTTCCTCCAGACTGGCGGCCCGTGCCTTTGCCGCCTTGATGTCGGCATCCTGCGTGCGCTTGGTGCCGCCGCCGAGCATCACGATCAACACCGCACCGCGCTGCACGTAGTACATGCGCCAGCCCGGACCGAAGTGTTCGCGCATCTCGTGCACGCCATCGCCCACCGGTTGCACGTCGCCAAGCGTGCCGCGCTGCACCTTCTCCAGCCGCCGGGCCAGGCGGCGCCGCGTCATGCCGTCCTTCAGGCCACTGAGCCATGCGGCGAACCCAGGAAGCTGTCTGACCGTGTACACGGAAGAACTGTAATCGATCGTTACCAGTTCATCAACAATCCCGCCATGCTCCCACCATGCCTCGTCCTGTCACTGCCCATTGCACCCAGCCAACGAATGCCGCCGCCTGATTGAAGAACGTCGTCGACGGCGGCAGGTTGTGCGCGATCAGCGTCGGCAGCGTGACGGCGGCGCAGGCGGGACCCAGCGCAGCGAGGCCGGGCCGGAAGTCGGCGCTGCCCGGGAACGCGAGCGAGGGGGAGCACGACATGCACGCAATTGTCCGTGAGCCGAACAAGAGCGACGCAGCGGCGGGCGATTGCGACGGCGGCCTCCAACTGCACCGATCGGGCACGGATCGGATCGACGCGGACCCACGCATGCTGCGCACAAGCTGATGCGAGTCCGGCCAATCGCCAGGATCACATGCCAGGCGAGATGTTCTGCATCATGAAGCCGCTACCCCGCGCTCGGGTCCGCATCGCGGCCGCGCGAGGCCAGGGCATGGTTCAGCAAGGCAGGCATTGCCGGTTGGCGACTTCCCGGATGATGTCGGCATCGAGAGCGAAGTGGTGGTGCGCGATCGGGTCGTCCAGATGCAGCAGCCAGCGACGCGACACGGATCAAATCCCGTTCGACATGTTGTCGTGCGCGGGGCTTCAGGCCCTTGCGCGTCACCAGATCGACCGGTCGGTGCAACAGTTCCTCGAGGTAGTCCTCGAGGCCGAAGAAGGCGTCGAAGGTGGCCGGGCCATCGAAGTCGACCAGGACGTCGACATCGCGGTCAGCTCCCATCTCGTCGCGAGCGGCCGAACCGAACAGCGCCAGATCCTTCGCACCGAATCGCGTCGCGACGACGTCCCGGTGCTCCTGCAGCAGCGCAAGTATCGACGCGCGGTTCATTCGAGCATTCCAGGTTGGCGCCGGAATCCGCAGACGCTTGCATCACGACGACAACCCCGGCCCGTCTATCTGGATCGAGCCGCCGCGGCGCGTATCGATGCAGATGGCGCGCCGGCCCCGTGCGGCCGGCGGATTCGACGATCGCGCCCGGGCGGCAGGCAGTGCGAGGCTCGTTGCACGCGCCTGGCCGCGAGCTGAATCCGACGCTGTACCCAGCCATCGCGTTTGGCGAGCCGGCGCCGGCGGCATCGCGCCGGGCGCGGGCGAATGCGCAGCGCGAGCGCGTGGCGCAGGCACTCGACGAGCTATCGCTGCTGAGCCGTGGCGTGAGCCTCGATCTGCCGCTGCGTCAAGCCGTCGAGGCCGACCGCGATTGACGATGCCATTCGTCGCCTGCAACTCCGTCGTCTCGGGCTGGTACCTCGGGAATCAGGCCACGCCCAGTTCGACCGCCATCGCTCGAAAGCTGCTCGACGATCGCGCCTGAGCGCCGGCATTGTGGGAACCGGAACTCGCCAACGTGCTGCGCACCGCCTGCCAGCGCCAGCGCATGGCGGCCCGGCAGGCCCAGCAAGTGCTCGAGCAGATCGCCCGTCTGCCGATCAAAATCGATCGTCATCCCGTGCCGCGCGGCGAACTGCTTGCGCTGGCGCTGCGGTTCGGACTGAGCAGCTACGATGCCGTCACCCTCGAGCTTGCACTGCGCTCCAGTTGCCGCTGGCAACGCAGGGCGAGGCGCTGCGCACCGTGGCGCAGGTGTCGGGCGCGGGATGCGTTGCATAGGCTCGCTGACACTGCGCACTGCGGCCTGATCGAATCCCACGGCGCAATGCAGGCAGAGCCGGGGCAGTACGACGCGGACTTCGCCACCGAGCGCTCGACAGGCAGCCGATCAGTTCGCACCGGGTCGCGGCTTCGGTTCGGCCTCGGGCATCGCTGCATCGCGCGCCGCCGTCAGGTCGCCGCGGTGTTCTTCCTTCCACGCCATCCAATCGCGCTCGATCAGCGCGAACTTCGACGGGTGGTAGACGCCGCGGATGATCCGCAGTTCGTTCTCCGCGTCGGCCTGCCGGCCGTTCAGCCAGAGCGCCTTCGCGTAGTCCATCCGCGTCGGCAGCAGGTGAAAGCGCCGCGCAAGGATGTGCAGTTGCTCGATCTGCTCGGGCGGCATGCCGGGCCGCAACGCGAAGTGCGAAGAGGCATTCAATGCGGCGAGCTGATCGAGGACGATCGGGTTCGTCAACGCCGCGTGCTCGGGCCGGTCGACGAAGCCGTAGCGCTCGAAGCGGGCGGCGCGAAAGTCGTCCTCGAGTTGCAGGTACTCCCAGGCAAGCGTCGCGAGCAGCGCGAACGCAAGCGCGGCGAGCGCGATCACCCACCGCGCCGCGCGCACGCCGGGCGAACCCTGCTCGCCGACGCCTTCGGGAAGCGGGCTGATCGCCCCCGCCAGCAGCGCCGCCGGAAGCAGAAAGTAGGCGTAGGCGAACGGAAACTCCAGCAGCGACTGCACGACGAGCGCAAGCCACACGGCGAACACCAGATGCCGCTGCATGTCGAGCCCCGCGTGGCCGCTGCGCCGCAGCCAGCCGAGCATCCACGCGGCAAACACGGCGCACAGCGCGAGCGCGACCGGCACGCCGTACCACGTCGCGAGGTCGAGCACGACGTTGTGCGCATAGATCGTATTGCGCGACGGCGCCACCCGGGTCGCGACCTCCGACAGCGCCATCACACCCTGGCCGAAGCCGTAGCCGAGCCAGGGATGCTCGGCGATCGCGGCGGCGAAGTGGCGCCAGATCGCCTCGCGCGGGCCGACCTCGAACGTGGCTCGCACTTGCGCGACCGACAGGTACAGCCGCTCCTCGATCCACGGCAGCCCGAAGTGCAGCAGCAGGCCAACGGCGACCGCGACGGCAACGTCGACGAGCCGCAGGCGGGTCCCGATCCGGCCGCGGCTCGCGAACCACAGCGCGGCGACGAGCACGATCGCGACCAACGCCGAGCGCGATTGGCTGATCGCGACGCCGAAGCCGAACATCAGCACGACGAGCGCGAGCACCGCACGATGCTCGATGCGGCGCATCTCGAACAACGCCGCAGCAGCGACGATGCCCCACACCATGAAGAGGCCGAACTGGTTCGGCTGGCCGAAGTTGCCGAACGGTCGCGTGACGATCAGTCCGGTCGACCACCAACCCCCTGGCGCGACGTGCAGCCATTGCGCCAGCGCAACGGCGAAGGAAGCGATCGCCCCGAACAGGATGGTCGCCCACAGCCAGAGCAGCACCACGCCGCGCCCAGCTTGCGCGGCCCACAGGTTACCCGCGTAGATGCTGAGTGCCGCGCTTGCGCCGTACAGCATGCCTAGCGTTGCATCACCGCGGAACACAAGGCCGCCGGCCAGGAACTGCGCAAACGGCAGCCCCGCGACGAACAGCCAGCCCCAGCCGGCACGCGGCATTGGCAGTCGAAGCGCCAAATCGCCCGGGAGAAGCGAGACCAGGCCGCCAATGAGCAGACTCAAGCCAAACGCTGCCGCTAACTCGCCGTGGAACGAGACCCAAAGCGGGTAGTGGTTCGGCATGTTCCAGCCAAGGAACAAAGCGGCAGCGCCGATCAGCAGCAGGAGGAAGCGCATTGCACGAAGTGCCGGAAGTAGCGCGAATGAAAAAAGCGGCCCCTCGGGGCCGCTTTCGTGCTTCTATCTGTCGTTGATGTGTACTTACTTGCAGGAGCCAGGAAGGAACTTCTTCGGCATCGTGCCTGCCTCGCATTTCCACGAGGTCACGGCCTTCATCCCGTCACTGGCCGCCACCACGGCATTCGCGCCGATGTAGGGGGTGAGCTTCACGGTCTTGGTGTCAATGTCGGTATCGCCGAAACCCTGGGCCGTCACGGTGACGACGCCGTTCACATCCGTCAGGACGCTCTTCACGTACTTGCTGCCGCCGCCGGAGGCCGAGTCGGCTTCGCAGCCCCAACCATTGGCACTTGTCGTCATCGCAGTGCTCGCGGCCGACTGAATTGCTTCGGTGATGCTCGTGCGGCAACCCGACGCCGCGAGGATCACCTCGGACATCTTGGCCTTCTTCGTGTAGTCCTGATACGCCGGCAGCGCAACAGCGGCCAGGATACCGATGATCGCGACGACGATCATCAACTCGATGAGTGTGAAACCTTGTTGAACTCGCTTCATGGTGAGGTGCTCCTTGTGGAGTGGGGGTTGAGACACGACCCCCCTGAATGCAGGGGCCGTGCCAGCCCCTGGACCCCCGTTTCGGCGTGAAATCCTGCCGCGATGTGACGCGTTCGGTCACTTCGGGCAGCCAGCCTGGGCGCTGGCGGGTGGCGCGGGCGACAAATTTCGTCACTTGCCCGGCGCACCGCCGCTCAACCGTGGACCGGCGGGGCCATGCCCGTAGACGCGTCGGCCCTGCGCGTCGTGGACGCGGCCTTCCTTGCTTCGGCAGCGCTATGATTTCGGCAACGCTGTTGCACGAGAGCTGATCCATGTCTATCCCGATGGAAGTGCTGGCCGCTGAAGTGCTCGCCCTGTCACCGGACGAGCGTTCGCAACTGCTTGATCGTTTGCTCGCAAGCTTCGATTCCGAGCCGCTGGATCCCGCCTGGGAAAGCGAGTGGGCGGATGAGGTCGATCGGCGCGAGGCGGCGATTTCGTCCGGCAAGTCCGCCTGGCTTGCGGGCGACGCGGTCGTCGCCCGCCTTCGCGCGCGGTCGGCATGAGCTACTTCCTCGCGCCGCAAGCTGCCGAGGAACTAGACGAGATCTTCAACGGGTACATCGAAAACGCGAGCCTGCGGGTCCCTTGTGCGGTGCGCCAACGCCGGCAGCGCCAGTGGCCGAACCCTGCACACTTGGCGCAATCGAGTCGGGCCTATGCGCGCTCGCGCCGGCCGCGTACCATCTCGACATGAACGCAATATCTGGCACGGTGATGGGCGGCAAGATCGTGGTCGAAGGTCTGTCCTTGCCTGACGGCACCGTCGTGACTGTGCTGACCCCCGGGGACGACCTGTGCGTCAGGTTGCCTTCACACCTGGAGCGAGAGTTGCTCGACGCCATCGACGAAGCCGACAAGGAAGCGGGTGGCGCCGGGCTCGAGTTCCTCGAGGGCCTGAAGCGCTACGAGTGACGGTGGCGCTTCGCATCGTCTCGAGGCGCGCGCAAGGCGCGAAATCGAAACTGCCGCAGCGTGGTGGTCGGCGAATCGCGAAGCCGCTCGCGGTGCCGTACGCAAAGATGTGGAGGATGGCGTTCCGGTTTTGATCGAGCAACCCGGTATCGGCATAAAGGTCGAGACGGGCCGTGTACCCCGCAAGGCTTTATCTGTAGCTACAATAAAAGATGCCGACCTGGGACGAGCCGAAGCGCCTTCGCAACATCAAGCTCCATGGTCTGGATTTCATCGGTTGCGAGGCGGTTTTCGACGGCCCAGTCGTCACCTGGGACGATGACCGTGAAGTCTATGGCGAGTTGCGGATCAACTTGCTCGGCTGGCTGTGCGGCATCGTCGTGCACATGACATACACGGAGCGAGGCGATGAGCCGCACATCATCAGTCTTCGCAAGGCAGAGAAGCATGAAATCAGACGCTACGCGAAAGAAGTTGCCGGCTACTCCCGCTGAGTGGGAAGCGGCTATTGCGGCGGCCCCGGGGCGAGATCGCGCTCTCACGAAAGGGGAAGAAGCCCGTCTGGCCAACGCCGTCGTCGTAAAGGGCGGCGGGTACGCCGTAGTGCACGCGGCACTTGCGCACAAACGCAAGCGCGGCGAGCGTGGGCCTCAGCAAGCCCCGACCAAGCAGTTGGTCAGCGTGCGGTACAGCCCGGAAGTCTTGAAATATTTCAAGGCCACGGGCGAAGGCTGGCAATCGCGGATGGACGGCGTGCTGCGCGAGTACGTGGCGCGCCAGTCGCGGCGAGCGTAGGGGGAGCGCTGCGCCCGTCGATCGAGCGGGCGCTTGGCGTGTTGCGCGCCCGAGCCTCACCCCAGCCGCATCACCTGCCCCGCCGCCAACGGGCGGATGCGGTGCGGGGTTTCGATGCGGGCGATCTCGGCCATCACGGCGTCGAGTTCACCCGGCTTGACGTGGGTGATGTAGACATCGACGCAGGCGTTCAGCGGCGCGGCCAGCGCATCGAGTTCGGCGCCGAGCGTCGCCGGGCACAGGTGGCGGCTGATGCCGGCAAGCGCCCGTTCGGCGTTGCCGAAGGCGGCTTCGATGACGAGATGCTGGACGCGCAGGTGCTCGAGCCGCTGCCAGAGCAGCGGGTTGGGGCCGGTATCGCCGGTGAAGACCCACCAGCCGGCATCCGCGTCGCCGCCCTCGCCCCCCTCGCCCCCCTCGCCCCCCTCGCGCCCCTCGCCCCCATTACCGCCGCGCACCGCGAACCCGGCGGCCGGCACGGTGTGCAGCGCGCACAGCACTTCGATCGTCTTGCCGCCGAGCGCGAGGCGCTCGCCGTGTTCGAACGGCACGAACTCGAGCGCGGGCCGTTCGGCGCTCGGCAGGCGGGTGAAGTCGGGCCAGATGACGCCGTTGAAGATGTGCTCGCGCAGCGCGGCGAGCGTCGGCGCGAGGGCGTGAACCTGGATCGGCGGGCGGTGCGCGGCCTGGCGCCGGGCGATCACGCTGTCGGCGAGGAGGGCGATCGCGAGCACGTGGTCGAGGTGCGAGTGGCTGAGGACGATGTGGTCGATGCGCGCGAGTTCGTCGAGCGTGAGGTCGCCGACGCCGGTGCCAGCATCGATCAGCACGTCGTCGCCGATCAGGAAGGCGGTGGTGCGGCTGCCGGCGGCGATCGCCCCCGAGCAGCCGAGGACGCGGATGGTGAGCGGCGGCGACGCGGTCGGTGCCGGCGCGAGGAGGTCTGGCGTCATCGGATCGTGGCGGGGGATCGGGCGGGCCGCCGCGAACGCGGCGCGTGGCCCGGGGTGCATGATGCGGCCGGTGCGCCTGCGGAGCAAGCGGCGGATGTGGCGTTCGCGGCGCGTTCGGCGCCGTTCGCTCACGCCGCGGCGCGCGGCGTGAAAGGCGTCACGCGGCGTGGGGGCCGCGTCAGCCCTGCACGAACTGCATCTGCGTGCCGGCGAGTTCGATCACGTCGCCGTTGCGCAGCGGCACGGTCTCGCCGACGAGCGGATTGCCGTTCACGCTCGGCCGGCTCGCGCCCTCGACGTGGGCGAAGACGTAGCCGGTCGGGCGGCGCGTGATCGAGGCGACCTGCACGCCGGGCTTGCCGACCGTCGTCACGACCTTCGTCAGCGTCACCTCGCGGCCGGCCGCCGCGCCGTTGAGGACCTTGATGACGGCCGCCGCCTCGGGTCCGCCGAGGGCGCCGAAGTCCGACATCGCCGGCGCCGACGCCGGCGCCATCGGGCGCGCTGCGGCCGGCACCGCGGCACCCGGTTTCAAGATCATCGTGCGCTCGTAGTCGGTGCCCTCGTCGATCATGTACTTGATCTTGTACTTGCCGATCTCGACCGTATCGTTGTGCGCCAGCAGCTGCTTCTTGATCGCCTTGCCGTTGATATAGGTGCCGTTCGTGCTGTTGAGGTCTTCGATGAAGACGTCGGCGCCGACCATCTGCAGCACGGCATGCTCGCCGCTCACGGCGAGGTTGTCGATCACGATATCGTTGTACGGTCGGCGGCCGAGCGTCGTCTTGTCCTTCGTGATCTGCACTTCCTTGATCACGACCCCGTCGAGCGATACGACCAGCTTGCCCATGGTTGTCCCCTGTTATTTCAGCGCCGGAACGGCCACCAGGATCGCGGCGGCGCCGCGGCGGCGCCGCCCCCCGCGACGCGCGCCAGGATGACCGCGATGTTATCTTTTCCGCCCGCATCGTTGGCCGCATCGACGAGCGCGGCGCCGGCTTCGGCGAGCGATTCGTGCGATTGGAGCAACTGCGTCATCGTCTCGGTGTCGAGCATGTCGGACAGGCCGTCCGAGCACAGGACGTAGACGTCGCCCGGCATCACCTCGTGCAGGTGCGTTTCGAGCAGCACCGTATCCTCGACGCCGACGGCGCGCGTGACGAGGTTCTTGTTCGCCGAGAACGCGGCCTGCTCGGGCGTGATGAGGCCGGCGTCGATCTGTTCCTGCAGCAGCGAATGGTCGTGCGTGATCTGCGTCATGCGCCCGCCGCGCAGCCGGTAGGCGCGCGAGTCGCCGATGTGGCCGAGCAGCAGCCGGCCCTGGCGGAAGACCCCGAGCACGAGCGTCGTGCCCATGCCGGCGTACTGCGGGTTCGAGTTGGCGGCGTTGAAGATCGCGCGGTTCGCGTTGTCGACGCAGATGTCCATCGCGCGGCGCACTTCGGCGTCGCTCGCCTGGTCGGTCGCTTCGAGCAGCCAGCGGCCGAGCTCGGTCTTGATGAACGAGGTGACCATGCTGCTCGCGACCTCGCCGGCGTTGTAGCCGCCCATGCCGTCGGCCAGTGCGACGAGCCTGGCCTGTTCGTCGAGGGCGACCGCATCCTCGTTGTTGCTGCGCTCACGCCCGGTGTCGGTGGCGCTGAAGAATTCGAGGGGCATGTTGGAGCGGTGAACTGCGGTCGCTGGCGCGAATTGTGCCTTGGATCGGTGCGTGAAAACCGCACATTCGGCGCCGCTCGCCGCGCCTCGCGCCGTCTACGGCGGCGGCATGCCGGCTGCGATGGCGCGCAGTTCGCGCGCCACTTCGGCGCCGTCCTGCGGCCGCGCCGCCGCATCCTTGGCGAGCAGCCCGGCGACGAGCGCCGACAGCGCGGCAGGCATTGCGGCGCGCAGGCCGTGCAGCGGCGGCGGCGGATCGTTGACGACCTGGCGCATCAGCGCGCCGAGCGCGGCGGCCTCGAACGGCAGGCGTCCGCACAGCAGTTGAAAGAGCAGCACGCCGAGCGCGTACAGGTCGCTGCGATGGTCGCCGCGCTGCCCGGCGAGCAGCTCGGGTGCCATGCATTCGGGCGTGCCAAGCAGCATGCCGGTGCGGGTGTGGCTCGCATCGCCGATGCGCGCGATACCGAAGTCGGTCACGCAGACGCGGCCGGCGGCGGGCTCGACCAGCACGTTGGCGGCCTTGATATCGCGGTGCAGGACGCCCTGCGAATGGGCGTAGGCGAGCGCGTCGGCGACGCGCGCGGCGATCTGCAGCACCTGCGGCGCGGGCAACAGCTGGCCGGGCGCGACGTGGCCGCGCAGGTCGTGCCCGGCGATAAGTTCCATCGCGAGGTAGGCAACGCCGCCCGCCTCGCCGGCATCGAGCACCGCGACGATGTCGGGATGGCGCAGCCGGCGCGCCGCCTCGGCCTCGCGCAGGAAGCGGCTGCGCGCCTCATCAAAGGCCTCGGCGTCGAACGCGCGGTTCAGCGCGAGCGCCTTGAGCGCGACCTGGCGGCCGCTGCGCGAATCGCGCGCCCGGTAGACGACGCTCGTCGCGCCGCGGCCGATCTCGGCTTCGATCTGATACGGGCCGATGGTCGCGACGGGCATGCGCCTGGACGCCCGGAGCCGACCGGCGGTTGGACTACAGCCGCGCCTTCAGCAGCTTGCCCATCTCGGACGGGTCGCGCGTCACGGTGAAGCCGCAGGCCTCCATGATCTGGAGCTTGGCGTCCGCCGTATCGGCACCGCCGCTGATCAGCGCCCCGGCGTGCCCCATGCGCTTGCCGGCTGGCGCGGTGACGCCGGCGATGAAGCCGACGATCGGCTTCTTCATATTCTCCTTGCACCACTGCGCGGCTTCAGCCTCGTCGGGGCCGCCGATCTCGCCGATCATGATCACCGCGTCGGTGTCCGGATCGTCGTTGAAGAGCTTCATGATGTCGATGTGCTTCAACCCGTTGATCGGGTCGCCGCCGATGCCGACCGCGCTCGATTGCCCGAGGCCGATATCGGTGAGCTGCGCGACCGCCTCGTAGGTCAGCGTGCCGGAGCGGCTGACGACGCCGACGCGGCCCTTGCGGTGGATATGCCCCGGCATGATGCCGATCTTGATCTCGTCGGGCGTGATCAGCCCCGGGCAGTTGGGCCCGAGCAGCAGCGTCTTCTTGCCGCCCTTGGCCTCCTTGGCGCGCATCTTGTTGCGCACGACGAGCATGTCCTTGATCGGGATGCCCTCGGTGATGCAGATCGCGAGGTCGAGGTCGGCCTCGACCGCCTCCCAGATCGCCGCCGCGGCGCCGGCCGGCGGCACGTAGATCACGCTCACCGTCGCGCCGGTGGCGGCCTTGGCGTCCTTCACCGTCGCGTAGATCGGGATGCCTTCGAAATCCTCGCCCGCCTTCTTCGGGTTGACACCGGCGACGAAGCAGTTGCGCCCGTTGGCGTAGTCGCGGCAGGCGCGGGTGTGGAACTGGCCCGTCTTGCCGGTGATGCCCTGGGTGATCACCTTGGTGTTCTTGTCGATCAGGATGCTCATGTGCTTGTGTCCTTGTTGTCAGTCGACGACGATCTTGGTTCCGGCCCGGGGCTTCGCCCCTTCACGTCGCTGCGCGACATGAGCCTTCACCGAAATCATGTCGTCCGTGCTACCGCACGGCCGCCACGATTTTGGTCGCGGCCTCGGCCATGGTGTCGGCGCTGATGATCGGCAGGCCCGAGTCTTTGAGGATCTTCTTGCCGAGTTCCTCGTTCGTACCCTTCATGCGAACGACGAGCGGCACCGAGAGCCGGACCGCCTTCGACGCCGCGACGACGCCCTCGGCGATCGTGTCGCAGCGCATGATGCCGCCGAAGATATTGACGAGGATGGCCTTCACCTTCGGGCTCGCGAGCATGATCTTGAACGCCTCGGTGACCTTCTCCGCTGTTGCGCCGCCGCCGACGTCGAGGAAGTTGGCCGGCTCGCCGCCGAACAGCTTGATCGTGTCCATCGTCGCCATCGCGAGTCCCGCGCCGTTGACCAGGCAGCCGATGTTGCCGTCGAGCTGGATGTAGGCGAGGTCGAACTTCGACGCCTCGATCTCGGCCGGGTCTTCCTCGTCGAGGTCGCGCAGCTCGACGATCTCCGGATGACGGAACAGCGCGTTCGCGTCGAAGTTCAGCTTCGCGTCGAGCGCGATGACCTTGCCGTCGCCGGTCAGGATCAGCGGGTTGATCTCGGCGAGCGACGCGTCGGTCTCCCAGAACGCGCGGTACAGGCCCTGCAGCACGGTGCGCGCCTGCGGCAGGCTCGCGTCGGGGATGCCGATCTTGCTGGAGACGCCGTCGCATTCGGCGTCGGTGAGGCCGGCCACCGGGTCGACGAACACCTTGTGGATCTTCTCGGGCGTGTGCGCCGCCACTTCCTCGATGTCCATGCCGCCTTCGCTCGAGGCCATCAGGCACACGCGCTGGCTGACCCGGTCGACGACCATGCCGACGTAGAGCTCCTTGCGGATGTCGGCGCCTTCCTCGATCAGCAGGCGGCGCACCTTCTGGCCGTCGGGGCCGGTCTGGTGCGTCTTCAGCTGCATGCCCAGGATCTGCCCCGACAGGGCGCGCACCTCGTCGATCGAGCGCGCGAGCTTCACGCCGCCGCCCTTGCCGCGGCCGCCCGCGTGGATCTGCGCCTTGACGACCCACACCGGGCCGCCCAGCGTCTCGGCCGCCTTCACGGCCTCGTCGACCGAGAAGCACGGAATGCCGCGAGGCACAGCGACGCCGTACTTCTTCAGGATCTCCTTGCCCTGGTACTCATGGATCTTCACGGTCGTTCCTCTGTCGAAACACGGGAATCCTGGACGGGCGCGGACGCGGATCCGGGCCGGTACCAGATCGGGAAATGGCGCTCGACCACCGGTCCGTCGCTGCGCCACGCGTGGCAGCGATCGATCGTGAACGGCCGATGCGGCTCGCCGCTCGTGCGCTCGAGCTCCTCGCGGCGGCGCCACTCGTCGCCGGACATCGCCTGGATGGCGGCGGTCGGCAGCACCTGGGCCAGCTCGCTCAGGTGCGTGCAGCCAGCCGAGCCGCCCATACGCTCGCGCACGCCGGCGCGAAACCCGCGGAGCAGGTTCAGGCCGACCAGGCGACGGTAATCGGGGGTGACCGCTTCGCAGACGCCGCGGTACGGTACCGCGTCGGAGACCGCAATCGCGTCGAGCACCTGGCCCTGGGTGTCGATCGTCACGCGCAGGCGCATCAGGTGCACCGGCTCGCCGGCCGGACGCACGCTACCGGCAAGCGGCGTGTCGTGCGGCTTCACGTCGACGAGTTCGGCCTCGAGGTCCCAGGCGCCATCCGCGCGCTGGAACGCGTCGATGCGCACCGATCGCGTGTGCATCGGCGTGCGCGGGCATTCGGGCGGGGGCAGCGGCATGCTTGCGGGAGGGGCTCGGCGAGTCCGGCCAACGCGGCCACGGGCGGAAAGCCGTGGAGTTTAGCATGCGACCCTGTCGCGATGCTGCAATGCGGCAACGCGAAATTCCGGGAATCGGGCTCGGGGCCTGCTCAGCCTTCGTCTTCGCGCGCGGCACCGAGTACGCGCCGCACCGTTTCGGCCGAGAACCCGCGAGCGAGCAGGAAACGGGTCTGGCGGGCACGCTCGGCGAGCGATTCGGGCTGCGCGCCGAAGCGGCGTCGCCAGACCGCGCGCGCGCGCTCGAGCTCGGTCTGCTCGAGCGCCGCGGCGTGCGCCTGCACCAGCGCCTCGTCGAGTCCGTGCGTGCGCAGTTCGTGGCGGATCGTCGCCGTGCCGTAGCGCTCGGCGCGCCGATGGACCAGCGATTCGGCGAAGCGCTCGTTGGAGAGCAGTCGTGCCGCGACGAGCTCATCGAGCACGGACTCGAGCTGCTCGGCGCTCTCGGCATGAGCCGCGAGCTTGCGCGCCAGTTCGGAGCGGCTATGCTCGCGCCGCGCAAGAAACCGCAGTGCGCGTGCCTTCAGCGATACGCCACCCCGGGGGCGGCCCGCGCCGGAGTCGCGGGCGCTGCCTGCGCTGTCCTCGCGGGGACCGCTGCGTGCCCCCTGGCGCGACGACTTCAGGCGGCCGCCTCTTCCGGCGCGGCGCCCCGGGCGGCAACGCCGAAGTGCGCCCGAACCTTGTTCTCGATCTCGAGCGACATTTCGGGATGCTCGCGAAGGAACTCGCGGGCGTTGTCCTTGCCCTGGCCGATGCGCTCGCCGCCATAGCTGTACCAGGCGCCGCTCTTCTCGACCACGTTGCAGGCCGAGCCGAGATCGAGGATCTCGCCTTCGCGCGACGTGCCCTCGCCATAGAGGATGTCGAACTCGGCAGTCTTGAAGGGGGGTGCGACCTTGTTCTTGACGACCTTGACGCGGGTCTCGCTGCCGATGACCTCTTCGCCCTTCTTGATCGACCCGGTGCGGCGGATGTCGAGCCGCACCGACGAGTAGAACTTCAGCGCGTTGCCGCCGGTGGTGGTTTCCGGGTTGCCGAACATGACGCCGATCTTCATGCGGATCTGGTTGATGAAGATGACCATCGTATTGGTCTTCTGGATCGACGCCGTCAGCTTGCGCAGCGCCTGGCTCATCAGCCGCGCCTGCAGCCCGGGCAGGCTGTCGCCCATGTCGCCTTCGAGCTCGGCCTTCGGCGTGAGGGCGGCGACCGAGTCGACGACGATCAGGTCGATCGACCCCGATCGCACCAGCGCGTCGACGATCTCGAGCGCCTGCTCGCCGGTATCGGGCTGGCTGATCAGCAGATCCTGCAGGTTGACGCCGAGCTTCTCGGCGTACTGGGCGTCGAGCGCGTGCTCGGCGTCGATGAAGGCGCAGACGCCGCCGCGCTTTTGCATCTCGGCAATGACCTGCAGCGTCAGCGTCGTCTTGCCCGACGATTCGGGGCCGTAGATCTCGACCACCCGGCCGCGCGGCAGGCCGCCGACGCCGAGCGCGATATCGAGGCCGAGCGATCCGGTCGAGACGACTTCGATATCGCGGATCGGCTGGCCTTCGCCCAGCCGCATGATCGAGCCCTTGCCGAACTGCTTTTCGATCTGCGCGAGCGCGACTTGCAGCGCCTTCGCCTTTTCGGGGTTCATATTGGATTTGACGGTCGCTTCCATGGGGGTCTCCGGGGTTGTCGGCGACATTATCTCAGAGACTGGATGTTTGTACAGTGATCGAACGGCGCTGAATTAGGGGGGACGCGGCGGGCGCCACCCTACGCGAAACTTACAATCGCGGCGCAGGCGCGCCGACCCTCGCGGCACCGCGACTCGAAGCAGGAGACAGGCATGCGCATCCTCATTGCCGAAGACGATCAGGTTCTCGCCGACGGGCTGCTGCGCTCGCTGCGCAGTGCCGGCTACGCGGTCGACCACGTCGCCAGCGGCAGCGAGGCCGACGCGGCCGTCGCGTCGCACGAGTTCGACTGCATCATCCTCGACCTCGGCCTGCCCAAGCTGCACGGCCTCGAGGTACTGCGCAAGCTGCGCGCGCGCGGCTCGAGCGTGCCGGTGCTGATCCTCACTGCCGCCGACAGCGTCGAGCAGCGCGTCAAGGGTCTCGACCTCGGCGCCGACGACTACATGGCCAAGCCGTTCTCGCTGCAGGAGCTCGAGGCGCGGGTGCGCGCGCTGACGCGCCGCGGCCTGGGCAGCGCCTCGACGATCGTCAAGCACGGGCCGCTGTCGTTCGACGCGACCGGCCGCGTCGCCTACATGAACGACCAGATGATCGAGCTGTCGGCGCGCGAAATCTCGCTGCTCGAAGTGCTGCTGCAACGCGCCGGCCGGCTCGTCAGCAAGGACCAGCTCGTCGAGCGGCTTTGCGAATGGGGCGAGGAAGTAAGCAACAACGCGATCGAGGTCTATATCCACCGCCTGCGCAAGAAGATCGAGCAGGGGCCGGTGCGCATCGCGACCGTGCGCGGGCTGGGCTACTGCCTCGAGAAGATCCCGGCGTAGCGCGCCGCCTGGGCGCGCGCGTCGCGCGTCAGGCGCGGCGCCGGCGCGCGATGAAGCCGACCGCGAGCAGGCCGGCCGATGCCAGCGCGAGTGCGCCGGGCTCGGGAACCGCGCTGACGCTCACGTTGTCCAGCAGCGCGCCGACGTTGTCGCCGCCGCGATTGGCGAAGGCGAGTGCGTAGCTCCCGCTCGCACCGGGGGTGAAGGCGAGCAGGTAGCCCGACAGCGGATCGGCCGAGGCGAGCGTATAGGTCGCGCCCGCGCTGCCGAACGAGACATCGACCGTATCGTCGGCGCCGCCGCGGTGGTTGCCGGCGAGGTCGAAGCTCGCCTGATACGTCACGCCGCCGGTCAGGTTCAGCAGTTTCGTGAAGACGCCGGCGGCGTAGCTCGAACCGTCGAGGTCGACATAGCGGCCGTTGCCCGGGATCAGGTCCCACGGCCCGCCGGCGCCGATCAGGTCGACGCTGCCGGCGGAGACCGTCCAGCCGCCGAGGAAGCTGGTCTGGTTCAACTGCAGGGTGTCGGCGTCGAAGTTGTCGGCGAATACCGGCAGGGCGTGGCCCGCAGCACAGAAGCCGAGGGCTGCGAGGGCGGCGATCAGGGGTTTGGCGTGCATGGCGTGTCTCGCGCAAAGGATTCGATGCGTGCCACTGTATCGGCGCTATCCGCCGTTGTGCCAGGCCGCCGCGCGGCGCCGGCACGCGGCGCGTGACGTTGTGGACAAGACACCGATCCGGATCGCGGCGCCGGGGCCGGCCGCCGGCAAATGCGCCGCGGCGCTATGCTCGCCCCGGCATGCCCACGTTCGATCTTCCGCGCTCGAAGGAGCAGCGCTCGCTGTTCGGCGAAATCCTCGACTGGATGCTCGCCCCGCTGCTGCTTCTGTGGCCGATGAGCGTGCTGCTGACCTGGCTCGTCGCGCAGAATATCGCGAACCGCCCCTTCGACAGCCGGCTCGACGAGACGGCGCGCGCGCTGGCGCAGCAGATCACGGTGCAGGCCGGGCCCGACGGCCGGGCGCAGGCGCGCTTCACGCTGTCCGCGGGCGCCGGCGAGCTGCTGAGCGCGGACCAGACCGACGAGGTCTATTACCAGGTGCTCGGCCTGCGCGGCGAGTTGCTCAGCGGCGATGCGGCGCTTCCGGTGCCGGTCGACCTCGAGCCCGACCAGCCGGGAACGGTTCAGTTTCGCGACGATGCGATCGATGGCACGCCGGTGCGGGTCGCCTATCTCTGGGTGCGGCGCAAGGGCGAGGCCAGTGCGGCCGATGCCGGCGTCGCGCCGCCCGGGCCGGTGGTGCAGGTCGCCGAGACGCTAGGCAAGCGGCAGCACCTCGCGACCGAGATCATCAAGGGCGTGATCCTGCCGCAGTTCGTGATCCTCCCGCTCGCCGTGCTGCTCGTCTGGTTCGCGCTGTCGCGCGGCCTGGCGCCGCTGAACGCGCTGCAGCGGCGCATCCGCGGCCGCGAGAGCCACGACCTTTCGCCGATCGACGAGCGCGAGGTGCCCGAAGAGGTTTCGCCGCTGGTGCGCGCGATCAACGATCTGCTCGCGCGGCTGGACAAGAGCATGAGCGCGCAGAAGCACTTCCTCGCCGACGCCGCGCACCAGCTGAAGACGCCGCTCGCCGGGCTGCGCACGCAGGCCGAGCTCGCGCAGCGCGATATCGACGCCGGGCGCGGCGACCCGCGCGAATTGCGCAAGTCGCTGCAGCAGATCGCGCGCTCGAGCCAGAACGCGGCGCACATGGTCAACCAGCTGCTCGCGATGGCGCGCGCCGAGGACACCGGACATTCGGCGCGCCCTCAGCGGGTCGACCTGGCTGCGCTCGCGACCGAGACGGTGCAGGATTTCGTGCCGCGCGCGCTCGCCAAGCGCATCGATCTCGGCTACGAGGGGCCCGACACGGGCGTCGCGCCCGGCGCGCGGCCCGAGCTGCGCGTCGAGGGCCACCCGCTGCTGCTGCGCGAGCTGATCCGCAACCTGGTCGACAACGCGCTGCAATACACGCCCGCCGGCGGCACGGTGACGGTGCGCGTAATGGACGATCCGTTCGGCCAGGTCGTCGTCCTGCAGGTCGAGGACTCCGGCCCCGGCATCCCGCATGCGGAGCGCGAGCAGGTCTTCCAGCCCTTTTATCGAACCCTCGGCACCAACGTCGACGGCTCCGGCCTCGGCTTGGCGATCGTGCGCGAGATCGCCACCCAGCACGACGCGCAGGTGACGCTCGAAGATGCCAATCTGCGCCACCGCCCGGGCCTGAGCGAACAGGCGGGCGCCGCATTCGGCCCCGGCGCGCGATTCACGCTGCGCTTTCCGGCTCGTGTGGCCCCCGATGCGCCGGCCGCGCTGCAGCGACCGGCGCCAGCCACCACGACTGCCGAGCGGCAGCTCGCAACATAGGAGAACATCATCGCGAACAACAAACCTCCCCGCGTCGTGAAGGTCGACCTCGCCCTGCAGGGCGGGGGCTCGCACGGGGCCTTCACCTGGGGCGTGCTCGACCGGCTGCTGGAAGACGAGACGCTCGAATTTGCCGGCATCTCCGGCACGAGCGCGGGGGCGATCAATGCCGCGGTGATGGCCAGCGGCTTCGCCCGCGACGGCCGCGGCGGCGCGCGCGCCGCGCTCGACGCGTTCTGGCGCGATGCGAGCCGCTCGGGGTCGCCGTTCGCGCCGCTCGACAGCCGGGCCGCGGGCCCCTTCGCGCTCGACAATCTGCCCGGCTACCGCTGGATGAACAGCTTCTGGCAGTCGTTCAGCCCGTACCAGCTCAACCCGCTGAATATCAACCCGCTGAAGGACCTGCTGCGCCGGCACGTCGATACCGACGCGCTGCGCGCCGGCCCGCTGCGCCTGTTCATCACGGCGACGAGCGTGCAGACCGGCCGCGCGCGCGTCTTCACCCACGCCGACCTGAGCCTCGATGCACTGGTCGCTTCGGCCTGCCTGCCGCACCTGTTCCAGGCCGTCGAGATCGACGGCGAGCCGTACTGGGACGGCGGCTATACGGGCAACCCGGCCCTGTATCCGCTGGTCTACGACACCGAGGCGCTCGATTTGCTGCTGGTGCGGATCAACCCGCTCGTGCGCAAGGGGACGCCGCGGCGCAACGTCGAGATCATCGACCGGCTGTCGGAGATCACCTTCAATGCGAGCCTGATCGGCGAGATGCGGGCGATCGCCTTCGTCGCGCGGCTGATGCGCGAGGGCCGGCTCGATACCGGGCACTACAAGGCCATGCGTCTGCACATGATCGCCGACGATGCCGATCTCGCGCCGCTCGGCGCGTCGAGCAAGCTGAATACGACGCTGCCGTTTCTCGAGCGCCTGCACGGCTTCGGCCGCCACGCGGCGTCGAAGTGGCTCGCCGCGCACCGCGCCGATATCGGCGTTCGCCCGACGCTCGATATCGAGGGCGAGTTCCTCGGCTAGGGGCGGTCAGGGGCGGCTTGCGGCGCCGCGGCCGGGGCCTTTCATAATGCCGGGTTGCCCTGGAGCGTCCGGGGCCGCCGAGAGCTCATGGCCGAACCCGACACCTCCAGCATCCGCATCCGCGGCGCGCGCACCCACAACCTGAAGAATATCGACCTCGACCTGCCGCGCAACCGGCTGGTCGTGATCACCGGGCTGTCGGGCTCGGGCAAGTCGAGCCTCGCCTTCGACACGCTCTACGCCGAGGGCCAGCGCCGCTACGTCGAGAGCCTGTCGGCCTACGCGCGCCAGTTCCTGCAGCGCATGGACAAGCCCGACGTCGACGTCATCGAGGGCCTGTCGCCGGCGATCAGCATCGAGCAGAAGGCGACCTCGCACAACCCGCGCTCGACGGTCGGCACGGTGACCGAGATCCACGACTATCTGCGCCTGCTCTATGCGCGCGCCGGCACACCCTACTGCCCCGAGCACGACCTGCCGCTCGCCGCGCAAAGCGTCGCCCAGATGGTCGACGCGGTGCTCGCGCTGCCCGACGATACGCGGCTCGCGGTGCTCGCGCCGGTCGTGCGCGACCGCAAGGGCGAATTCTCCGAGCTGTTCGCCGATATGCAGGCGCAGGGCTTCGTGCGCTTTCGCCTCGACGGCGCGACCGTCGAGGCGGGCGATCTGCCGGCGCTGAAGAAGGCGGAGAAGCACGATATCGACGTCGTCATCGACCGCGTGCGCATTCATCGCGAGCTGCACGCGAACCTGCGCCAGCGGCTCGCCGAGAGCTTCGAGGCGGCGCTGCGCATCGCCGACGGCCGGGCGCTCGCGCTCGAAATGAATGCGCCCGCGAATGCCAATGCCGACGCCGGCGGCGCCGGCCGCGAGCATCTGTTCAGCAGCAGGTTCGCCTGCCCGGTGTGCAGCTATTCGCTCGCCGAGATGGAGCCGCGCCTGTTCTCGTTCAACTCGCCGATCGGCGCCTGCCCCGGCTGCGACGGCCTCGGTCAGGTGACGGCCTTCGACGCCGAGCGCGTCGTCGCCTTCCCGAGCCTGAGCCTCGCAAGCGGCGCGGTGAAGGGCTGGGACCGGCGCAACGCCTACACCTTCTCGATGCTCGAGAGCGTCGCCGCCCACTACGGATTCGATATCGATGCGCCGTTCGAGTCCTTGCCGGCCGGCGCGCGCGAGGTCCTGCTGCGCGGCTCGGGCGCGACCGAGATCGAGTTCACCTACGAGGCGCAGGACAAGGCCGGCCGCCGACGCAGCGTCAAGCGCAGCCATCCGTTCGAGGGCATCCTGCCCAATCTCGAGCGCCGCTTCCGGGAGACCGACTCGCCCGCCGTGCGCGAGGATCTGGCGCGCTACATGACGGCCCAGCCGTGCCCCGAGTGCGGCGGCACGCGGCTGCGGCGCGGCGCGCGCCACGTCTACCTGGTCGACGCCGAGGACGGCACGCGCCGGCCGCTGCACGCCATCGTCCATGCCACGCTGCGCGAGGGCCTGGCGATCTTCGACGGCCTGCGCCTGGCCGGGGCGAAGGCCGGCATCGCCGACAAGGTGGTGCGCGAGATCCGCTCGCGGCTCGCGTTCCTGAACGACGTCGGGCTCGCCTACCTGAGCCTCGATCGAAGCGCCGATTCGCTCAGCGGCGGCGAATCGCAGCGCATCCGCCTCGCGTCGCAGATCGGCTCCGGGCTGACCGGCGTGATGTACGTGCTCGACGAGCCGAGCATCGGCCTGCACCAGCGCGACAACGCGCGCCTGATCGGCACGCTGCGCCACCTGCGCGACCTCGGCAACAGCGTGCTCGTCGTCGAGCACGACGAGGACGCGATCCGCGCCGCCGACCACTGCATCGACATGGGGCCGGGCGCCGGCGTGCACGGCGGGCGCGTCGTCGCGCAGGGCACGCCGGACGAAGTCGCCGCCAACCCGGACTCGCTCACCGGGCGCTACCTGAGCGGCGCGCTGAAGATTGCCGTGCCCCGACAGCGCACGGCGTGGGGCGCGAACTCCCTCTCCCTCCCGGAGGGAGAGGGCGGGGGAGAGGGTGCCGACAGTTCGGCGCAGCGCGCATCGCGGTCCGCAGGCGACAGCCTGAGGATCGCGAATGCGCGCGGCAACAATCTGAAGGGCGTCGACGTCGCGATCCCGGTCGGCCTCTTCACCTGCGTCACCGGCGTTTCGGGATCGGGCAAGAGCACGCTCGTCAACGACACGCTCTACGCCGCGGTCGCGCGCAAGCTCTACAACAGCCACGCCGAACCGGCGCCGCACGATGCGATCGACGGCATCGACGCGATCGACAAGGTGATCGCCGTCGATCAGAGCCCGATCGGGCGCACGCCGCGCAGCAATCCGGCGACCTACACGGGCCTTTTCACGCCGATCCGCGAACTGTTCGCCGAGGTGCCGGCGGCGCGCGAACGCGGCTACGGGCCGGGCCGCTTCAGCTTCAACGTTGCCGGCGGACGCTGCGAGGCGTGCGAGGGTGACGGCGTGCTCAAGGTCGAGATGCATTTCCTGCCCGACGTCTACGTGCCGTGCGATACCTGCCACGGCGCGCGCTACAACCGCGAGACGCTCGAGATCCTCTACAAGGGGCGCAACATCACCCAGGTGCTCGAGCTGACGGTGGAGGACGCGCACGCCTTCTTCGGCGCGGTGCCGGCGATCGCGCGCAAGCTGCAGACGCTGCTCGATGTCGGCCTCGGCTACATCCGCCTCGGCCAGGCCGCCACGACGCTGTCGGGGGGCGAAGCGCAGCGCGTCAAGCTCGCCCTCGAACTCAGCAAGCGCGACACCGGCCGCACGCTCTACATCCTCGACGAACCGACGACCGGCCTGCATTTCGCCGACATCGACCTGCTGCTGCGCGTGCTGCACCAGCTGCGCGACGCCGGCAATACGATCGTCGTCATCGAGCACAACCTGGACGTGATCAAGACCGCCGACTGGATCATCGACATGGGCCCCGAGGGCGGCGCCGGCGGCGGCACGGTCGTCGCGACCGGCACGCCGGAGGACGTTGCGGAGAATCCGGCAAGCCATACAGGGCAGTATCTGCGTCCGCTGCTCGCGCGATGAGCGTGCTTCCGGGCAGGCGCGCTGCGACGCCCGATTTTCGCGCCCGGTCAGTCGTCGTGCTTCTTGTGGTGCTTGTCATGTCCATGGCCGTGGTCGTAGCGACCGCGCACCCAGCTTTCCTGGACGAAATAGACCGGCTGGCCACAAGCGCCGTACTTGGCGCAGTGCCTGGACCAGTGCTTCTGATGGCCGGGTGGCACATACAGGTAGATCGGGCGCTGCACGACGGCGACGGGCGACGGCACGACAACCACCGGCTGCGGATAGATCACGGCCGGCGCCGGTAAGCTGCCGATATCGATACGGCCATAGACGCCGGGCTGGACGATACCGATCGAGACGCCGACGCCGGCCTGGGCCCGGGCCGCAGGCAGGATGGACGCCAGCGCGAGGGTGGCAAGCGCAAGGGCGACATGACGGGCGCGACGGCGGTGCATGTTCGGGGGTCTCCTTCGGGTCAATCGATGACAACCCCGTTCTAACTCTCATGGCCCGGGCGGGTCACCCTGGATGATGGAAGACACTGGGGGTGTG
>OEIU01000544.1_pt1 | contig 33876 bp, 27 predicted proteins | sample 1539221 | NCBI WGS metagenome assembly OEIU01 (sample SAMN03792071, study PRJEB22550) | activated sludge metagenome | feature: wastewater treatment plant; material: activated sludge; isolation source: Wastewater treatment plant of a petroleum refinery complex | place: Argentina: Zarate | collected...
GGATTGATCGCCCACAGGCGTCCGTCCTCGCCCGGCGTCATCCAGCAGATGTCGTCGCCGACCGTCCACACCTTCCAGCCGGCCTTGAGGTAACTCTCGGGCGGGATCAGCATGGCCAGGTTGGTCTTGCCGCAGGCCGACGGGAACGCCGCGGCGATGTAATGAATTTCGCCCTTCGGATTCTGGATGCCGACGATCAGCATGTGTTCGGCCAGCCAGCCCTCCGTGCGCGCCTGCCACGAGGCGATGCGCAGGGCATGGCACTTCTTGCCGAGCAGCGCGTTGCCGCCGTAGCCGGAGCCGATGGACTTGATCGTCAGTTCCTCGGGAAAATGCATGATGAAGCGCTTGTGCGGATCGAGCTCGCCAATGGAGTGCAATCCCTTGACGAACTTGCCCTCGCGCTCGATGCGCGCCAGCGCCGCGGCGCCCATGCGCGTCATGATGCGCATGTTGGCGACGACATAGGGACTATCGGTGATTTCCACGCCGCACCGCGATAGCGGCGAATCGATCGGCCCCATGCAGTACGGAATCACGTACAGCGTGCGGCCCTTCATGCAGCCGGCGAACAGCGCGTCGACCTTGGCGTGCGCCTGCGCCGGATCCATCCAGTGGTTGTTCGGGCCGGCGTCGTCCTTGTTTTTCGTGCAGATGAAGGTCAGGTGTTCGACGCGGGCCACGTCGGAGGGGTTGGAACGGTGCAGATAGCAGTCCGGATGCGTGCGCGGATTGAGCTCGATCAGGTCGCCGCTCTGCAACATCAGGTCGATCAGCGCGTCGTTCTCGGCCTCGGAGCCGTCGCACCAGTGCACGCGCTCGGGTTGCGTCGAACGCGCGACGTCGTCAACCCACTGGTTGAGGGATTCCAACTTGCTCATTGTTCTCCTTCCGGCAGCCCTGGGCTGAATGTAAAAATTTGGCGGACGATCTGCGCCGTCCGATGCAGCGGCCCGCTTGCGCGGGAAAGTCTTTGCGATGGTAACGGCTGGCCCGGGCAGCGGGAAGCGATGTGCGCGCTGCATTGCAGCACGGGCACATCCTGATTGATTACTCCAATCCGGATTTCCATACTCCCGCGTATGCTTGCATCGCCCATGCTCAAGACGACGACTGCCGCCAACCACCAACGCCTGACCCTTCAGACTGCGGACGGCGTGGCGCTGGCGATCGAATCGCGCGGTGATTCCACGGCGCCGGCGCTCGTTTTCGCGCATGGCTTCGGCCAGACCCGCCATGCCTGGGATGCGAGTGCGACCACGCTGGCGCAGACCGGCTGGCATTGCCTGACCATGGATGCGCGCGGCCACGGCGACAGCAGCTGGCGCAGCGACGGCCATTACGATTTTTCCCAGTTCGTCGACGATCTGGTGCAGCTCGCAAGTGTTCCGGCGCAAAAACCGATCCTCGTCGGCGCCTCGATGGGCGGCCTGCTGGGCCTCGTCGCGCAGGCCGAGCACGAGGTTTTCCGAGCCCTGGTGCTGGTCGACATCACGCCGCGCTGGGAAATCGCCGGCGTGGAACGCATCCTCGCCTTCATGCGCGCGCATCCGCAAGGCTTCGCCTCGGTCGAAGAGGCCAGCGACGCGATCGCGCACTACCTGCCGCATCGTGCGCAGCGCAAATCCCCTGAACGCTTGCGCAGCCTGCTCGTGACCGACGCCGGCGGACGCCTGCGCTGGCACTGGGATCCGCGCCTGCTCGACACCATTGCCGTCGACAGCGAGCGCGAACAGGCACGTCTGCTCGCTGCCGCGCGTCGCATCGACGTGCCCGTGCTGCTCGTCAGCGGCGAGCGCAGCGACGTCGTATCCGACGCCACCATCGCCGAGTTCCTGCACTGCGTGCCGCATGCGCAGCACGTGCGCGTGAGCCGTGCCACGCACATGATCGCCGGCGACGAAAATGCCGCCTTCACCACGGCCGTCGAACACTTCGTCGCGCCGCTACAGAAAACTTGATCGAGGACAGACCATGATTCACTGGTACCCGCTCATCGCCCTGCTCGTGGTTTGCCTTGCCTGCGCCTATCTGCGCGTTGGCTTGCGCGTATGGGCCAGCGCCGGCTTCGTGGCCATCATCGGCATCGGATTGATGGCCGGCAGCCACTGGCTGGCCATCGCGATAACGGCGCTGGTGTTCGCCCTCATCGTCGTGCCGTTGAACATTCCCGAATTCCGCCGTCGCCGCATCACCGCGCCGCTTCTTGGCATCTACCAAAAAATCACACCGCAGTTGTCCGAGACTGAACAAATCGCGCTGGAGGCCGGCACCGTCGGCTTCGAAGGCGAGTTGTTTTCGGGCAAGCCGGACTGGTCGAAACTGCTCAAGCAGCCCAAGCCGGAACTGTCGGTGGAGGAACAGGCCTTCCTTGACGGGCCGTGCGAAGAACTCTGCCGGATGGTCGACGAATGGCAGATCACGCACGAGCTGTCCGACCTGCCGCCGGAAATCTGGGAATACATCAAGCAGAAGAAATTCTTCGGCATGATCATCCCGAAAAAATACGGCGGCCTGGAGTTCTCCGCTTACGCGCAATCGGCGGTGCTGCAGAAACTGATGAGCATATCGGGTGCGCTCTCCTCCACCGTGGGCGTGCCGAACTCGCTCGGCCCCGGCGAACTGCTGCTGCACTACGGCACGCCCGAGCAGCGCGACTACTACCTGCCACGCCTTGCCGATGGCCGCGAGATTCCCTGCTTTGCGCTGACCGGCCCGCATGCAGGTTCGGACGCCACCTCGATTCCCGACTACGGCATCGTGTGCAAGGGTCAGTGGCAGGGCGGCAACGTGGTCGGCGTGCGTCTGACTTTCGACAAGCGCTACATCACGCTCGCGCCGATCGCGACGCTGATCGGCCTTGCCTTCCGCTTGCACGATCCCGACCACCTGCTCGGCGACAAGGACGATCTGGGCATCACGCTGGCGATGATCCCGCGCGACACGCAAGGCCTTGAAATCGGCCGTCGGCATTTTCCGCTGAATGCCGCGTTCCTCAACGGGCCGTTGCATGGCCGCGACGTGTTCGTGCCGTTGTCGCAACTGATCGGCGGCGAGGCGATGGTCGGCCAGGGCTGGCGCATGCTGGTCGAATGCCTGTCCATCGGCCGTGGCATCACCCTGCCCGCGAACGCGTCGGGCGGCGTGCGCATGGGCACGATCGCGACCGGCGCCTACGCGCGCATCCGCAAGCAGTTCGGCATGGCAATTGGCCGCTTCGAAGGCGTGGAAGAAGCGCTCGCGCGCATCGGCGGGCTCAGCTACGCGATTACTGCCCTGTCGCGCGCCAGCGCCGCCGCGGTGGATCGCGGCGAGAAGCCGGCAGTCGGATCGGCCATCGCCAAATACCATTGCACGGAACTGGGTCGCGAAGTCGCGCGCGACGTGATGGACGTGCATGGCGGCAAGGCCGTGCAGCTCGGTCCGTCCAACTACGCCGGACGCTCGTGGCAGACCGCGCCGATTGCGATCACGGTGGAAGGCGCGAACATCATGACACGCAGCCTGATGATCTTCGGTCAGGGCGCTATCCGCTGCCATCCGTTCGTGCTCAAGGAATTGCGGGCCGCCAAATTGCCGGATTACCGCGAGCGCCTTGTCGCATTCGACGACGTGCTGTTCCGCCATGTCGGCTTTGCCATTTCCAATGCGGCGCGCAGCTTCGTGCTCGGCCTCACGCATGCGCACATCGGCAGTGCGCCGGGCGACAAGTACACGCGGCGCTACTACCGCAAGCTCAACCGCTATGCTGCGAACCTGGCGCTCGCCGCCGACACCGCGATCCTCACCCTCGGCGGCAAGCTCAAGTTCAAGGAGCGGCTGTCCGCGCGCCTCGGCGACGTGCTGTCCAACCTGTTCATCGCCAGCGCGATGCTCAAGCGTTACGAAGACCAGGGCCGTCCGGTCGCCGACCAGCCGCTGCTGGCCTGGGCGTTCCACGATTGCGCCTACCGGATGCAATCGGCATTGGATGGCGTGCTGCGCAATTATCCGATCCGTCCGGTGGCGTGGATTCTGCGCGCGCTGGTCTTCCCGATCGGCCGCCGCGAAGCGCCGCCGTCGGATCGACTGGGCCACCGCGTCGCCACGATCCTGTGCGCGCCGAACGATGCGCGTTCGCGCCTGGCCGAATGGATTTATCTCACGCCCAGCGCGAACAATCCGGTCGGGCGCATGAACGCGTTGCTGCCGGACGTGATTGCCGCCGAACCCGTGGAACGCAAATTCGCCAAGGCGCTCAAGTCCGGAAGCATCAAGGCGCTGGATGCCGACGCGCAACTCGCCGAAGCCGAACAATCCGGCGCGATTTCGACCGACGAACGCAAACTGCTCGAACGCGTGCGCGCGGCGATGCAGGAATTCATTGACGTGGACGATTTCGATCCCGCGGAACTGCGCGCGGCGGTGGTGCGGCCGAAACCGGGATTGCGCAGCGTGGCCTGAACCGTCAACTGGTGCCGGATTTCATCTCCGGCATCTTGCGGATCTGCCAGGCCACATACACCGCGCAGGCCGACGCCAGCGCGGACATTGCGGCAAACGCGGGTGTGACCGCGATCCAGGACAACCAAGGCACATGTGCCGAGACGTCGCGCAATCCCTGGATCGCGGCGATCACCAGCACATCGCCGAGGCGCCATACCGCGGTATCGATGAAGCCTTTGGCCTTGTAGCGCGTCTCACGATCGACATGGGTGAACAGGCTGTCGATCGCGGGATTGTTGACGCCGTAGGATCCGGCGCGGGTGACGATCAGTGCCGCCGCGACCGCGCCCGGCATGCCGATCAGGGCCAGCGAGATCAGGGTCAACATCTTGACCACCTCGGTGCCGGCGATACTCGAGGCGGGGCCGAAGCGCGTCAGCACGACGCGCGTGATGAAGATCTGGGTCAGCGCCATCAGCACATTGGTGGCTGCATCGACACTCGCATAGAAATCGGTGCGTGCCGCGGCATCCGGATAGAAATGGTGGCCGATGTCGGTCTGCAGGTTGTACAACACCGTGCCGACGCAATCGCCGAGCAACATCAGCACGGCGATGCGACGCAGGAACGGCACCGACAGCACGAGCTTGGCGCCGGCCCAGAACCCCCCGCCGATCACGCTTTCGTTGCGCGCATGATCCAGCGCCACCGGATGGCGGCGCGACCATGCGATCAGGCCGAGAACGCAAGCGACTGCACCGGCAAGCAGCGCGGATGCAACGGCGAGCAAGGGCGCGATGCCGATGACGTGCACCAGCCACTTCGTCAGCAGCGGCCCGGCGATCGCACCGAGTGTGCCGCCGAGCGCCACGATGCCGAACAAGCGATAGGCCTGGTCGGTGCTGAAAATGTCGGCGACAAAACTCCAGAACACCGCCACCACGAACAGGTTGAACACGCTCATCCAGACGAAGAACACTGCGCCCAGGATTTGCGGGCTCAGGTCGCCCTGCGCGCGAAACGCGGGAATGAAGGCCAGCAGGTTGACGATGAAAAAGACGTACACCACCGGCACGAAACGCTTGCGCGGGAAGCGCGCGACCAGCCAACCGTACACCGGCGTCAATACCAGGGTGGCGATGAACGTAGCGGTGTAGAACGACAACAGCGCCTGTGTGCCTTCGGCCGCCGCGAGCTGTTCACGCACCGGTCGCAGCACGTAGTAGGCGGCTAGTACGAGGAAAAAATACGCGAACGCGAGGATCACCGCCGGCCATTCGTGGCGTTCCACGCCCGTGAGCATCGCCGCAAAGCCGCGGCGCGCAGTCGGATCGGCTGTGCTCAAGTCGACAGTTCCAAACTAAAGGCGGCGAAGGGTAACACGCGCGCAATGGTATTCTGAACGCCATGTCCATGCTTGCGTCGATCCATGTTTATCCGCTCAAGTCCGGCGCTGCGCTGGCACTCGAATCCGCGCGCGTGCAAGTGCGTGGCTTCGAACACGACCGGCGCTGGATGGTGGTGGATGCCGATGGCAAGTTCATCACCGGACGCAAGCATCCACGCCTGACCCTGATTCGCGCCAAACCCGTCGGCGACGGCACGCTGCAACTGCGCGCGCCGGACATGCCGCTGCTGCGACTGGCGCCTGTCGCCACGTCGCCTCGCATGGGTGTCGAGGTCTGGAACAGCCATGTCGCTGCGCAAGCGGCAAATTCCGAATCTGATGATTGGATCAGCACGTTCCTCGGACATCCAGCGCGTTTCGTGCACATGGACGAAACCTGCCTGCGTCCGGTCGACCCCGATCATTCGCGCCCCGGCGACATCGTCAGCCTTGCCGACGGCTATCCGTTGCTGCTGATTTCGCAGGCGGCACTGGATCTGCTTAATTCCAAACTGGCGCAGCCGGTGCCGATGCTGCGCTTTCGCCCCAGCATCGTCATTGCCGGCACCCAGCCGCACGCCGAAGATGGCTGGAAGCGCGTGCGCATCGGCGGCATCGACTTCGACGTCGTCAAGCCGTGCATCCGCTGCGTGTTCACCACGGTGGATTTCGAGCGCGGCGAGTTCGATCCGTCCGGCGAACCTCTGCGCACCTTGCTTACCTACCGCAAAACGCCGAAAGGCGTGAGTTTCGGCCAGAACCTGATTCCGCGCGGTACGGGCTTGTTGCGCGTCGGCGATGCGGTGGAAGTGCTTGCCTGATTGCTGCGCTGCGATGGAGCATCTGCTCTAGCGTTGCCCCGTAGCCTCGCCGCATGACTTACGACACCATCATCGTCGGCGCCGGTTCCGCCGGCTGCGTGCTCGCCAACCGGCTAAGCGCGAATCCGAACCACCGCGTGCTCCTGCTCGAAGCCGGCGGCCGCGACTGGCACCCGTTCATCCACATGCCAGCCGGCATCGCCAAGATGGTGAACCGCAAGGGCATCAATTGGGACTACTCCACCGAACCGGAAGCGCAACTCGACAACCGCCGCCTGTGGTGGCCACGCGGCAAGGTGCTCGGCGGTTCCAGCTCGATCAATGCCATGTGCTACATCCGCGGCGACGCGCGCGATTACGACGAATGGGCGCGCATGGTTGGCGACGAGCGCTGGAACTGGAACGGCGTGCTGCCGTATTTCAAACGTGCCGAAGGCAACACACGCGGCGCCAGCGAATTGCACGGCGCAGACGGACCGCTCGCCGTGCAGGACCTCAAGTACCACAACGCGCTCACGCAGGCCTTCGTGGATGCGGCGCAGGGCACCGGTTTGCCGCTCAACCCCGATTTCAACGGCACCACGCAGCTCGGTGCGGGCTTCTATCAAGTCACGCAAAAGGACGGCGCGCGCTGCTCGACCGCGGCGAGCTATTTGCACGCAGCGCGCGGCCGCGCCAACCTGACCGTGCGCACGCGCGCGGTGACGCAGCACGTCCTGCTCGACGGTCATCGTGCAGTGGGGGTCGACTACCGCCACAACGGCCGCCTCACCCGCGCCGAAGCCCGCGAGGTGATCCTGTGCGGCGGTGCGATCAATTCGCCGCAACTGTTGATGCTGTCGGGCGTCGGTCCGGCCGATCATTTGCGCGCGCATGGCATCCGCGCGGCGCACGATCTGCCCGGTGTCGGTGCAAACCTGCAGGATCACCTGGACATCTGCACGTTGCAGCACTGCACGCAGCCGGTCAGCTACGACCGGCTCAACGAAGTGGCGGTGGCGCTGGAATACCTGCTGCGCCACGACGGGCCGGGGACATCCAACATCGCCGAAGGCGGCGCATTCGTGCGCACGCGACTCGCGCCGGACGAGCGCTGCGACGTGCAACTGCACTTCATCCCCGCCCTGCTCGACGACCATGGCCGCCATCGCCTGCCCGGCTACGGCTACACCCTGCATGCCTGCAACCTGCGCCCGCGCAGCCGCGGCACGATCCGGCTCAAATCCGCCGATCCGGCGGCGAAAGCCGAGATTCGCGCGAATTATTTGAGCGACGGCGACGGCCACGATCTTGCAACCATGATCGAAGGCGCCAAGCTATCACGCGAAATCTTCGCCGCCACGGCTTTCGATGCGTATCGTGGCGAAGAAATCTTCCCGGGTTCGGCAGTGACGACCGACGCAGGTCTGGCGGACTTCATCCGGCGCAAGGCCGAGACTGTCTACCACCCGGTCGGCTCCTGCCGCATGGGCAACGACGATCAGGCCGTGGTGGATTCGCAACTGCGCGTGCGCGGCGTCGCCGGATTGCGCGTCGTCGACGCCTCGGTGATGCCCTGCCTGCCCGGCGGCAACACGAATGCGCCGACGATCATGATCGCCGAACGAGCGGCAGATATGATCGCAGCTGCTTAAGCCGCCCGGTCGAGTTGCGGCGGCAACGGGCAGTGCAGCGCCGCACAGATGGTGCGCAGCAATTCCGCTTCGGTCACGCTGACCTTGCCGTCGGCGCCGATTGCGGCAGTGAAGCCGCGCACCAGCAGTTCCTTGCCGGCCGGCGCGAGCGCGTCAAGCAGGGGCAAGGCGCGATCCAGAGCCACGATCCATTCCTCGCGCTGCAGATAGGGCGCGATGTCGTCGGGCAACACTTCGTTCATGCCCACGAGGTAGGCGCGCTCGGCATCGGCTTCACTGTCGGAGCCGTACTCGGCGACGATGGAAATAGCGTCGGCCACTTCGGACGCGCAGGTCGTCAATTTCGTCGAGCCCGTCGGCCGCGCCTTGGAAGGATCCAGCGCATCCATGACCTGCACGCCGACAAGTTTGGCCAGGCAGTACTCCTCCAGATGCACCTCGCCGTCGGCCTGGATCAGTTCGTTGAGCGCGACCAGGAAGGTCTGCAATTGCGGTCGTGGCTGGCGACGCAGTGCCGGAAACGCGAGCTGGGCGAGCGGCAGGCGCTGCATCGGATGCAAGGTGTCGGTGTCGACGAGGATTTCCTCGACGCCCTTGCGCACGTTTGCGTCGTAGCGCTTTTCCAGCAACGCGAGTTGCTTGCCGCGCATCGTCGCGTCGGTGTCGACGGCAAGCGCGAACACGACTTGCTGGCATCGCGTGCCCATGTAGGCGAGCGCGCGCAGCTTGTCGGAAATGGTGCCGTGGATGGCGCCGGCAGTCTGGTAGTCGTCGTTGCCGGGATGCGCGACTTGCTTGACCACCTTTTGCGCCGAAAGCGCAATCTGCGCGTCGGCTTGCGGCAGGACCGCTTCCGCGGCAGGCGCAACCGGTGCAGCAGTCGCCAGGGCGGACGCGATGGGTGCCGGGGCGAAACCCGAGATCGAGACCTGTGCGCCGTCGGACTCGCCCACCGGCACCGGATTCGACCAGGCCTTGGCGATGGCGTCGAGTTCAACCGGATCGAACGCCGGATCAATGGCTTTGATGCGCAAATGCAGCGGTGGATGCGTGGCGAACAGCGCCGAGTAGCCGACACCATCGCCGAACAGCATGTGCGCGACTTCCTCGGTCTCCCCGCTGGCCAGTTTTGAGCCATCTGCCAAGCCGCCAATCTTTTTCAGCGCTCCGGCAATGCCGGTCGTCTGGCGGGTGAACTGCACGGCCGAAGCGTCGGCCAGGTATTCGCGCTGGCGCGAGATGCCGGCCTTGATCAGGCGGCCGAAGAACACGCCGATGTAACCGATGGCGAGGATCGCGATGCCGATCAGCACGGCATAGCCCGAATCGCGGCTGCGCCCGCTGTTCGCCGCGATCTTGCGGCCGATGATGCCGATCACGAGGATGCCGAACAGCACACCCATCAGGCGAATGTTCAGGCGCATGTCGCCGTTGAGCACATGGCTGAACTCGTGCGCGATCACGCCCTGCAATTCTTCGCGGTTGAGCTTGTCCAGGCAACCTTGGGTCACCGTGACCGCCGCATCCGCAGGCGTATAGCCGGCGGCGAAGGCGTTGATCGCAGATTCGCCTTCGAGCACGTAGACCTCGGGCACCGGCACGCCGGAGGCGATGGCGATTTCCTCGACCACGTTGCGCAGGCGCTTGTGCGCGAAATCGGTTGTGGTCGGCTCGACGAAGGTGGCACCGAGCTGGCGCGCGACCACGCCGCCGCCGCCGCGCAAGGCGGTGATCTTGTACATCGAACAGGCGCCGATGATGCCGATCACGAGCACGCTGTTCCAGAACATCACCGCGCCGATGCCGGGATGCACGCCGTGCCCGGACGAACCGAACGCGAGGAACAGCACGAAGTCGAGCGCGGCGACGATGCACGCCACCGCAAGCACGAACAGCACGAGCATGCGCTTGGTGTGTGCGCGGGCGCGCTCTTGCTGGGCGAAGAAATTCATCGCCGCACTCCGCCGCTGTCAGCCGGAACCGGGATCAGGAAAACGATACCTTGACCGCCTTCTTCGCTTCGGGCGATTCCACTTCCCACGACGTGGCCGGCGCGAAGTTGAACATCCCGGCGATGATCGAGCTCGGGAAGACTTCGCGCTTGTTGTTGTAGTACATCACACCGTCGTTGTAGGCCTGGCGCGCGAACGCGACCTTGTTCTCGGTCGAGGTGAGTTCTTCGGAGAGCTGCATCATGTTCTGGTTCGCTTTCAGGTCCGGGTAGTTCTCGGACACCGCGAACAGGCTCTTGAGCGTTCCGGTCAGCTGGTTCTCGCCGGCGCTCAGCTGCTGCATTGCCTGCGGGTCGCCCGGATTGGCCTTCGCCGCGGCCAGCCCGCCCATCGCCGCGCCGCGCGCCGCGATTACGGCTTCCAGCGTCTGGCGCTCGTGCGCCATGTACGCCTTGGCGGTTTCCACGAGGTTTGGAATCAAATCGTAGCGGCGTTGCAGCTGCACATCAATTTGCGCGAACGCGTTCTTGTAGCCGTTGCGCGCCGTAATCAGGCCGTTGTAGATGCCGACCAGCCAGAACACGATGGCGACAACGACGACCAGGAAGATTATCGTACCCATAACACTTGTGCTCCGATTTGGCGTTACCATGACGCCCCGTGCGAAAAGCATAGCACGGCCGAATCCGCCGCCGTGCGGACGTTCCGGAAGAGGGATTCATCGAATGTTTCACCTGCGTACGCCGGCAACACTGGCGTTGCTCATGCTCGTCGCGCATGCGACGGCAGCCAATGCGCGCGATGTGCGCGAGAAGTGGGTTCATCGCAGCGCCGACCAGGGCGTGCACGTTTCCACGAACCCGCAAGCCATCGCCAAGCAGTTCGGCGAGTGGATGGACCAGGTCGATGCCTCGGGACAGATTTCCGGCATGGCTGTCGCGATCGTCAAGGACGACAAGGTTCTCCTGCAACGCGGCATCGGTTACGCGAACGCGAGCACCGGCGCGCGCATCACGGTGGACTCGCCGTTTCGCCTGGCTTCGCTGTCCAAGGCATTCGCGAGCGCGCTGGCCGCCATGCTCGTCGACGAGGGTATGCTCGACTGGAACACCCGCGTTGCCGGCGTGTTGCCCACGTTCGAGCTGAAGAACATCGAGGCCAGCGACAAACTTACCGTGCGCGACATCTTGAGCCAGCGCGTAGGTCTGCCGCACAACACCTACGACCGTCTGCTCGAACAGGAAGAACCCTACGAAGAACTGGTCGACAAGCTGCGCGACGTGCCCATGACTTGTGATGTCGGCGACTGCTACGGCTACCAGAACATCACGTTCGCACTGATCGGCGACATCGCCTACGCGGTCAGCGGCGACTTTTTCTATCACATGGTCGAAAAGCGCATTTTCCATCCACTGGGAATGACCGATGCCACCTACGGCCGCGCGGCGCTGGAAGCAAGCCGTGACTGGGCCCAACCGCACGCGCGCCACGGTCACGGTTGGGCGCCGATACCGATCAAGGAAGCGTATTACCACGTGCCCGCCGCGGCCGGCGTCAACGCCTCGATCCGCGACATGACGCAATGGCTGATCGCCCAGATGGGCGGGCGCACGGATGTGCTGCCGCAGGAACTTCTCGACACGGTCCACACCCCGCTGGTCGAAACACCGAGTGAGCGTCACGCCACGCCGTGGCGCCGCGCGCGCCTGGATGATGCCCAGTACGCGTTGGGCTGGCGCGTGTACGACTACGCCGGACAGACCCTGATCTTCCACGCCGGCGCGGTGCAGGGCTATCGTTCGATGATCGCGTTCTTCCCCAAATACCGCTTTGGTGCGGTGATGCTGTGGAATTGCGAGTGCGCCCTGCCCAGCGGCCTGATGCCGATGTTGCTGGATCGCTACCTCGGCCTGCACGCCGTTGACTGGGCGGGACTGGAATCCTTGCGCTCTTCGCGGCACACTGTGGCCAGCAGGGGTGCTCAGTAGTCGACGGCGGGAGATGGGAATGTTGATCGCCGAACACTTCTTCCTGATTGCCAGTGATCCGCGCACCGGAATGCTGTCGTGGCCGCGCCGCGGGCTGGATGCCGGCGAACTGGTTGCTGCCGCGATCCTGGTCGACCTGGCGGCGCTCGAACGCGTGCACTTGCACGACACACGCCTGCGCGCTGATTCGCAAATGCCGCTGAATCATCCTCTGCTCAGCGAGGCGATGGAACTGCTGGGCGGGAAGAATGCAACCGTCGCCGAAGCCATGGACCTGATCACGCGCAGCATGGCCCCGTTGCCGCCGAAAATACTGGACGCGCTGTTCCGCCGCGACCTGGTGCACCGCATCGAATTTCGCGACTGGCGCCTGCGCAAACGCCTGCGTTATCCGTTGCGGTCGGTGCAGGCGCGAAACGAAGCACTGCAGTTGCTCCAGTCCGCCGCGCACGCGGACGACACCCATGGCCTGGCGCTGCTGCTGTTGTCCGACGCGAGCGGCATTTTGCCCAAATACCTGAACGCGCACGATCATGCGCCGGCCGTGAGGCGACTGCTCGCACTCAATCAGGTCGAGGCCTGGGCGCCGCAATCACGGCGCGTACTGGCGGAAGTCAGGCAGGCTCTACTGCGCGATTGACCGGTCCGGTGCCGCAGCGTGCCACCGTATCGCCGCGGCACGCAGCGTTCATTTGTTGAGTTTGAATTCGATCCTGCGCGTGGCCTGTTCTTCGGTCGGCTTGCCATCGACCATGCGCGGCTTGAACGTCCAGCGGCGCACAGCCTCCAGCGCGGCCTGGTTGAAGACTCGATTCGGCTGGGCATTGGCGACCTTGGCATTGGTTACCGAGCCATCCGCGGTAATCGTGAACTCCACTTCCACCCAACCCTCGCGGCCGGAGCGGAATGCGTCGGTCGGATACGTCGGCGGCACCGCCTTGAGCAGTTGCGCTGGACTCGTCACGGGCGCCGGCGCGGGTGCGGCGGCGACCGGCGCAGGTGCGGGGGTAACCACGGCAGGCTTCTCTGCGGGCGTGGATGCGGGTCTTTCCGCAGGCGGCGGCGCAGCGGCCGGCGCCGGAGTCGCCGCAGCCTGCGCGGCCTTTTGATCCGCCGCGGCCTTGGCTGCTGCCGCAGTTGCCGCAGCCGCGGCGACCTGCTGGTCATGGTCGGCTTGCTTCTTCCTGGCATCGAGCTTGCCGCGCAGGATGGTCAGCGTGTAGTTGCTCGGATCGAACTTGGCCAATTCATCGATGACGCGCGAAGCCTCGTCCAGATTGCCGCCGTTGATTTCCTGCTCAACCGCGCCGGTCGCGAATGGGAACATTTCGCGCAACGCAGAATCGGCAATGTGGTTTTTCGGATCCTTGGCGAGGACCTGCAGGTAGTACTCCACCGCATTGTTGCCCGGCGGTGCAACATAGCGTTTCTCGCCAAACGCGGCGTTGGCGGCCTTGAGCAACTGATCCTCGGTCATCTCCGGGGCGGGTGCAGGCGTTGCTGCGGTTCCCGATGCTGCCGGCGTTGCCGTCGCCATCGCGGGTGCTGCCGGTTTCGCCGGAGCGGCCGGTGGCGGCGCGCTGCCGCCGCAAGCGGCGAGGATCAGGCCGGGGATGACGACCGCAAGAAACCGGACCACGCCGGAAGCCGCGGGAAACGTGTTGGGTACTTTGTCGGCCATGATCGCATCGTCCGCTGAAGGAAAAGAAACCGCGCTTTTTTGCTTGCAACTTTCCGGCCAACCGCGTCATCGGGCATCTCGGCCCCCTGACACGGCCACAGTGCGGTAAGCGCAAAGGCAACTCACTGTGACGGCCGTCGCAAATGCGCACTCGCTTCCCGCCGGCCAGGCCGGCCCGATGCACTACTCGAAACCGTCCTTGAAGATTTCGTCATTGTCTGGCACTACCAGCAAACTGGCCGATAGCGCCGGTAACGCGGTCAGGGTGAGCGACGGGCTGTTCATGCTGCCGCTGCCGGTTTGTGCAAGCGCCGTCGCGCCGGTGAAGCCGTACAGTTTCCACGCCGCCACATGAGGGGTATTGAAGGTCAGTGACACATCATGGGCGACGCTGTCCTTGTTGGTCAGCAGCACGAACGTACGGGCATCGCCGTGGAAGGCATAGGCGCCGATCTGGTCGACATTGGCGCTGGTCGCACCGACGCTATCGCCCAGCACTTTCGATCCGGAGCCGTCATAGTTCAGGAAAATCGAAAAACCCTTCTCGGCGTTCGTGCCGGCAGCTGGCGCAATCCAGCGCGTGGCCATGTCCACGCCCTCACGAGCGAAGATCGCCAACACTTCGGCCTGCGCCACGGCGCCGCTCACGGTACCGTCGTTGCCCCAGTTGTATTCGGTGATCGCCAGCTTGGTGCCGGGACAGTACTGGCTGATCCAGGCGCGCACCCGCGGAATCAGATCGGGCTTGTCGTAATGGTTGGCGTCGGCATCGCCGAGGTTGGCGATCCACGATTCCGAAACCCAAGTTGGATCGTACAGCTCTTTCAGCGCACGCAGCCGCACGCGGGCGGTCGCTGGATCGTCGGCGTCGCTGAGTGATACGTTGGTGCCTTGCGGGTAATAATGCAGATCGAGATAGTCAACCAGGTGCTTGCCGCCGGACAACGGGTTCGCGCAAACCTGCTGCAGGTACCAGGCCACGAACGGCAGGCCGCCATGGGCTAGGCGATCGGTGCCGTCCACGCAATTGTCCGCGGCCGAACCGAACAGATCGCAGTAGCCCCACGTCACCGGTCCGGTCACCAGCGCACCTGGCTCCTGCTGCTTGATCGCGCTCGCGTAGGCGACGGTCTTGCTCCAGATTTCGTCGTACGTCGCCGGAGCAGGATGCACGTCGCGATGGGTGGAATTCCACAACATCACTTCGTTGTCTAGCGTGTATAGCTTCACGCCGCCGTTCGCCGCAATGCCGAACGCGGATTGCAGATGCGCGATCCAGCCTTGTTCGAACGATGGCGGCGCGACCACCGACGTATCCGCCGGATCGTTGCCGGTAATTGCCGTGCCGTTGGTGCGATACCCGTTGCCGGCGTTGGTGTCCCAGGGATCGACTGACTGTTGTGCGCCGTACTTCGCCACCGAAAAGCCGACCGTGTAGGGATGCTGCTTCGCACTGTCCGGTCGCGGCGTCCAGCCGATGGTCGGAATCGTCAGCAGCGGCTGCGCGCCCGCGCCAAACGCGCCGTGCACAAACGTGTCGGCGGAATTGCCGGCGGGCGGTGTGCCGGCGCAGGTCGGCGCCGTGCAATCCGGGATGTTTTCGAAGTAATAGTCGTTCGCCGTGTTGTGAAAATCCGTCTGCCAGTTGTAGCGCGTGGTCGAATTTCCTCCCCAGCGATCCACGGTGTAACCCATCTGCGCGTTGCGGGACGTATCACCGTAGGCCACGCCAAAAATCAGCGGGCTGAACGGATGCACGTTGGCGGTCAGATCGACGCCGACATTGACCGCGGCAGCGGCCACGATGCCGGACCAAAGCACTGCCGGCAGCGATACAATGATCTTGCGCACGCACCAATCTCCGATGAAGGGATATCGAGACTAGGCATGCCGAGATGCGCAAACCAGCGACTGCATCACAGTGTGGTCTGCAGAAGAAACCGGGAATATGAGAACTGGGGTTAAGGACTCTCCCTGCGCTGGGCAAGTCACAGGGAGAGTGAACCGTACTGCTGAAAGTTATTGCTTTGGCATTTCCGGTCGTGAAGTCGGGCTTGCGCCCGGCTTCAGGACATTTCCGGATGCGGGTTCCTCATCCGGTCGGCTCAGGCTGTTCCGTCAGCCGTGCAAGGAGCCTGGTATTGCAAGTGGTTACAAGGTGCGAAGTCTTACTTCTTCTTCGCGGTCTTGCGAGCGGTCTTCTTGGCGGCCTTGGCCTTCACGGTTTTCTTGGCGGCCTTCTTAGCGGGTTTCTTTTTTGCAGCTTTCTTCGTAGCCATATCGCGTCTTAGCTCCTCGTCAGTGGGTAGTTGCTGCCCAGTAAAAGCGTGCAGGAACGCTTCGCACAGCAGGTCGCTGTTCGTTGCGTGCCTGAGGTTGTTCACTTGCCGGCGTGTACGTTCATCGGAGAGAAGTCTGAGCACGTGAAGCGGTATCGACACCGTCACTTTTTTCACGGCGACAGATTTGTGGCCGTGCTCAATGTAAGGTTGTACGAACTTCGCTCCCGCCATAAATCCTGCAATGCGCGTGTAACGCCGGGGCAAAAATTATTCCCGGTTTTTTTTCCTGTCAACAGGTTTTTGCAACCCGTCCCAGGCAAACCGCGGTTGCGAAACACGCAACGCAAGCGCGATGGCTACGCCACAAATCACTGGCGAGCACACAAAGTCCAATCTGATTTAGACGCCTATACGTCTTTCATCCCAATCCACAAACACAGGCCGATGTCATCCCGCCATTTTGGAAGATGGCGCGCAACCCCAGCAAACATGCGGGCTGCAAGCAATCGCACTGTCTTCGTGACGCAACGACACTCGCGTCATCCGCAATACAACAACCATGCGCACGTATCTTTCGATTCACGATGCCGGACACAGCCCGGCCAGGCGCGAGACCCTCGAATATCACCGCCTGGCCGGCGCTGTTGCCCCTAAAAAAATATTTCTTCCCGAGGTGAAAAACGCGTGATCGAACGCAGTGATTGCGCAAAATTGCGCAACTTTTTCGAACCCGCAAACGCATCGCGCGCATCGGGTGACGATGCGCGCGAGGAAAATTCTGGAAGATTATTTCGTGCAGCGCGTGACACAGCACGCATGCGTTCGCGTCAGTGTTCTTCGTTTTCGATCAGCTCGGCGTACGCATCCGGATCAAGAAGCTCTTCGGATTCTTCGGCAAGGTTGCTCGGTTTCACGACGAAGATCCAGCCTTCACCGAACGCGTCTTCGTTGATCGTTTCCGGTTTGTCCGCGAGCGCGCTGTTGACCGAAACCACTTCACCGGAGATCGGCGCGTAGATGTCGGATGCCGCCTTGACGGATTCGACCACGGCACAGGCGTTGCCGGCCTTGACCTCGTCGCCAACACTGGGCAACTCGACGTAGACCAAATCGCCGAGCAGGCCCTGGGCATGATCGGAGATGCCGACCGTGACCGTGCCGTTGTCTTCGATGCGTGCCCATTCGTGGGACTTCATGAATTTCAGATCGCCGGGGATTTCGTTCATGACCGAGATTCCTAGATGTCGATTATTGCGAGGTCCAATGCTGCGATGTCGAATTTCACGATGCCGATTCTACACACGAACTGGCGGGGTGAGGTCAAACGCCATCGATTGGTTTGCCGTCCCTTACAAAAGGATATTTCACGACGCGCACCGGCGCCAGCCTGCCGCGGATATCGACGCTCACGCCGTCCTGCGCACCAGCGGGCACGCGTGCGAACGCGATCGCCTTGCCGAGAGTCGGCGAGAACGTGCCGGAAAGGATTTCGCCGTCGCCGTGCGCGGTCACGACGCGCTGGCCGTGGCGCAGCACGCCTTTCTCGTCCATCACCAGGCCCACCATCGCGCGCGCGACGCCAGCGGCCTTTTGCTTTTCCAATGCGGCGCGACCGATGAAGTCGCGGCCTTCGTCGAGCGCGACCGTCCACGCGAGACCCGCTTCCCACGGGGTGATGGCTTCATCCATGTCCTGACCATACAGATTCATGCCAGCCTCCAGGCGCAGCGTGTCGCGTGCGCCGAGGCCCGCCGGCTTGACACCTGCGGCGAGCAGCCTGTTCCACAATTCCACGGCCTGCGCCTCGGGCACGATGATCTCGTAACCGTCCTCGCCGGTGTAGCCGGTCCGGGCAATGAACAAGCCGTCGCCCTCGCAGGCGACGAACTTGCCGATCTTGGCGGCCTTCTCGCGCGTGCCCGGACTCAATAGTGATTGCACCTTGGCCCGCGCGTTCGGCCCTTGCACGGCGATCATGGCCAGGTCCTTGCGCTCGGTGACCTTGACGCCAAACGCGGGGGCGTGCTTTTCGATCCAGGCCAAGTCTTTATCGTGCGTGGCCGCGTTGACCACGACGCGGAAGAAATCCTCGGCTAGGTAATAGACGATCAGGTCGTCGATCACCCCGCCCTGCTCGTTCAACATGCATGAATACAGCGCTTTGCCCGGGACTTTCAGCTTGTCGATGCTGTTGGCGAACAGATGGCGCAGGAAATCCCGCGTGTTGGCGCCGTGCAGATCGACCACGGTCATGTGCGAGACGTCGAACATGCCGGCGTCGCGGCGCACGGCATGGTGTTCCTCGATCTGCGAGCCGTAGTTGAGCGGCATGTCCCAGCCGCCGAAGTCGACCATCTTCGCGCCGAGCGCGCGGTGGGCGTCGTTGAGTATCGTTTTCTGGGTCATCGTCCCGGCTCCGGACAAAATCGGACGCGCATTCTAACGTATGCCGTCGGCGCCGGTTCCGCGCCAGCGCAACGCATCGACCAGCAGCGCGAATGCCGGCGAGGATTGCCGCCGGCTCGGGTAGTAGAGGTAATAGCCGGGAAACGGCGGCGTCCAGTCGTCGAGCACGCCGACGAGCTTCTTCTTTGCCAGATGCGGCGCGACCACGTCTTCCATCACGAAGGCGAGTCCGAATCCGGCCAGCGCGGCGTCGAGAATGTGCGCCGAATGGTTGAACACGAGCCGGCCATCCACGCGCACGTTGATCTTGCGGCTGCCTTTCTGGAATTCCCAGGCGTACAGATCGCCCCGCGTCGCCAGGCGCAGGTTGATGCAGTCGTGTTGCGTCAGGTCGCGTGGATGTTTCGGCGCCGGATGCTTCCGGAAATACGCCGGCGCGCCCACGACTACCATGCGCTGCAACGGGCCGATGCGCACGGCGACCATGCCTTGCGCGACCTGCTCGCCGAGGCGCACGCCGGCGTCGAAGCGTTGCGCGACGATGTCGGTGAGCGCGCGATCGACGCTCAATTCCACTTTGACGTCGGGATATTTGGGCAGGAATTTCGCGAGCGCCGGCCACAGTATCGTCGCGGCCGCATGCTCGCCCGTGGTGATGCGGATGGTGCCGGCGGGTTTCTCGCGCAGTTCGGACAGGGTGGCGAGTTCGGCCTCGATCTCCGCAAAACGCGGCGCGACCGAATCGAACAGGCGTTCGCCGGCGGCGGTTGGCGCGACGCTGCGCGTCGTCCGGTTGAGCAGGCGCAGGCCGAGGCGCGCTTCGAGGCCGCGCAGCGTATGGCTCAACGCCGACTGCGACACGCCAAGCCGCGCCGCCGCCTTGGTGAAGCTGCCCTCGCGCGCGACGGCGACGAAAGCGCGCAGGTCGTCGAGATTGGCGGTTACCATTCATGAATCCTGTTCATGAGTACATGCGCAATTTACCATCTTATCGCGGCGACGTGCCGGCGCTAGAGTGTGCGCCATCCAACCTGCCGCCGAGAACATCATGTCCGCGCCCATCCGCACCGCCCACAACGCCTTCGGCCACATCGCGCCTGCCCTCGCCGATTACACGGACGACATATTGTTCGGCGACGTCTGGCAACGGGCCGGCCTGTCGCCGCGCGATCGCAGCCTGATCACGGTTTCCTGCCTGATCGCGCTGTACCGCACGAACGAGCTGCCGTTTCACCTCGGCAAGGCGCTCGACAATGGCATCGACAAGGACGAGATCGTCGAACTGATCACGCACCTGGCTTTTTATTCGGGATGGCCGACGGCGACGACCGCCTTGACCATCGCCCAGCGCGTATTCGATGAACGCCCGCCCCAACCCTGAAATCGAAAGACCTTCGCGGAGAACACGAAATGCAAAAACGCACACTCGGAAAAAACGGCCTCGAAGTCTCGGCCATCGGCCTGGGCTGCATGGGGCTGAGCTTCGGTCTCGGCCCCGCGGTCGAAAAGCAGCAGGGCATCGCGCTGATCCGCGCGGCGGCCGAACGCGGCGTGACGTTCTTCGACACGGCGGAAATCTACGGCCCGTTCGCGAACGAGGAACTGGTCGGCGCCGCGCTCGCGCCGTTTCGCGGACAGGTGGCGATCGCGACCAAGTTCGGCTTCGGCATCGACGCGAACGGCAAGCCGACCGGCGGACTCGACAGCCGGCCCGAACACATCAAGGCCGTCGCCGAGGCCTCGCTCAAGCGTTTGGGAATCGACGCGATCGACCTGTTCTACCAGCACCGAGTCGACGATGCGGTGCCGATCGAAGACGTCGCCGGCGCGGTCAAGGATTTGATCGCGCAGGGCAAGGTCAAGCACTTCGGCCTCTCGGAAGCCGGCGCCAACACCATACGCCGCGCGCATGCGGTGCAGCCGGTCGCGGCGCTGCAAAGCGAATACTCGCTGTTCTGGCGCGAGCCGGAACAGGAAATCATCCCGACCCTGGAAGAACTCGGCATCGGCTTCGTGCCGTTCAGCCCGCTGGGCAAGGGCTTTCTCACCGGCGCGATCGACGCGAACACGCAATTCGCGGAAGGCGACTTCCGCAACGTCGTGCCGCGCTTCGCGGCGGACGCACGCCGCGCCAACCTCGCGCTCGTCGAACTGCTGCGCGGCATCGCCGAACGCAAGCGCGCGACGCCCGCGCAGATCGCGCTGGCCTGGCTGCTCGCGCAAAAACCGTGGATCGTGCCGATTCCGGGCACGACCAAGCTGCACCGTCTCGACGAGAACCTCGGCGCCGCCGGCGTGGAACTGAGCGCGGACGACCTGCGCGACATCGCACAGGCATCATCGCGCGTCGCGCTGCAAGGCGCGCGTTATCCGGAGCATCTGCAAAAACTGGTTGGCCGCTAGGCGGCCTTGACCTTCAACGTCGAACCGTCCACGCCGACGACTTCGACCGGCGTGCCGGCGGGCAGATCCGGGCCTTCGGCCAGCCACAGCGAATCGCCGACGCGTGCCTTGCCCTGGCCATTGATGATGGCCGTCTCCAGCACGAAGCGGCGACCGATGTACTGTTCGGCGCGACGGTTCAAGTGCGGCAGGTCGGAACGCTCGTCCATCGCATGGCGCACGAAACGCCAGTACACGAAGCAGCTGATCACGGCAAACACGGCGAACACCACCGACTGCACGCCGAAACCCATGTCCGGAACAAAGAGCAGTACCACGCCCAGCGCCGCGGCGGCGATGCCGATCCAGAGCATGAAGAATCCGGGGGCCATGATCTCGGCGCCGATCAACACCAGCGCGAGCAGCCACCAGCCGTAGTGCATTGTCAGGTTCGCAAGCATGTCAAGCCTTCGGCAGCGCTTTGGCCGCCTGCTGCTGTTCCAGGCTCGACTTGGCCACCTCGGCGATGCCCGCCAGCGAACCGAGCAGGCCCATCGATTCCATCGGCAGCAGCAACAGTTTCTGGTTCGGCGCGGTGCCCATCGACTTGAGTGCGTCCACGTACTTGGTCGCGACAAAATAATTGATCGCGTTGATGTCGCCTTTGCGGATCGCTTCGGAAACCATCTCGGTCGCCTTGGCTTCCGCTTGCGCCTGACGCTCGCGCGCCTCGGCTTCACGGAATGCGGCTTCGCGCTTGCCCTCGGCGGAAAGAATGGCCGATTGTTTCTCGCCTTCGGCTTTCAGGATCGCGGCCTGGCGAAAACCTTCGGCTTCGAGGATGTTCGCGCGCTTCTCGCGTTCGGCCTTCATCTGGCGCGCCATCGAATCGACCAGGTCGCGCGGCGGCTGGATGTCCTTGATCTCGATGCGGTTGCACTTCAAGCCCCACGGATGCGTGGCCTCGTCAACAACCTTGAGCAGACGCGCGTTGATTTCGTCGCGCTTGCTCAATGATTCGTCCAGGTCCATCGAGCCGAGCACGGTGCGGATGTTGGTCATCACCAGGTTCAGGATCGCCTGTTGCAGGTTCGCGACTTCATACGCCGCCTTGGCTGCATCCAGCACCTGGTAGAACACGACGCCGTCCACGCGCACCACGGCGTTGTCCTTGGTGATCACGTCCTGCGACGGCACGTCGAGCACCTGTTCCATCATGTTCATCTTGCGGCCGACCGTGTGATAGATCGGAATCAGGATGTGCAGGCCCGGTTCCATCGTGCTGGTGTAGCGGCCGAAGGTTTCCTTGGTCCATTCATAACCTTGCGGCACCACGCGCACTGTCTTGGAAACGAAGATGACGACCACGACCAGCAGAACCAATGCGACAAACCCACCCATGGCGATCTCCGCAGAACAGCAAGAAGGATTTCGAGTATAGCGCGCCGCCGCGTCAGTGCGCGGCGGCGAAGAACGTGCGGAACGCGGGCGAGAACACGCGCTCGTCAGGCAGCGCGTTCGCATCCAGATGGCGCGCCGCGCGAGCGTCGCTGCGCGCGCCTTCGAGTTGTGATGCCTCTCCCGATCGCGCCAATGCAAAACGCGCGGCGCTGCGCAACAGATAGGCCTGAAAGCGTACATTCGCGCCGTTGACCGCATCGACATCCAGACGCGCTGCATTCGCAAAGCGGCCCGCGCTGAAATCGACATAGGCACGGATCAGCGCGGGCGGCGGTCCGGCGACGGCAACCGCGGTTGGTTTCGCCGGCGGATTGGTTGCCGGCGCGGACGCTGGCATGACCGGCTTTTCGGCCACCGCCTGCGCTGGCTGCGTTTTCGCGGGAGCTTCCTGCGCTTGCACGGCAACCGGCATGCACTGCGCCTGGAGTTGCTCTTCTTGCGCACGCAACTGGCGCAGGCGGCCGAGCGAGCGCAGGTTCGACTGATCGTTCCATTCGGCTTTCGCCGCGGCGCAATCGCCAAGCTTGAAATAGGCGATGCCGAGGAAATGGTGCGGCAGATAGGGTTGCGGAACGCCTTCGATCCTCACCATGACCGGCGATTCCGGTCGCACCGCGAGCGCTTTTTTCAAGGCCTGTACCGCACGACCGTATTCGCCGTGATCCAGTGCCGCCAGACCATCGGTGTAGTCGTCCTCGAAATCAGCGCGCGCGATCGCCGGCGCGAGCAAGGCCGCGAGGGCAAGCACGGCAAGCGCGCGGCTACAGGCCGGCATGCTTGAAATACTCCTTCGCGTCCGGCGCCGCAAAGCCGGCCGTCAGCGTGGCACGCTGTTTCCCCTCGACCGCAATCGTCATCTGCCTGCTCTTGCCGTCGAGCGGCTGGCGAAACACGACGCTGTAGGTTCCGGCCGGCAGCTTGAGCAGCAACGGCGTGCTGTTGTCGTCGGGCAACGCGATTGCGCGACCGTTGCCGTCGGCCACCGCATCCACGCGTGCCCACGGCGTTGCGTTGAGCAGCAACTCGCCGGCATTCGCGGCGGCCTGCGCCTGCGCGGCCGCGACGATGCCGGCGCGCCAGCCGGGCATGTCCTGCACCAGCTTCGCCCACGCCGGATCCGCGGTCCAATCATCGCCGCGGCCCTTGACGAATGCGGCCATCACGTCGAAGTCGTCCGTGTTCACCGCGCCATGCAGGCGTTTGCCGATGGCCTCGACGGCGCGCGTGCGCAGAGCGAGCGTGTCCTTGTCGGTCGCATCGGCTGCCAGCAGTTGGGTGATGCCGTCGAAGGCGGCGCGCAATTCGGCGTCCGTGCCGGCGTCGAGAAAGGCGGTCACCTGGGCGTGTGCCTTCTGCCGGTTTTCGGCAGTCTGCATCTGGATCTGGGCCTGCGCGCGCGCCTGTTCGCGCGCCTGCGCGATGCGTTGCTGCAAGGCGGCCAGGGACTTGTCGCCGGGCAGGGCGGCGAGTGCGTCGGCTTCGATCTTCGCCGCGTCGTCGATGCGCTTGTCGGCCAGCGCCGCATCGCCTTGCGCGGCGAGTTGCTTGCCGATCTGTTCGCGGGCTTCCTCGGCACGCGCATTGCCCGGATCCTTCTGCTCGACCTTGCGCACGAAATCCAGCGCGCTGCCGTCACTGCCCGGCGCGGCGACAAGCAATTGCCCGGACTGGATCAGGGTCGCGGCGCGGTCGTTCCACAGGTTCACCAGTTCCTGCTCGTCATGGCTCAGGCGGCGGTGCCCGAACCTGCCCCAGAGGATGATCGCGAGTACCGCGATGACGGCCGCGATCGCAATCCATGCGTTGCGCTTGCGCGCTGGCGTGGCGGGCGCTGCTGAAGGCGTCGCTGCCGGTTGATCCGCCGTCGCCGGCGCGGGGATCTGCCCGGACACGGACATGCGCGCGCCGCCGCTGCTCGGCATGCTGGTATAGAAACCGAGCGCACGCAATTGTTCGGACGAGGTCTGGTTCGGATCGAGCTGCAGGCGCGTGAGCAAGGTGTCGCTGTGCACGAGGCGCGACTTGAGGTCGTCGCTGAAGGCCTTGAGCGTCGGATAACGGTCGTCGCATTTCTTGGCCAGCACGCGATCGAAGATGTCCTGGAACGCGGCGAATTCCGTCGGCAGCGGCGCGGGCGCCTGGGTCAGGTGCGCCATCAGCACCGCGATCGGCGTGTCGCCGCGAAACGGCGGCGCACCGGTGAGCAATTCGTAAAAAAGGATGCCGAGGCTGTACTGGTCGGCGCGCCCATCCACCTGCAGGCCGTTGATCTGCTCCGGACTCATGTAGGTGGGTGTGCCCACGAGCATGCCGGTCTGGGTCAGGCGCGTGGCCGAACCATCCTGGTAGCGGGCGATGCCGAAATCGGTGAGTACGGGCGTGCCCGAATCGCGGAACATGATGTTGGCGGGCTTCAGGTCGCGATGCACGACGCCGTGCTCGTGCGCGAATTCCAGCGCCGCGGCGACCTGCACGATCACCGCCACCGCGTCGCCGAGCGCGATGCCGGTGCGCATGCGGTCGGTAAGCGCGCCGCCGGCGAGGTATTCCATCGCGATGTAGGCGACGTCTTCGTTGCTGACGATGTCGTACACTGCCACGATATTGCGGTGCGGCAGCTTGGCCATCATGCGGCCTTCGAGCAGGAAGCGCTTTTCCGACTGTGCCGCGTCCGCCGCGGCCGCGTCGCCGCCGCGACGCATGACCTTGATCGCCACGGTGCGATCCAGCGATCGCTGCAGGGCCAGGTACACGGTCGACATGCCGCCCGCGCCCAGCGGACGCAGGATTTCGTACCCCGGTATCTGGATGTAGCCGTTGCCCATCGCTGCAACCCCCGTTGCCATCATAGCATCGGGCGGGAACGGCGAAAGGCCCGCGCCTTATCGCATCATCAGCGCCGCGGCAGTTGCAGCATGACGCGCAAACCGCCGCCGTCGCGATTGGCCAGAGTGATGCGGCCGCCGTGCGCTTCGGTGATTTCACGCGCCAGCGCCAGGCCCAGGCCGGTGCCACTGCGCTTGGTCGAATAGAACGGCAGCAGCGCCTGCGCCAGCACGGTCTCGTTCATGCCCGGCCCGCAGTCGAGCACCTCGATGCGCTGGTCGACCCCGACCGTGACGCGCACGCGGATCGCATCGGCGGCGCTGCCGGATTCGTGCGCGTTCTTGAGCAGGTTGAGCAGCACCTGCTCGACTTGCGCCGCATCGAACCAGCCAGGCTCTTTCGGCAAATCGCCCTCGAGCTGGAATTGCGCGTGCTGGCGCAAGCCTTCCACGAATGGCGCCCAGGCGACGTCCGCGCGGCGTGGCGCGGGCAAGCGCGCGAAATCCGCGTAGCCGGCGATGAAATCGTGCAAGTGGCGCGCGCGCTCGCCGATGCCGGCGAAGACCTGCGGCAGGCGCTCGCTGTCGCCGCGCCGCGCCAGTTCCGTGCCCGAATGCGCGAGCGAGGAAATCGGCGCCAGCGAATTGTTCAACTCGTGGCTGATCACCCGGATCACGCGTTTCCACGCCGCGACTTCCTGGCGCGACAATTCGCGCGTCATGCGCTGTACCAGGTGCAGGCGGTGCGGGCGTCCCTGCAGGCGAAAATCGCGGCTCGAAATGTGGAACATTTCCTCTGCGCCATCGAGCGTCACCGCGGTCAGGCTGTCGTTGCCGCTGGCCAGCGCCTCGCGCATCGGCGCGGGACACGCCTGCAGCATTTCTGCGAAATCCATTCCGAGCGGACTCTTGCCGTCGTTCAACAAATGCCGCGCGGCGAGATTGGCGTAGACCACGCGCAGGTGCGGATCGACCAGCAGCAGCGCCGTGGGCGTGTGCTGCATCACCGTGTCGAGCAGCAATTCGCGTTGCACCAGATTCTGGCGCTGGCCGCGCAACGCCTGGCCGAGCGCATTGTGGGCCTGGATCAATGCGCCGAGTTCATCGCCACGCCGTGATGCCAGCGACAGGCTGTAGTCGCCGTCGCGGTAACTGGCGACGCTGCCGGACAGCGCGCGCAGCAGGCGCCGGATCGGCGCGATCGCGGTGCGTGCGATCCACACCAGCGGCAAGGCCAGCGCTGCCACCGCGACCAGGGCCGCGAGCCAGCCGTCGCCCCAATGCGCGCCGAGCGCGCCAGCCAGTGCTGCCGCCAGCATCGCGGCCGCGAACAACAGCGCGACGAGTTTGCCTTCGAGCGTGAATGCGCGCATGCCGGCGCTAATCCTGGATCGGAATGTTGTAACGCTGCATCCGCCGATACAATGCCTGGCGCGAAAGTCCGAGCGCGCGCGCGGCGCGGCTGATTACGCCACCATTTTTTTTCAGGGCGTCCTCGACCGCCTCGCGGGATGGCTCGTCGAGATTGCGCGAGGCAGCCGCGAGCAGCGCCGGCAGGCCGAGATGTTCGACTTCGATTGGCCCGGCGCCACACAGCAATTTCGCGCGGTCGATGGCGTTCTTGAGCTCGCGCACGTTGCCGGGCCACGGATAATCGATGAGTACCTCGCGCGCGACGTCCGACAGAAACGCGCCGTCGAGAAAATGATCTGCCAGCGGCAGGATGTCGTCGGGCCGCTCGGCCAGCGGCGGCAACACGACCTGGATCGTGTTGAGGCGATAATAAAGGTCTTCGCGAAATTTTCCGTCGCGAATCTGCGCGGGCAGGTCGGCATTGGTCGCGCTGATCACGCGCACCTTCACGCGGCGCGTGCGCGTGGAGCCGAGGCGCTCGAACTCGCCGGATTCCAGCACGCGCAACAGCTTCATCTGCCCCGCCGCCGGCAAATTACCGATCTCGTCGAGGAACAGGGTGCCGCCATCAGCCGCCTCGAAACGGCCTTCGCGCGCGCGCACCGCGCCGGTGAACGCGCCGGCTTCGGCGCCGAACAGTTCCGCCTCGATCAGCTCGCCCGGCAGCGCGCCGCAATTGACCGCGACCAGCGGTTTGGCGCGTACCGCAGAATTGGCGTGCACGATCTGCGCGATGCGCTCCTTGCCGGCGCCGTTGGGGCCGGTGATCAGCACCGGCACGTCGGCGCGCGCAACGCGACAGGCCAGTTCCAGCGTACGCAGGGATTCGTCGGACGCGAACACGATGCCGCACAGATCGAAATCGCGTTCGAGTGCCTCGCGACGTTTGCGCCGCGAGACGCGTGCGGATTCCGCGGCGCGTGCGTTCTCGGAAAGCTCGAGCAGGTTTTCGACCGTGGCCAGCAGCTTGGCGTCGTCCCAGGGTTTAGCGAGGTAATCCGCGGCGCCGGCCTTGACCAGTTCCACTGCCGTTTCCAGGTGCGTCCATGCGGTGAGCAGAATGACGGGCAAGTCCGGATGGCGCGCGCGGATCGCGCGGAACAGTTCGGCGCCTTCCTCACCCGATGTCGTATCGACGCTGAAGTTCATGTCGGCGATGACGACGTCCACGCGCTCGCGCGCGAGCGTCACCAAACCTTCTTCCGGCGTCAATGCGACCAGCGGACGAATGTCGTGCAGCGACAGCAGCAACGACAGGGCTTGCCCGATCGTGGGATTGTCGTCGATGGTCAGAACGGTGCGCATGGGCACATTCTGAAGGATTTGGCGGCGCATCGGCAGCTTGGATGCTGCCGGGCGCCGCACGGTTGCATCAGATCTTCGCTTTTTGCACGGCGATCCAGCCGTCGATCCGTGTTTCCAGCACGTCCAGCGGTAGCGCGCCACCATCCAGGATCGCGTCGTGGAACGCACGGATGTCGAACTTGCCGCCAAGCGCCGTTTTCGCGCGCGCACGCAGTTCGAGGATCTTCAGCTCGCCCATCTTGTAGGCCAGAGCCTGTCCCGGCCAGGTGATGTAGCGGTCGGTTTCGGCCTGCACGTCGGGCTCGTCCTGGCTCGAATGCGCGTGGAAGTAATCGACCATCTGCTGGCGCGTCCAATGCTTGTAATGCACGCCGGTATCGAGCACGAGGCGATCGGCGCGCAGCAGTTCATCGGACAGGCGACCATAGTCGGACAGCGGATCCTTGTAGAAACCGATTTCCTTGCCGAGCTGTTCGGCATACAGCGCCCAGCCTTCGACATACGCGTTGTAGACCGCGTTCTGGCGGAACGGGGGCAGGTGCGGCAGCGTCTGCGCGATCGAAATCTGCATGTGATGGCCGGGAATGCCCTCGTGGTACGCGGTGGATTCGATGCTCAGCACGCTGCGATTGGCAAAATCGCCGGTGTTGACGAATACCATCCCGGGCCGCGAACCGTCCGGCGTGCCCGGATGGTATTCGGCGCCGGCCGCTTCCTTCTCGCGAAACGCCTCGACCGGCACCACCTCGACCTTCGTCTTCGGCAACAGGCCGAACAGCTTCGGCAGCTCGGGCTGCATGCCGGCGATGTAGCCGCGGTAACGTTCGAGGATGTCTTCGCGCGATTTGGCATGCGTCTTCGGATTGTCCTTGAGCGACGCGCGGAAGCTGGCCAGATCCTTGAAGCCCTGCGCCTTGGCGATCTTCGTCATCTCGCCTTCAATGCGCGCGACTTCCGACAATCCCAGATCGTGGATCTGCTGCGGCGTCTTGTCGGTAGTAGTCATTTGCCGCACGTCGTAGCGATAGATCGCATCGCCGTTCGGCAGCGCCCAGATGCCGAAATCGCTGCGCCCGTGCGGCGCGTAGTCCTTGCTCACGAATTCGCCGAGTTTGGCGTAAGCCGGGCGCACGTCGCTGTCGATCGCGGCGAGGATCGCGGCCTTCAGGCGCTTCTGATCCGCTGCCGATACCGATTTCGGAAAGTGCTTGAGCGGCTCGGCAAACACGCTGTCCATGCCGGCGGGCTTTTCGATCGCGCCGGCCTGTACCGCGACTTTTTCCAGCAGGTATTTCGGCGGCATCATCTTGTCGGCCATGCCCTGGCGCGCCAGCGCAATGACCTGGTCGAATACCTGCGGGACCGCCTGCAGGCGCTTGAGGTAATCCTCGTACTGCTTGGCGTTGTCGAAGGGAATCGAGCTGACGAAACCGGCCAGCATGATGTGCGCTCCGCTCATCTGGTCGAGCGGCATTTCATCGAGCTTGAGTTCATGCGCGGCAATGTTGTCCTTGAGCTGGCGCACCATCAACTGCTGGTTGAGGCGGTCGGAGTCGGAAAATCCGCCGGTATCGATCGCCTCGAACCGTTTGAGGAAATCCGCCGTCACTTTCTGCTCGGCGTCGATGTGCGCCAGCGACATGTCGCTCCAGCGGTCGTTGTAACGCAGGTCGCCAAGCATGGTCGCGAACTCGGGTGTGCTTTCCATGGTGTGCTGCCACTGCTCGGCGAGCAGTGTGTTCAACGCCTTGACGCGGGTGGCGACATCGGTCGCCGGCATGGCGTGCACTGCAGGATCGGCAAGCGCGGGAGTCGCGGCAGCGGCTGTTTCGGCCAGCGCCGCGCAAATCATCATCGGCAACAGTTTCACGGGGTTCTCCAAAATGTGGACCCGCGATTGTGCGTATCCGGCACGCCACGCGAACGTGCCGGATGGCATGGATTGCGCTTCACACGCTGCGCGTAGCCACCACCGGCGGAACCTTGGCGGCACGCAGCGCGGGACTGAGTACCGCCAGCTGGCCCAATGCCCACAACACCAGTACGCCGACCGGCAGATACCACAACGGCAACTGCGGCATCTCGAAGAATCTCATCAGCATCAGGTTGATGCCGATCGCCAGTGCGACTCCGAGCATTGCGCCAAACGTGACGATCAGGAAATTCTCGGTCTGAAAGTAGCGCAGGATGTCACCGCGGGTCGCACCGAGCGCGCGCCGAATGCCGATCTGCTTGCGCCGCTGCGCCACCCAGAAACTCGCCAGCCCGACGATGCCCAAGGCGGTAACGCCGAGCAGCGCGACGATGACGCCGACCAGCAATCCGGCCATGGCGCGATCATTGCGGAACACGTTGTCGCGCAGATCGCCCAGCGTGCGGCTGGCTTGCCGATCGATCACCACGTCGGGCAATGCCTTGCCGATCGCCACGCTGGCGTCGCGCATCACGCGCGGCAGATCCTGCGGCGCGGCGCGCAGCAGATAGCTGCCGGTCAAATACGGCCCCGGCAAGGCCGGCACGAAAACACACCAGTCGCGTTGCGCCGCCGGCCATCCGGGCGGATCGGGGCGCACCAGCGTGCGGATCACGCCAACCACGCGGTAATGGAATTTTTCCATCCAGATTTCCTTGCCCAGCGGATTGGCGCCGGGCCACAGATGTTCGGCCAATGCCTGCGTAATCTGGATCGAGGCATCGCCCGGCATCAATCCGGTGAAAGCGCGGTAATCGTCCGTCTGCGGTCCGCGCCCGGACTCGAGTTGCAGACCAAGCGCTTCGAAGCTGCCCGGCCCGCCGACGTAAAACTCGATGACGCCGCCAAAATGCTGCCCGCCGGCATCAGTGGTGATGCCGGCGGTGCCGCGACGCGCGCCGAACGGAATGGAATTGAGCAAGGCGACGTCTTGCACGCCGGGTATCGCGCGCAACGCGGTCAACGCGCGCGCGTCCACGTCGGCGGCCTTGCTTGCATCGTAGCCGGTCAACTGCATCGTCGCCAACGCGCTTTCATCCACACCGCTGTCGATGCCCATCATCGAAAGCCGGCTGGCGATCATGAAACAGGCGTTGCACAGCACCGCACAGGCGAATGCGATTTCCAGCGCGATCAACATGGCGGCGAGCTTGTGCTTGCGCAGTGCGGCGAAAATGGGCTGGATTTGCATCGTCGTCACCTCACAAGGTCTTCAACTGCAACGCGGGCGCAATGCTACTGGCGCGCAGCGCAGGCAATCCACCGGCGAGCAGGCTTACCGCAATCGCCGCCGCGAAGGTGGCCGCGAACATGCCCAGGTCCAGATGTGCCAGATCCGCATAGGCGACCGGCTGCCGGCGCACCAGCCACAGGCCGCCCAGGGTCAGCAGCCAGCCGCCGATGCCACCGAGCAGGCCGATCAATCCCGCTTCAACCAGGCATTGCGCGAAGATGGCACGACGCGAAGCGCCCAGCGCGCGGCGCACGCCGATCTCGCCGCCGCGGCGCAGGAATTTGGCCAGCAGCAAACCGATCGTGTTGAAAAGACATATCGCTAGGAACGCAAACGCGAGCCCGGTCTGCAGTTTCACGTCGGCCGGCACCACGCCGTTCAAATCCAGCCACTGCGTGAGCGAGGGCAGGCGCGTTTGCGTGCTGGCGAAACGGCCGAGCGCTTTTTGCTCCTGCGCGTAATGATCGAGAAACCCGCGATATACGGCAACCTTGGCCGCATCGTCCAGTTGCACCCACAGCGCCACCCAGACACAACCCGCATTTTCCAGATACCCCGGCTTTTCCGGCGCGTGCCAGCAGGTGAACTGCCAGAAATTGCCGGCGTTGATTTCCAGCCCTGTGGAAACCGGTGTCAAAACATCCTCGGGCTTGCCATAGAAATCCGCGGTATCGCCGTTGGCGAAACGGCCGCCGCGCACGTCGTAAAAAAGTGGCGAGGGCCGCCACGGCGCCAGCACGCCGACGATGCGCACGTCGCTGTCTTTCAATCGTAGAGTCTTGCCGACGCTGTCCGTGCCGCCGAACATCTTGTCGTTGAGATCGCTGGAAATGATCGCTACGCGCGCACGACTCTCATCGTCCGATGGCGTCCAGCCGCTACCGTATGCAAAAGGCACGTCAAACATCGGGAAGAAATCCGATGTGGTCGACAACATGTTCACCATCAGCGGCGGCAGATTCGCATCCGGCGCGCGCACCTTGATCTGGCTGTTGACGATCAGGGCTTGCCGGTCGGCGCGATGCGCGCTCCACAAATCCATGGCCGAGCGGTAATCGAGCATGTCCAGCGGGCCGTGCCGGGTGAAACCCGCGGGACTGGCGTCCACCTGCGGATAAAACAGGTGTGCGCTGCGTCCGGGCAGTGGATCGCCGGATAGCAGATGCATCACCGTGAGCGTGGTCATGCTCGCGCCGATGCCGACCGCAATGGCCAGCACCATCAGTGCTGTTAGCACACGGTTGCGCTTGAGGCTGAGCAGGGCAAGATCGAGGTAATAGCCGAACATCAAATGCTCCGCGTCGCCACCACCGGCGGCACGTTGGACGCGCGCCGCGCGGGGGCGAACACGGCGGCCTGCCCGAGCAGCAGCACTACCGCCACGCCGAACAGCACGTACAACACCGGTATGCGATCCATCTCGAAGCGGCTCATCAGCCACAGGTTGAGTCCGATCGCGAGCACGATGCCGGCAAGCGCACCGCCACCGGCGATGAGCAGATTTTCGGTCTGGAAGTAGCGCAGGATGTCGCGTTTGCGCGCACCCAGCGCGCGACGCACGCCGATCTGCTTGTGGCGCTGGCCGACCCAGAAACTGGTAAGCCCGACGATGCCGGCACCGGTGACGGCGAGCAGGATCAGGCAGATAGCGCCCATCAGGATCGCCATGCCGCGGTCGGCGCGGTAGGTGTTGGTGCGGATTTCGGAGAACGCGCGCGCGCCCTTGCCATCAAGGAAGAACACGCGCATCGGGTTGGCCGTATACAGCGCGGCAGTCGCGGCTTTCATCGCCGCGTCCATGCGGCCGGGCTTGGCGCGCACCGCATAGCGAGAGTAGCCGGCATCCAGGCGCGTTGGAATCAGCGCGGTATTCCAGGCGAAATCGTTGGCCCATGCGTCCACGCTCGGCGTCTGCAGGCGTTCAACGATGCCGATGATCGTGGTTGGCGTGGTGCCGCCGTCGAAATAGATCGGCTTGCCGAGCGCGTCGTGATCCGGATACAGCTTGTCGGCCAGCGCCTGCGAGATGATCGCGACCGCCGGTTTGTTCGGCGCACGAAATGCACGATGGCCCACTTCGCCATCGGTGAAATCGCGCCCGGAAACCAGACGCACGCCCAGGGTCTTGAGCAGGTCCTTGCCGCCAAAGTAATACGCCACACGCGCCGGGTCGTGCTTCTCGTCCGGCTTGGTGCTGGCGCCGCCGCTCCACGTGCTGTTGGCCAGCGGCAGCGAGTTGATCGGCGTGACCGAGGCCACGTCAGCCAGGTCGCGCAAGGTGGCGAGGTCCGCCAGTTGCAACGAATCGAGCTTGTCGGTCGTGGCATCGTCGTCGCCGTTCGGCGCGCCGACCCATTGCTGCGCCACCATGAACAAGTCGCTTTCGTTCAATCCGCTCGGGCGCTGGATGCGCTCGATGCGGCTGCCGATGATGAACACCGCGTTGCACACGATCGCCAAGGTCAGCGCGATCTGCAGCGCGATCAGAACGACGCCGGCCTTGTGGCGGCGCAACGCGGCAAGCAGGGGATGCAAGGTCATGTCGGAATCCTCAATTGCTCTTCAATTGCCACGCCGGCACCACGCGCGCGGCGCGGAACGTGGGATACAAGGCGGCCAGGACCGCCGCCAGCACGGCTACGACCAGGGTCGTGAACAGCAAGGACACATCCAGTCGCGCAAGACTGGCGATGTCGCGCGGCAGCACA
>OEIU01000545.1_pt1 | contig 33838 bp, 35 predicted proteins | sample 1539221 | NCBI WGS metagenome assembly OEIU01 (sample SAMN03792071, study PRJEB22550) | activated sludge metagenome | feature: wastewater treatment plant; material: activated sludge; isolation source: Wastewater treatment plant of a petroleum refinery complex | place: Argentina: Zarate | collected...
CCAAAGAAGAGCACAAAGGAGAAGCCGGAACATCATTCTGGCAAACCTTACAATACGATGGTTTGCGTGTTCGCATTGTTGAATACAGCGCGGGGTATCTTGCTGATCATTGGTGTAAGAAAGGACATATTGTGCATTGTCTTGAAGGTGAAGTTTTAAACGAACAAGAAAACGGTGAGAAACATTTTCTAAAACAAGGAATGACTTATATTGTTTCTGACAACTTAAGCTCCCATCGTTCAGTTGCAAAAGACAAAGTTAAACTCTTAATTATTGATGGTGATTTTCTTAAATAATTTTTATGTTTTCTTTATCAATCCCTTCTGTGTTTATGTAAAATTTGTTTTTGTCATTTCGAATCTCACTTCAGTGAGTGAGAAATCTGTTTTTTGTTGAGTTCAGATTTCTCCCTCCGGTCGAAATGACTTTCACACCTTCAATAAAAATTTTGTTATTGCCGCATTTACTTCTTCCGGATTTTCAATCGGACTCATATGTCCGCTGTTTTTTATCACCACAAACTCTGCTCCAAAAATTTTATCCGCCATCACCTTCATAACTGGCGGAGGTGTTAATGCATCCTTCTCGCCGCAAATAACAAGAACAGGAATTTTAATTTTACCTAAATATTCTGTTGTATCATTTCTTCCAAGCATTGCAAGCAAAGAACCTTTTACTCCAACTGAATCGAAGCCCGAAGATTTTGCGATTCGTTTTTCAAAATCTTCTTTATGGTTTTGTGTGTAGTTATCGCCAAAACAATTTGTAATAAAATCTTTTGCAAATGGAGCAAGTCCCTCTGTGTTTATTCTTTTAATTGCAGCTGCACGCTTAAGTTTTCCTTCGTTGTTATCAGCTTCTGAACGAGTGTCACAAAGAATTGCCGCGGAAAATCTATTCTGCATTCGTTCGAGAGCGCGTAAAGAAATGTATCCTCCCATTGAAAGTCCGCAAATAACAGGTTTATCTAATTTTAACTTATCAATAATTATTTCTAAATCATCAACGAAAGATTCCATTGTATACTGTCCATCGCCAACGGGAGATTCGCCAAGTCCTCGAATATCATAAGTGACACAAAAATAATTTTCACTTAATTCGTCAATCTGTGCTTTCCACATTGTGTGATCGTATGGAAAACCGTGAATAAAAATTATTGATTTGTTTTTGCTGCTGCCTTCAAGAAAAACGGATAAACCATTAATTGTTTCTTTCATTTTATTCCCTTTCAATTAAAAACTTTTGAATAATGAATGTTGAATAGCGAATGATGAAATTTTTGCATTTAACTTCAACCTTCTGAATTCTTTGTTCGATATTCGTTATTCATTAAAACTCTTTTGTACTTACAAGATGAAATTTAATTCATTATACCTTATTATTCACATTAGAAAATTAAATTATTCTTTAATCTATTCTCTTTGTGCCTTTGAGTCTTCGTGGCAAAAAAATTCTCTCGCCACAAAGACACGAAGACACCAAGTTAAAAACAAGCTGAAATATGAAAATAGCATTTGTTACAACAGAGTGCGTTCCATACGCAAAAACAGGCGGACTAGCTGACGTTGCCGGTTCACTTCCAAAAGCATTAGAACAACTTGGCTGCGAAGTAAAAATTTTTCTTCCCAAGTATCGTTCAATAGATGAATCAAAATATGATTTGCGATACAACTGGACAATTGGAGAAATGATTATTCGGGTTAATGGAGTTGGTCGTTCTGTACATCTTCATCAGGCAAAACTGCCTAACAGCAATATTGAAGTTAACTTTATTGACTGTCCGCATTATTTTTATCGTGATGCAATTTATACTAATGATATAGATGAAGACGAAAGATTTATTTTGTTCAGTAAAGGTGTTATCGAAACTTTGCAAAGATTTGGCTGGGCTCCGGATATAATTCAGTGTAACGATTGGCAGACAGGATTGATTCCTCTTTTTATAAAAGATAATTACAGTTGGGATAGAATGTTTGATCATACCGCAACTGTTTTTACTATTCATAACATTGGTTATCAGGGTCGGTTTTCTAAATTAACTTTATTTGCTGCAGAGATTCGTGGTGATTTGTATTATCCAAACGGACCCGTTGAGTTTGAAGATTCTGTTTCTTTTATGAAAGCAGGAATTGTTTTTTCTGATTTGATAAATACAGTTAGCAACAAATACTCGCACGAAATTTTAACTCCAGAATACGGAGCAGGGCTGCACGATGTACTCAGAAGCAGAAAACAGGATGTTTACGGGATACTAAACGGAGTTGATTATGATGAATGGAATCCCGAAACAGACAAGTTTCTTCCTTACAAGTATTCGATGAAAGATCTTTCCGGTAAAACGAAAAATAAAAAATTCCTGATGGATCACTTTAATCTTCCGTTTGATGAAAACAGACCATTAATCGGAGTTATCTCCAGATTAGTAGCGCAAAAGGGATTTGATATTTTTTCCGCTGCTATAAATGATTTAATGAATCTTGATGCACAATGGATAATTCTTGGCAGCGGTGAAGACAGATATGAAAATTTCTTCCGCGGGCTTCCCCAATATTTCCCAGGCAAAATTGCAACTTACATTGGTTATAACAACGAACTTTCTCATTTGATTGAAGCCGGTGCGGATATTTTTGTAATGCCATCGCGATATGAACCTTGCGGACTTAATCAAATCTACAGCTTAAAGTACGGTACCGTTCCTGTTGTTAGAAAAACCGGCGGACTTGCTGACACAGTAAAAGATTGGGATGAAGAAAAGCATTTTGGATTTGATCATGGAAATGGATTTTCTTTTTATGATTATACAAGCTATGCGCTTTCATCTTCTGTTGAGCGCGCAGTAAATGTTTTTAAACAAAAAGATATCTGGAAAAAAATCCAGCTCAACGGAATGAAATTAGATTTTAGCTGGAAAAAATCTGCAGAGAAATATTTAGAGCTTTATAAGCTAGCTAAGGAGAAAAGAGGATGAATTCTTAAAAATTTAAAATTTTTATGAAAAAAATTTTTTTTGTTGTTTTTGTTTTTTTATTTACGGACATTTTTCCACAAACAAATCCTATTGTTTATGGCAACAATCCGTCTGCCGGACATTATGCTTTTATAAACGGAATAAATTTATATTATGAAATCTACGGCAGCGGCAAACCATTAATCCTTTTACATGGCAATGGCGGATCTATTGATGCCTTCAAATATCAAATTCCTTTTTTTGAAAAACATTTTAAAGTAATTGCAATAGACAGCAGACTTCAAGGCAAATCCGGCGGTTCGCCAGATAGTATTTCTTATGAGATGATGGCATCAGATTTTTGTGCCTTGCTGGATTATCTACAAATTGATTCCGCTTATGTTTTGGGCTGGAGTGACGGTGGTATTGATGGACTAATTATGGCGATGATGTGTCCGAACAAAATAAAAAAATTAGCTGTATCCGGAGCTAATGTCCTTCCCGATTCTACCGCAGTTCCTTACGCCGATATATTGTGGATGAGAAATTTTATAGAGCACGATACAACAGCTTCAAAAACAGAAATTGCACTAAACAAAATGATGTTGTATCAACCCAATATTCCATTTGAAAATCTAAAACAAATTCATTGTCCTGTTTTGGTGATGGCGGGAGACCATGATATAATAAAACCTGAGCACACACTAAAAATATTTCAATCTATACCAAATGCTGAGCTATGCATTTTTCCTGATTCAAATCACGGAGTTTGTCAGCAGCATCCTGATTTGTTTAACGAAATTGTGCTGCGGTTTTTAAATAAATAAAAAAAGTGTTTGTATGTGTTTTTCAAAACAAGAATCAGATTGATTTTGCAGAAGTTGTTAAAATGGTTTACATTGACATCAGAAAATTTTACAGAAAGATTAATCTATTTATTATAAAAATCTTAAAGTTTATTTAAATATTTCTACCGGATATTTTATATGGAATCAATAACTTCTTATATTCATATTGCTTTCGCATCATTAATTACACTCTTCCCCGTTGTTAATCCAATTGGAACTGCCTTTGTTCTAAATCCCTTTTTTGCTGACCTATCAAAAAGTGAACAAAAAATTATTGCTAAAAAAATTGCTCTTTATGCTTTTGCAATATGTTTTACTACTTTGATCTTAGGACAATATATATTACAACTTTTTGGGCTTTCAATTCCTGTTGTGCAGCTTGCGGGCGGAATTATAATTTGCAAAATTGGTTGGGAGTTTATGGGTGATAGTCCCCAAAGCTCAACGATAGAATTAAAAAATCATGATTCTCTGTTAAGTATCAATAATAAACTTTTTTATCCTATTACATTTCCAACTACAACCGGTGCGGGAACAATTTCTGTGCTGCTCGCTTTAACAGCCCACAGCAAGGGATCTGGATTTACCGAGACTGTTATAAATATGAGTGCGGTTCTTCTTGCCATTATCGGAATTACTTTTTTGATTTATATTTTTTATTCAAACACCTCCAGAATTTTAAATCACTGGGGTGATACCGGAAAAAATATTGTGAATAAGATCAGTGCATTCCTGGTATTTTGTGTGGGACTTGAAATTGCTACCACCGGATTATTTAAATTGATAAAAATGCTTTCTCATTAAGTATAAAGATTACTTAACTATAAAATAATTGTTGAAAATTATTTCCTTTATGGATAATATTATGTTCGGACTTAAAGAAAGGAGACGAGAACAACTTCGCAAGAGGCCTTTCCCTGAAAATTGGGAAAAAATTTTAGAAAACAACATTGCGTATTATCATCATCTAAGCGAAGAAGATAAAACTGAATTGAAAGGGCACATTCAAATATTTCTGAACGAAAAAGAATTTGAAGGAATAGATGGTTTCGAAATTACGGATGAAATTAAAGTTACAATTGCTGCACAAGCTTGTGTTTTGCTGTTGCATAGAGAAACTGATTATTATCCAACACTTCACACAATTTTAGTTTATCCGCATGCATTTTATTCGCATGTAAAACAATACTTACCAGGTGGAATTGTTTCAGAAGGTGAGCAAGGAAGACTGGGAGAATCATGGTATCGTGGTCCTGTTGTTCTTTCCTGGGATGATGTAAGAAGATCCGCACACGATCATAATGATGCACACAATGTCGTTTTTCATGAATTCGCTCATCAGCTTGATAGTGAATCGGGTTCAAACGAAGGAATTCCTCTTCTTCCAAATAGATCAAGCTACATAGCTTGGGCAAGAGTTTTAGGTGGAGAGTATCAGGAACTGCTAAAGGAAATCCAGCATCACCAGAAAACTGATATTGATCCTTATGGTGCTACAAATGCTGCAGAGTTTTTTGCCGTTGTTACAGAAGCATTTTTTGAAAAACCAGTTGAACTAAAAAAACATCATCCGCAGCTTTATGAACAGCTTTCCCTTTTTTATAAACAGGATACAATAAAAAGATTTTTGAAATAGAATTAAAAACATTTTTAATAAACTTTATTATGGAAAAATTAATACGTTGCCCCTGGCCTAAAGATGATGAGCTATATCAAGAGTATCACGATAAAGAATGGGGCGTTCCTGTTCATGATGATAAAAAATTATTTGAATTTCTTTTACTCGAAGGTTTTCAAGCCGGACTTAGCTGGAGAACTGTTCTTTATAAAAGAGAAAATTTCCGTAAAGCGTTTGATGATTTTGATTTTAACAAAATTGATAAATACGATAAAAGAAAAATCAATTCTCTCATGAAAGATTCCGGAATTATTCGCAACAAACTAAAAATTGAAAGCGCTGTTAAAAATGCAAGCGCATTTATAAAAGTAAGAGAAGAATTCGGCGCTTTTGATAAATACATTTGGGGATTTGTTGAAGGGAAGCCAATTAAAAATAAATTTAAATCGCTAAAAGAACTTCCAGCAAGAACTGAGCTTTCTGATTTGATAAGCAAAGATTTGAAGAAACGCGGATTTAACTTTGTTGGCTCAACAATAATTTATGCACATATGCAGGCAACGGGCATGGTAAACGATCATCTTGTAAGTTGCTTTTGCTACAACCGTTAGATAGTAACCAGATATCTCAAAAATTTAATTATTAAAGCTTTTCAATAAAATAGAATATTTTAATTTCGTTAAGAAATTAAAATAATTCCAGAAAAATTCTATCTTTATTTATCCATCCAGAAAAAAATTAACTCTCCAGGAACTTTAAACCGATAATCTAAGTTTAGTTAGTGTAGCAATAATTAAACAAATACAATTAACCCACAAATAACAAAACAAAAAGGAAGTACTATGAAAACAAAATTTCTTCTTTTCGCTCTTTTATCTGCATTGTCGTTATCCCCCGGCTTTGCCCAAACTGCAAGAGTGCAGGTTATTCACAACTCAGCAGATGTTTTAGCTGGCAGCGTTGATATTTATGTTAACGGTACATTGGCTATTCCCGATTTCGCATTCAGATCTGCAACTCCTTTTATTGATTTACCCGCAGGAGTTACATTGAACATTGGTATCGCACCCGGTAACAGCGCTTCCGTAAATGATACACTTAAAAACTTTCCGGTTGTATTAACCGCAGGAGAAAAATATGTTGTGTTTGCTAATGGTGTTTTAACTTCCGGTTATGCTTCAAATCCAGATGGCAGAAATACTAGCTTTACTCTTTTTGTTAAACCTATGGCGAAAGAAACCGGGACAGGTTCAGGCGTGGATTTATTTGTACTGCACGGTTCAACTGATGCGCCTACTGTTGATGTTAAAGTTCGTGAGTTATCAAATGCTACAATTGTTGACAATGCTGCTTATGGTGATATTACTCCTTATTTAACTGCACCTGCACAGGATATTACTTTAGACTTATATCTTGGCAACGGAGTTAACTATGTTGCTTCATTTACTGCACCATTAACAGGCTTAGGCGGTGGATCAGCAGCAGTGTTTGCTTCTGGTTTCCTTGATCCAACTTCAAATCAAAATGGTGCAGCTTTTGGATTATTTGCAGCTTTAGCAAATGGAACTGTAGTTCAATTACCTGCAGCTACTGCTCCTAATGCAAGAGTGCAGGTTATTCACAACTCAGCAGATGTTTTAGCTGGCAGCGTTGATATTTATGTTAACGGTACATTGGCTATTCCCGATTTCGCATTCAGATCTGCAACTCCTTTTATTGATTTACCCGCAGGAGTTACATTGAACATTGGTATCGCACCCGGTAACAGCGCTTCCGTAAATGATACACTTAAAAACTTTCCGGTTGTATTAACCGCAGGAGAAAAATATGTTGTGTTTGCTAATGGTGTTTTAACTTCCGGTTATGCTTCAAATCCAGATGGCAGAAATACTAGCTTTACTCTTTTTGTTAAACCTATGGCGAAAGAAACCGGGACAGGTTCAGGCGTGGATTTATTTGTACTGCACGGTTCAACTGATGCGCCTACTGTTGATGTTAAAGTTCGTGAGTTATCAAATGCTACAATTGTTGATAATGCAGCTTATGGAGATATTACTCCATATCTAACCGCACCTGCTCAAAATTTAACTTTAGATTTATATCTTTCAGATGGGACAAGTTTAGTCGGTTCATTTATAGCTCCTTTGGCTGGCTTGGGCGGTGGTGCTGCGGCTGTATTTGCTTCAGGATTTTTAAATCCCGCAGCTAACCAGAACGGTGCAGCTTTTGGATTATTTGCAGCATTATCAAATGGTAGTGTTGTTGAATTATTACCAGGAGTAGTGCCTGTAGAATTAACTTCATTTAGTGCAAACGTTAATGGAACAGAGGTTAATCTTCTTTGGTCTACTGCTACCGAAACGAATAACAGTGGTTTTGAAGTTCAAAGAAAATCAGGCAACGAATTTGTTACGATTGGTTTTGTAAGAGGCAAAGGAACAACAACGGAAATTCAAAGATATACATTTACAGATTCTAAGCTTCCTGTAGGAACATATTCTTATAGATTAAAACAAGTCGATTTTAATGGAACATATAATTACTCAAAAATAATAAATGTGGATTTGACTGCACCTACTGTTTTTACACTCGAACAGAATTATCCAAATCCATTTAATCCATCAACATTGATTAGTTATAATATTCCACAGAATTCTTTTGTAACATTAAAGGTTTATGATGTAATAGGAAACGAAGTCGCAACACTTGTAAATCAAAATCAACCAGCTGGTAAATATGATATAAGATTTGATGCATCAAATTTAAGCAACGGTGTTTATCTGTACTCTATAAAGACTGATAATTTTGCTTCTACAAAAAAGATGATCCTGATGAAGTAATTATGTAGCGCTCGAATCCCTTCGTGCGCTTGATTAATAATTCTCAGGAAATGATTCGCAGCAGCGAAGTGGGTTACAAAGAAAATTAAGGCACGAACAATCGTGCCTTTTTTATTTTAAGTTTTTTCTGATGGTCTTTTCCTTAGTAATTTTGTTGTGTGAAAAAACTAAAAGGTCTCTTCAGTTTAATAAGATTTGAGCTTCCGCTTGCTGCGGGTATTTGTGTTGTACTCGGCCAGCTTTTTGCGATTGGTTACTTTGCACCACTGCATTTAACATTAACCGCCGCCCTATCCGTTTTTTTTATATCTGCCTCAATACTCGTTTCAAACGATTACTTTGATATTGAAACCGATAAGATCAACGCTCCACATAGGCCAATACCATCTAAACTCGTCACTCCTGCAGAAGCATTGTCTCTTGCGGTTTTTTTATTGATAGCTGGATTAGTACTAAGCCTTACAATTAGTACGTCTGCTTTATTATTTTCAATAAGCTTAGCTATAATCGGGTTGCTTTATAACAGGAAATTCAAAAAGTACGGATTCGCTGGTAATCTAATGGTGAGTTTTTCAGTTGGAATGACTTTTATTTTCGGAGGTTTATCTGTTGGATTGCCGTTTAATAAAGTCGTAGTGTTCTTTGCAATAATTGCAGCGCTGGTTGATCTTGGAGAAGAAATTGCTTCCGATGCAATGGATGTAAAGGGTGATAAACTTATTGATTCAAATTCTATTGCGATCAAACACGGAAAAGAAAAAGCGTTACGATTAAGCGCGCTTATTTTTGTTATTGTTGTCCTTTTAAGTTTGATCCTCTTTTTCTTACAATGGTTTAAAGTCATATATCTTTTACCAATCGTAATAATGGATGTTTTTATCGGGTACTCAACATTAGGTCTGATTAAATCAAAAAACGAAGAAGGACGCAAGTACATCCGCTTGCTTTATCTTGGAGCTACATTCGGGCTTCTTATATTTTTAGGTATGAGATTGATAGGAACGTAGTTATCGGTTCTTTTCTTAAATTTCCACAACCAAAATAATTAAGTAAATTTATTTTTTATGAATCCATACAAAGGATTAAAAGGTCTTCCGCACGATATGTGGGTATTGTTCTTTACTTCGCTCATAAATCGTTCGGGAACAATGGTTATACCTTTTCTTGCACTTTATCTTACAAAAAAAATCGGCGTAAGTCCCGCGGAGGCAGGAACTGCATTGCTTGTTTATGGCGCCGCAGCATTTATTGCTGCACCATTAACAGGAAAACTTTCGGATAAACTTGGCTCGCTCAGAATAATGAAATTTGCTTTGTTTGGTTCAGGAATAATTTTCTTTCTTTACTCGTTTATCACAAATTATTATTTGATACTTTTTGCCTCTTTTATTTTAGCAGCAGTAAATGAATCCTTTCGTCCGGCAAATTTATCTTTGATTACAGAAATTGTTACACCATCACAACGAAGAATGGCTTTTGCATTAAATCGTCTCGCAATTAATGCCGGAATGAGTATCGGTCCTGTTATCGGCGGCTTCTTAACATTGATCGATTTTCATTATTTGTTTTATGCAAATGCACTTGCGTCAATCGCGGCGGGAATTTATTTAAGCTCCGTTAAATGGTCATCCCTATCTTCCGGAGGGGATGATGAAATAATTGCAGACATTTCAAAAATTAAACTTTCAGTTATATCTGATAAAAAATATTTGTTTTTTCTCTTTGCGATTATACCCGCAAATCTTGTTTTCTTTCAGCAGCTTGGTGCGCTCCCACTTTATATTGTAAATAATTTAGGATATTCAACCGCAGCATTTGGATTGTTTAATGCAATAAATACTGTTTTAATAATTCTTGTTGAAGTTCCGCTAAATAACTGGATGAATGACACGCCTTATAAAAAATCTTTAATGATTGGGGCGATGCTTGCAGGAATCGGTTTTGGCGGCTTTGCAATTGCAACAACAACTTTTTCGCTTGCAGCGGCAATTATTATTTTTACTTTTGGTGAAATGATTTTCTTTCCGACAACAGCGGCATACACATCAGAAATTGCACCGGCGGAAAGACGTGGAGAATATATGGGTTATTATCAAATGACATTCAGCTTTGCTTTTTCTGCCGGTCCCTGGCTGGGAACTGTTGTTTACCAAAACTATGGCTCTGTAATTTTGTGGAGTAGTGCATTAGTTTTTGGTTTGATAACCGCAGCGTTAATGTTTTTTGTAAAAGAGAAACAGACAAATAATTTTTAAATAAAATTTTATTCTTGATGATATTGCTTTTATATGTTTTTTGTGTTTTAGTGGCAAAAAACTGTTTGCCACTAAATCACAATCCGTTAGTTAAAGGACACTAAATAACACAAAAAGAATTTTTGCAATGGTAAACCTTTAGTAATTTTAAATCACAAATTAATTATTGGTTTACAAATGGACTTACAAGAACTACTCAAAACTCAAAGCGCTGAAATTTTAGAAAACGCATTGCAATCATTAAACTGCGCACATCTTAAATCATACTCAAAATCATCACAGGAAGAAAACAAAAAAAGACTGCTTAATCTTTTAACCCTAACACAGCAATGTGTTTCTGAAAAAAAACTTCTTCCGATGAAAGAGTACGCCGCACAAATTGCCAAAGAAAGATTTGATTCCGGATTTGATTTATACGAAGTTCACACAGCATTTAATGCACTTGAAGAAGAGCTCTGGAACAGAGTAACAAAAAATATTGCCCCGGAAAATCTTGGTGAGGCATTAGGATTGATAAGCACTGTCCTTGGCGCAGGCAAGGAAGAGCTTGCATTAACTTATGTTTCGCTTGCAAGCAAAACAAGAACACAAACATTAAATCTTACAGAGCTTTTTGGCAGGAACTAAACTTTAGTCATTCCGTCCACCTCGGCGGATTGTTTCGGAATCTCTAAAATTATTTAGAAGCTGAAATAAGTTCAGCTTGATAAATCACCTCAGCACCAAAGTATCGGGTCCTTCAACCTTGGCGATGTGGCAACAGCAATCATCCGTGTGATAAAGATATTCTGCAGAAATAGTTTTCTTCCCATCTGTAGCAGAAAAGAAAAACTTTTGAGGTAATAATTTTCCGCAAAGCAGATTTAAGAATCCATCGTTTAAAACTATATATCTGCCCGGAACAAACTGAAAGAAATCCTGTTGGATGTTTAATTTATTTCCATCTTTATCTTTTACCGTAACCGATAATGAATCAATCGGAACACCATTTGAATCAATTATCATGACAGTGGAAGTCATAAAGACCTCTGTGCAAAAACAATTTTTATCTACAGTTGAGCAGGAAGATGTGATAATTAAAATCACAAGGATTAAAGGAAAGTATTTGAATTTTGCATTCATTATGCTGAATATATTTATGTTTAACTATTAAACAATTTACAAAACTTAAACTTATTTTTGTAATAAATTCCATAAACAATTCGATATTTGAAATGAAAAAAACTTGTGTGCTTTTAATAAATCTCGGAACACCTGACAGTCCATCTGTAAAAGATGTAAGAAAATATTTATTTGAGTTTCTAAACGATCCTAGAGTTATAGATATAAATCCAATAGGCAGATTTTTTCTTGTTAACTTTATAATCGTCCCTTTTCGTGCGCCTAAATCCGCAAAAATTTATAAACAGCTCTGGACAGAACAAGGTTCACCGATTATTATTTATGGAGAATCGGTAAAAGAAAAATTGCAAAAGGAATTGGGTGATGATTTTGATGTTGAGCTTGCAATGCGATATCAGAATCCAAGTCTTGATGAGGTTTGCGCAAGAATGGAAAAAAAAGGTTATGAAAAAATTTTAATACTTCCATTGTTTCCGCAGTATTCCTCTGCAAGTACAGGTTCTGCTATAGAAAAAGCGATGAAATTAATTAGCAAGTGGTGGGTAATTCCGGAAATAAAAATCATCTCACAATTTTATGATAACGAAGATTATCTAAACTGCGTAATTGAACAATCAAAAAAATATAATCTTGATGAATATGATCATATACTTTTTAGCTATCACGGTTTGCCGGAAAGACAGGTTGATAAAGTTTATTCTGATGGCAAGCCATGTTCGGATCATAAATGCGATGAGGAAATTAATGAGGATAACGGATATTGCTACAAAGCAACATGTTATGCAACAACCCGAATGCTTGCTGAAAAATTAAAGCTGCCGAAAGAAAGATATACTGTTTGTTTTCAATCAAGATTGGATAAAGATTGGCTTGAACCTTTTTCTGATAAGGTTATCGAACAATGGGCGAAGAAGGGTGCAAAGAAACTTCTTGTTTTTAGCCCCGCATTTGTAGCTGATTGTCTTGAAACAATAGTAGAGATTGGCGTTGAGTATCAGAAACTCTTTGAAGAGAATGGCGGAGAAAAAGTTCAGCTTGTAGAAAGTTTAAATGACAGTCCAATGTGGATTGAAACGCTTAAAAAAATGGTTTTAAAAAATCTTTGAGGCATCTATGCTCGACAATACCGGAAAAAAAATAAAACATCAAACAAAAAAGCAATTAAGAAAAGTTAAACGATTGATTAGTTCTAAACCAAAACAAATTGGGCTGCCTCCGGGTACACTCGTTTATACAGGCGAAAAAGAAAAAGAGCCAATAAAATTTAAAGTGTTTGAATACGATGAAGAAACCTTTTCAGAAATAGAATATCAAAACGTTGAAAGAATTTTTCCATATAAACAAAGCGGTAAACGTGTTTGGATAAATATTGATGGTGTTCACAACATTGAGATAATGGAAAAAATTCAAAATCATTTTAACATTCATCCCCTTGCAATGGAAGATATGTTGCATACAACCCAGCGCCCAAAAGTGGAAGAGTATGATGATTATTTGTTTATAGTTTTAAGAATGTTTTTCTACAGCGATGAATCACGTGAGCTGAAAAATGAGCAGGTCAGTATCATACTTTCAGAAAATTATATAATAAGTTTTCTTGAAGATGTTGGCGATGTTTTTGATCCCGTTAGAGATAGAATCAGAAAAGTAGGAACTAAAATCCGAAAAAATGGAGTGGACTTTTTAGCATATTCGATAATGGATTCCGTTGTTGATAGCTATTTTCATATACTGGAACAAATTGGCGAAGAGATTGAAGAACTTGAAGATCGTCTGGTTTTGAATACCCAGAAAGAAGACATTCAACTTGTGCATAGAATGCGGAGAAACATGATTTTACTTCGCAAATCTGTTTGGCCATTAAGAGAGGTTATTAGTTCCTTGCAGCGCAACGAGCACAATGTAATTAAATCTTCAACTCAAATTTATTTGCGCGATATTTATGATCATATAATTCAGATTATAGATACAATAGAATCTTACCGCGATATGATAGTTGGAATGCTTGATGTTTACCTCTCAAGTACAAGCAATAAACTTAATGAAGTGATGAAAGTGCTTACTATCATCTCAACTCTTTTTATTCCTTTAACTTTTCTTGCCGGCGTTTATGGGATGAATTTTAAATTCTTTCCAGAGCTTGAAAAAGACTGGATGTATCCCTGGGGATTCTGGTCAATTACATTAGTAATTATTGTTGTAATGCTTATTTTCTTTAAACGAAAAAAGTGGTTTTGATTTATTCTTTAAGATTAGTCATTTATTCCAACTAACCAGGGAACTGTTTTTTAAGAAAAAAATATTTAAACAAAAGATTATTCATCTCAACTTCTTTATCTGACTTTTATAAAACAGCATTTACACTTTTGCCTTAGTGTATTTCAAAATTCCTTGCTAATCCCGAAAAATTTTTTATATTATTAGTGAGTAATTTTAGAACCGTTGAAAAAAAATTGATTTTTGAATTTTGTTATGTCGTTGATGCCGGTGGTTTTGAGTAGGTATAATTTTTTATGAGATCGCATAAGTTCTTCGCCAATATTTTCTTGTCACGTTTAACTGCACTAACCTCCGGCTCAACGCTTTATTGATTATTTAAAGCACTAAGTATTTCACTGCATAGTTAAGGAGCTAAAAATGGAATCCTATCAAATTGTAATTGTAGGTAATGGTGAACCTGCACTCGTTTGTGCTCTCTCTGCAAGAAATACCTATCCCGATAAAAACATAGCAATAATAAAAAATGATAAAAGAAATTCGATTGTAGAAGAAATATTATTAGCGGCTTCGGGAGATTTTGGAAGAAAGCTTTCCATTATTTATGATGACATAGTCCAAAAAAATAATAACACACTAAATCTTGCAAGTGGTAGAAAAATTCAATATGAAAAACTTGTAATAGCTGCCGGCTCCAGTGCAATTGAGCCGCCCATTGATGGCATTAAAAAACGAGGTGTTCTGTTAATTGATACGGATCCCAAATATTTGCGCAAAATTAAACGCGAAGCTTTGGAAGCAAACCATATCGTTATCTTTGGGGGAGGATATATCGGTGTTGAGTTAAGCGATGAGCTTCTTAGAGTTGGAAAGAAAGTTACCATTGTAGAAAAATCCAAAAGACTTATGCCCTCTTCCTTTGATGCCGAAATAAGCGTAAAGGCAAAAGAGATAATTGAAAATATGGGAGGAAAGGTAATACTTGACTCAAAAATTAGAAGCATATTGGGAGATGATTCTGTTTCCGGCGTAAAACTAAGTAACGATGAAATTATTGACTGTGATTTTTTAATTATCTGCTGCGGAACAAGACCAAATACGGAGTTGGCAGAGAAACTTGGACTTATTTTCGATCGGGATAGAGGAATTCTTGTTGATGAATATTTCCGAACATCAGATAAAGATATTTATGCAGTTGGAGAATGTGCTGCAAAATTTGATTTCTATGCAAGTGATCTTGCTAATGTGCTTTTACATAATACAAAAATGGAAGAGGCAAAATTAGTTGGGGCAAATCTTTATTCTGTGATTTTTAATCGTGGAAAGATGATAGATTATCTTAATGAAAAAAGAAACATAAGGGGTAAGATTAAATCAGAATTAAAAAGTCTGGAGGTGTTAAATGGCTCAAAAGTTTATCTACCTTTGCAGTGATTGTAAAGCCGAATGGGTTGTTGATTCTTCAAAACAACAGCCAAAGGTTTGTTCTTCCTGCGGCAGCAGCAAGATATACAGAAGCATTCATCACCAAAGATTTGCGAAAAAAAGCCGTAGCAAAGTACGGTGGTCTTATAAAGTTTAATTATCAGGAGGATGTTATGAAAATTGCAGTGGAATCCAACGATGGCGGCAAAACTATTTCTGATCCTTTTGCACGCTCAAAGGGCTTTTTGATCTATGAGGTTGACGATAAGAATGTCTTCGTTAAGGAATTCAGAACCTCAAAAAGATTAAAAACAGCCATCCTGGAAAACGAGCTGAATGACTGCAACGCTGTTATTTCCAGAGGAATGCCAAATGCGTTCAAAGAAGAGCTGGAAAAACAGGGTAAAAAAGTTGTGATAACATTTAATTCTTCACCAAGAAAAGCTTTAAATGTTTTCTTAACTGATCAGTACAATTCACAAATAGCTCGTCTTCACAGCTGATGCTATAAATTACAAGTTAAAATTTTAAATAAATTTTAACCGGGCATATCTCTGTAATTAGATTACAATACATTAAATTCCATTTTAAATTCTAAAGATTAATTTTAGGTAATTACAAATGGCAAAAAATAAAAGACCATCGTGGGATGAATATTTTTTAAAGCTGGCGATGCTTGCTTCAGAGCGTGCTACATGCCCGCGAATGCACTGCGGTTGTGTTCTTGTAAAAGATAGATTTGTCCTTTCAACAGGATACAATGGTTCGCTTCCCGGTCAGCCGCATTGTGAAGATGTGGGCTGTTTAATTGTTGATAATCATTGTGTGCGGACAAATCATGCTGAAATGAACGCTCTTGTGCAGGCAGCAAGGCACGGGGTAAATGTTGTTGATGCTACGGCTTATATTACAAATATGTCTTGCACAACTTGCGCAAAAGCATTAATAGCAGCAGGAATAAAACGTGTAGTTGTTTTTTCAGATTTTCATGATACTCTTGCAACACAATTTTATACTGATGCCGGCGTTGAAATAGTTAAGATGGATATGCCTGATAAAGAAATTAAATATGATTTAAAAAACTATTCATCAGCAAAGAAAACAAAAAAATCAATGTGAATTTCATTAATGTCATTTCGATGGAGTCTTCGACAGAGAAATCTGGAAAAAACACAATTCGGATTTCTCCCTCCGGTCGAAATGACTAAAATGTTTTAATTCATAGATTCTTATCTAAAAATACTTTTATCATCAAAACAAAAGCTTACATATACTGGTTGCCGCTTTTAGCAATCCTCTTCTGGGGCGCTTCATTTATTGCCACAAAATATTTACTCGCTGAGCTTACTCCAGAAACAATTATATCAATGAGATTGATTCTTGCAATAACTCTTTTGCTTTCAATTGCATTAATTCAAAAAAGAGATTTCTCGATTAATTTTAAAAGTCATCTTTACATTTTGGTCCTTGCAATGATTGCCGTTTTTCATTTATGGATACAAGTAACCGGGTTAAAATTTACAACGGCATCAAACACTGGATGGATAATTGGAACAGCACCAATTTTTATGGCAATACTTGGTTTAATTTTCTTTAAGGAAAAATTAAACGCCCTAAAAATTATTGGAATTATAACAGCTACTTTTGGTTTATTGCTTCTTGTTGGAAAAGGCGACCTATCAAATATCGATCTTATAAAAAACAAAGGCGATTTATTAGTTCTTTCAAGTTCGTTCACGTGGGGTATTTATTCAATGGTAAACAAAAAGATATCACTTAACTATTCACCATTGATGACTATACTTTATCTTTTTATAATGATGGCGATTATTATTATTCCCTTTACAGTAAGCGCATCGTCAATAAATTCGGTAAAAAATCTTTCCGGACTTGGATGGATTGCAATTTTATTTTTAGGTTTGCTTTGCAGCGGGGTTTCTTATGTAATATGGGCTTATGCATTGCGCGAAATGGAGTCAGCAAAAGTTGGCGCTTATCTTTACTTTGAGCCCTTTGTTACTGTATTAACCGCCTGGATTTTTCTTAGAGAGGATATTACTTTATTAATGATATTAAGCGGATTGATAATTACCGCCGGTGTTTTTTTAGTTAACAAAGAATAATAATCGGGAATAAAATGATTTTAAGTTCAGATAATAAAAAACCAAATATAGAATATCCATGTAATTGGGATTATAAGATTATCGGTACGGATGTGGATGAAATAATTAAGGCAATAGAACTTATTGCGGATGGAATGGAGTATGAAATTTCTTCTTCTAAAGTCAGTTCTAATGGTAACTATTTTAGTTTAAACTTAAAGGTGTTTGTAACCTCCGAAGTTATTCGCGATATAATTTTCTCAAAACTTGTTGCTAATGAGTTTGTTAAGATGGTGCTGTAAAATACAATGCGTTTTTTTACAAGATAATTTTAATAACTCAAAAATATTTTGTTGTGTGTTTACCTAATCCACTTTTTTAAAAACCATTTTTATAGATTTATTTTCAAGAGTAAGCTTTGTGTTTTCAATCTTATAAGTAAAGTTTTTAAGATTAAGTGCATCAATAACAGCTCTTTCAATATTCATATCGGGACAAGCCATCATCGTTGCGCTAATATTGCCAAACTTAATTTGATTACCTTTCAATTCTATCTTACCAAATAAATTATTACAGCCCGCGTGCCCGCCAAATCTCATTTCTTTTAAATTAAATTCAAACGTGGGAAATCCTTTCATCAATTCTTCTTTTTTCAATTTAAAGCCAGAGATTGTTTCCATTACCCAAATATCGTTCAGGCGGTAATCGTACAAATATCTTCCACACCCCTCATAGATTTGATAATTTTTATCATTCAAATTTTTTACTTCAATTCTAACATTATAATCAAATTGTTCGCCGGACATGTTATCCTGGCAGGGTTGCTTCGTTATAGTAATAGCTAACTCGTTGTTTTTATCTTTTGAATTATAGATTATTACATCAGCATCCATTGCTTTCTTTCCTTCAACCGCAGTTACGGTTATGCTTGAATCATACATTGGTTTAAAACTGAATACCGTTTGAAAACCCATTTCCAGGCTCCAGTTTGGTTCATTTCCACGCGCAAGAAAATCAGTGCCCTTTAAAAATTTTTCCTGATAAAATGATGGGTTAACAACTTCTTGATTTTGAATGGTTTCTGTTTGTTGATTGTTGGATTCTTCTTTTGATGATGAGCATGATGCGGTTATTAAAATTACTATACTAAAGAAAATTAGTTTTTTCATAATAAACTCCTTTTACTTACTAAAGGGCCTTGTAAAAATCTGTGGACCCTTCGGGGTTTGGCTAAAATTGTACTTGGGTGATAGAAAAATTCTTAATTATCCCAGAAAACCTCAAAGGTTTTTATCAAATGTGCGTAATATAAATTACTAATTAAAATAACTAATCGCACAACAGTTAAGCAAAGTTAAGAGATTTAAAAGAAAAAACGCATTCCGTTACCAGAATGCGTTGAGTCATTGGGGCTTATGAAAAAATACTTAAGAAGCTTTTACCAACAATTCATTTTCAATTGCTTGTTTTAAAGATTCTTTTGGAAGTGCGCCAACTGCCATCTTTGGCTGTCCAACAACAGGAATGAATAGAATAGAAGGAATGCTTCTGATTCCAAAAACTGCTCCTAATTCCTGTTCTTCATCGGTGTTAACTTTATAAATATTAATTTTTCCTTTGTATTCTTCAGATAATTCTTCTAGAACGGGTCCAACCATTCTGCAAGGCCCACACCATGGTGCCCAGAAATCTATAATTGCAGGAAGTTCACCGTTGAATTTCCAATCCTGATTTTTTTCATAATCAAAAACTTTTGATAAAAAAGTTTCTTTTGTTAAGTGCTCTGTCATTGATTAACCTTTCTTATGTTTATTTTATTTTCTCTTTAATATGTCCGGTTTAGAACCGGTTTAATGTTTTTTCAAAATCCCGCACCTGAATATGTCAATCAGGTTTACGGGGATAACCGCTAAACAGCAGCTAATACTTTCTCTAGTTTATTCTTTACATCTTCAGCAACGTTTTTAATTTCGGGACTATCAACAGCCAGCGTCATTATCATAGGATCAAAAATTGATATTACCGTTTTGCTGTCTTTTTCATAGACCAAAACATTGCACGGCAAAAAAAGTCCCAATTCTTCTTCGGTCTGTAATGCACCAATTGCTATTTTGGGATTACATGCACCGAGCACGGTATATTTTTTAAAATCAACATCTATCTTTTTCTTAAATGTATCTTTAAAATCAATCGAAGAAAGAATGCCAAACCCTTCTTTTTTTAATTCGTCAGTCACTTTTTCTATTGCTTGTTCAAAGCTGTAGTTTGTTACTTTAGAAAAACCATATTTCATTTAGCATCATCCTTTTTATCGTTTACTTTTTTATTAAATATTGACTTCCAATCCACAAATAAAAATCCAGCGAACGCTCCGTATGCTGTACTAATAAAGGGATTACCTGAAATCGGGCAACTTCCATTGCAGCCAACAAAGTGGTAATATGAATATCCTAAAGTTGCACCAAGTACAACAGGAAAAACACGTTTAGTCCATTTCCAAATTATTTCAAACCTGCTGAGTTCCAACGAATCATTCCTCCGCTTAAGTTACTTGCATTAAATCCCATCTTCCTAAGTTTAGATGCCGCCGTAAGACTTCGGCTTCCCGTGTGGCAATAACAAATTATCTCTGCATCTTTAAATTTTTTCAATTCCTGTTCACGATCTTTAATATCTGTTACGGGTATGTGAAAAGAACCTTTAATAGAATTTTGCTTTCTTTCTTTTTCGGTCCGTACATCAAGAAAAACAACATTGCGCTCTTTTTTTACTTTTGCAAAAGCTTCTGCCGGAGAATATTGTTTGATAGTTCTTATCAGATATATCTTTTTTCCAACGTAATAAATAATAAGAGCAATAAATAAGTATAGAATAATCTGTTCAGTTGTCATAAGTCTCTAAATTTATGCTAAGTATGATAAATATTTTAAGAAAAGGATTCAGGTTGCATGATGGAAAAATTTATTCAAACGATGTGAAAAAAGCTTAGTTTATAACTCTTTTCACATCGCTTAATTGTTAGAAGTATTTTGTTTTTTCTTCATTAATGAATTATAAATAAACATTAGTATTGCTGCAGTAACACCAACCAATCCTATAATTAGAAAAACCATTTCCGGTTTTTTTGCTGTAGTTGCAAATGTTTTATAAAGCCAGCCACCAAACGTTCCGCCAACCAACCAGGCAATTGCAATAGGCAGAAAAGCAAATCCCTGAAATAATGCTGCCTGTCCTTTGGGCGCAAGATCTGCAAGGTATTCATAAAAACGAGGCGCTTGTGTTTGCTCACCAACGGAAAAAATAAAAATTGTAGATATTATTAATCCGATGCCTACCGTAGTACCTGTAATTTGAGCAAAGTACAAAAGGAACCAGCTTAATGCTGCAAAAACAAATCCAATCATTATTGCGGTTGGTGTGGGAATATTTTTAGTAAATCGGTTAATAGGAATTTGGAGAAGAATAATTGTCCATGCACCAACAGAAAGTATTAATTCTATCGGGGCTTCGGGAGAAATATAATCTGAAACATAAAACGGAATAACAATAAAAAATTCCCAGAACACTATCCAGTATAGCGCAAAGAGCATAAGGAAAAACATAAATCTTACATTTTTTACAACCGTAATAAGATTTTTAATAACAGTAATTATATCCTCCCGTTTTTCTGCTAACTTAGCTTCTGGTTCCTTATAAATAAAAAGTGTTGTAAAAAACATTAACGTGCAACTTGCTGCAGAAACGAGATAAACGAATTCTATTCCAAATGAATCTCTGACAAAAAAAGCTAACAAGGGACCAATGGCAGCACCAATATTTACAAGCCAATAATATATTGCATAACCGAAAGACTTTGTTTCATGCGTGGTGGTTAATGCAACGGTTCCTAGTACACTTGGTTTAATAAAAGATCCGCCAATTGCTGTAAAGACTAATATTATCGAAAGGATTAAAAAAAGATTTGTGTCCGAATACCATCCGGAAAAAGCTGACATTCCTGTAGATCCGATTAAAAAATATCCGATCGCAAGGACAAAGAAAGCAAACGAAAATGCTTTTTTAAACCCAAACTTATCAGCAAGTGCACCGGCAAAAATCGGAAGGAAATAAATAAGTCCCCCAAAGATTGAGGAAAGCTGTCCGGCTTGCACTGCGTCAAACTTAAGATGATCACGCAGGAAAACGCTAAGAATTGTTGCTTGCCCATAATATGCAAGTCTTTCAAAAAGCTCCATTCCGTTTGCTACCCAGAATGACTGCTGGAACCCTGTTTTTAATTTTTGCATTGCGCTCGTATGCTCCAAAATCTATCCTTTCAGAAATAGTGCGCGCAATTTAGTTATGCCTTTATTAATGAACAATAATTTTTTAGGATTAAGCATTGAATCTATTTTTCACAAAATACTCTTATTTGGATTTTATGAATCTGATGGGTTGATTAGAACGGGTACTAGTTTTTTTTCTCTTATTGTTGTCTTTTTTTGTAATCATTATAATTATCAAATAGTGGTCGTTTTGTTTGCCAATCTGTGAATACTATTCGTTTTGTAGGATAAATCAACGGAACGATTATTGATTTATTTGCTTTCAAAATCTGTAAAGCAAGAAAGATTTAATATTTAATCCTGGAATATGAAGTATCATAAATAAAATCTTGTTAAATTAAATTATTAAATTTTACTACAATTAATGTTATACATAAAAAATATTTAGAGTTAATATGAAAACACACATAATGATAATCCTGTTAATGCTCTTTAGTATTACGCTAATAACACCACAAAATAAAAATGCGGTAATCTCTGAATTAAAAAACAATGAGGTTTCTATTAAACTCCATCGTTTAATAGATTTCAACAGCTCAAGTGTAAAAAGCGGATACAAATTTTTAGTGGCAGATATAACTATTGAAAATACATCCGGCAAAAGTATTGAAATGGGTGCGGAATATACTATGAGCATAACAATTAAAGACGCTAATGGAAATGAATATCGCTCCGGTTTAAAGGGTGCGGGAATTGTTTCTTCATATCTTGCAAAAAACGGAAATGACGAACAGGATCAAAAAGCATATAATCTTTGCTTTAGCGATAACTTTCCTGCAAAAACAAAAGCACGATCTTTACTTTGTGGTTTTGAAGTTCCGAAAGATGCTCAAATTGTTTCCTTCGGTGTAAAAAAGAAAAATATGTGGGGTGATTTAAAAAAATAATTTTAGATAATCTTTAAATTCCCGGCATCTGATACAATTATAAAAACAAATCGGATCCCGGGATTTTTATTTAGTTAGATTTAATAACTTACCGAGAAACCATCACCACTCTCTTTTTACTTTTTATTATCATCCTATTGTTTCTATCAAATAATGGGGCTAATTTCATCCACAGAAAAAACTATTTCCGATTGTGTGCATACTTATTTTCAATCTATACTAATAAAATACTTTCATTCATTATTTTCAGAGGCACAGATGGAACCAATCAAAAAATTCTCTCCTGCGTTTTACGGTCTAATTATACTTCTCTTCTTCCTCCCTTTTGTTAATCTTTCTTGCAGCGGTCAAACAATTATGAGTTTAACTGGGTTTCAGCTTATTACCGGTGCAGAGTATTCATCACAAAATATGTTTGGCCAAAATATGTCAGGACAAATGAATGGTGCTGAAGTTAAAGATAACAAAGAAATTAAAGCTCAGCCATTTGCTTTATTTGCTTTTCTTGCTGCCCTTGTGGGATTAGCACTAAGCTTTATTAAAAAGAAATCCATTGCTATGATAAATCTTGTGGTCTCTGTTCTTGGCGCAGTGTTTTTATTAATACTTAAATTTAATATTGATGGTGATGTTGAGCTTAGTGGTCAAAGTATGATTAAGCTTGAATACCAAGCGGGTTATTGGTTATCTTTTTTGTTGTTTCTCGGTGCGGCGGTGGTATATTGGTTAATATTTAACGAGAAACAAAAAACTGTTGTTGCCTCAAACGATCCTCCGGCTCCAACAATAGGATAATAATTATAAAAAAAAACAAAAATTTTTTACGGTTTTACCAAAAAGCGCATGCGGTATTAATTACGAATACCTTGTGCGCTTTTGTTTATTCCTAACTTATATCAAAATAATTCATGTTAATCGCTTATTATTGTAAACCGTTAAAACAGTTTGAATCTTATAGCTCTTTTTTATTAACCTAAGTTTTAAAAGGCTTGTGTTAAAATTATCTGTAACGTCACTCTTTGAGTCCACATCGGCTTCTCAGAGGCGAGATGGGAATTTGAATTTTGAATTTATCTTTTGTAACTGATTTATGCTGTTTCGTTTGGGTTATGCAAAAAAATAATGCCTTAACAAATTTTGTAGATACCGTACATCGACTTCTTACAATAACATCCTTGTCTTTATGGTTTCCGGAATTGCTCTTAACTCGCGCATTATTTCATCAGAATTATTTTTCTGATCAATATCAATTATAACATAACCGATATGGGCATCTGTTTGCAGGTATTGCGATGCAATGTTTAGTTTTCTTGATGTAAACACTTTGGTTATTTTGTTTAATACGCCCGGCTGATTTTTATGAATATGAAGATACCTTTGTTTATTTAAATTTGGTGTAAGCGCAACTTCAACAAAGTTTGTCGCTCCAATCGTTGTTCCAACATCACAATACTTTACTAATTTTTCGGAAACTTCAAGCGCTATGTTCGCCTGTGCTTCAGATGTGCTGCCACCAATATGCGGAGTTAGAATAACATTCGGAAATTTTTGTAATACGCTATTAAACGAATGGTTGTTTGAGTGTGGCTCTTCAGGAAAAACATCTATGGCTGCACCGGCAAGATGATTTTTCTCAAGTGATTTTTCAAGATCATCAATAACCACAACTGAACCACGTGCAGCATTAATTAAATAAGATCCTTTTTTCATTATACTTAATTCTTCTGCTGCTATCATGTTTTTTGTTAGATCGGTTTCAGGAACGTGTAAAGTAACAATATCAGAAATTGACAGAAGTTCCTGCAAACTTGAGCAAGACTTTGCATTGCCCAGGTTTAGTTTCTTTTCAATATCAAAATAGTAAACATTCATTCCCAATGACTCTGCAAGTATCGAAACCTGCGAGCCGATGTGTCCATATCCAACAATTCCTAAATTTTTTCCCCTGACTTCAAAAGAGTTGGATGCATCCTTTAGCCAAATGCCATTGTGTGCAGAAAAATTTTTCTCCGGAATTCCGCGGATTAAAAAAATACATTCAGCAATTACCAATTCAGCAACAGAGCGTGTGTTTGAAAAAGGTGCGTTAAAAACCGGAATCCCTTTTAACTTTGCGGATAAAAGATCAACCTGATTTGTGCCGATACTATAACAACCAATAGCAATAAGTTTGTTTGCATGCTTAAGAACATCGCCAGTAATGTTTGTTTTAGATCTGATTCCCAAAAGATGAACATCTTTAATTTTATCTACCAGATCTCCCTGACTTAAGGAACTTTTGCAGTATTCAACACTCGTGTATTCGTTTGACTCAAAATAATCTAATGCATTATTGTGCAGCCCTTCTAATAGAAGAATTTTAATTTTTTCTTTTGCAAGGGACAAAGATTTTTTTGTGTTTTTCATTTTATGGTTGTTTGTTTTTACTTTCAATCGCAACAACTTTATTTCGGCTATAATCCATAACACCTATCATTAAACCGGCAGTTACTACAACTGCGCCCGCTATTTGATAAAGTGTAACTTCTTTGCCAAACAGAAGCATAATAAATGGCAATAATGCTAAATACACATTTGTGTACGGCACCCAGAAATGTGCGGCAAACTTTGATAGTTTAAAAAATCCAAAGCTGTAAATATACCCCGTCAATCCGGCGGCAATAACAAAAAGAATTGGAATCCAGTTGTTCGGCATTATGTTTCCTTCAAACAAGGAAAAGAAACGATTGTATTCTACAGATTTAAAGATGTTTTTAATTTTAACTTCTTCATCAGAGTTAATTTCATTTTTAAGAACATATTCATCATCAGTTTTAGTATAAAAGTTTAACAGATATTCTTTTTTATTTTCATCAAGTTTATTAATTACTCTTGAATCAAATTCTGTTACACTAACTTTTTCAGGCATATTGGCATGAATTGCGTTTCCAATTAAAGGGACAATAAATAATGCTGAGGAAATAAAAATCATTTTCCATATTTCTCTCCACACAACCAATGCATTTGGTCCAACTCCCGGCAGTGCCGTTTGAACCGTTTTATTATTTAGTACTTGTTGGGACAGCAAACAGGCGTTTATAATAAGAATCCAGATAAGCCCGATTAAATCAATGTTTGTCTGGCTATTATTTTCAGCACCGATCATCTTTGGAATATGTGGGATTGCGAGTCCAAGCACAACTAACGAGATACCGAACCAATGTTCTTTACGTATTGGTGCATTAAAAAGCAGTTTACCAAAAAATGGCAGAAAGGCAAGATATATGTTTACATAGGGAGCGTAAATATGTGGTGAATAGTATCTTGGCAAATAAAAGAATCCGATATTTTCAATAACACCCGTAAAGGCACAAATAATAATAGTTGTTAATGAAATGAAGCCGGGCCACAAATACTTGGCTTCCTTGCCCCGGATAAGCTCTATAATAACAGCAACTACAGCCCACGCAAGCTTTGAAATTTCTCGCCACCAGGTCATAACGCCTGGTGAAATATCTATTTTTTTTCCGCCTGTAAAATCCGGCTGGTTAGCCATCCAGTTTAAAATATATTGCCCGCCCAATCCACCATTAATAATGGACAACCAGATTATAAGTAAAATCCATTCCAAGTATTTGCCTTTGTTTTTGTTTTAAAACTGGTTAGCAAAATAAAGATTTTATTAATGTTTAGATAGGCAGAGACATAATTTTGATTACATATTTCTTAATTTTAAATGATTAGTATTTAAAAATTTTTAAGAACAAATTTATCAACTAATGAAGAATAGATTGCCCGATGAAAAAAGTTGCCTTTCTTTCTATAGATAACGTGCGTGAATTCGAATATTTTGATCATCTTTTATTTGAACCATTAAATAAGCTTGGCTGGGATGTTGAGGAAGTATCGTGGAGAAAAGAATTTGTTAATTGGAATAATTATACTGCAGTAATTGTGCGCTCAACATGGGATTATCAATCTGATCCTCAAAATTTTTTGCGTGTGTTGGAAGAAATTAATAAATCATCTGCACATCTTGAAAACAACATCTCCATTTTAAAATGGAATATGAACAAAAATTATTTGTATGATTTGGAAAAAAATGGCGTGCGAATCGTTAAAACATTGTGGCAAAAAAGATTTGATTCGGAAAATGCAGAAAAATATTTTGAGCACTTTAATGTTGATGAGATCATAATAAAACCTAACATCAGCGCTTGTGCCGAAAATACTTTTAGATTAAATAAAGATAATTATAGCGCGGAATTAAATTCACTAAAATCAATCTTTGCCAATAGAGATTTTATGGTACAGCCATTTATGAAAAGTATTATTGAGGAAGGTGAATATTCACTTTTGTTTTTTGATGGGAATTACAGCCATACAAATCTTAAAAAACCAAAGAAAAACGATTTCCGTGTTCAGGCAGAACACGGTGGTATTTTTACCAGCGTTGAGCCGAGTGAGCACATGTTACTTCGCGCAAAAAATATTATCAGCAAAATTAATCCTACTCCGCTCTATGGCAGAGTTGATCTTGTCCGTACGGATGATGATGATTTTGCACTTATGGAGCTTGAGTTAATAGAACCCTCTCTCTATTTACAAGTAGATGAAGAAGCTCCCGATAGATTTGCCAAAGCTTTTGATAAAAGGATGAAAAATATTTAATTAAAATTATACCGCTGTTTTATTTCTCAAATAACCTTGAAGGCTTAAGAACGTGATTATACTTTCTCTACTTAGCACTCCAAGTAATTCATTTCCTTCCATAACAGGTAATTGATTTACACCATTTTTATCCATCTTTAGCAATGCATTCCAAAGCGGTGCATCAGGTTCTACCTTTTGAGTGTCGGAAAGCGGAATCATTATTTCTTTTACAAAAGTGTTTTGCCAATTGTCGCTTGGAATTTCTTTAATCTTGTGCATTGTTAAAATGCCAATAAATTGGTTGTCTTTTTTTATAAAAAGACTTCTTCTTCCTATTCCCAGAAAATGATTATCCATTACCTCCTGAATTGTGGTATCATCTGGAATTATTGCATAATCATTAGACATCGCTTCGCTAACCAAATGTCCACTTAAATGTTCTTCTAAAATTTGTTGTTGCAATTGAGCCATCGCGGCACTTTCAAGAAACCAACCAATAAAAGCAATCCATAGTCCGTTGCCAACATTTCCGGCAAAGATTTGTAAAAAGCCGATAAAGATAAAAAAGAATCCAAAAAATCTACCCACAATTGCCGCAATATATGTTGCTCTGTGAAGGTTATGTGTAAAGCCCCAAACGATTGCTCTTAATACTCTTCCTCCGTCCAGCGGAAAACCGGGAATTAAATTAAAAACAGCAAGTACAAAATTTATATAAGCCAGGTACTCAAATACAGCAAACACTGGCGCTACATTTTGAGTTAATAGTTGAAGTAAATAAAAGATTCCTGCAAGAAAAAAACTTACAACAGGACCCGCAATTGCAATCCAGAATTCGGCGGAAGCTTTTGGCGGCTCACCAGCAATTTCTGCCAACCCACCAAAGATGAATAAATTTATCTGTTTAACTTTAATTTTATATTTCAGTGCTATAATGGAATGACCCAGCTCGTGTAATAGTACACTAACGAAAAGCATAATCGTTGTTACGATTCCAACTATCCAATATTCAAGTAAGCTCCAATTTTTAAATTCAGTTGGAAAATAATTTTTAGCAAGCATCCACGATAGAAGCAAGAAAATTAAGAACCAAGAATAATCAACGCCTATTGGGATTCCTAAAATTTTACCGACGGGTATATTTCTTTTTTTCATTTTATTACCTGAAATATTTTTATGAATTTATAATTATTGTCAAGCGACCACAAAAGATGCTTAAATAAAATTATCGGTATACAAACAAGAGTTTTTGCTTTTATAAGAATCAATTGCTTATAATTTTTTAGTAATAGTATCCAATTGAAAAATACAAAAGCACATCGCCCCAGCTAATTGGATTTTGAGGTAAATCTTTTCTAAATAAAAAGCTTCTTCCAACTGCAAATTCTGCGGGACCAATAGGTGTATCAAAAGATATCGCGGCACCAATTCCGTGTTTTAAATCTTTAAATCTTATTTGATCCTGAAAGGGCCAGGCAGAACCAAGATCATAACGAAGTTTAATGTAAGCATCAAAGAAAATCTTAAATGGAAATTTATATCTATATAAAAGTGAGGTTACGAAAATTTGTCTTCCTCTAAATTCATAATCATGCATACCAAAAAAAGATTCCTGTCCACCAAGTGCATATGTTTCACTTATTGGTAAAGTTTTATCTGCAAAACCGAATTTTATTCTTGGTGAAAGAATGTGTCTGTTAGCCAATTTAAAATAATTTTTATACTCAAACTGAATGTTGTTATAACTGACCTGTCCACCTAAAACTGATTGTGCCGTTTCATAGGATCCTGAAAAATAAATTCCGGTTTCAGGATAAGGATATTTATCCTGTGTATCAACTGTTGAAGAAACTTTAAGTGTTACAACTTTAAGATTTTCTGGGGCGATTGGTTGCGATTCAATATTTTTTGTTTTATCAAACTGATACTTTCCTTCAAAAACAAGGTTTCCAAATCTTCCTATTTGCGTACCGACACTTAATGATAAGCCATAAAATATTTGGCGATATTCTCCATATTTTACTCTTGAAAATTCACGTTCACTTGTTGTTGGTGCATCGGCATATGTACTAACATCATTAAACTTATAGAATGCATTAATTTTATAAGTAAGATAAGTGCTGAATATTCGATTTGCCTTTTGTTCAAGTATAAATGCTCTATTCTTTATGCCTCCGAATAAAATTAACCCAAGCTCCGTTCCTGATCCGAAAAGATTTTCCTCACGAAGATCAAAACCAATTTGGGCGCGATATTCATTATCTAACCGAAATCCTATTCGCAGCAAGCTGGTCGGTCTTTCGGTAACTTCTATAACCAAAATATTTTGGCCGTTTTCTTCCTTAACAATAACATCGATATTCTCAAACAACTTAGTGCTTCTAAGACTAATTAATCCTTTTGTTATTGATTGAATTTTAAAAAAATCTCCAACGCTAAACGGAAACTCTCTGCTAATAACATTTGGATCTGTTTTTGTATTACCAATAATGTCTATTCTGGAAATTATCCCTTCATCAACAAAGACGCTAAGCTTCTGTTCTTCAGGGTTGTAATCCAGACTTTGAATTTCTGCAAGAGAATATCCTTCACTTCGATATAACTCTATAAGACGAACAAGACTATCGAAAACGATTTTTCCAGAGAACGGTTTTCCTCTAAGTGATGAAAATATTTCGCTTATTTTATCTGAGTGAATTAACGATACGCCTATTAAGTTTATGTTGCGAATGGTTGGATTGTTTTCTTTTATCAGTCTTAATTTACAGGAATCCGGATAACAATCTATCTCTGCACCAAGGTTTTTATAAAATCCTGTTTCAAATATTTTATAAAGATCATAGTTTATCTGTTTATTAGAAACAGAATCTAAATGTTCGTAGTTAGAAAAGAAGGATTTTTCTTGTACGGTAAGTTCTTCACTAATCTTTAAATTATGAAAAAATAATTCTTTATCATGAAAAGAATTATAAACAGCAGAATCAATTTTTATCTTAAGCTCCTCCATTTTTTGTTTTGCGGATTGGTATCCTAATAAAACCAAGCTATCTACATTATCAAAACTGGTGGCAAGCTTATCTTTTAAGTCTGGCGTGATAATAAAATCTGCTTTAGCAAGTTGATCTGCGTTATTTAATTTCATTGGTATACTAACAAGCTGATCCGCAATAACCCACGGAACTGTAAGCTCTTTTTCGGGCCACAGCGGACTTGTAGTGTTTACAGCAATAACAAAATCTCCCCCATTGTTTCTGGCGATATCAACGGGAATATTAGCAACCAGCCCGCCATCAACAAGTAAAAGCGAGTCCATTCGAACCGGGGCAAGAAAAAAGGTTACGCTGGAACTAGCCCGCAATGCTTTGCTGAGTGATCCATGATTTAAAACAACAGCTTTGCCAGTAATTAAATCTGTGCAAACTGCTCTAAATTTTATTTTCAGTAAATCAAAAGAACTGTCTGCGTGGATGGGGGCATTAAAAGCTAAAAGATTTAAATAGTTAGATAATTTTTGTCCATCATTAAAAGAGGTTGGCAAAATTGGTTTTAATCCATCTAGTCTGAGTGAAAGTATCGCTCGGTCTTCCGTAACTTTTTGATCTACAAAAAAGTTTCTTCTATTAGACTGATTATTAAGGGTTAACAGATCATTCCAATCTGTATTTACAGCAATTGAATCCATTTGATCTGCGCTGTACCCAGCAGCATACATTCCCCCAACAATACTTCCCATACTTGTTCCAACAATCAGATTGGTTTTAATTCCGGCTTCACTTAGAGCTCTTATAACGCCTATTTGCGAAAGCCCCCTGGCTCCGCCACCACTAAGTGCAAGTGCAACAACCGGTTTATCTTTGGGAATAAGGTTTACTAACTCAAAGGGAAGTTTTTCTTCACGAAGTTTAAGTGGAAGAAAATATTTTGTCTGTGGAAAAATATTAGAGAGAAATAAAAGATAAACTATAAGTAATATTTTTTTTACTTCTCTCATAAATAATTGTTCTCTGATTATGAGAACTAAAATTAATAATTATTTTCGTTTTTTCTGCTGATTTTTTGCTTGATCTTCTGCCGCTTCCATTAGTTTAGACATAAATCCTTTTTTCTTATTAGGATTTGCAACCGGAACCAGTTCAACGGGTCCACCTGAGTGATTAATATAGTACTGCTGTCCAATAGAGAGCACATTAAACATAAAGTAATAAAGGTTTAAGCCGGAAGGAAAACTCATGAAAAGCAGCGTTAACATAATTGGCATTACATAAATAAGCGCTTGCTGTTTAGGATCTTTAACTGTCATTTTTTGTTGAACAAAAGTAGTGATTCCCATAAGCACCGCTAAGCCGCTTATTTCTTGCACACCCACAAGCGGAAGTTTAAAACCAAGATTATAAATTATGTCTGGTTGTGAAAGATCTTTTATCCAGCCAAAAAATGGTTGCTGGCGTAATTCAATTGCTGACTGGAACATTCCCCACAACGCAACAAAAATAGGCATTTGTAAAAGCATTGGTAAACATCCACCGGCAGGATTAATTCCATAAGTGGAGTAAAGTTTCATAGTTTCTTTGTTTAGTTTTTGTGGATCATCTTTTAATTTTTCCTTTAACTCGGCAATTTTAGGTTGTAATGCCTGCATTTTTTTCATCGACTGATAACTGCTTTTTGTAAGCGGATATACAACGATCTTTATAATTATTGAGAAGATGATCAGAACAATTCCATAATTAGGAATTATAGAATGTAAAAACTGAAATAGCGGTAGCAGAATATATTCTGCAATTGGCCGGATAATGAATTTTAAACCAAAGAAACTGCCAAAGTCAACTATCCGCACAAGATTATTACCAAGTGCTTTTAATTGAGTATAATCAACAGGACCGATATAAAGTTTAAATGATTGTGTTTCTGTTTTTTGATTTTGAAATGGAACGGTTAATCTTGCATTATAAATTTCCTTTATTCCATCTTTGCCAACTGCTTCGCGTGTGCCTTCAATGTAAGCACCATCAACTTTTTGCGGGTTATCTGGAATAATAACAGTAGCAAAATATTTGTTTCTTATTGTCAACCAATCAATTCGTCCGCGAAATTCTTTTACTTCTTTTTCACCAATTGAATTAGCATTTACAATTACTTGTTCATCGCCGTAATAAACGCTTGCGTTGGAATAGTTTGCTTCATCAACAGAATTTCGTTCTACGGGACGGATTCCGTTTTCCCAGATCAGATCATAAGAATTATTGCTTATAAAATTATCAAATCCAACAAAAGTTATCTTACTTTTAATTTCATAACTGTTTCCATAAAAGGTATAAGACTTTAGAATATATTTTCCTGGCTCGGGTTCAAACTTGTAATTAATCACAAGGGAGTCGTTTGTTTCAATGCGATATTTAGACTGTGGTTTATCGCAATTAAAAAATAAATCCTTTGTGTTAACTCCTTTTCCATCCACTGAAACAAAAGATAAATCGTATGATCCTCCTTTGCTATAATTTAAAAGTTGAACATGTTTTTCTATATAACTTTCATCTCCCGATTCGTGTGGAGAATACCAGTTATTAAATTTTGATAAATAAATTCTCCTAAAATTGGCTCCTTTATTTGAAAATTCTATTCTTACAAGGTCGGTTTGTACGGTAAGAAATTGTTCCTTTTCGTTTACATTTTTTAGGGATGGAAAAACATTTGAGGTGTCTTTCTCAACTTTTGTTTTAACAACAAGGCTATCTTTTATTTTTGTTTTAAGACTGTCATTAACAACGGTTGTTTTCTCTTTTTCTTTTTGTGGTTGCTGTGGCGGCGGTGCTGAGATGTATAGCCACACGACTAAAATTATTCCAATTAAAATAAATGCTATTGTTGTTTGTTTATCCATTATATCTGACTCTTAGTTAAAATTTTATGAGAAGTAAATTCGCCTAACTCTGCAGGATTTGAGTGAGTTGTTTTTCTTTGATGTTTTTTTTTCAAAATATTATATATCAAATCTTTTGAGAGATTTTTTTTATCAGTTCAGTAATCCCTGGGGAAATATCAGTTAGTTTTACTTTAGAATATTTTTCTTCATTTAATTTATTGGGACTAAAAATAATTTTTGCCTCAATATTTTTTTCTATTGCTTTGGATAAGATAAGTTTTTTGTTAAGACGATAAGATTCCTTTATTAATCTCTTAACTCTGTTTCTCCAAACCGCTTTACCGGCTTTACTTGAAACAGCGGCAGCAATTTTAACACCAATATCCTTACTGTTTTGTTCAAATAAATATAAACATTTAATCAGCTGATCTGAACTAAACAATACTTTTCCTGAACTATAAATTTTTTCAAAATCTTTTTTTCTTCTTACCCTTTCATTGCGGGATAAAGAAAAGTTTTTCAAGATCTTTATTTCTCATCACTTACGGTAAGTTTTTTTCTACCTTTAGCTCTACGGCTAGCTAAAACCTTACGACCATTTTTTGTCTTCATTCTTTCTCTAAAGCCGTGTTTATTTTTTCTTTTTCTATTACTTGGCTGATAAGTTCTTTTCATTTTATATTCCTTTTTTCATATAGGTGGCAAAAATAGACATATATGCAAAATTTTCCAAGAATTTATTTAATTAAGTAGTCTA
>OEIU01000546.1_pt1 | contig 33807 bp, 32 predicted proteins | sample 1539221 | NCBI WGS metagenome assembly OEIU01 (sample SAMN03792071, study PRJEB22550) | activated sludge metagenome | feature: wastewater treatment plant; material: activated sludge; isolation source: Wastewater treatment plant of a petroleum refinery complex | place: Argentina: Zarate | collected...
TGCCCGGGAAGTCCCTCCCCAAAAAATATTCCGGCGCGGCGGGGGCCACGCGGGAAGGGGGTTACAAGGAGGAATGGGGGGGGGCGGGGGGCCGCGCGCCCGCCGTTTCTAGGGGTCGAGCGAAGTCGAGTTCAGCTTGCGCTGCGCCCAGCTCATGCCGAAGGCGATCGCGCAGCAGGCCATGGCCATGATGAGCTGGAACGCGCCCTTCGCGTCGGAGACAGCAAAGCTGTCGTTGGGCGGAATGATCCAGTAGAGCGTGCCGAGAACCACGCCGACGATCGCGCCGAGCCCGGCGCTCGACCCGACATAGACGGCCACGAGCACGAGCGCGAGCATGCCCACGATCAACGCGCCGGTCTCCAGGCCCAGGTTCGCCGTCTGGCTCATGAAGGACGATACGCCGCCGGCGAGCGCCCCGCCGGCGAAAAAGACCAGACGATAGGCCAGCGAATAGCGCTTGGCGTCCGGCTGCATCGCCCGACGGCACGCCGTCTCACCGGCGATCAGCCCGACCACGACGCTGAGGATCAGCACCCACAGCGGCGCGCCGAGGATCATCTGCGTATGACCGATGGCGAGCCCCGCGACCAGGCCGATGAGATTCGACCAGATGCGGAATATCGCCTCGAGATCGTCACGCTTGAACATGGGACGAGATCGCTCGTTCGAAGGGCGCCGCGCAAGCGACAGGCGCGCGCAACCTGCCATGGAAGCCGGCGGCGGCCGACATGAATTCGCGCGACGCTCAAGCTGACTGAAACGCGCGGATTCCGCAAGTCCGCGGCCCCGGTTGGGGAGGCGACGACGGGTGCGCCAGCGCACGCCGACGGGCGCGCCGGCGCGGTAATTTGTCTCATACCTCCTCCCTCCATGCCCGGCCCTGAGCCGGGCTTTTTTTTGGAAGCCGCGCCCTTTGACGCCGTCGCCGCGTTCCGGCCGCAGCGCCGCGGCGGCGCCCGCGAAACGGGGCCGGTTGATTGTTCATGCGTGAACGGTCTATCGTCCGCCCCGGACTCGGCGCTTTTGCACCTGCGCGAACGTCCTCGGGAGAAACATATGGCCATCGACGGCAAGTGGAATCTGACGGTCAACACGCCCATGGGCGCGCAAACCTCGACGCTCGAGGTCGTCTCCTCCGGCTCGAGCCTCACCGGCACGCAGGCGGGCGCGCAGGGCGCGCAGGCGATCAACGACGGAGCGGTCAACGGCGACGAGGCGAGCTGGTCGATCGACATCACCTCTCCCATGCCGATGACGCTGACCTTCAAGGGCAAGGTCTCCGGCGATCAGCTCTCGGGCACGGTGACGCTCGGACCGTTCGGCGATTCGACCTTCATGGGCGAGCGGGCCTGAGGGGCAGTCGGGAATAGGCAGTCGGCATTCGAACTGCCGACTGCCGTCTAAGTCGGCCGCGCGAGACCCCATTCGTTCCAGCCGGCGAAGCGCGGCGTTTTCGGCAGATACATCGTATCGACGTCGGCGATGGCAAAACCGTTCGCCGCGATCGTCTTCGCCACCGGCCGCGACAGGTGGCAATTGCCGGCGATGATTTTCCAGACCGGATCGAGCCGCCGTTGCCAGCGCGCGACCTCGCCGTCGGGCGAAAGCCCGTGCTCGCAGAACAGGAACGCGCCTTCGGGCTTCAATACGCGCCGCGCTTCGGCCAGCACGCGCTCGACCGCCCCGACCGAGCACAGCGTATAGGTCGCCAGCACCGTATCGAACGAGCGATCCGCGAACGGCAGGTTCTCGCCGGCCGCCTCCAGGATGTCGACGGCAAGCCCCTTCGGGCGCGGCGCCTGCTCGGCCATGGCGCGCAATTCGGCCGACGGGTCGATCCCCGTCACGCTTTCCACGCGGGCGGGATCGTAGAACGGCAGATTGAGCCCGCCGCCGACGCCGATCTCCAGCACCCGTCCCGTCGCGCGCGGCACGATCTTCCTGCGCTGGCGCATGATCGGCCGTCCGCCGCAGGCGCAGCGCAAGAGATGCGGCAGGACGTAGCGTTCGTAGAGAGAGGCCATCGCCGGCGATGTTAGCCCCTGCCGGGCGCGCCCGTCACCTGCGGATGCATTTCATAAATCGAACACGAGGCATGTCGTGCTCGCCGTCGCGACGATCTTGCCCGACGCGTCGAACGCTTTGGCTTCCGCGACCGCCGACCGGCGTCCGACATGCACCGCCCTGCCCTCCGCCGAAATCGCGCCCGTCTCCACCGTCACCGCGCGTAAGAAATTCACCTTGATCTCGAGCGAGGTGTAGGCGCGGCCCTTCGGCAGCGTCGTATGCACGGCGCACCCCATTACGGAATCGAGCAGCGTGGCGATGGCGCCGCCATGCACCGTGCCGATCGGATTGTAGAGCCATTCGCCGGCCTCGAGCTTCATGACGACGCGGCCCTCGTCGACCTCCTCGAGCGTCTGGCCGATGAGCCCCATGATCGGCGGCGCGAAGCCGTCGCCCGCCATCAGCTTGCGGAAGAAGTCGAGGCCTGCGTGTGCCTTCGCCATGGCGGCGAGCGCCTTGGGGTCGTTCCAGTGGACGGTGCGGGTCCGGGCGGGTTCGTGCATATGAGTCCTTATCATCAGAAACCTTCATGCTGAGGAGCGGCCGCAGGCCGCGTCTCGAAGCATGGGGATGCGGCCATGCTTCGAGACGCCGCTTCGCGGCTCCTCAGCATGAGGGCGGTGCAACTACGCCGCCGCCGGCGCGACCTGCGCTCCGCCGCTCTTACGACCAACCATCAGGCTGAACGCCGCCGCCAGCAGGCAGGCTGCGCCTGCGACCCAGAAGGCCGGCGCGTAGGTGAGCAGATAGGTCTTCGACAGGCCGCCGCCGAGCGCGGCGAGCGCCGCGCCGATCTGGTGCGCGGCGAATATCCAGCCGAAGACGAGTCCCGCCTTCTCGCGACCGAACACGGAGCCCGCGAGCTTGACGGTCGGCGGCACCGTGGCGATCCAGTCGAGCCCGTAGAAGATCGCGAAGATCGACAGGCCGTAGATCGTGAAGGTCGAGAACGGCAGCCACAGCAGCGAGAGGCCGCGCAGGCCGTAGTACCAGAACAGGAGCTTGCGGGAGTCGACGCGGTCCGAGAGGTAGCCGGACGCGATCGTGCCGACGAAATCGAACACGCCCATCATGGCGAGCACGGAGGCCGCCGCCACCGCCTGCAGGCCGTAGTCGACGCACAGCGGAATGAAATGCGTCTGGACGAGGCCGTTGGTCGACAAGCCGCAGATGAAGAACGACCCCGCCAACAACCAGAAGGCCGGAACGCGCGCGGCCTCGCCAAGCGCCCCAAAGGCGCGCGCGATGGGATTGCCGACCGGCGCGGCGGGCGCCGCCTGCGGCGCGTCGGCCTTCTCGCCGTAGGCGCGCAGACCCACGTCCGAGGGCCGCTCGGCGAGAAGCGTCAGCACCGCGACCGCGGCGAGCCCGATCGCGACAAGCGAGGGAACGAGCGCGAGGCGCCAGCCGTATGTCTCGATCAGCAGGGAGGCGAAGGGCAGGAAGACGAGTTGGCCCGTCGCCGTGGCGGCGGTGAGGACGCCCACGACCAGCCCGCGCCGCTCGACGAACCAGCGCGTCGAGATGATGGCCGCCAGCACCAGCGCGGTCAGCCCCGTGCCGAAGCCGATCATCAGGCCCCAGAACAGAAAGAGCTGCCACAGGCTCGTCATCGCCAGCGAGCCGGCCAGCCCCGCAAAGACCAGCGCCTGCGCGCAGATCATGACGCGCCGCGGGCCGTACTTCTCGATCAGCGCGGCCGAGAACGGCCCCATCAGGCCGAACAGCGCGAAGCGCACCGCCATGGCGGTGGAAATCTGCGCCGTGTCCCAGCCGAACTCCTTCGACAGCGGCAGGATGAACGCGCCGGGCAGGCCGACGGCGCCGGCCATCACCAGCGCGGAAAAGAAGGTCGTCGCGATGACGATCCAGCCGTAATGCACGCCGCGGCGGGAAAGCGCGGCGGCGAGTGTCGAAGCGAGCATGGCGGTCCCGGGAGGCTTGCCGCGCGCGAGGCGCGGACTTATGATGATGCTTGTCATCGTTATTTGATGATGATCATCATCGTTGTGTCAAGCTCGCAGGAGCGGGGCGCGATCACAAACAGGAGAGCGCGGGAAGGAACGATGCGCCTCACCAGGGAAAAGGCCGCCGAAAACCGGGCGAAAGTCGTCGACGCCGCGCTCGGCCTGTTCCAGCGCCGCGGCTTTTCGAACGTCGGCGTGGCGGAGCTGATGGGCGCCGCCGGCCTCACCCACGGCGGTTTCTACAATCATTTCGACTCGAAGGCCGATCTGGAGGCGGAAGCCTGCGGCCTCGCCTTCGAGCGCGCGCTCGGCGCGATCGGCAAGGTGGCGGCGAAGCCGAAGGGCGCCGAACGGCGCGCGGCCATGCGTCTCTATGTCGAGCGCTATCTCTCGACGCGCGCGCGCGACGCGGCCGGGGCGAGCTGCCCGATGGTCGCCTTCGGCGCGGACGTCTCGCGCGAAACCCGCGAGGTGCAGGCGAAATACGCGGAGGGGCTGCGAACCTATCTCGACCTGATGGCGCAGGCGCTTCAGGCCGACCAGTTTGCGGCGCGCGCGGTCATGGCCGAACTCGTCGGCGCCCTGTCGCTCGCCCGCAGCGTCGCGCGACAGGATCGCGCGCTGTCGGACGGGATTTTGGAAACCGCGAAGGAACGGGTTCTCGCGCGGCTTTGAGCCTTGCCGTCATCGCGAGGAGCGAAGCGACGTGGCGATCCATCCACGAATCTGGGCCGAGTCCCGAGGATGGATTGCTTCGCTGCGCTCGCAATGACGGCAAGCACGTTGCAAGCAGCAAGGACGCGAAGCATGATCGCCCCATTCGTACGAAAACAGCGCATGCGATGGGGAAACACATGGTCAAGGCGATACGCGTTCACGAGACCGGCGGGCCGGAAGTCCTGAAATACGAGGATGTCGAAATACCCGCGCCCGGCGCCGGCGAAATCCAGATCCGCCAGCACGCCATCGGCGTGAACTTTCTCGACGTCTACTACCGCACCGGCGCCTATCCGACGCCCCTGCCCTACACGCCGGGCAACGAGGGCGCGGGCGAAGTGGTCGCCGTGGGCAAGGGCGTGAAGGACTTCAAGGTCGGCGATCGCGTCGCCTATTCCGGCACGCTCGGCGGCTATGCGGAAGTGCGCAACCTGCCGGCCGCGCTCGGCGTGAAACTGCCGAAGAGCATTTCCTACGAGACCGCCGCCGGCCTGATGCTCAAGGGCCTGACCGCGCAATATCTGCTGCGCCAGACCTACAAGGTGAAGGAAGGCGACACGATCCTCGTGCATGCGGCGGCCGGCGGCGTCGGCTCGATCCTGTGCCAGTGGGGCAAGGGGCTCGGCGCGACCGTCATCGGCACGGTCGGCTCGCCCGAGAAGGCGAAGCTGGCGAAAAAACTCGGCGCCAAGCACGTCATCCTCTACCGCGAGGAGGATTTCGCGGCGCGCGTGAAGGAGATCACCAAGGGCAAGCTGTGCGAGGTCGTCTACGACGGTGTCGGCAAGGCGACCTTCCCGGCGTCCCTCGACTGCCTGAAGCCGTTCGGAACCTTCGCGAGCTTCGGTTCGGCCTCCGGCCCGGTCGAGGCCTTCAACCTCGGCCTGCTCGGCCAGAAGGGCTCGCTCTTCGCCACGCGCCCGACGCTCTTCACCTTCCTGGCGGATCGGACGCGGCTGGAGAAGATGGCGAAGGACCTGTTCAAGGTCGTCGCCGACGGCACGGTGAAAATCCCGATCACCGGCCGCTACAAGCTCGCCGACGCCGAAAAGGCGCACCGCGACCTGCAGGGCCGCGAGACGACAGGCATGGTGATCCTGACGCCGTGATGGCTGCGTCCTTCTCCCGCGAAAGCGGGAGAAGGTGGCGCGCGAAGCGCGACGGATGAGGGCCGTTCCACAACCCGGTCGTTCCTCGCAATCGCAGGTCCCTCACCCGAGCCCGCTTCGCGGGAGAGGGAGCGTGTCCCGCGCTGCGACCCGCCGTCACACCTTGATCGGACGGCCTCCCGCCCCGCGCCTCGCCGCGCTATCTAGGGCCTCCGGGAGATTCACTCATGGCGACAGCTCAGGCTCCGTACCAGACATTCGACATTCTCGTCGCCGGCGCCGGCGCCTCGGGCCTGATCGCGGCGATCGCGCTCGCGCGCGCCGGCCATTCCGTCGCGCTGGTCGGCAGGACGCCCGGCCCCCTGCCCGGCCGCACCGTCGCGCTGTTCGAGGGATCGCTGCGCCATCTCGACGATCTCGGCCTGCGCGAGCCGCTGGAAGAGATTTCCGCGGTCGTGAAGGGCATCCGTATCATCGACGACACCTCGTCCCTGTTCCGCCCGCCGCCGGCCCTCTTCACGTCGGACGAGATCGGCCTCGACGCGTTCGGCCTCAATGTGCCGAACGACGACATCGTCGCCATGCTGTCGGAGGTCGTCGACGGCATGCCCGCGATCACGCGCATCGAAGCCTTCGTCTCGACCTACGATTTCCGCGCCGATGGCGTGACCGCCTTCCTCGACGACGGCCGCGGGATCGAATGCGCGGTCGTGGTCGCGGGCGACGGCCGCAATTCGCCGGCGCGCAAGGCGGCGGGAATCGGGATCAAGGAATGGTCCTATCCGCAGACCGCCGTCACCGGCATTCTCCGCCACCGCCGTCCCCACGACGACATCACCACCGAATTCCACACGCGCTTCGGGCCCTTCACCTTCGTGCCCATGCCCTCGACGTCGGAGGCGCCGCGCCGCTCCAGCCTCGTCTGGCTCATGCCGCCGGCGCAGGCCCAGCGCCGCATGGCGCTGAGCCCGCGCGAACTCGCCGCCGAGATCGAGGACCAGTCGCACTATCGCTATGGCGCGATCGAGATCGAGGGGAAGCTCGGCGCCTTTCCGATGGCGGGCATGCGCACGCTGAAGGTCAGCGGCCCGCGCCTCATGCTGGTCGGCGAGGCCTGCCACGTCTTTCCGCCGCTCGGCGCGCAGGGCCTCAACCTCGGCATCCGCGATTCCTCGGACGCCGCGCTCGCGCTCGACGGCGTCGATCTCTCGAATGCGAAGGCGATCGAGGCGGCCGTCGCGGATTATGAAAAATCGCGCCGCGCCGACATCGACATCCGCACCCGCGGCGTCGACATTCTCAACCGCACCCTGCTCGCCGATTTCCTGCCCGTCGATCTCCTGCGCGGCGTCGGGCTCGCGGCGGTCGCCGCCATCGGCCCGTTGCGGCGCGCGATCCTGCGCGAGGGCGTCGAGCCCACGCTCGCGCGCACGCTGGCGAATTTCGCGCCGGATTCGAGAAGCTGAAACTCAGCTCGCGGCGCGGCGCGCCTCGCTGGCGCTCAGCAGCGCGAGAAGATTGCGCAACGTCGCGATGATCTCGCCGTGGCGTCCTTCGATCTCCGCGATGCGACGCGCCAGATCGTCGCTGGCCGCCGCCTCGCCCGTCGGCTGATCGATCCGCAGCTCCATCACGGAGACTTCGAGGTCGGACACGCGCTCGGCGAGCCGCGCGAGTTCCTCGCGTTCGGCGGAAGGCGCGGCCGCCGACGCGGCCAGCGCGTCGAAGCGCGCCGCCAGTTCGTGCACGCGAAAATCGATATCCGCGACCTCCGAGGACCGCATGGCGGCGGGCGCCGCCGGCGCCGAAATCTGTTCCGCCTCGAGATCGTCGATGCGCGCCATCAGAAAGCGCTCGACGCGTTCCGTCCGTTCTTCCGCGTGGCGCGCCGCCTGCTCGATTTTCGCGTCCAGCGCGGAAGGGTCGAAGGCGCCGCCGCGCGGCGCGGACATCAGCCGGGCCTCCAGATCGGCGATGCGGGCGACGATGCGCGGATCTGGACCGGGGGCCTCCACATCCTCGTGCGGCGCCGGCGATGCGAGCGCCGCGGTTTCGGCGAGCGCCTCGAGTCGCGCCAGCCGGCCGGCGACGTCGGGCGCCTGCAGCGCGCGCAGGCGCTGTTCCGCCTCGTCCAGGCGCGTCATCAGAAACTGCTCGCTGCGCGTGAGCTGGTCCTCGGCGGCCGTCGCGACCTCGTCGATCCGCTGGCGCAGATCCGCGCCGGATTCCACGTCGGCCGCCGCGCGTGCGTCCGGCGCGCTCTCAAGCCGCGCCTCCAGAGCGTCCATGCGCCGCGCCAGAATCGCGAGCGCCTCGGAGCCGTCCGGGCCGGCTCCTCCCCGTTCGAGCACGGCCACGCGTTCGATCAATTCGAAGAACGTCCTTTCGTCGGCGAGGCCGGTCGAATATTCGACGCCGAATTCCAGTCCCCTCATCCAGCGCAGAATGACGCTCTTGGTTTCCGGGCGCGAGGGAATGTAGAGCTTGAAGCGGGACGGCAGTTCGGCTTGCCCATTGAGCTTCACGCGCGCGCCTGTCGCGCTGAAATCGAGGATCGTGCAGTCGATGGGATCGGCGCGGTCGGGCCGCAGCACTTGGGCCTTGACCTGGCAACCGCGCCTTTCGGCCTTGCGCTTGCCCACTGAAGCCATAGCCATGCCAACCCCCGAACCCGTTACGCCGCGCACACGATCGACCGCACCATGCCAGCCATGTGCTTAACAGCCGGTAACGGACGGCGCGTTCAGCGGGCGAACAGCGACAGGGGCAGCATGTCGTTGGAGACGAGCCACAGCAGGCCGGTGACGGTCACGACCGAGGCGAGCGTGCCGATCAGGATCGCGCTCGAGGCGCGCTCGACGTAGACGCGATACTGGCTCGCCATCACGAACACGTTGAGCGCCGGCGGCAGCGAGGCCATCAGCACCGCCGTGAAGGTCCACACCCGATCGAAGCCGCCGACGGCCGAGAGGTAGAGATAAACGAGCAGCGGGTGCGCGATCAGCTTGATGAACAGCAGGAACGGCAGTTCGGGCGCGACCCGCCGGATCGGCCGCTGCGCCACCGTCACGCCGAGCGCAAACAGCGCCGACGGCGCGGCGGCGCCGGTCAGCATGGTCGCCATTTTGCCGATGGCCGCGGGCGGCTGCCAGGCGAAGGCGGCGGCCGTGACCGCTATCGCCGTGGCGATGTTGAAGGGATGCGTGACGATCCGCAGCAGGGCGATCCACGCCGTGCGCAGGGCGCCCCGCCCCTCGCCGCGCCCGATCGCCATCAGCAGCGGCAGCGCCGAGAAGAGGAAGATCGTGTCGGCGGCGAAGATCAGCGCCACCGGGGCGGCCGCGCCCGCCCCCAGCGTCGCCAGCGTCAGGCCCGGCCCCATGTAGCCGATATTGGCGTAGCCGCCGGCGTTGGCCTGGATCGTCGCCTCCGGAATGTTTCCGCCCGACGCCTTCATGCCGACCGCGAAGGCGAGAGCAAAGGCGGTAATGGTCGCCCCCGCCGTGCAGGCGACGAAACGGAAGTTCAGCAGCTCGTGCACCGGCGTCTTCGAGATCAGCACGAAGAACATCGACGGCAGTGCGACATAGACGATGAAGACGTTGACCCAGGCGAGCCCTTCCTCGCCGAAATCGAATAGCCGCCCGCAGATGTAGCCGAGGCCGATCAGGCCGAAGAACGGCAGCGCCAGATCGAGCACACGGGCGAATTTCGGGAAGAACGCGCCGAGCGCCATCAGACCGAAGAAGCCGGCGAGCACCGGAAGGATCGACAGAAGCCTGTCTTTGGCAGTTGCGCCGCGCATGACGGCCTTCTCGCTAGGTAGCGCCGCCGGGCCTGTCAATGCGCGCAGCCGCACGCCGCCTATGCGGCGTCGCGCCTCCCTTGCGCGCGGCCGCCCCTGTCCGCAGAGTGTGGAATCAGAGATCGACGGGGCGAAGATGAAGAAGATCGCGGCGTGGTTCGGCGTCTTTCTGATGATGCTGGCGGGTTATTTCGCTTTCTGGCCGATCCCGATCTCGCCGCGCGCCTGGAGCGCGCAACCGGCGCCCGGCTATGTCGGCCCCCACGCCCGCAACGAGAAGCTCGCCGGACTGAAGACGATCGATATCGGCGACGAGGTCGGTCCCGAGCACATCGCTTTCGGCCCGGACGGCAAGCTCTATGCGGCGGTGGCGTCCGGCGACATCCTTCGGATGGACGCCGGGGGGAACAATCGCGAAATCTTCGCCAACACGGGCGGCCGCACGCTCGGCTTCGATTTCGATCCGTCCGGCCGGCTCATCGCCGCCGATGCGCTGCGGGGCCTGCTCGCGGTGACGAAGGACAAGGTGGAGGTCCTCGCCGACAAGGTCGACGGCCAGCCGATCCGCTACGCCGACGCCGTCATCGTGGCGAAGGACGGCCTCGTCTATTTCTCCGACGCCTCACAACGCTTCGGGCCGCGCGAATGGGGCGGGACGTTCGAGGCGAGCGTGCTCGACATCATGGAGCAGGCCGCGACCGGCCGCATCCTCGTCTACGAGCCCGGCACGAAAGCGACCAAGGTCGTGGCGACCGGCCTCTCCTTCGCCAATGGCGTCGCCATGTCCCAGGACGAAAAATCGATCTTCGTGGCCGAGACCGGCAAGTATCGCGTCTGGAAGATTCCGGTCGGCGCGCGCAACCTCGACGTCTCCAACGGCCCGACGGGCGGCGCAACGATCGTGCTCGACAACTTGCCGGGCTATCCCGACAATCTGATGCGCGGCCTGCCGACGCCGGACGGCAAGCCGAAACTCTGGGTCGGCCTCACCAAGCCGCGCAATGATCTCATCGACAAGCTGGCCGACAAGCCGTTCGTCCGCGGCATGATCATGCGCCTGCCCCGCGCGTTCTGGCCGATCCCGCCCGCCTACGGCCACATCATCGCCTTCACCGAGGACGGCAAGATCGTCGAGGACCTGCAGGATCCCTCCGGCGCCTATCCCGAGACGACCAGCGCGGTCGAGCGCGGCGACGCGCTCTACATCCAGAGCCTGCACGCCCATTCGATCGGCTGGATGAAGCGGCCGTGAGGCGACACGCATGGCGCGCCCTACCTCCCCGCGAGCGGGGAAGGAGAAGGCCTCAGGCTTCAGTCTTGAAATACGGCTCGACCTTGCCGGTCAGCTTCAGCGTCAGCGGATTGCCGCGGCGATCCCTGGTGTTGGGCACCGACACCCGCACCCAGTTCTCGCTGACGCAATATTCTTCGACATTCGTCTTTTCGGCGCCCTTGAAGCGGATGCCGACGTCGCGGGCCAGAACCTCCTCGTTGTAGAAAGGGCTGCGCGGGTCGACGGAAAGGCGGTCGGGCGGCGTGTCGGTCATGGAATCCTCTGCTTTGCGCCGCTTCTAGCGTCGCAAGGCGCAGCGGGCAATCGGCAGTCGATCGCCTACTGCCGAACGCCCAATGCCTCATCCAGCAATTCCAGCGCGGCGCGGGCGAAGGCGTCCATGTTGGCGCGCCGGTCGCTCGAACCGGTCTCGATCGTGCGGACGCGCTCGACCGGACCGCTGACCGCCACGACCGTATGGCCGGCCGCATCGCCATACGGGTTTCCCGTCGGCCCCGCCGCGCCAGTCTCGGCGATGGCCCAGCCGGACCGCATCAGCTCCCGCGTGCGGCGCGCAAGCAGTTGCGCGTATGGCTCGCTCGCCGAGCGCATGCCCTCGACGTCGGCGCGCTCGATATTGACCAGCGCCGCCCGCGCCCGCGCCGTATAGACGACCGCGCCGCCGATATAGAAGGCGGATGCGCCGGGCACGGCGAGCAGCGCGGCGGAAATCAGGCCGCCGCTCGACGATTCGGACACGGCCAGCAGTTCGCGCCGCGCGATCAGTTTTTGCGCCTCCTGCGCGGCGAGTTTTTCGAGTTCGGACATGCGGCCTCCCTCGGCTTTTAGATCACGGCGGGGACGCCCGCGCCAAGCCGGCGTGTCGCCCCGACGGCCGCTGTTCTGATACGATCCGGCGAGCCCCAGGGAATCGCGCATGATCGTCGCCTCGTGGAACATCAATTCGGTGCGCCTGCGCCTGCCGCTGCTGCTGGACTATCTGAAGGAGCGCGCGCCCGACGTGCTCTGCCTTCAAGAGCTGAAATGCACGGACGAGCAGTTCCCGCGCGCGGAAATCGAGGACGCCGGCTATAACGCGCTCATCCACGGCCAGAAGAGCTGGAACGGCGTCGCCATCCTGTCGAGGCGCCCGCTGGAGGAGACGCAGCGCGGCCTGCCCGGCCTCGACGACGAGCAGTCGCGTTATCTCGAGGCGCTGACGCGGGACGAAGCCGGCAAGGTCCTGCGCGTCGCCTCCATCTACCTGCCGAACGGCAATCCGGCCGGCACGGACAAGACGGCCTACAAATACGCCTGGATGGACCGGCTGCGCGCCCACGCCGGCGATCTGCTGAAGCTGGAGGAGCCGCTCGTGCTCGCCGGCGACTACAACGTGATTCCCGCCCCCGAGGACGCCCGCGACGCCAAGGCCTGGGAGGGCGACGCCCTCTTCCTGCCGGAAACCCGCCAACGGTTTCGCGCGCTGGTCAACCTCGGCTTCGCCGACGCCCTGCGCGCCTGCTCGGACGCCGGCGGGCTCTATACGTTCTGGGATTACCAGGCCGGCGCCTGGCAACGGAACAACGGCATTCGCATCGACCACTTGCTGCTCTCGCCGCAGGCGGCCGACCGGCTGGCGTCGGTGGCGATCGACAAGGACATGCGCTCGAAGGAGAAGCCCTCGGACCACGTGCCGATTCGGGCGGAGTTCAGGGCGTGAAGCCAGGTTCCGGGATCAGGTCCCTGCTCCCGGAACTTGACTCGAAATCTGCTGCGAATCCACGCCCCTCATGCTGAGGAGGCGCTGAAAGCGCCGTCTCGAAGCATGGTCCAGCGTCTCGCGCTTCGGCCATCCTTCGAGACGCGCCTGCGGCGCTCCTCAGGATGAGGATTCGAGTTACCAGACCTTGGGGATGCAGATCGGACTACGACGCCCGGCGGGAGAGCTGCGCTCAGCGCTTCTTCATGTAGGTTTCGAGATAGGCCGCCGCCGCCTGCCGGTCGTTGTCGGTGGCCTGGCGCATCGCCTTCTCGTAGAGGTCGACGATCCACTTGTCGTTGACCGGATCGTTCGCCGATTCGCGCGCGAGCGTCAGATACATCAGGCCCTGCGCCCGCTGCCGCGCGACGCCGTCCGGCCCGGTGAACAGCAGATGGCCGAGCATGGCCTGCGAGGGCGCATGGCCCTTCTCGGCCGCCACGCGCAGCCAGCGGGCGGCCTGCCGCGCGTCCTTCTCGACGCCTGCGCCGTCGAGATACATGCGCGCGAGATTGTATTGCGCGTCGGCGTCGCCGAAATTCGTCGCGGCGTACTGGAACATGTCGCGCGCGCGCCCCGGATTGGGCTTGAGGCCGGCCTGGGCGATGCCGTTGAGATTATAGGCGCCGACCGCGACGAAGGCGCTGGCGACGACGGGAATCTCGCGCCGCGGCGTCTCGTCCTCGTCGTAGTTCTGCACGATCTGCAGGAAATACTTGTAGGCCTTGTAGTCGTCGGCCGCGACGCCGTCGCCGGCGGCGTACATCTTGCCGAGCTTCCATTGCGCGAGCGCGGCGCCGCCCTGCGCGGCGTAGGTCAGCGGCTCAACGGAATTCTTGGCGTCGCCATTGCGGTAGGAGGCGATGCCCGCGGCCAGCGCCTGCTCGGCGTCCTTGTATTTGTGCGACGGGACGCCGCGCGCGTCGGCCACACGCTCACCCTCGAGCGCCAACGCGGGACCGGCGACGAACAGGCCGCAGGCGATCACCAGACTGAACCGACCGACCTTCACCATCGACACCATCTCTGCAGCGCCGCCCGCGCCGACGCTTCGCACTACGCTTTCCGCACGGCGCACGTCGCGCGCTGCACGGCGCATGCCGCGCGTTGCGGAAGTCCGGCGATGTCGGGAGACGAACACGCGAACCCCGCGCGCCTCAGGCCCGGCTGGCTCCGCGGGGCGGGACCTTTCGGACACTCGGGTGAGGCTTTTGCGCAACACACCAATTTCGAGGCTTTAGTTCCGCTCCGCGAACGGTCGCGACTATCGCCTCTCTACTTGTAACGCGGAGACATTAGCGCGTGGTTTATGGCTGAAAAGCGGCGTCTCGCCTGCGCGATTGGGGCCATTGCAAGTTGAATGCGCGCTGTTGCCGCAAAGCCACAAACCGACGTTCGGCCGCTACAATCCGGGTGATCGGCGGCTGTCAGGCGCGCCCGAGAAATTTGGCGAAAGCCCGCAGCGTTTCCTCGGAGACGTGGTGCTCGATGCCTTCCGCGTCGACTTCCGCCGCCGCCTGCGGAACGCCGATCGCGACGAGAAGATCGACGACCAGACGGTGACGCGCGCGCACGCGGCGCGCCAGCATTTCACCGGCCGGCGTGAGAAAGACGCCGCGATAGAGTTTCGAGGTGGCGAGACCCTCGCGCTTGAGGCGGGCGATGCTCTTGATCGCGGTCGCGTGCGACACGCCGAGCCGCCGGGCGATGTCGGTCGGTCGCGCCTCGCCCTCCGTGCCGATGAGGTCGGAAATCAGCTCGGCGTAATCCTCGAGCAGCGCGGTCGCCTGCGCGCTGCGCGCCTTTTCGAAGCGGTGCGCCTGGTCCGCCTCGGGCGGAAGATCGGCAGGCGCTGCGACGAGCTTGTAGGACTTCGATTTCGGCATGGCGTGGCAGGGCGCAGGATGCCTGCAAAACGGCTCGATTTCAATCGGGATTGATTTTATCGCCTCGTCCCTTAAATTGTAGCCGTGGCTACAATTTAAGGTCGCGCCGAACATGGATCAGAACGCCAGAAGCACGCTGACGATGCGCACGCAGGAGGATGCGCGCGCCGTTCTCTCTGGCGCCTCCCGGCGTCCCCGCGCCTATCTCGCCCTTCTCGGGCCGGCCGTCGTCGCGTCCATCGCCTACACGGACCCCGGCAATTTCGCGACCAACATCCAGGCCGGCGCGCAATACGGCTACAACCTGCTCTGGGTCGTGCTTATGGCCAATCTGGTGGCCATGCTGTTCCAGGCGCTGTCCGCGAAACTCGGCATCGTCACGGGCCGCAATCTCGCGGAAATGTGCCGCGACCAGTTTCCCAGGCCCGTCGCCTATTCCATGTGGGCGGTGAGCGAGATCGCCGCCATGGCGACCGACCTCGCGGAATTCCTGGGCGGCGCGATCGGACTTTCGCTGCTGTTCGGCCTGCCGCTGCTGGCGGGCATGGTCGTCGTCGCCGTCGTCATCTCGGGGATTCTCGCTCTGGAGCGAACGGGCTTCAGGCCGATCGAACTGATCGTCGGCGCCTTCGTGGCGACGATCGCGCTCTGCTACCTCGCCGAACTCATCGTCGCCCCGATCGACTGGATGGCGGCGGCGAAACACGCCGTGACGCCGCGCATCGAGGATTCGCGCGCGCTCATGCTCGCCGTCGGCATCATCGGCGCGACGGTCATGCCGCACGCCGTCTTTCTCCATTCGAGCCTCACCCAGTCGCGCACGCCGCCCCGCGACGCCGGCGAGCGGCGCAAGCTGGTGCGCATTTCGAATATCGAAGTGCTCGTGGCGCTGTCCGTCGCAGGCGCCGTCAACATGGCGATGGTCATGATGGCGTCGAGCGCCTTTCACGCCGGGCATTCCGAAGTCGCCGAGATCGAGACCGCCTATCACACGCTGACCCCCCTGCTCGGCGGTTTCGCCGCGACCGCCTTTCTGGTGTCGCTGCTCGCCTCGGGCGTCGCCAGCTCCGTCGTCGGCACGATGGCCGGCCAGGTCATCATGCAGGGCTTTGTCGGCTTCTCCATTCCCGTCTGGGTGCGCCGCCTCGTCACCATGGCGCCGGCCTTCGCCATCGTCGGCATGGGTTACGATTCGACGCAGGCGCTCGTCATGAGTCAGGTCGTCCTGTCGCTCGCCCTGCCGATTCCGATGATCGCCCTTCTCCTGTTCACGGGTCGCCGCGACATCATGGGCGACCACGTCAACGGCCGCGCGATGCAGATCGCAGCGGCCGCCGGCGCCGCGATCGTGCTGGCGCTCAATGTCGTGCTGATTTTGGAGACAATCGGCGCGCCGATTCCCGGCCTCGGCTAGAAAGTTCCGAACGCCCGACTATTTACGCGGTCGAGGAACCATTACGCGAACGGTCGCGTTCTTTCGCCATGATCCGGCTTCCGACGATATCCGCCGTTGTTTTCGCCGGTTCGGCGCTGCTGGCGCCGGCCTCCGCCTTGGCCTGCAACCCGCTGGAAGCGCTGTTCGGGGCCTGCAGGATGGACGTCTTCCGGCCGTCCTACCAATATCGGGAAGATGTCTATCGCCCCCGTCCGGCGCGGCGGGGACCCCATGCCGGGCGCGCCCTGCGGACCGGCGGCGTGAAGGCCGCGCGCAACGAGAACGGCGTCAGCGGCAAGGAGACTCCGATCGCGCCGACGCCCGAGGCGCCGACCGGCTCCCTTGCGCTTTTCCGCAAGGACCCGACGCTGCGCGCGGGCGACGTCGTCGTCACCAACGACGGGTTCAAGATTTTCAGCCACGGCGAATTCCGCGCCATCGCGGAAAAGGGAAAGCTGGCGGACCTCGAGAAGGCGAGCATGAACCGCAGGCCACGGTCGATTCAGCTCCAGTCGGTGGCCGACCGGCGCCGGTGATCTCCCCGATGTGCGCGAGCATACATCGGCCCGGTCCACAATCGCGTTTAGTCGGCTCCAGGAGATCACGCCATGAGCCGCACGACTTTCAACGCCGCCGTCCTCAAGACCGCGCTCTGCGCCGCCGCCTTTGCCGGGTTCGTCGCCTCCGCCGCGCCGGCCTCCGCCCAGGACTGCAATCCGCTGACCCTTCTGTTCGGCGGCTGCCAGCAAGCGCGCGTCGCGCCGGCCCTGCCGGCCTACGAGCCGCTCGACGTCGCGCCGCAAACGGCTGGCCGCCTCAAGCCGGCGCAGGCGCGCGCGAAGAAAGCGACCGCCGACGCCGCCCGTCGGGGCGCCGCGCACAAGGCGGCCGCCGTCCCGAAGAAGGAAGCGCAGACGGCGGCGAAGACCCCCGAGGCGCCGGTCGGCTCGCTCGCGCGTTTCGCCGCGGACCCGACGCTGCGCGCCGGCGATATCGTGGTCACGACCGACGGTTTCCGCGTCTATCGCAACAATCGGTTTACCCCGATCGCGCAGGATGGCGGCGCGCTGGCTCAGCTCGAAAAGGCCAGCATGCGGCCGAGGACCGCCGATATCTCGGAAATCGTCGCGACGTCCGGCGAGAAGAGCGGTCTGGTCGCGCTGCGTCGCGCCATACGGGTCGCGTCGAGCCAGTAGGCTCGCGCGCCGATCCCGGATGACAAAAGTGACTTGAACGGCGGCGCGCGACCCTACATGTGTAGGCACGCCGCAGCATTTCGCGGCAGGTTTGCGCGTCATAGTCGATTTGGGATTTGAACGATGTTTCAACGCCGGCCCCGTGCGCACGTCCTCGCGGCTGCGGTTCTCGCAGCGGCCGTGCTCGCGCCCGGCGCGGCCCTCGCCTGCAACCCGATCGAGTTCCTGTTCGGCGGCTGTCGTCCGCAGCCCTCGCCGCAACCGCAGCCGTCCCTCGAACAAATGATCGATCGCAACCAGGGTCAGGCTGCGCGCGCGAAACGCAAGCCGGTCGCCGGCGGCGCCGTTCGCGGCGCGAAGCAGGCCGCCATCGCCCCGCCGCCGGGCGCGAGCGTCGGCTCGGTAGCGCATTTCGCCGAGGACAAGACGCTCCCGCGCGGCGACGTTGTCGTGACCCCGGAAGGCTTCCTGGTCTACCGCGGCCAGGGCGCGACGCATTCGCCCGCCGATTTCGAGCCGCTCACCAAGGCGCGCGACGAACTGGCGAGCCTCCAGAAGGCGAGCCGCAACCCCAGGGCGATCTACGCGGCCCCGTCCGACATCGCGGCGAAGAAGCCATCGGAGGCCGCGGCCGACCTCCTCGTCGGCCGCAAGCCGGCGAGCGACTTCGAGGCGAACGTCTCGCGATAGGACGGTTTGCGCGGCGGCAGGGTCTCAGCCCAGCCGCTCGATCGCCGCCTGCATTTTCGCGATTCTGGCGCGGGCGTCCGCGAGCCGTTCGCGATTCTCCTCGATCACCTCTTCCGGCGCGCGGGCGACGAAATCGGCGTTGCCGAGCTTGGCTTCGGTCTTCTTCGCCTCGCCGTCGAGCTTGCCGATCTCCTTCGACAGCCGCGCCTTCTCGGCGGGAATGTCGATCGCGCCGGCGAGCGGCAGGGCCGCCGTCAGGCCGCGCACGATCATCTGCGCCGAGCCGCCGGGCGGCGTGGTCGCGAACGAGATTTCCGACACGCGCGCGAGCTTGCGGATCGTGTCGCTCCAGTCGGTCGCCCGCTGCTTGATCGCGGCGTCCGCGCCGACCAGCACGAGCGGGACCTGCGCGCCCGCCGGCACGTTCATCTCCGAGCGCACCGAGCGGATTTCGGTCACGAGATCGACCACCCAGCCGACTTCCGCCTCGGCCTGCGGATCTGCAAAACCCTGCAATTGCGGCCATTCGGCCAGCGCCAGCAGGCTCTCGCGCTTCGGCCCCTCCGCGCCCTTGATCGCCCACAGTTCTTCCGTGAGGAAAGGCATGAAGGGATGCAGCAGCTTGAAGATGACGTCGAGCGTCCAGGCCGTCGTCGCCCGCGTCTCGGCCTTGATCGCCTCGTCCTCGCCCGTCATCAGCGGCTTCGACAGTTCGAGATACCAGTCGCAGAACACGTTCCAGACGAAGCGGTAGACGGCGTTGGCGGCGTCGTTGAAGCGGTAGGCTTCCAGCGCCGCCGTCGTCTGCTCCGCGGCCGCCGCCGCCTCGCCGACGATCCAGCGGTTGATCGGCGCCTGGACCGTCTTCGGATCGAAGCCGGCGATGCGCACACAGGCGTTCATCTCCGCGAAACGCGCGGCGTTCCAGAGTTTGGTCGCGAAATTGCGATAGCCCTCGATGCGCTCCAGCGACAGCTTGATGTCGCGCCCCTGCGCCGCCATGGCGGCCAGCGTGAAGCGCAGCGCGTCCGTGCCGTAGAAGGGAATGCCCTTCGGATAGGCCTTGCGCGTATCCTGCTCGATCTTCTTCGCGTCCTGCGGGTTCATCAGGTTGGACGTGCGCTTGGCGACCAGCGTCTCCAGATCGACGCCGTCGATGATGTCGAGCGGGTCCATGACGTTGCCCTTGGACTTCGACATCTTCGCGCCCTTCTCGTCGCGGACGAGGGCGTGGATGTATACGTCCCTAAAGGGGGCGTTTTGCATGAAATGCTTGCCCATCATCATCATCCGGGCGACCCAGAAGAAGATGATGTCGAAGCCCGTCACCAGCACCGATGTCGGATAGAACCGCTTCAGCTCCGGCGTCTCGTCCGGCCAGCCGAGCGTCGAGAACGGCCAGAGCGCCGAGGAGAACCAGGTGTCCAGCACGTCCTCGTCGCGCGTGAGGAAATCCGGGTGGCGGTCGGGATGCTCGGCGATGCGCCCGGCCTCCACGTCGTCCAGGATTTCGCGCTCGGTGGCGTCGGTCAGCGCCTGGACCAGCGCCTCCTCGTAGGTCTCCGCGACATAGACGCCGCCCCAGCCCGAATACCAGGCGGGAATCTGGTGGCCCCACCAGAGCTGGCGCGAAATGCACCAGGGCTGGATGTTGTCGAGCCAGTCGAAATAGGTTTTTTCCCAGTTCTTCGGCACGAAGCTCGTCTCGCCGGAATGCACGGCGGCGAGCGCGGGCTGCGCCAGCGTCTTGGCGTCGACATACCATTGGTCGGTCAGGAACGGCTCGATCACCACATTGGAGCGATCGCCGGTCGGGACCTGCAGGACATGGGGGTCGATCTTCTCGACGAGTCCCCGCGCCTCGAGCATCTCCACGACCGCCTTGCGGGCGGCCTCGCGCGGCAGCCCGTGCAGCGCCGCGAGCGTCTCCGTCAGCTCCGCGCTCTCCGGCACATTCTCCAGGAAGGCGGGATTATCCTGAATCGAAACATTAGCTTCCTGATCCAAAATGCTGATCTGGCTCAGATTATGCCGCTTGCCGACCTCGAAGTCGTTGAAGTCGTGCGCCGGCGTGATCTTGACCGCGCCCGTGCCCTTCTCCGGGTCGGAATATTCGTCCGCCACGATGGGGATCAGGCGGCCGACGAGCGGCAGGCGCACCCGCTTGCCGACGAGATCCATGTAGCGCTCGTCGTCCGGATGGACCGCGACGCCGGTGTCGCCGAGCATGGTTTCGGGACGCGTGGTGGCGACGACGATGTATTCACCGGTCTCCGCGCCGTGACTGTCGACCACGGGATAGCGAAAATACCAAAGCGAGCCCTTCGTCTCGACCTGCACGACCTCGAGGTCCGAGATCGCGGTCAGCAGCTTCGGGTCCCAGTTGACGAGCCGCTTGTCCTTGTAGATCAGCCCGTCGCGATAGAGCTGGACGAACACCTTGACGACGGCCTTCGACAGGCCCTCGTCCATCGTGAAGCGCTCGCGCGACCAGTCGCAGGAGGCGCCGAGCCGCTTCAGCTGCTGGACGATCGCCCCGCCCGATTCGGCCTTCCACGCCCAGACCTTTTCCAGAAACTTCTCGCGCCCGATGTCGCGGCGGCCCGGCTCCTGCCGCTCCATCATCTGGCGCTCGACCACCATCTGGGTGGCGATGCCGGCGTGATCGGTGCCCGGCTGCCACAACACGTCCTTGCCGCGCATGCGCTCGAACCGGCAGAGCACGTCCTGCAGCGTGTTGTTGAGCGCATGGCCCATGTGCAGGTTGCCGGTGACGTTCGGCGGCGGAATGACGATGCAAAAGGTTTCGGCGCCCGCCCGCTCCGGCCGCCCCGCCTTGAAGGCGCCGGCCCCTTCCCATTCGGCCGCGATGCGGCTCTCGACGGTTTTGGGATCGAAGGTCTTTTCCATGGTCATGGCGGCAGGGTTTAGCCGGGTTCGCGACGCAAGTCAGCCTGTTCGTTGATATCCCGGCCCTCCGATGGCGCCCGATCCAGCCGGGACCGCCGGCGGAGGCCGGCGGTCCCGGCTGGCGCCTGCGCTTGCAGCTTCCGCTCATCCATCCTACGTCCGACTGGCGGAGGGTTTGCATGAAGAGCGTATTCGCCCGGCTCGCCGGCGACTTTTTCTCGACGATCCTGTTCGTCGTCGTCTGGATGGCGACCGACAACATCGCCATCGCCACCGGCGTCGCCATCGCCGGCGCGATCGGCCAGTTCGTCTGGGCGAAGCGCACCGGCTATTCCATGACCGCCGTTTCCTACGCGAGCCTGGCGCTGGTCGTCCTGCTCGGCGGCGCGACGCTCGTGACCGGCGATCCGCGCTTCGTGCTGGTCAAGCCGAGCCTCGCCCATTTCGGCATCGGCGCGATCATGCTGAAACGCGGCTGGATGGAGCGCTACATGCCGCCCAAGGTGATGGAATTCGCGCCCGACCTGCCGGTGATCGCCGGCTATTGCTGGGCCGGGTTGATGATCGCGCTGGGCGCCGGCGTCGTCGCCACCGCGTTGACCGGCGACACGAAACTGTGGGGCGGCTTCGTTTTCATCGTCGCGCCGGCCGCGAAAATCCTGGCGTTCGTCGTGCAATACGCCACTTTCCGCATCCTGATCGGACGGCGCATCGCGGCGGCGCAGGCGAGTTCAACCTGATCCGCCGGGGGAAGAGCCATGCTCCCGAAAATACGCTTCGCGGATGGCGCGCAAGTCTGCGCGCTCGGCCAGGGCACATGGGAAATGGCGGGGAGCGGCGCCCGTCGCGCCGATGAAATCCGCTCCCTGCGGGAAGGCCTCGACCGCGGGCTGGATCTGATCGACACGGCCGAAATGTATGGCGAGGGCGCGGCCGAGACGCTGGTCGGCGAGGCCATCGCCGGGCGGCGCGACGAGGCGTTTCTCGTGTCGAAGGTCTATCCGCACAACGCCAGCCGCGCGGGCGTGGTCGCCGCCTGCGAGCGCAGCCTGAAACGGCTGAAGACAGACCGGCTCGACCTCTACCTGTTGCATTGGCAGGGCTCGCATCCCATCCGTGAAACGATCGCCGGCTTCGAGCGGCTGAAGGCCGACGGCAAGATTCTGCGCTGGGGCGTCAGCAATTTCGGCCTGGAAGACATGGAGGACGTCGTCGCGACGCCCGGCGGAGCGGCCTGCGCGAGCAACCAGGTGCTCTACAACCTCAACGCCCGCGGCGTGGAATTCGACCTCGCGCCCTGGATGGCCGAACGGACGATGCCGCTGATGGCCTACAGCCCCGTCGATCGCGGCGATCTGGCGGATGACGCGGCGCTGCGGCCCATCGCGCGAAAGCACGGCGCGACTCCGGCGCAGATCGCGCTGGCTTTCCTGCTGGCGCGGCCGAACGTGATCGCAATCCCCAAGGCGTCCTCGCCGGAGCATCTGTGGGCGAATGCGGCGGCGCTGGAGGTCAGGCTGGACGACGATGATCTGGCGGCGATCGATCGCGCCTTTCCGCCGCCGAAGCGCAAGCAGCGGCTGGCGATGTATTGAACGACCATCCTGCGGTGCGCCTTCCCTCCCCCTTGCGGGGAGGGTCCGCCGCGCAGCGGCGGGGGTGGGGCCCGGCGCAAAGCGCCGGCTCGAATACACAGCGATACTCCCACCCCACCCGGCTCGCTCCGCTCGCCACCCTCCCCGTAAAGGGGAGGGAGAGCAGCGGCTCGATGACTGACTAAGCCAGCGCCTTCAGCGCCGCCCTGCCCGCGTAGATCGCCTGCGAGCCCAGCTCCTCCTCGATGCGGATGAGCTGGTTGTACTTGGCCAACCGGTCCGACCGCGCCAGCGATCCGGTCTTGATCTGCCCGCAATTGGTGGCGACCGCGAGATCCGCGATGGTTGAATCCTCGGTCTCGCCCGAGCGATGCGACATGACCGCCGTATAGGACGCGCGCTGCGCCATTTCCACGGCGGCGAGCGTCTCGGTCAGCGAGCCGATCTGGTTGACCTTCACCAGGATCGAATTGGCGATCCCCTCCTTGATGCCCCGCGCGAGACGGTTGACGTTGGTGACGAAAATGTCGTCGCCGACGAGCTGGACCTTGCCGCCGAGCTTTTCCGTGCAGAGCTTCCAGCCCTCCCAGTCGTCCTCGGCCATGCCGTCCTCGATCGTGACGATCGGATAGGCGGCGACCAGCTTTTCGAGATATTCGACCTGCTGCGCGATGGAGCGCTTCACCTTCTCGCCTTCGTAATCGTAGGCGCCGCCCTTGAAGAATTCGGTGGAGGCGCAATCGAGGCCGAGCGCGATGTCCGCGCCTGCCTTGAAGCCCGCCTGCTCGATCGCCTTCATGCAGAAGTCGAGCGCGGCTTCGGCCGACGGCAGGTTCGGGGCGAAGCCGCCCTCGTCGCCGACATTGGTGTTGTGGCCTTCCTTCTTCAGCGCGCCCTTGAGCGTGTGGAACACCTCCGCGCCCCAGCGCACGGCCTCCTTCAGCGAGGGCGCGCCGACCGGCAGGATCATGAATTCCTGGAAGTCGATTGGGTTGTCGGCGTGGGCGCCGCCGTTGACGATGTTCATCATCGGCGTCGGCAGCGTGCGGGCGTGCGCGCCGCCGACATAGCGCCACAGCGGCAGGCCGACGGCGTCGGCCGCCGCCTTGGCGGTGGCGAGCGAGACGCCCAGAATGGCGTTGGCGCCGAGCTTGGCCTTGTTGGGCGTGCCGTCGAGCGCGATCATGACCTCGTCGATGGCGATCTGGTCGGTGGCGTCCATGCCCACCAGCGCATCGGCGATGACGAGGTTGACGCTGTCGATCGCCATCAGCACGCCCTTGCCGCCAAAGCGCTTCGTGTCATTGTCGCGCAGCTCGACCGCCTCGTGCGCGCCGGTCGAGGCGCCCGAGGGCACGGCCGCGCGGCCGAACGAGCCGTCGGACAGCGTCACGTCGACCTCGACGGTCGGATTGCCGCGCGAATCCATGATTTCGCGGGCGTGGATGTCGATGATGTCGGTCATGAGCGGCCTCGGAAGGAGAAATTAAAAAGGGCTTGCGCGCCGCCTTTTACTGCGGCGGAGCCTTGAGGGGAAGGCGACGAATGGCCGGTGCGACCCGATGCCCGCTCGCGCCGAAAGCGTTGCCCGCGATCGAAACTTGGATTCTACTAGGTTCCGAACCGATTGAGCGACGCCATGAAAACAACTGTCTGGTCTCTGCAAATTCAGAAGGCGTCGGAAGAGACGTTCGATGTTTTCGGCACACAAGTGGAGGCGAACGCTGCGCTTCAAGCATTCTTGGCGGAGAATTGGCGACGGGTGAACAAGAAGGCAGGCGCGATGCCTGACAACCTGGATGAAGCAGCTTCGATCTATTTCGATTGTCGTCCCGATGAAATGGCGACGATCACGCCACATGACGTATTTATTCCCCCGGACGCTCCGCTTGCGTGACGCCAGCGTTCGCAGCCCATGCGAGCAGTTCCATTGAAACTGGAACTGGAAGAGAGCCAGGCGACCTATTCGAGCGAATCACAAAACGCCCGGGCGCTTACGGAGCATTGGGTCAAATCGACCGCGTTCTGCCCTAATTGCGGCAACGCGCGGCTCAGCCAATTTCCAAACAATAGTCCGGTTGCGGATTTTCTGTGCGCCGAATGCGGCGAGCAATATGAACTCAAGAGCCAGAGGGGACGGTTCGGCGCACGTGTCGTCGATGGCGCATATCGCACGATGATCGAGCGGCTGGCGGCACCGGATAATCCCAACCTCCTCCTCATGAACTACGCTCGCGACAGCGGCGTCTCGAACCTGATCGTCATCCCCAAGCAGTTTTTCGTTCCGGCAATTATTGAGGAACGAAAGCCTCTAGCTGCGACGGCGCGACGAGCGGGCTGGATCGGCTGCAACATCTTGCTTCGCGATGTTCCGGAGGTGGGAAAAATTTACGTCGTGCGAGATTCCGAGCCGCAATCCGTCGAGCTGGTTCGTGAACAATGGCGCAAGAGCCTGTTTTTGCGTAAAGAACGCTCGACCGCGCGCGGCTGGCTGCTGGCCGTGATGAAATGCGTGGAAACCATAGGAAAAAGCGAGTTCACCCTTCAGGAAGTTTACGCGCGGGACGACTATGTGCGCGCGCTTTACCCCGAAAACCGGCACATTCGAGAGAAAATCCGCCAGCAACTGCAAGTCTTGCGCGATGTCGGCTACCTCGTCTTTCTGGGCAACGGACGCTACCGCCTCAAGCGCGCCTGACTTTCCAGCCCGCACCCCACGCGTTGTTGGACCGCCGAAGAAACACTTTGTCGTTGGGTCAAGCACGACGGCGCGCCGCGCTTGCCCGGCAGACGCTGCGCGCCTATGTCTCGCCTCCATGAAACCCGCCGACGGCCCGAACCTTCTCGGCCAGCACGCCGCCCTGCCCGCCTCGCCCGATGAGGCCGAGCTCGACCGCGTGCCGAACCCGCATCCAGACACGCTCTATCTCGCGCGCTTCACGCAGCCGGAATTCACATCGCTCTGCCCCGTCACGGGCCAGCCGGATTTCGCGACGCTGGTGATCGACTACGCGCCGGCGCGCTGGCTGGTCGAATCCAAGTCGCTGAAGCTCTATCTCGCCTCCTTCCGCAACCACGGCGCCTTCCACGAGGATTGCACCGTGCGCGTCGCCAAGGACCTCGTGAGCCTGCTCGAGCCGCGCTGGCTCAGGATCGGCGGCTATTGGTATCCGCGCGGCGGCATGCCGATCGACGTGTTCTGGCAGACGGGCGCCCCGCCGGAAGGACTGTGGCTGCCCGACCAGGGCGTCGCGCCGTATCGGGGGCGGGGATAAAAGAACCCTTCGTCGTCATTGCGAGGAGCGGAGCGACGAAGCAATCCACCCCCGGGTCCATCCATGCGTGGAGGGATTGCCGCGTCGCCTTCGGCTCCTCGCAATGACGGCGCGATGGAGTGACGCAGATGATCGACACGTCCCGCTACCAGCTTGGTTTCGTCCCGCCCGAAGGCGTCGACGAAGAAGGGCTCGGCCGGCTGGTCGATTCCTTCTACGCCAAGGTCCGCGACGATGACATGCTCGGGCCGATCTTCAACCGCGAGATCGGCGACTGGCCGCATCATCTCGACAAGCTGAAGAAATTCTGGGCCTCGACCATGCTGAAGGCCCGCACATACGACGGCCGCCCGCTGCCGCCGCATCTGAAACTGCCGGAAATCTCCGACGCGCATTTCGCGCGCTGGCTGCAGCTCTTCCGCGAGACGGCGGCCGAGGAAATGCCTGACATCGGCGCGCCGGCCGTCACCGCCATGGCCGAGCGCATCGCGACCTCCTTCCGCATGGCCATCGCCTTCCATCGCGGCGAGGATTCGACGAAGATCCAGCCGCTGTAGACAGTCGGCATTAGGCAGTCGGCGGTAGCGATCGGAATGCCGACCGCCGATTGCCCACTGCCCATTCACCCGCCTCTAACCTCCTGCGTGCAAACTGCCTTCGGTTTTGCGCTGGAGAGTTTCGCTTGATCCCCGTCGTCTTCGACAATTGCCGCGGCTGGCTGCATCCTCGGACCGAAGCCGGCGCCAGCCGACTTCGTGTCGGCGGCGCGCGGCGCGGCGTGGTCATCTGCGGCGCGCACGGGTTCGAGGATCTCTGCTCGCGCTCGTCGATGCGCCTTCTGGCCGAGGAATTGTCCGCGCGGGGCCTTCCGACGCTGCGCTTCGACTGGCGCGGCACGGCGGATTCCGAGGGCGACGGCGAAGGTCCGCACCGCGTCGCGCTGTGGCTCGGCAACGTCGGGGATGCGGCGCGAAAACTCGTGGAAATGACCGGCGTCGACGAGATCGTGCTGATCGGCCTGCGGCTCGGCGCGCTGCTGGCGCTGGAAGCCGCGCGCGACATCGCGCCCGTGCGTCTCGTGCTGCTCGCCCCGCCCGCCTCCGGCCGCGCGCTGAAGCGGGAGCTCGAAGTCATGAGCCGCATTTTCCAGGGCAAGCCCGGCGCGGCGGAAGACGCCGGCTTCGACGGCGTTTCGGCGGCGGGCTTTCGCATTTCGCGCCAGACGCTCGACGATCTCGCACTCGTCGGCTCGCGCAGGTTCTCCGGCGCGAAGGATTGCGCGACGCTGGTCCTGACGCAGAACCCCGACGGCTCGCCGCTCGCCGACAAGCTGCGCGACATGGGCGCGGACGTGACGATCTCGCCCTTCGAGGGCTATGCGGAGATGATGTGCGATCCGACGGCGGCCCTGCCGCCGATGAAGGCGATCGCGCGGATAGCGGATTTCGTGGCGGAGGGCGCGCCCACCCCACGCGTTCATCCTGAGAGTCTGGCCGGAAACTCGAATCCTCATCCTGAGGAGCGGCATCGAGATCGCGCTTGCGCGATCTCGATATCATCTGCCCAAGTCGGGCAAGCCCGACGTGGGGAAGGCGCGTCTCGAAGGATGGCAAAGGCTCGAAACACTGGATCATGCTTCGAGACGGCGCTTTCAGCGCCTCCTCAGCATGAGGGGTCCGGGTTCCAGACGCGTTTCCGGCGAGACTCTCAGGATGAAGATTCGAGTTTCCGGCCAGGCGCTCTGAATGAAGGTCCGTCAAAAGCGGTCGACCCCGCCGTCCTCTCCACCGACGCCTGGCGCGAGGAGGCCGCGCTCTTCGGCGCAGACAATCGCCTCGTCGGAATCTTCTGCCAGCGCGCCGCCGGGGAGCGGCGGTCGAGCGCCGTGATCTTCCTCAACTCCGGCGGCGTCTATCACATCGGCTGGGCGCGCATGTTCGTCGACATGGCGCGGCGTCTGGCCGCCAACGGCGTCGCCTCGCTGCGCATGGATCTGAGCGGCGTCGGCGATTCGCGCTCGACCCTTGCTCCGGACCGCGCGCCGCTGTTCGACCGCAGCCTGACGCAGGATGTCGAGGCCGCCATCGACTGGCTGTTTGCGCGCGGCGTTCGGGATGTGTCGCTGTTCGGCGCGTGTTCCGGCGCCTATCAGGCCTTCCACGCCGCGATCCACGACAGGCGCGTGACCCGGATCGCGCTCGTCAACCAGTCCTGCTTCGTCTACGGCCCGACCTACGCCATGCAGATCGAGGCCTGGCGGCGCACCAAGGCGGCCGATGTGACGATGAAGCTCGCCGACGCCGAAAGTCTGGACGATTGTGAGACGAAGGGCGCGCGCGCCCTGCTCTTCTCGCTCGCCAAGAAGGTGGTGAAGGCCGGTCTCGTGCGCGCGACCGACGCCACTTTCGCCATCCGACGCCGGGTGCCCGGCCTCAATCTGGTGGAGCGGTGGTTCGGGGAATTGTCGGCGCGGGGCGCGCAGGTGCTGCTCGTCTACAGCGAGAACGATCCCGGGCTTGCGGAGCTCGAACGGCATCTGGGCGCGCGCAGCCATGCCCGGACGCCCCTGCCCGGCGTGCGCACCGCGATGATCGCGGACGCCGATCACGAAATGACGCCGAGAGCCGCGCGGATCGCGCTGAGCGAGACGCTCGACGCCTTCGTCGCCGGGCGCGAGGCCGCGTAGATCCGCCTACCCGCGAGCGGAATCGCTCCAATGCAGAAAAGCCGGCCGGTCTATCGTCCGGCCGGATCGGGCCCGGCGCCGGGCGGGCCGTCCGTATTGAACCAGCGGCCGGGCGAGGAGCGCCGCGGCGGGGGAATATCGGCTGGCGGGGCGGTCGCGCCGATGTCGGGCTGCACGACCGGCGGCGCCTTCGGCTCCACCCTGCGCTTCGTCGTCTTCGGCTTGGGTTCGGCGCCCGGCGACACGATGTCGGCGTTCGGCGGCGGCGCCTCCTCCTTCTTCGCTTCGGCCGGCGTCTGGATGAGCTGGCCGTCGCCTTTGCAGTCCGTCAGCCACACGTCGTAGACGGGGTGCTCGACGCCGTGCAGGCCCGGGCTCGCCGCGAACATCCAGCCCGAGAAGATGCGCTTGAATTTCTTGTCCTCGAGCAGTTCGTCGACCTCGACGAACCCGTCGGTCTGCGGCGCTTCGGTCGGCGGGCGCGTGTAGCAGACGCGCGGCGTGATCTGCAGCGATCCGAACTGCACGGTCTCGTCGATCGCCACGTCGAAGGCGATGATGCGGCCGGTGATCTTGTCGAGCCCGGCGAAGACGGCGGTCGGGTGCTTGATCTTGTCGGCGTGGGCGACGCCGGCGAAACCGGTCAGCGCAAGGCCGAGCGCAAGGCCGCGAAAAGTCGACGTGCTGAAATGGAGCCGCATTCTTGGTCTCGTTCGCCGGCGGGCCCCGGCGCGTGATGTCCCGTGCGCGTCAGCCTTGCAGGGCGGCGCGGGCGAAATCGTGGCGCCGCGAAAGCTTTCGCGTCACGCCCCCGGCGTCCAGGCCTCGTAATCGCCGGTCGCGGGGGGGCGCTGGCCGGAGCGGTAGAGCGAACCCGGCGGACGCCACGCATTGGCCGTGCCGGTCTGGTTGGCCAGATACGGCATTTCCCAATCGTAAGGCTTGTAGTTCTCGTCCGTCGGCGGGGTGTCGACCGTGTGGTGCAGCCAGCCGAACCAGCCGGGCGGCGTGGCGGAGGCCTCGCTTTCGCCGGCGTAGATCACCCAGCGGCGCTCAAAGCCAAGGCCCGGATGAATGCCGGGCTCCTTGTAATAGGCGTTGCCGAATTCGTCGTGGCCGACCAGCACGCCCTTGCGCCAGGTGTAGAAAAACGTGTTCCAGGTGCCGCCCTGCCACCAGGAGAAAAAGCGCTGGAGCCACAGCATCGAATAGCCTCCGGATTCGGCCGACAGCTATGGCCGATGCGACGCTGCGGCGCAACCCGATCTTTTGGCGCGCGAAGCTGCGCCGGGACCCTTGCCGAATCTCTCCGCACGCAGGAACCTGATGCGCCTGACGGTTAAAACTTTCCCCACAATCCACAGATTTACCCCATATATGGGGTCGGCCGTCATAAATCGCACAATATCTTGACGTCCCCTGACGACTCGCCCTAGTCTCGACTCAATCGCGACCGGGTCGGGCGAGGCGGGCCAAACGCCTCGGACCAGTCCGGTTGCGGCTCGCTGGAGAGCCGGCAACGGCCGAAGCGTGTTCTCAACAGGCGTCGAACGGAAACAGGCAGGGCTGTGCAACAGCCGGCGCAGGTCTATCTGCGCCAGAGGGGACGATAATGCGGATCGACAGACGTTATACCGAGGCAGGACGCTCCCCCTATGCGGGGCTGGAATTCCGCACGACCAAGAGCGAAATCAGGAATCCCGACGGCTCCATCGTCTTCTCGCTCGACGGCATCGAAGTGCCGGCCGGCTGGAGCCAGGTCGCCGCCGACGTGCTCGCGCAAAAGTATTTCCGCAAGGCCGGCGTGCCCGCGCGCCTGAAGAAGATCGAGGAGAACGACGTCCCCTCCTTCCTCTGGCGCTCCGTCGCCGACGAGGCCGCCCTCTCCGCCCTGCCCGCCGCCGAGCGCTACGGTTCCGAAAAGACCGCCGGCCAGGTCTTCGACCGCCTGGCCGGCGCCTGGACCTATTGGGGCTGGAAGGGCAAATATTTCGACGCCGAGGCGGACGCGCAGGCCTTCTACGACGAATTGCGCTTCATGCTGGCGGCGCAGGTCGCCGCGCCCAATTCGCCGCAATGGTTCAACACCGGCCTGCATTGGGCCTATGGCATCGACGGCCCCGGCCAGGGGCACTATTACGTCGACTACGCCACGGGCAAGCTGACCAAGTCCAAGTCCGCCTACGAGCATCCGCAGCCGCACGCCTGCTTCATCCAGTCCGTCGCCGACGACCTCGTCAACGAGGGCGGCATCATGGACCTGTGGGTGCGCGAGGCGCGCCTGTTCAAATACGGCTCGGGCACCGGCACCAATTTTTCGCGCCTGCGCGGCGAAAATGAAAAGCTCTCCGGCGGCGGCAAGTCGTCGGGCCTCATGTCCTTCCTCAAGATCGGCGACCGCGCGGCCGGCGCGATCAAGTCCGGCGGCACGACGCGTCGCGCGGCCAAGATGGTGGTGGTCGATATCGACCATCCCGACATCGAGGACTTCATCGACTGGAAGGTGAAGGAGGAGGAGAAGGTCGCCGCCCTCGTCGCCGGCTCCAAGACCGTCAAGAAGCACATGAAGGCGGTGATGCGCGCCGCCGTGAATTGCGAGGGCTCGAACGACGATTGCTTCAACCCGGAGAAGAACCCGGCGCTCAAGCGCGAGATCCGCCTCGCGCGCCGCGCCGACGTGCCGGACAGCTACATCAAGCGCGTTATCCAGTTCGCCCGCCAGGGCTACAAGGACATCGAGTTCGACACCTACAACACCGACTGGGATTCGGAGGCCTATCTCACCGTCTCCGGCCAGAACTCGAACAATTCGATCCGCGTCACCGACGACTTCCTGCGCGCCGTGGAGAAAGGCGGCGAATGGCGGCTGACCAAGCGGCTCGACGGCAAGACGCACAAGGTGCTGGACGCGCGCGAGCTCTGGGAGAAGGTCGGCTACGCCGCCTGGGCCTCGGCCGATCCGGGCATCCAGTTCCACACGACCATCAACGACTGGCACACCTGCCCGTCGGCGGGCCCGATCGTCGCGTCGAACCCCTGCTCGGAATACATGTTCCTCGACGACACCGCCTGCAATCTGGCGTCGCTGAACCTGCTGACCTTCCGCGATCCCCAGACGAACCGCTTCGACACGCCGCTCTACGAACATGCAGTGCGGCTGTGGACCATCGTGCTCGAAATCTCCGTGCTGATGGCGCAATTCCCCTCGAAGGAGATCGCCAAACTCTCCTACGAATACCGCACGCTCGGCCTCGGCTACGCCAATGTCGGCGGCTACCTGATGTCCTCGGGCATGGCCTACGATTCCGCCGAAGGCCGCGCGGTCTGCGGCGCGCTGTCGGCCATCATGACGGCGGTCTGCTACAAGACCTCGGCCGAAATGGCGAAGGAACTTGGGCCGTTCTCCGACTACAAGCGCAACGCCAGCCACATGCTGCGCGTGGTGCGCAACCATCGCCGCGCCGCCCACGGCGAGGCCTCCGGCTATGAAAAGCTCTCGGTCGCGCCCGTGCCGCTCGATCTCGCCTCGCTGCCGCAGGACGATTTCGCGATCCGCGCGAAGGAATCCTGGGACGAGGCGCTGGCGCTCGGCGAGCAGCACGGCTTCCGCAATGCGCAAGTCACCGTCGTCGCGCCCACCGGCACGATCGGCCTGGTGATGGATTGCGACACGACGGGCATCGAGCCGGACTTCGCGCTGGTGAAGTTCAAGAAGCTCGCCGGCGGCGGCTATTTCAAGATCATCAACCGCGCCGTGCCGGAGGCTTTGCGCACGCTCGGCTACACGCCGGCCGAGATCGGCGAGATCGAGGCCTATGCGGTGGGACATGCGAGCCTCGCCAATGCGCCCGCGATCAATCATTCCAGCCTGCGCACGCGCGGCTTCACCGACGAGAAGATCAAGACGATCGAGGATTCGCTGGCGTCGGCCTTCGACATCAAGTTCGTCTTCAACAAATATTCGCTCGGCGCCGACTTCCTGCGCGACACGCTGAAAGTCCCGGCCGAAAAGCTCGACGATCCCTCCTTCGAGCTCTTGTCGTTCCTCGGCTTCTCCAGGGCCGACATCGAGGCCGCCAACACGCACGTTTGCGGCGCCATGACGCTGGAAGGCGCGCCCTTCCTGAAGGCCGAGCACCTGCCCGTCTTCGATTGCGCCAATCCCTGCGGCCGCATCGGCAAGCGCTATCTGTCGGTCGAGAGCCATATCCGCATGATGGCGGCGGCGCAGCCCTTCATCACCGGCGCGATCTCCAAGACGATCAACATGCCGAACGACGCCACGGTGGAGGATTGCAAGGAAAGCTACATGCTCTCCTGGCGCCTCGCGCTGAAGGCCAACGCGCTCTACCGCGACGGCTCGAAGCTCTCGCAGCCGCTCAACGCGCAGCTCATCGAGGACGAGGCCGACGACGCCGAGGATGCGATCGCCGACATCATCGCCTCCAACGCGCCCGCGCGCGCCGCCGCCGTGGCCGAGAAGATCGTGGAGCGCGTGATTGAACGTGTTCAGGTCATGCGCGAGCGTGAGAAACTGCCGGATCGCCGCAAGGGCTATACGCAGAAGGCGGTCGTGGGCGGCCACAAGGTCTATCTGCGCACCGGCGAATATGGCGACGGGCGCCTCGGCGAAATCTTCATCGACATGCACAAGGAAGGCGCCGCCTTCCGCTCGCTGATGAACAATTTCGCCATCGCCATCTCGCTCGGCCTGCAATATGGCGTGCCGCTGGAGGAATATGTCGACGCCTTCACCTTCACCCGCTTCGAGCCGGCGGGATTCGTGCAGGGCAACGACGCGATCAAGAACGCGACGTCGATCCTCGACTACGTCTTCCGCGAACTCGCCATCTCCTACCTGCAGCGCAACGACCTCGCCCATGTCTCGCCCGAGGACATCGGCTACACGGCGATGGGCCGCGGCGAGGACGAAGGCAAGGCGCCCGAAGGCGCGCGCGCGGCCCCGACCTTCGTGTCCAAGGGCCTGGTGCGCTCCAAGACCGACCGCCTGATGGTGGTGGCCGGCGGCGCAGGCGCGCAGGTGGCGAACGCGCCGACCATGCTGGCGACGGACGGCGCCACGGCGCTGAAGCCGCAAGACGTCGGAACCTTGACGCACGAAGTGGCGGCGGTGGCGCACGACCTCGACAAGCTCGGCTGGGCGCAACCGAGCGAAGCCGACCTCATCGCCGAAAAGCGCGCGGAAGCGCGGATGAAAGGCTATGTCGGCGAGGCCTGCCCCGAATGCGCGAACTTCACACTCGTCCGCAACGGGACCTGTCTGAAGTGCGACACGTGCGGCAGCACCACGGGGTGCTCGTGAGCAGCAAACGCTAATCATTGTTCCCTTTTCCCCGCGAGCGGGGAGAAGGTGGCCGAAGGCCGGATGAGGGGCCCAAGCCGCAACATGGGTCCCAGTCGACTGGCCCCTCAC
>OEIU01000547.1_pt1 | contig 33804 bp, 28 predicted proteins | sample 1539221 | NCBI WGS metagenome assembly OEIU01 (sample SAMN03792071, study PRJEB22550) | activated sludge metagenome | feature: wastewater treatment plant; material: activated sludge; isolation source: Wastewater treatment plant of a petroleum refinery complex | place: Argentina: Zarate | collected...
GGCGATGACCCCTTCGGCTATCGCGCGGAGTTCCTGAACCTCGTGCGTCTTGCCAAGAGCGCACGGCCATAACCTCATCTCGCCGTTCCCCTCCCCCATGTGGGGAGGGGTCAAGGGTGGGGGCTAGCGCATTTTCCGATCATACAGCGCCACTTTTTCCTCTCCCGGAACGGGAGAGGATGTCGCGAAGCGACAGGTGAGGGACTTCCGTCGGCGCCGTTGATTGCGGCTGTCCCCTCATCCGCCCCTTCGGGGCACCTTCTCCCCGCGGGAGAAGGAAGTGAGTCCGCAGGAATCGCAATCGACTATAGTAGAGTTCAGGAATTCGCACCACTGCGCTGACCCGATGTCCGCAAGATGCCTATGGCATTGACCCTGCGCAACTTGAGCATGTCTGTCTTTCCGTCCGAAACGGTACGATCCGTCTTTGCCTGCAGGCAAAGACGTGAGACAAGGCGCAGCCGTTTTCGCCGCCTTTCGCACGCCGATCCAACACGCATGCCCCTGCGCCACGCCCCTGTCCGTCACAGCAATCTCACCGGTATCCTCGCCATGCTGGGATCGATGGCATTCTTCGTTGCCAACGATACATGCGTGAAGCTCGTTGGCGAAACGGTGCCGCTTGGCGAACTGATCCTGCTGCGCAATACGGCCGCCACGGCCTACATCCTCGCCTTTGCTGCGATCGTGGGCGGGCTGAGGCTTCCCAAGGATGCGCCAAGGCGTCTGCTCGGCTGGCGCATGGCGGCTGAAGCCTTTGCCACGCTGACGTTTCTCACCGCGTTGATCGCCATGCCCATCGCCGGCGTCACGGCGCTTGCCCAGTTCACGCCACTCGCCATCACGGCTGCGGCGGCGATTTTTCTCAAGGAGCCCATCGGCTGGCGCGGCTGGCTTGCCACGCTCGTCGGCCTCTTCGGCGTGATGCTGATCGCGCGGCCCGGCACGTCGGCGTTTTCCCCCGCCACGCCCGTGCTTCTCATCTCCGTCGCCCTGGTCGCGGCACGCGACCTCCTAACAAGGCAGATCCCGGGGAACGTGCCTACGCTCACGCTGACGCTCATGTCGGCAGCGATCACCGGCCCGGCCGGGTTGCTGCTGGCGCCATTCGAAACATGGGTGGTGCCGGGTATCCGCGAGGTCTTGCTCCTGATGCTTGGCGGCGCGTTCCTGACCCTCGCCTATGCCCTTATCATTGTCGCCATGCGCGCGGGCGACGTAGGTACCATTGCGCCGTTCCGTTATGCGGTCATCCTGTTCGCGCTCCTATCGGGCTGGATGGTCTGGAACGAGATGCCCGATGGCGTACAAATTCTCGGTATCGCCATCCTGACGCTGGCCGGTCTTTATTCGGTTCAACACGAGCGGCGATCCTTGAAAACGTCCGCACGCTGACCCACGCCAGAAATGGTTGCGCCCATTCACGCTTACTCAACGCGAACGCGCTAGCGTTCCGGACAAGGAAGTCCTTAACAGCGTGTTCACGGTCTCGCGTATCCCATGTCTGATCATGCCGTTCCGCCCGCCCTCGAAATCCGAAACCTGCGCAAGACTTTCGCAAAGCCTGCGGTCGATGGGCTCTCGCTGACCATCGAGCGGGGTGAGTTCTATGCGCTTCTTGGCCCCAATGGCGCCGGCAAGACCACAACGCTGCGCATGGTTGCGGGGTTGCTGAAGCCGGACGCGGGCGAGATCACCATTTGCGGAATCAACGCGCTCGCCAAGCCCGTGGACGCCAAGACCGTCATGGCCTGGGTGCCCGACGAGCCGCTCATCTACGACAAGCTCGATCCTTTGGAATATCTGGAGTTCGTTGCCGGCCTCTGGGCGATGGACCCGGTAAAGGCCGAGCGGGAAGCCCGCCACCTCATTGAGATCCTGGGCCTTGCGCCCCACGCGGCGACGCGCTGTCACGGCCTTTCCAAAGGCATGAGGCAGAAGGTTGCGCTCGCGGGCGCGCTCCTCCACGGCCCGCAACTCATCATTCTCGACGAGCCGCTGACCGGCCTCGATGCAGCCTCTGCACGCCAGGTCAAGGCCGTCCTCAAAGATCGCGTCGCCGGCGGTGCAACGGTCATCATGACAACGCACATCCTCGATGTTGCCGAGCGCATGGCAGAACGCATCGGCGTCATCTCCAACGGCAAGCTCATTGCGCAAGGTACGCTCGCCGAGTTGAGCCAGAAGGCCGGGCAGGATGGCGGCACGCTGGAAGAGATCTTCCTCACGCTCGTCGCAAACGAGGATGCGGCAGCCGCATGACCCGCACGCACACTTTGGCGTGGTTCGCACGCCATGAGATGAAACTGGCTTGGCGCGATTGGGCAGCCATGATGGCCGGCGGCCGTACGGCACGCGAGCGCGCCGTTACGTTGATCGTGCTGGCCTTTGTCGTAGGCCTGCACTGGTTTGCATACCTTATCCTTGCACCCATTTTTGCACGCGGCCTCGAAGGCGATCTCACGACGCTCATCGTATTGACGGCCGGTATGGCGACCGCCTTCTCCATGATGATCTCGCAAGCGATCGAGCACGTCACCCGCGCATTTTACGCGCGTGCCGATCTGGACCTGATATTGTCGTCGCCCGCGCCCGCGCGCCATCTCTTTGCCGTGCGCATTGCGGCCATCTCCGCGACAGGCGCAATGATGACATCGCTGCTCGTCGCACCATTCGTCAACATGGCGATCCTGCTCGACGGACCGCGCTGGCTCGCGGCCTATGGCGTCATTGCCGCCATGAGCGCGCTTACAACTGCGGCGGCGTTATCGGCCTCCATGGTCCTGTTCAAGGTGTTTGGGCCGAAGAAGACGCGGGTGATTGCTCAAGTTACCGCCGCCGTCGCCGGCGCGACGCTGCTGATCGCGCTGCAGGTCGCCGCCGTGGTGATGTACGGCACCTTCTCGCGCCTTGCCGTGCTGCAATCGCCGCTCGTGCTGTCTTTGGCGCCCGCCGCCAGTAGCGTGTTCTGGCTTCCCGCCCATGCCATGCTCGGCAATTGGCACGCGGCGCTCTTCATCCTCACAAGTGCGCTGGCCATTCTGATGGCCGCAATAGCCTACTATGCGCCGCGCTTTTCTCACCATGCCGTAGCGGCTGCGGGACTATCCGATGAGTCCGGGACGGCCGTGGGCACCAAGCGCTTGCGTCCCTTCCTCAAGCGCTCGACCGCTCAAGCGCTGCGCCACAAGGAATGGATGCTGCTGGCGCGCGACCCCTGGCTGATGTCGCAATCGCTGATGCAAATCCTGTATCTCATTCCGCCCGCGCTGTTGCTCTACAAGGATCTCAGCGCCGACCAAAGCCTGGATGTCATTCTCGCGCCTGTCCTGGTAATGGCGTTCGGCCAGCTTGCTGGCGGCCTGTCCTGGCTGGCCCTCTCGGGCGAGGATGCACACGACCTCGTGGCGACCGCGCCGCTGACGCCCCGCCAACAACTGCGCGCCAAAGTCGAGGCGGTGCTTGCCGTCATAGCAGCCGGCTCGGCGCCATTCCTGCTGGCGCTTGCCATCTCCTCTCCGCGCGGCGCTGTTATCAGCGCCTTCGGCATTGCCGTCGCCAGCCTGGCCGCCATCGTCATCCAGATGTGGTTCAAGGTCGCCGCCAAACGCTCAATGTTCCGGCGCCGGCAGGTTGCCTCCCGCGCTGCGACCTTCTCGGAAGCTTTCTCGTCGATCTTCTGGGCAGGTGCTACCGGCTTTGCCGTCAGCGCGAGCTGGTTTGCCCTCGTCTTCGTCGCTCTTGCGTTGCTCACCCTGGGCGTGACTTGGCTGATCCGCCCGCGCGGACAATGAACAAGCCACCATAGTGGCGCGGAAACAAACGAGAAGGGCGGACGCGTTCGGCCGTCCGCCCTTCTTTGCCCCTTCAGCCGATTGCTTACTGTGTCAGATGCAGCGGCGACAACTTGATGGCGATGTCGCGGAACACGTTGCGCAACTGTTCGCCGTCCTCCGCGAGATAGGCCGTGGAGGCATCCGACGCGCACAGCTGGAGGGTCTGAATGGCGCGGCTGTCCGTCAGACCGAAGCCCACCGTGTAGACCTCAATACCGGCCGCTTTCATGTTGGCGCACACGGAACGCGCCTGATTGTCGGAAGATCCGTTCAAGGGCGAGGTATTGTTCGTCGAAGTCATCAGGCCGTTGGCATCGTACTGCGTATTGTACTCACCGTCGGTCATCAGGATGGCGATCTTCTTGACGTCCGGGTCGTTGTAATTCGCAGGCTTGCTGTCGGTGCTCCAGACACTCGCCCACTTCGGCGACAGCAGATACCACGCCCACGCCGAACCCAGATGCCCCGCCGTGCCGCCGTTGGCGGTCAGTGAATTGATCAGGCCATTGAGTTGCGACTTATCAGAGGTGAGGGGCATGATCTGCGCGCCGGGTGTGCAAGAGCCAGACCGGGAATAGACTGCGCCAAGAACGTTCGTACCGTCCGGCGCGTCGTCGGTGTAGGAGGCGGCACCCGCACGCTCGGATACGCACGATGTGAGGGAATAGGTCGTCAGGCGGCCGTTCTTGTCGCGCAGCTTGATCGAGTTGGGACGCGTGCCGCGGACGCGGCTGAGATAGGCGCTGCCGGGGCGGACGCTCTCTGCGAAAGGCGCAATCGCGACGCGCACGTCCGAGCCACCCTCGGGGAGCACGATGTTGACGAGATCCTTTGCGGCGGCCTTCAAATCGGTGAGCTTTTCGCCGCTCATGGAACCGGTGGTATCGAGCATCATGGAGATTTCGAGCTTCTGGCCGTTACCGCCGCCGATTTCGCTGATGGCCTCGGAGGCATTCGAGGCACCCTCTTTCCACAGGACGAGACGTGGAATACTGGCAACAGAAAGGAACGGCGTATCGATATAGGCTGTCCCCGTGGCAAAGATACCCGTTCCGGCGTTGGTCACCTGAAAGTCTATGTTATCGCCCTTGACGCTGGGACGCGTCTCGACATTCGATTTATAGAAATTTCGCGCGGTGGTCAGCGCCAGCGCAGTATCGCCGCCCGAAACCTGCAGCGTTCTGGTGCCTGCAAGCACGGCCGAGTCTACAGCCGCCTTGGTCTTGCTGTAGGCGTGCATCCAGCGGCCCATATCGACCGCGCCGCCAATCATCATCACCATTGCTACCGACATCAGTCCAAACACGACTGCGACCGTGCCGCGCTCGTCACCGTTGAAGGCGTCGATCCGGGTCTGCCAACCCCTGGGAAGAGTAGAGGCCGGGTTAACACGCGGGCCACGGTTCAAGAAAAGCCAGGACATGGTCACCACTCCACTAACGAAATGAACTGGAACCAATTAATAGCGGATCAATAAATATAACCAAAACCTAAACGGGATTCTCTATTTCCCAGACCTTAATACAGCAGGAGAAATTCAAAGCGAATTTTGCCGGATTTGTCTCTATGCACTTTTCATGGCGTTCGATACCAGTCAGACGTTCGAAAAACTGCAACTTCCGCTTGCTGGCAACACGGCACAATTCATTATTTTAAAAGACATTATGGAACAAATCTTGGCGCCCGGACGCTGGTCACAGGCGATGGCGAAATAGAACCGGCCTCAGATACTTAAATTTGCGGATAAATGCAAAACATCGGCGATGACTGTTTTACGCCATGCAATTAACGCTCGACCGCCAGCGCATTTCCATTTCCCCAGAAATAGTTGCGCAAGCAGCAAACAAAGCCGACCCTATTTTCCCTCGGCTGGATCGCGGATTGCCGTGCTGTTGGCTGGCAAATCGCGCATGGCCTTCTCAAGATCCTGCGACGCGCTGTTGCTGGACGCCGTTTGGCCGGATGGTTGGTGCGGCTGCCAAGCCTCAGGCCAAGCCTTCTCGCTTTCCCAGCGCTTGAACCCTTGCGATGCAGCCCGGTCCGGTGCGGCCGCCTGCGGCACGATCGTCCGCGACGCAACCGGCGCGGCTGCTTTATGACCCTCGTGAAGTGGATGTGCCTGCCTCGGGCTCGCATCCTGAGCTGCAACCTGTGCATTCGTCAGCCGGACCGTCCGCGCGGCGCTCTCCTGACGCGTGCTGCGGCGGATCTCCCGCAAGGGCGACAGGAGAAGTCCGCAACACAGCGCGGCGATGGCTGCGCCCGCGCTCGTGCGCAGCGGATAGTCCACAAGCGAGTGCAGCGCGAGGAACAAAAGGGCAAGCGAGGCGGCCTTGATCAATCCCAGGTCGAGATCTTCAGCGTTCTCGTCGGCCGGGCCACGCCAGACCGCGTACGTCCGGCGCGCGAGGAAAACAGCAAAGGCCGCCATCAACGCGAATGACAGAGCGCCTGATTCCAGCAGGGCCTCGACGATGTCGTTGTGGGCGTGGTTGGCGTAGAAATAGCGCACATCCTCTGGTGTCTCAAAAAGCCCGTAGACCGGCACGAAGGTGCCTGTCCCCGCGCCAAAGGGCAGAAAGGACCTGGCAGCGTCCAGCGTCTTGGAGGAAATGATGAGCCGCGTCTGCTCGATCGGATCTTCCGTGAAGCGTTCGATGATACGGATCAAAGTGTACTGCAAGGAGAGCACAACGGCGACAACCGTAACGCCGATCACGACGCGCGCAGTGCCGGTCCCGGCGACATGAGAACGCCGGGAGGTCATCGCAAGACCCAGCACCCCGAAGAGCCCTGCCACGGTGAATATGATGCCGGCGCGTGAACGGGCCATCGCCTGCGCCATGACAAGCGCGACGAAAATGACTAGCACGCCCGCCAGCATCAGCACCCTTGCGCTCTCCGATCTGCTCCACGCGCTCGGCCTGAGAGCTTGCAGCCGCCCGGCCGCGCTCATCGCGAAGCTCGCTGTCAGCAGCGTCGCGCAGTAGAGGAGCGCAGCGTAGTGATTGCGGTTGGCGAAGAAGCCGACGGCTTCCGTGGTGTTGGTGATCTCATAAAAGCGCAAGGGGCTCTTGACGCCCTGTGCGAGTTGCATGGCCCCAAGAAAAACACTGAGCATTGCAACCGCAATGAAGATCAGCACGAGGTAGCGCCGCTCCCGGTAGTCGAGTTGCAGGACGCCGAGGAAGAGAGCGATCGGCGCTATGAGCGACAGAAGGGAAATCCACGTTGCCCCGGGATCGAGCGACACCGGCCACCACGGCGCATCCCGGCCGATCAAGCGGTAGCTTTCCGCGATCCATGAACTGCCGGGCAAGAGACCACGGACTGCGGGAGGCAGCGGAACAAGCTGGATAAGGGGTACGGCCGCCAGCGCGATGCAAAATGCGATGGCCAGTCGCGCTTCAAGGCCAATGCGGCCGCGCACACGCACCAAACCGGCGATCGCCGCGGCGAGCAGTGCGACCGCGACGAACTGAATGAGGACATCGCCACCAAAGCCCACGCGCGTGCCGCCGCCAAAAGCCAGCGCAACGACCAGCGTGATCGCCGACAGCCAGAACAGACCGCTCAGGTGCAGTTGCCGAGATCGCACGTTCGGGCCTGTATCTTGGACGGCTTTATCTTGCTAAGCCAGTCTCTTCGGGCTGCGCGCCATCGTCCCTCGCCTCATGGGCTGGCGGGATGATCGCTGATTTCGTTCAATATCAGAATGCCGCCGAGGACGCCACCAACCGCCACGGCGCTCAAGGCAAGCATTTCGGAATCCGTGGCGGCTGTCTGATATGCCTCGCCGCAAGGGGGCGCCGATTTGATCGAGACAGATTGGCCTGGCTCAACCGAAACGCGGCATCCATTGTCATAGACGATCTCGGCGCGGCCGTTGGCGCCCGTCATGACGACGTCCCCGGCACTGGCCGAGGCGGAGCCGAGAATTCCTGCGAAACCTTGTCCCTGGCTCAGGGAGACCGAACCTCCCTTGACGTTGACACTGGCCGCCATGGCCTGGCCGGCAAGCGTAATCAGAACGCCGGTTACGGCGTAACGCACTGTTCGCAACATCACTGTGTACCCCGCGAGACGCAACAAACCCCTCCGACGCCGTCTCATTGACGTCCAAGATGACATCTAAAACCATAGAGCTGCTCTGTACAGATCCTGATACTGATTTTCTCTGATCCGCGTAAGCCATGTCCACATCTCCTTTCAACACACCGAATCGTGATCTTGCTGGTGTAAAGTGCGGCGCACATGCCTCTTATAGTGTGCCAGACACGACACATGCGTGGAGCGATCGTTCTCGGTATTCAATGCCTTGCACATCACACATGAATTCGTTGCGCGAAACGTGCTGGACTCGAAAGTGAGCGGGACAATGATCGACTTGCATTGCCATATGCTTCCCGGTCTCGATGACGGCGCGCCCGATCTCGCGACGGCGCTCGCGATGGCGCGCATGTTTGCCGCCGACGGCGTCACCCACGTTGCCTGCACGCCCCATATTCTTCCCGGCGTGTATCACAACACCGGCGGCGAGATCCGCGCGGCCGTCGGCGCATTCGACGCCGAATTGAGAAACCAAGGTATTGATCTGGCGGTCTTTCCAGGCGCCGATGCCCACATGACGCCGGCCTTCATCCATGGGTTGCGCTCGGGCCATATCCCTACTTTGGGCGCCAGCCGCTACGTGCTGATCGAGCCACCCCACCACACAGTGCCCCAGCGCATCGAGCAGTTCTTCTTCGACATCCTCGTTGCGGGCTACGTGCCGATTCTGACGCACCCGGAAAGACTGCGCTGGATCAATGATCATTATGCGATCATGCAACGCCTCGCCGCTCATGGAGTCTGGATGCAGCTCACGGCAGCTTCTGTAACTGGCGCTTTCGGAAAGAATGCGCGATATTGGGCAGAACGGATGCTTGATGAGGGACTGGTCCACATACTCGCGAGCGACGCGCATGATGTACACCGTCGCATTCCCAACCTCAGCCGTGGCCGCGACGCGGCAGCGAAGCGATTGGGAGACGTAGAGGCCCGGCACCTCGTAATAACGCGTCCATGGGGAATTCTTTCGGATGAACTGCCAAACGCCATGCCGGCGCCGCCCGGCCTTCTCCCATCGGAACGGCGGGCAGACCAGCCGGAAGCGGTTGGCGCGCGCGGCGATCCTGGCAAGCGCAGTTGGGCTAGCCGGCTGCGGAACCTCTTTGAATGAATCGAACTCCAATGCGCTGATGGGAGGAGGCGGAGTTCAGTCCGCAGCCTTCAATGCTGCCGCCGGGCCGCAGGGCGATACAACCGCGGGCGCGGCCACTGCAACCGCCGCTCTGACGCAACCGGGATTGACCCAGGCCGCCACGCAACTGACCGCGTCATCCAAGCCCGGCACCACGGCCTACAAGATTGGTCCCCTAGACGTGCTCGAAGTATCGGTCTTCAAGGTGCCCGATCTGTCGAAGACAGTGCAGGTTGCCGACAGCGGCACCATCAACCTCCCCCTGGTAGGTGAGGTTCCTGCTGCGGGTCTGACCGCCCAGGAGGTCGAGCGGGATCTCACCAAGAAACTGGGATCGAAATATCTTCAGAACCCGCAGGTGACCGTCTTCGTCAAAGAATACAATAGCCAGCGCGTGACCGTGGAGGGTGCGGTCCGCAAACCCGGCGTCTATCCGATCCGTGGGAGTTCCACACTCCTGCAGATGATCGCGACGGCGGAGGGCGTGACGGAGTTGGCCGACAACGACGTCGCCGTGTTCCGCGAGGTGAACGGCAAGCGCATGGCCGCCAAGTTCAACCTCTCGGACATCCGCTCCGGACAGACACCCGATCCGCCGCTTCAGCAGGGGGACACGGTGATCATCAGCACCTCGGCGCTGGCGGCGGCATACCAGAACCTGTTGAAGGCGTTGCCTATTGGCAGCTTCGTTGCGCTCCTGTAGGTGTACGTACCAAGTTCGAGCGTAAGCGCCCTAATCCTTCTTGAAGACGTGACGGATGTCGAACGCATTTGACGTGCAGCCGAATGGCAATCGAGGCAGTCTTGCGCTTGCCCCATCCCAAGACGGCGTGTTGGCGCCGCGCGACCTCTACGCGCCGGCAGGGCGCTACCCGGCCTCGCTCGCCGCGCCTCCGGCCGACATCGCCAGCAAGATCCGCGAATATCTGCGCATCCTCAACCGCCGCAAATGGATCATCCTCAGCATCGCGGGTGCAATTCTTGCGCTCGGCACGATCCGCACGCTCATGATGACGCCGCTTTATACCTCGACGGTGCGCATCCAGATCGACAGGAATGCGGCCAAGATCGTCGAAGGCGGCAGCGTCACGCCCATGGATACCGATCACTGGAACAATGACTTCCTGCGCACGCAATACGAGATCCTGCAAAGCCGCAGTCTGGCCGAGCGCGTCGTCAAATCGACCGATCTGGCTACCGACGATGATTTCTTCAAGCCGCAGAGCTTCTCGGTGCTGGGCGCGCTGGCCAGCATCTTCTCCGGCCCCGAGCCCGAGAACGCCGACGGCCAGTCCGAACGCGCCGAGCGTACCGCTTCGGCCGTTGTCACGGTGATGGGAAGCCGCGCGGTGCGGCCCATTCCCGGTTCGCGCCTGGTCGAGATCTCCTACTCCGATCCTTCTCCACCGCGGGCGCAGAAAATCGCTGCGGCTTACGCCGAGGCTTACATCGCCTCGAACCTGGACAAGCGTTTCGAAGCCAACGCCTACGCCAAGACCTTCCTGGAAGATCAGATCAAGCAGCTCAAGTTCCGCACCGAGGCGTCGGAGAAGACGCTGATCGAATTCGGTGAGAAAGAGCGTATCCTGGAGCTCAACGATAAGACGTCGATCGTCGAGACGAACCTGGCTGCCGCCAACACCGCCCTTGGCAACCTGATCTCGGAGCGCGTCAAGAACGAACAGCTTTGGAAGCAGGTGGAAGACGCAAAAGGCGTCGATCTGCCCCAGCTCCTCAGCAACGGCGTCATCGACGGATTGCGCACCAAGCGCAACGAGCTGGTGACGGACTACCAGGAGAAGCTGGAGACGTTCAAGCCGGGTTATCCGGCCATGATCCAGATCAGCAACAAGATCGCCGAGATCGACCGCCAGCTTGCGCGCGAGGTCAAGACCATTCGCGGAGCGTTGAAGGCCGCCTACGAGTCCTCGCTCAATCAGGAAACCGAGATCCGCCAGCGCATCGAGACCTTGAAGACCGAGGCGCTCGATTTGCAGAAGCGCTCGATCCAGTACAACACGCTCAAGCGCGAGGTCGAAACCAACCGCGGTCTCTATAACGGCCTTCTGCAGCGCTACAAGGAGGTCGATGTCGCCGGCGGCGTGGGCGCCAATAATGTGTTCATCGTCGACCGCGCCGATCTGCCCGACGCGCCAACCTCGCCGCGCGTGACGCGCGCGTTCCTGTTGTCCCTCCTGCTCGGTCTCGGGCTAGGGGTCGGCGCCGCCGCCTTGATGGAAATTTTCGACGACGTCATTCTTTCCATGGAAGACGTGGAGCGCGTCGCAGGGCTTTCCACGCTAGGCGTCATCCCCAAGGCGGCAAACAACAACGCGGAGGCCGAGCTTTCGGATCCGCGATCTGGCCTGGCCGAAGCCTATCGGTCGCTTTGTACGTCGCTCCAGTTCACCACCGAACGCGGATTGCCGCGCTCAATCGCCATCACCAGCGGCGGACCGGGCGAGGGCAAATCGCTGACCTCGTTCGCCATCTGCCAGCATTTCGCGCGCATGGGTCTCAAGGTGCTGCTGGTCGATGCCGACTTGCGCAATCCCTCCATTCACAAGAAGCTGCAGCTCGACAATGCCATCGGCCTCAGCAACTACCTGATCGGGGCATGCACACCGCCGGAAGCCTTCCAGAGGACCGATCTTCCCAATCTTGCGGTCATGTGCTCGGGGCCTCTCCCGCCCAACGCGGCCGACCTGCTGTCAGGCGCGCGGCTGATCGAGCTTCTGACCGTGGGTCTGGAGGTATTTGATCTTGTCGTTCTCGATGGACCGCCGGTTCTGGGACTTGCAGACGCGGTTCTGCTGTCCAATGCCGCCGAAGCGACAATCTTCGTGGTCGGTGCCGGAATCGCGCGGCGGGCGTCCGTCAGCGGCGCCCTCCGGCGGCTGGAGCATTCCAAGAGCCCGATCATCGGCTGCGTGCTCACCTGGTTCGACGCCAGGAGCGCGGGCTACGGCTATGGCTATGGCGCCTATGGTTCGGGGCACTACTCTTACGCCTACGGCGCGCCGCACCTGCCGACTGCCGGAGCGCAGCAGATCACGGCGCACGACATGAGGGCTTGATGGGCAGCGATGAAGCGGTCCGAGAGGCGATAAGCGTGCTGAAAGTCCCCTCGCAGGTTCGCCGCCTGCGCACGGCAGCCCTGCCGCAGGGCACGCCATTGCTGCTCGCCATTGCCGCTGGCGACCGCCACGCCGAGGAAAACGCCGTTGCACTGACGGGCCGTCCCATCGAGCTGATCCGCGAGGCCGCAGGCTTCTTCATCGAGCAGATCCTGCTGTTCCCCGATGCCGACAGTTACCGGATGTTGGGCGCGGACAGATCGGCGGCTCCGCACGAGTTGCGCAATCACATGGTGCTGCTGATGCGATGGCTCCATCCGGATATGGATCGCAGCGGTGAGCGAGGACATCTGGCAGCCCGCGTGCTGGGCGCTTGGGAGCACCTCAAATCGCCCGAGCGCCGGCAAGCCTATGATGCCACCCTGGCGCTCGGCATTCCCCAACCCGGTCCCGCGATGCCGGACTTGGAGCGCAAGCGGCCGCACGGCTACCGGCGCAGACCCATCGTACATGGCACACGCGCACCTGCGACCGGATGGCTGCGTTCCATCATGGGCATGTTGTCCGGCCGGTAGCTGTTCTCGCCGCCGGGGCGTAACGTAAAGAGGGGGTTTCTATCACAATCGCGCCCACCAGGATGCAAGTCGGTCTAGGGCTGTTGTGCGCACTGCTTGTCTGGCAGATCGCGACACGATCGCTCCCCGCTTTCCTGGCGAAGAACCATCCACACGCTGCCCTGGCTCTTCGCCCTTCAGCCAGCGAACCGCAGCTGGAGCTTGCCGGCAAGGCTGCTGGAACGTTGCTGGACGATACCGTCCAGCTGATGGACGTCGGCGCGGCCAAGGCCGCCGAAGCAGCCGGGCTCGCGCAGCCGGCGCAAGTGACCGCAGCGCCGCTGGCGTCCAGCGAGCAAATCCGCGCCTGGGCGGCCAATGCAGTCGCAAGCGCGCCGTTGAGCGCGCGCGGTCTTGCCATTCTCGGGGCGCTCAATGCCCAGGCAGGCGACGTCAAATCGGCGGAACGGTTCATGTCGGCGGCGGCGGCGCGGTCCTTGCGCGAAAGGGCTGCCGTCGCCTGGATGATGAACGAGCGTTTTCACGCGCAAGACTATAATGCGGCGCTGCGGTTTGCCGATGCTTTGGCACGATCATCGCCGCAATCGTCCCAAATCATCCTGCCCTACCTCGGACGCATGGCCGAGAATCCCAGATCGAGCGCCCGGTTCACAGAGCTGATGAAACGCAATCCGCCTTGGCGCGCCACATTCTTCGACCGTCTGACCGGCAATATTGCCGACGCGCGCACCCCCCTGTCGCTGCTTCTCGCACTCAAGACTACCAACGCACCGCCGACCCAGAACGAGCTCAAGGCCTACAGCTCCCTCTTGATGCAAAACAAACAGTACGATCTGGCCTACAACGCCTGGCTTCAGTTCCTCAGCCCTGAGCAGTTGGCCAAGGCGGGCTTTCTGTTCAATGGCGGATTCGATTTCGAACTGTCGCCCTTTGCCTTCGACTGGACACCCGCGCGCGGCAAGGGTTTGCTTATTGACCGGGCCGGACGCATGCAAACCGCCGGCGGCATGGCGCTCATGATAGAATTTGGCGGCGCGCGCGTCGATCCGGTGCTCCTGACCCAGACCTTGATGCTTCCGCCGGGCGACTATCGCTTCGAGGGCAAGTATCGCGGAGACGCCAGAACGCGGCGCGGGTTGTCATGGAGCGTTCGTTGTCTGGGTCAATCTGCAACGATCAACGCGCCCAGCGATCCACGGTTTGGCGGTGAGCAGCCGAGTTGGACGCCGTTCTCTTTCACACTGTCGGTGCCGGCCACCGATTGCCGCGCCCAGCTCCTCCAGTTGCAGCTCACTGCGCATTCCCCGTCCGACACCATGGCCACGGGCAGGCTCTACCTGGGCGAACTGAAAATAATCAAAGAGCGTGTCGCCGGCGCATCAGAAGACTCACAAGCTCAATAGCTCCAGCAAATCCGCGTGCTCTCGTCTCCTGCCACGTTGCAGGAGACTCCCGGCAGATTGTAAAATCATTGTTCGTACACGCACACGTAGGTCAATCCATCACCTATCGCACTTATGCTGAAGGGCCGTATACACATTAGCTAGAGACGGCCGATTAAGGATCAATTATCCTTTGTCCCTAAATCTGACTAGCCGCACGAATAGCGCGATGAGGGCTGGTCAGATGGGTGGGGTTGAGGACTTGAGTAAAATGCGTGTGTCACTTGCTTTGCGGCGAGTCGTTGCGTTGACAGTTCTTGGAATTGGCCTGGCCGCCGACGAGGCCCGAGCAACAACATTGGCCGTCTTGAGCGGTGAGGTGTTGTTGAGCCGCGGCGAGGGCTATCAAATGGTGTCCGGCGAAACCGCCGTTGGCCCGGCCGATTGTCTTCTCGTTAATCCCGGCAGCAGCGCCAAGCTCACTTATGACGACGGCGCCGTGGTCAATGTTGGCCCCGGGTCAACGATGTGTGTCGGCTCGGCCGCGCCAGATCCCTCGGGCGAAGGCGGATCCAGCGTCGTTACCGGCGCGGAAGGCGGCGATGCAATCAAGGCCAAGGGCTCGCCCGGCCCGGTCGCCTCATCGTCGGGCGCCGTGAGTGCAGGCGGGCTCGATGCCGGGTTGCTGGTTATGAGCGCCTTGGCCATCGCCGGCGGGGTCGGCGTCATCTCGGCCGTTCAAAACAGCGACAAACCTTCGCCGCCAGCCAGTCCCTGATGCAACACAACAACCGGGTAAGCCGTGCCTGGGCATGGCCTGCTCTCAAGGAAAGAATTTTAATCTCGGGGGGCCTCAGTCGTCGAGGCCGAGTACATATACGCGGTTTGCGTAGATTTGTGGGGAACCATGCGCCGTTTCGTTGTGTTGTTGATCGACCTGCTGTTGATCGCCGCGGCCACTATGGCCGCAGTCTTCCTGAGAGAAGACCTCGACTACTCCTACACCACGCTGATCGGCATCATCCCCCATATCTGCTTCACGCTCGCCATCGCGATTTTCATCATTCCGGCGTTCGGCCTTTCCAACAACATATGGCGCTACTCGACGTTGAGCGACTATCTGCGCATCGTTGCTGCGGCGGTGATTATCGTTGCGGGCGCATCGGGTGCGAGCTTCATCTTCAACAGGCTGGACGGGGTACCGCGCTCGCTGGCTATCCTCCAGGCGATGCTGCTCGTCTTCTCCATGGTCGGCGTGCGCGTCTCCCGGCGCGTCCAGCACTCCGCCTTCCTGAAATCGGGTGCGAACCCTGCCGTTCGCCCCAACGTGTCGCGCCGGGAGTCGGTCTTGATCGTTGGCCTGACCCCGCTTTCGGAGCTTTACCTGCGCTCCATCTCGCAGTTCGCGCCCGGTCGCATCCGCGCTGAAGGGTTGCTTGGAACGCAAGGCCAGATCGTGGGGTCTTCCATCCAGCGCCTACCCATCCTGGGAAGACCCGAGGAGATCGACGCTGTCTTGCGCAAGCTCGAGATTCACGGCGTCGCCGTCCACAAAATCGTCGTGGCCAAACCGTTTCAGCAACTCTCTGCGAAGGCGCAGCAAGCCCTTCTGCAGGTTGAGGCCTCCACCAATATCCGCCTGGAGTTCCTGGTTGAGCGACTGGGCCTCGACGAGGAACCGGAGACCGGGCAGATCAGCTGCGACCATGCGGGTTATGCGCCAACGTCGATGTTCAAGCTCTCCGGGCGGGAGATCCGCGCGCTCAACACGGGTATTTACTGGCGCCTCAAGCGTTATATCGATGTGGCCGTCTCAGCCGGCATGATCGTGGCGACACTGCCCCTGATGCTGGTTGTCGGTTTGCTGGTTGCCATCGATGTGGGCTTCCCGGTGATGTTCTGGCAGCAGCGGCCCGGGCGCGGCGGCATGCCGATCAGGCTCTACAAGTTCCGCACCATGGCTTCCGCGCACGACGCGCACGGCCGGCGCATTTGCGACGCTCAAAGGATGTCCGTGATCGGCCATTTCCTGCGGCGCACGCGCCTCGATGAGTTGCCTCAGCTCTTCAGTATCTTGTCCGGCGATATGTCCTTCGTGGGACCAAGACCACTTTTACCCATCGATCAGGCGCCCGAGTTCGCCGCGCGCCTGCTGGTGCGCCCTGGCCTCACCGGGTGGGCCCAGGTCAATGGCGGCCGGGAAGTTCCGGCGACCGACAAGGCTGCCATGGACATCTGGTATGTCTGCAACGCGTCGTTCGTACTCGATTTGAAGATCCTGCTGCGCACTCTCCCAATGGTCCTATTCGGGGATCGCACCAGGGACCATGACATTCAATCCGCTTGGCGCGACCTGTCCGCCTCTGGTATTTGCAGTCCCTCGAGCGATCTGGCGGCCCACCGCGAGGCGGCCTGAACAACCGGCGGCCGTCCGGCGCGAGCGGGATTGCTCAAGACGGCGATCGAGGCGTGCCATTTGCGCGATTAACGGCATCTTTACGTATCATTACGCTGCCAACCCGGTTGCGCGCGATGAGGTCTTGCGCACCCGTGACTACATGGAAGCGCGTGGCCCCGACGGCGCCGGCCTCTGGATCTCGCCTGATGAGCGCGTCGCACTAGGTCATCGCCGTCTCGCGGTCATCGATCTCGGCGCCGGGGGCGCCCAGCCCATGCAATCGGCTGATGCCAGTCTGATCGTCAGCTTCAACGGCGAAATCTACAATTACAAGGAACTGCGCGCAGGTCTGGAGGCGCGGGGGCGCACGTTCCAGACCCGAAGCGATACCGAAGTGCTCCTGCATCTTTACGCCGAGAAAGGCGATGCGCTTGTCCACGATCTGCGCGGCATGTTCGCCTTCGCGCTCTGGGACGCCAAGAAGCGCGCGCTGCTTCTGGCGCGCGACCCCAACGGCATCAAGCCGCTCTATTACGCCGACGACGGTTGGACGATCCGCTTTGCGTCACAGGTCAAAGCGCTGCTGGCGGGCGGCAAGTGCGCAGGAACGCCCGATGCGGCGGGCTTGGCCGGATACTACATGTTCGGCTTCGTCCCGGAGCCCTTTACGATGTTTACCTCCATCCGCGCCTTGCCTGCGGGAAGCACGCTGCGGGTGGACGACATTGGCATTCACGGGCCCCGCCAATATTTCTCCCTTGCAGACGTCTATCGCCAGGCCGAAGACCTTCCGCTCTCCGCGCGCCCCGGTACTCACGAGGTCATTGAGGCACTGGCTGACAGCGTGCGCGCGCATGTGGTCTCGGATGTCCCGGTCGGAGCCTTTCTGTCTGCTGGTGTCGATTCCGGCTCTCTGGTCGGCCTCATGCGCGATACAGGCTTGGCCGGGATACCGACGATCACAGTCGCATTTGATGAATTCGCAGGAACCCGCGCCGACGAGTCGATCCTGTCGCGCAAGGTCGCGCAGCTTTACGGGACGCGCCACACCACCAGGACCGTGACCAAGGAGGAGCTTCTGGCGGACCTCAAGCAGATCCTTATCTGCATGGACCAACCCTCCATCGACGGCTTCAACACCTGGTTTGTCTCCAAGGCCATGCGCGAAACCGGCGTGAAAGTCGCCATCTCCGGTCTGGGCGGCGATGAGCTGTTCGGGGGTTATCCGTCCTTTTCGCAAGTTCCGCGATTGATCCGCGCCTTGCGCCTGCCTGCGGTTCTGCCCGGGCTCCCCAAGCTTGCACGCAGATTTACTTGCCATTTCCGGCTCACCGAGAAACTAGGCCTGCACCCCAAGTCAGCGGGCCTGCTCGAATACGCAGGCGGCTATCCGGCGGCTTACCTCCTCAAGCGCGCTCTGTTCATGCCCTGGGAACTCGGCAAAATCCTCGGGCACGACGTGGCGGAGGAGGGGCTGCGGCGGCTCGACCCCGTGGCCTACATCGCCGGCGCCACCTCGCCCGCACCGCGCACGCCGTTCGGCCGTGTCGCGGTGATGGAAAGCGCCATCTACATGCGCAATCAACTGCTGCGCGATTCAGACTGGGCGAGCATGGCTCACGGGCTGGAGTTGCGTACGCCATTGGTCGACCATCACCTTCAGCGCTCCGTCGCCGCGTATACCGCATCCAGACAACCTCAATCCGGAAAGAGCCTTCTCGCGCACGCGCCATCGACACCTCTCCCGCAAGAGATCGTTACGCGCGCCAAGACCGGTTTTGGCTTCCCCACTGCGCACTGGATGTCGAAGCTGATCAACATTCCAGCGCCTGCCGATCCCCTTCGCCCGTCAAGCACGTCGACCCGGGCACTGGCAATCGCGCTGGCGGGAACGTGCGGACTTCATGTGCCCGAGGCGTTGCTTGACACGTCCGCAGCGTAGTCCTTACTGCCGGGATACTTTCTTGAGTCGTGATCGGTAGCCCGTTGTTTTCGGAGCCCAAAGAGCCTTGCTCGATTTGCGAGGCAGTGAGGTCCTGATGGGGAGGCAAATACTGGCGCTGGTGAGCGACGCATTTGGCGGTCACGGCGGCATTGCGCGTTACAATAGCGATCTGCTTTGTGCGCTCTCGCATTCCGCCGCCGTTTCCAGGATCGTCGCCCTTCCGCGCATGCAGCCCGAGCCCATCGGAACGCTTCCCGCCAAAGTGAGCCAGTTACCCGCCATTGCCGATCAGATCCGCTATTCTCTGAAGGCAGTGCGCCTTGCGCGTCAGATGCCGCCGGGAACGCTTCTCTTCTGCGGACATTTGTTGATGGCGCCGCTCGCGGGCTTCATCAGCAGACTGACGGGTCAGCCGCTGTGGCTCCAGGTCCATGGCATCGACGCATGGGCAAAGCCGACGGACCGTGTTCGCTGGGGCGCCCGCAGGTCGGACCTCGTGACCGCGGTCAGCCGCTATACGCGCAACCAGATGCTCGCAAACTGGTGGGACGGTTCAACCGACAGGATCAGGGTCCTGCCCAATACCGTCGACACCGCCTACAGCCCCGGACCGAAGTCACCCAAGATTATCGCACGGCATGGTCTGGCGGGCCGCAAGGTCATTCTGACCGTTTCCAGGCTGGCGTCCGCAGAGCGCTACAAGGGCCACGATTATGTCATCTCGGCGTTGTCGCAGCTTCGCCTGGATCATCCCGACGCCGTCTACCTAATCGTAGGTGGCGGAGACGGCGTGGACTACTTGCGATCGGTGGCGCAGACGTTCGATGTTGCCGGCCACGTCATCTTCGCCGGCAAGGTGCCCCACGAAGAATTGCCCGACTACTTCCGCACCGCCGATGTCTTCGTCATGCCATCGGTCAAGGAGGGCTTCGGCATCGTCTTTCTGGAAGCGGCCGCGTGCGGAATTCCGGTCATCGGGGGCAATCGCGACGGCAGCGTCGATGCGCTGGCTGACGGTGAGATCGGCACGCTGGTGGATCCGGAAGATCCTGCCATGATCGCCAAGGCGATCGACAGAGCATTCAAGAGCAGCCCGCGCGATGGCCTCAAGGCCGTTGCGCGCTTCTCAAAACAGAATTTCGAGCAGCATGTCGGCAGCATCATTGAAGACTTGGCGTCGGGGCAGGTAGAGACCTCTCATGGTGGACGAAGGAGGCTTGAGGGACGTGTCCGATAGATTGGGGGCAATTCTGGGCTCGGGGCCGGCGTGCGTGCGCCGTTTCGTGTGGCGGCTGGGGCGGCGGCTTTACACGAGCGCGCGCCGCGAGCAGATCTCTCTTGAGATCAAGGGCGACGGCGAGGGATATCTGCAATCGTGCGTCGTGCGCGCGATCGATCCCGGCAGCCCTCTCACGATTATAGACATTGGCGCGAACCAGGGAGATTGGACGAGGCACTTGCTGGCAAATCTCCCACCCAACCGCAAAACGTCCTCGCTGCTGAAAGTGATCCTCTTCGAGCCGGTGCCGTCAACACGCGCGCGATTGGCCTCCACGATCGCTGCACACGATTCCGGTGGGGTCTGCGCAATTCACCCCATAGCCATGTCGGACGTAAAGGGGACGTTCGAGATGGCCATTATGAGCGACACGGGCGGCACAAACTCATTGCACTTCGACAACAGCGCGGCCGCGCCGCCCGGCGGCTGGATCAGCATACAAACGGATACCCTGTCCGGCTTTTTTGCTGAACACGGCATCGACCACGCCCACCTCGTAAAGTGCGACACCGAAGGGCACGACCTCAAGGTCATGCAGGGTGCGCGTGACCTTCTCGCGCAAGGGCGCATTGACGTCTTCCAGTTCGAGTACAACCATCGCTGGGTCTTTTCGCACTCGTTCCTCAAGGATGTCTTCGACTTGATCGACGGACTTCCCTACCGCCTGGGACGCCTGATGCCCGATGGCGTGGAGTACTTTTCGCGCTGGCATCCCGAACTCGATCGCTTTTTTCAATCAAACTACGTGCTCGTATCGGAACGTGCGGTGACATGGCTCAACGGCCATTCGGGCACTTTTGACGACTCCAACACCTATGCCTGATGTCTCACCCGGAGGGTTGGGATTGCCGCGATGCTAGCCCGCATAGCCCGCAACACCGCCGCGCAAGCGGTTGGGTTGGCACTCACGTTCGCGGACCGCTTCGTCGTGGTCGGCGTGCTGTTGCGTGCCTGGGGCCCGCAGCTTTATTCCGACTGGGCGGCGCTACTCTCGTGCGCCGGGCTTATCGCCATGGGCGAATTGGGTCTCAACATCTACTACGGCAATACCCTCCAGAAAGCCTGGATGCAGCACGACACGGTCAGATTCCAGAGAACCGTGTCGATTGCCCTGTTCATTTCGGGCTGCCTTGCAATCCTGCTAGGTGGCATCGCGATCTCAATCGCCTCCACCGTCGATCTGCATCGCGGATTGTCGATCGGTGAACTGTCCCGCGCCGAAGCCTACGGCGTCCTCGCCCTGCTCGGCTGGACAGCTCTTTCGCGCGTAGCGCGCGGCTCCATTTCTCAAACCTTCCGCGGCCGCCAGCAATTTGCCACCGGAACCATGGTCGATCTGGCGTCCGCCGCCGCAACGGTCACCGTCATGCTGGCTGCCGGCCTTCTTGGCGCACGCCCCCTGACTCTGGCGATGCTGATGGTGGCGAGCGACCTGCTCGCCGGATGGGGGTTCATGCTCTTCGCCTTGAAGTCCCGCTATCGCGATCTGCGGTTGCGCCCGTCTTGTCCCACGGCCACCGAGTTCTCGGATGTCATCGGCCATGTGAAATGGCTGGCGGTGCAGCAGGGCAGCCCCGTCGCGTGGCTGCAGCTTCCCATCGTCTACCTCGGCGCAATCGGCTGGAGCGGCCCGCCGCTGGTCGGCTTCGTGCTGTCGCGGACACTGGTCAACTTCATGCGAACCCTGTGCAATTTGCTGTCCATAGGCTCCGGAGTGGAAATCGCCGCGGTTCATCATGCTGGGCAGACGGCGCAGGCAACCCGCCACGTCTATGCCGTGGCCCGCTGGCTGGCGATCCTTGCCACGGCGATGGCCGCGGGCCTGTTGCTGTTCGGCCGCCCGTTTGTCTCGATCTGGTCGGGGCACGACAATCTTTTCAATCCGATCCTGATCCTGTTTCTGGCGAGCGGCGCTGTCCTCGCCGCACCGGCCGCCGCCATCAGCTCGCATCTGATGCTGGCCAACGCGCCAAGACCGATCTCATTGGCCCTCATATTCCAGCTTGCCGTTGGGCTCCCGGCGTGTGCTGCGATGGCACGCGCCTGGGGTCCCACGGGCGCTGCCGCGGGCCTCGCCGTCGCCGAAGCCGCCGGACAGGGCCTGCTCATCCCAATTCTTGCCGCCCGGCAGATGGATGGCTTCGAGGTCAAAACTTATCTCAGCCAGACCGTACGCGCGATTGCCCTGACCGGCGCCTGGACTTTCGCAACGGGCTTCCTGATCCTTCATCTCATCGACATTCATTCCACCACAGCCTTGATCGCCGCAGTGCTGCTGTGGGGCTTTTTTGCCCTGCTTCCGGTCTTTTTCGCGGGTCTGTCTTCTCCCCAACGCTCTGCGCTCTTGAGCCGGGTCACGAAATTGCGCAACACGTCGACGACAACATAGAGAAAAGCATGACCAGCACGTCGCTGAGGCAGACAGGATGGCGCTCGCCATGAGGGTGCTCTACATCGGGCAACTCAGGCCCGGTTCCACAAGCCTTGCGCGTATGACGTGCCTTCAACGGCTCGGCCTCGAGTGCCATCCCTTCGACGTGACGCCATTCTACCGGATGGGAAACCGGGTGGAGAGATCTCTCCTTGCGCGCTTCCAGATCGGAAGGGGCGTCCGCGCGCTCAACGCGCAGCTATTGCGTGGCACGCATTCGAACGCCTTCGATATCGTGTGGATCGACAAGGGTGTGTTGATATATCCGGAGACCTTGTCCGTCTTGCGCAGCCGCGCCGCGCACCGTTTCGCCGTACACTATACGCCCGATCCCCAGCTTGTTCATCATAAGTCCCGGCACTTTCGCGCCTGCATTCCCATCTACGATCTCGCCGTCACCACCAAGACGTTCGAGATCGATCTCTACAAGGTGCATGGGGTGCGAGATCTTCTGCTCGTTCAGCAGGGTTATGGAGAACGGTTCGCGCAAGCCGCCGAGGCTCGAACGGCAGACAACGGATTCTCCTACGATGTCTGCTTCATTGGTCATTGTGAAGAACATTATGCGGCACGCCTGCGGGCAGCCACCAGCGCCGCGCCAGCCGCCGTATGGGGGCCGGGCTGGACACGTTATGCCCGCCGGCATGATTGGATCAGGCCTCACGTGAAGGGCGACGGAATTTGGGGAGATGAGTATCCGCAAGCTCTCATGCGCTCAAGAATAGCACTCGGTCTTCTCAGCAAGCAGATCCCGGAAACCACGACCACGCGCACATTCGAGATTCCAGCCACCGCCACCTTCATGCTTGCCGAGAGAACCGCAGATCACCTTGCCTTGTTCGAAGAAGGCATTGAGGTCGAGTTCTTCTCCAGCGACGAGGAGATGCGCGACAAGATTCGCTTCTACATCGCCAATGAGGCCGCCCGCACAACCATCGCCAGGGCGGGCCGTCAGCGCTGCCTCACGAGCGGCTACAGCGATACGGCCCAGCTCCAACGCGTCGTAGATCGTATTTCTGCGCACCTGGGCGCAACCTGACCACGTGGTCTCTATGCTATGCGCCCCAGCAACGATCAGCTGACGACGGCACGGTCGGTCATGCGGCGCCAGTTGGTCCCATCCGAGAAGGCGACGACCGCGCCGCCGCTCTCGTTCGAAATATAGATCGTCGACCCCGCCCCGTAAGTGGCCGCGCTCGGCACCGTTGCCACGGTGAAGCTTGGCAACTTCGGCGCATTGGTGAAGGCCACTTGCCTTGTCGTCTTATCGACGGTGAGCACGATATTGGTGGAGGGAACAGGATGCGCGCAAAGAGCGAAATTGTCGGCGGCGTTCTTTCCCCAAGACCATGCCTGCCCACTCGACCCGCTGAAAGCATTAAAGTAGGCGTAACCGGCCCCGAGCGTGCTGACCTCATACGAGGCTTGGCCACCTCCTGCATACGTGTTGTTGGTCTGGTTCGTGACGCCCCAGTTGGTGTTTCCAGACGTGAGGAAGCCCGTTTGGGTCACTCCGGTTTGTGCCGCGAACTGGACCTGAAGGCCGCGCCCGCCATTAACGAGCGTGTCGCCGGGAGTGACGGTGACGACGGCGCCTCCCGCCGTTTCAGCGCCCTTGGGTTTGATGTCGAGCCTGACGGCCGTGGTGAGGTTGGCTCCCACGCTCTCCGTGCCCGCGAAAATCCGCGCGCAGCGAAAACCAGCCACGATTCCCGTGCCGTCATGCGGGCTATCGATCTCAAGGGGCCGGAACTGCGTGCCATCGGCCCTGATTCCGCGCAGCTGCCATTCGGTCTGCATCGACTGACGGCCTGCGCCGTCGCCATTGTAGTAGCGGCTCTCGATCGTCGTGCAGAAGCCAGGAACTCCGGGGACATCCTGCACCGTTGGCGCCTTGATGTTCCAGCCCCAGGAGGCCACGTGATCGATGTAGTTCGGGTTTCCGGCCGGCCCGTTGCTCCATGAATGACTTGAGGCGCAGGAGCTGAATTTGCCGGCCGCCGCATCGCCCGCCGTGGGATCGAACAACGCGAATTGCGCGGCGTTTGCCGTCGAAATCTCAACCGGCAGCAAGTCGCTCGCGAGATGCGCATGAGCCAAGGCAGAGTAGCGCGCGTCGCCGCGCGTCTGGGTGAGGTACTGGGGATGATCGTCGTCATCCAGGCCGGTGAGCTCGCCGTGGTCACCGCCCGAGACCGGTGGTGCAACAGCCAGGCGCAACGGTGTAATCAGCAAGGATGACGTGCGGATTTCCGATACTGTCACGCTCATTCTGTCACTCCTTGGACAATCGAGAAGTTGCCGGCCCAAAGACGGGTCGTCTGGCCGCCCCTGCGCATCAGCATGTCGTGCTGGTGGAAGTTCGCCGGAAGGGCCGCCATGTCTTGAGCGGCGACCACCAGATCGATGCGGCCGATGGAGGGATCGACGATGATCCGGCCGTTCCCGGCGTTGAGCACGAGAACGTTGTCGCCGAGGCGCGTTTCCACATCCATGTGGCACGTCGCCCCCGTCAGATCCACGGGCGCATTGTTGGCATCCGAGATCACGAACGCGTAGCGGAAGTCTTCGTTGTTGGCGACTTCGAAATCCACCTTGAACAAGGCCGTCATTGCATATCCTCAGCTCACGACCGCGCGGTCCGTAACGCGCCGCCAGTTTGTGCCATCGGAAAACGCGAGAACCGCGCCCCCCGCCTCATCCGTTACATGCACCAGCGCGCCCGCTCCGGACGTGCCCGCCGCAGGAAGGCTCGCCTTTGCCAGGCTGCGCACGCGCGGCGTTCCGGTCGCGGCCGGAATGACGAAAGCGTCGATCCAGGCCGATCCGTTTGCACTGACCTTGAAGCGCAGATTGTCATCACCGGCCAAGCCGATTTCAGCGCGGCCAGAATAGCCCGTCTGGTAGAGCGTGCTGGCGGTCTGGCCCGCCGCCGACTTGTTGATCTTCTGCTGATGGCCCGCACCTGCGTGGTCGAACAACGAAGCTGGCGCACTCACCGCGAGCCGGTTCGTTGTATCGGCTATCGCGTTGACGCCCACCAGGGCAACGGGATTGACCGACAGAACGCCTTGCGCGGAAACCCACGCGGCGCCGCTCCACACCGCCAGCACATCTTCGTCGGAGATCCACGCCAGCCACCCTTCGTTCGGCACGAGAAATTGCCAGGCGCCATCCTGGAAGGCGGCAATATGATCCGTATGGCCCGTCCACCCACCGGTGGCTGACGCCGCCACGATGTAGCGCGCACCATTTACCGGCGAAGCCGGCGGCGCGGCCAGATTTCTGTCCGCAACTGCAAGCTGTACGATCGCATCCAGAGACCTGATCGCCTCGTTGTGCGTGACATGCTTCTGCGCTTGCGCGGGCATGATATATGGGAGCAATAAACTGGGCGTGGTGGCCATTTGCGTTTCGCGTCCTCGAACGTACCGTCTCGAGGTCACACTAAGGCCGCCAGCCACACCGGGGATAACTTTGCGCAACGGGGCAAACCAGACCGGCTATCCGCCACATCGGCCTGAGGCGCGGCCTTCGGCCACCGCCCAACTGCGCCCTGTCTTTCGCCCAGCAGGGCGCTCGCCGGTGCGAACTGCACGGATCGACGTTTCCAACGTCCTTGTCGACGGCCGCGAGCTCATCCTTCTTCTCGTACTCCTGGCCGGTTACGTCATGGCCTCGATTACGTTCAGCGCCGATGAACGTTACTCGACCAATTTGATCGGTCCGCTGGCACTGATGGTCATCATGTTGCTAGGAGCTTGGTGGCACCTTCAGCGGCAGCCCCTCGCGATCTGGCAACCGATTTTCTGGTTCCGTGTGGCGGTCGCCGCGTATTACGGCGTTGGCAACCTTGCGCCGTATATCGCCAACGATGCGACGATGCTTTTCATTCGGGCCATGTACGACTTCAGTGAGGAGGAAGTCTTCAAGGTCGGCATGATCAACGTGGCCTGCGCGCTCACCGTGCTCGGAACGGCTTGGCTGATTCCCGTTCCAACTCCTGCACGTTCAGCCACACCTTCACCAATCAAAGAGGCACAATCGGCACAAAGCAGAACAACGATGATGTTTGCTGCCGCCTTCCTGATTGGTGGAGGGCTGGTTCGATATTTCATCGTATTGCCGTCAACTCTGGGATTGATCGATACGGTCCCCGGTCTCGTGATGCCCTTGGCAAGATCGTATATTGTAGGCCTGTTCCTGCTTATCCTCATCGCACTGCGCGGCAACAGGGTTGCCCTTGCGCTGGCTTCAGTTCTCGTGCCCTTGGATCTTGCGATAGGCTTGCTCACTTTTGCCAAAGTAGAAGTCTTGCTGACGTTGATCTTCTGCTACCTCGCGTTCCTGCATCATCATATGACGGTGCCTCGCATCATCATCGGCATCATTCTCATTGTCGGTGTCTACAGCCAGCTTGATCCCATCATCCATTACGGCCGCGACGAAATTTACCGACGCTATGGCGAACGCGCAGCGCCGTTACATGTTCGTCTCGAAATTCTGGAAGCCTACACCAAGGACGTCAGCTCTAACGAGCAACGATCGGATCGCCAGTCTTTCCTGTCACGGCTGAGCTACACGAACGCTGCGACGATGGTGACGACGTGGCATGACATCGGGCGCCCAGGAGACAGCCTCAAGAACGCCTTCATTGTTCTGATCCCTCGCGCCGTATGGCCGGAGAAGCCTGAAATCACGGCGCTTGGAAAGGAGCTTTATCTGGCAGCCTCGTCCGAGGAGGGATCGTCAATCAGTCCGGGCTTGTTTGCAGAAAGCTACTGGAACTTCGGCTGGACAGGTATTCCTATTCTGATGACAGTCTACGGTATATTCCTGGCATTCTTGTCCCGATCGGCGCTTCGCGCGATGAAGGAAGAAAAATGGCTCTACCTTCCGGCGATCCTCCTGAGTATTCAAATTGGCGTGCGCGTTGATGGCTGGTTCGTATCCGACGTGATCGGCGCCGGAAGCACCGCGTTGGTCATGATTCTCGCCATCCATGCGTTCGAGCGCTTCACCTCAACAAAGACCAACTAGCCGCCCATCCATGAAAGTCCTGCACGTCACGCCTTCCTACTACCCGGCGACGCACTACGGCGGGCCCATCTTCTCGACCTTTGCGTTATGCAATGCGCTGGTGCGCATTCCCGGCGTCGAACTGCGCGTGCTGACGTGCGACATGGCCGGCCCTGAACTTTCCCAGCGGGTGCCCTTCGACACAATTCCGGTCCGGTTCGATGAGGGCTACGACGTCTACTTCACGAAACGCATCATGTTGCCGGATATTGCGCCGGGACTTCTCACCCGGCTGTGGGCCCTTGCCGGCTGGGCCGACGTTGTCATCCTCACCGGCACGTACAGCTTTCCAACCCTTCCGGCTCTGCTCGTGTGCAAGGTGCGCGGCAAGCCGCTGGTGTGGTCGCCTCGCGGCGCCCTCCAAGCCTCCCATGAATGGAGCGGCGCCCGCAGGCAAGGACTGAAGAGGATCTGGGAACGCGCCTGCAGCCTCTTGCGGCCGCGTCATTCCACGCTGCACGTGACTGCCGAGGTTGAGAAGAAAGCAAGCCTGGCGCGGCTGCCGGGATTCACGGCCGACATCATTCGCAATGCGGTCGAACTGCCACCTGCCCTTCCGCCGCGCACCTGGAAACCCGGCGGCACGTTGCGGCTCATGTTCATCAGCCGCGTCGATCCCAAGAAGGGCCTGGAGATCCTGCTGCAAGCCATGCCGCAATTGTCGCCGGACACCACGCTCGACATTTTCGGCCGAGGGGAGCCCGCTTACGTGGCCTCTCTGAAGCATCTTGCGGAACAGCTTGACCTCGCAGAGCGCGTGCATTTCAGAGGCCATGTCGACGGCGAAGCCAAGCGCGCGGCCTTCACCGGCGCCGACCTCTTCGTGTTCGCGACGCATTCGGAGAATTTCGGAATGGTGGTGGCCGAAGCGCTCGCCCATGGCGTGCCGGCCATCGTCAGCCACGGCGCGCCATGGCCAGATCTTGACACCAAGGGATGCGGCCGCTGGGTGCCCGCGACACCGCAAGCGTTCGCCGCCGCCATCGAGGACATGCGCGACAAGGATCTCGCAGGCATGGGAGAAAATGGCCGCCGTTGGATGGAGACGGATTTCAGTTGGGAGAGCCGGGCATCTCAGATGCATGCCCTGTTCGAACGGCTGATCAGAGAGGCGGCCTAGCGTGCTTTGCGGAAAAGTGGACACCGGTTCGTCGCCGAAAATGCGACACAACAAAAAAATCTAGAGCGCGCACCCGATTCCGGAGGATCAGAAAGCAATCTGGCGTTATCACCACCCGGACGAATTCTCCCAGGGAACCCGGCAACGATGCCTGAAATTCACGCCATCATTCTCACCCAGGATGAGGAGATCCATATTGCCCGTTGCCTGGAGAGCCTGCGCGGTGTGTGCGCGAGCATCACCATTGTGGACAGTGGATCAACCGACAGGACGCTCGACATCGCAAGGGGCTTTGGCGCCGAGATCCTCTCCAATCCCTGGGTCAACTACGCAACGCAGATGAATTTCGGTATCGGCCACCTCGCCGGGCGCGGGGGTTGGCTCTTGCGCATCGATGCGGATGAATATCTTTGCGAAGGAACCGGGCGTGGACTGTTGCAGGCACTGGACGGCTTGCCTGCAAACGTCGACGGAATTTGCCTGCGGCTGAGACGTATCTTCATGGACCGATGGCTGAAGCACGGAGGACTTTATCCGCTGTGGTTGTTGCGAGTCTGGCGCAACGGGCGGGGACGGTGCGAAAGCAAATGGATGGATGAATACATCGCCGTCACCGCAGATGTGCGCCATCTGCCGCTGGACTTCGCGGACCACAATTTAAAACCTCTCTCATGGTGGTCGAACAAGCATGTCTCATATGCCGGGCGGGAGGCGATCGACATCCTCCTCATGGAGCGGGCGGGCGCGCCGGAGACTGAAGGCCAGGTTGGCCGATCGGGGTGGAAGAAATTCGTCAAGGCACGCATCTACAATCGCCTCCCCGGCGGGCTGCGTTCTTTTCTTTATCTGTTCTATCGCTACGTTCTTCGCCTTGGCTTTCTCGACGGACGCGAGGGATACTATTTTCACGTCCTCCAAGGCTTCTGGTACCGGACGCTGGTTGACGCAATTGTCGCCGACATCCGCAAGGATCTGGCGTCAGGGACAACCTTGCCGGATGCGATCTTCAGGCACACGGGCCAGCGCATTCCCAAAACCTTTCCTTGAAAACCCGATCGCATCGGCATTGGCGCAGCGGGGATCAGCCTTTGAAGACTTCGCTTTATGTGATTTGCGCCGCCTACTGACTTGACGCTCGAGCGCAAACCCATGAGAACGTCTTCATGGGGCGCATCATCTTCATCAATAGATATTTCTATCCCGACCACTCGGCGACCAGCCAGATGCTGTCCGACATTGCGTTCGGCTTGCAGAGCACCGGACGGACTGTGTCGGTCATCACCTCGCGTCAACGTTACGACGCCCCCGAAGAGCAGCTCGCCGCGCGCGAGACCGCCGCGGATGTCGACATTCACCGCATCTGGACGAGCAGGTTTGGCCGCCACAACCTCGCGGGCCGCGCCGTGGACTACGTTACGTTCTATGTTTCGAGCGCGGTGGCGTTGATGCGGTTCGTCCGGCGCGGCGATGTGATCGTCGCCAAGACAGACCCTCCGATGCTGTCGGTTCTCGCGGCCCCCATCGCCCGGCTCAAAGGAGCGCGCCTCGTCAATTGGCTGCAGGATGTCTTTCCGGAAGTCGCGCAAGTTCTGGGCATGGGCCGCAGCGGTGTTTCTCGAGGCGCGTTTTCATTCCTTTATTGGCTGCGCGATTGGTCTCTGAAGGCAGCCGGCGCGAATGTCGTCCTCGGCGAGCGCATGAAGGAGCATCTCATCGCCCACGGCGTTGCTCCTCGGAACATCGCGATCATCCCCAATTTCGCCGACGGCACGCTCATCACGCCGCTTGAGCGCGAGGCAAACCCCTTGCGCGTGTCCTGGGGTCTTGAGGACAGCTTCGTCGTCGCCTACTCGGGAAATCTCGGGCGCGCCCATGAGTACGCGACGCTCATAGATGCCATCGCGCGATTGGAGAAGGATCCACAAACCCCTTCTCAATCGAATGTGCAAACGACTTCGCCATCGATCCCCCGCATCCTCTGGCTTTTTATCGGCGGAGGCGCACTTTACGAAGCATTCAGAACCGAGGTTACAAAGCGCGGCCTGACGTCCGTGCGCTTTGAGCCATATCAACCGCGCGAGAGGCTCACTCAGAGCCTGTCAGCCGGAGATGTACATCTCGTTTCACTTCGTCCCGAATTGGAAGGCCTGATCGTTCCAAGCAAATTCTACGGCATTGCGGCCGCCGGCCGTCCGGCGATCTTCATCGGGCACGCGGACGGCGAAATCGCGCGCCTTCTGGCGCAGAACGACTGCGGCCTCACGGTTGGCGAGGGAGACGGAGCGGGGCTGGCGCACGCAATTCTGGCGCTTGCCGACGCACCCCAGCGCGCGCTGGCGATGGGAAAAAATGCGCGCGCGGCCTTCGAAAAACTTTGGGACAAGAAAGCTGTCCTGCAGCGCTGGCGCGCGCTGCTCGACGAATCTCAGTAATGAGTCCCTATGCGGCCGCGCAAATTTCCGTCGCGCCGTTAACGCGATTCCAAGTTGTCGATCGTAAATGAAATCGTGCGTAGTGGGCTCTTTTGAAGAAGACACATGCTGAGCGGCATCCATAAGATCAGGCACCGTTCGATCGTCCGGCTCCTTGTGCCGTTGACGGTCCTCACCGTCTTTTCGCTGGCGGTCAATCCTGCGCCGCTTGGACCAACGCTCGTAGAGCCCCTGGAAGATCGCTTCGAATCCCCCACGGACTTGCCGGCCCGGATCGATGGCATCATTGCGGTGGGCGGCGGTTACGATCGCATGATGGAGGCGGTCCGCCTCGCCAAGATGTTTCCGCAGGCGCGTCTGCTGTTCACGGGCGATGGCGAAGAGAGATGGCTCGATTACGCGCAAGCTGCCGGCATCGATCCAAACCGGTTGACCGTGGAGCCTCTCTCGGGAACGACCTACGAGAACGCGCAATTCTCCAGCGCCTTGGTGCGCCCTCAGCCGTCGCAGACATGGCTGCTCGTCACCTCCGCCGCGCATATGCCGCGCACTGTCGGCACCTTCCGCAAGGCAGGTTTTTCCGTAAAGCCATGGCCGGTGAAGCGTACCGATATCAACGCGGCCGGCGCGTATGCCGTCGCCAAGCACGAATGGCTGGGTCTGGTCGCATACTGGCTGCTTGGACGAACCGACACGCTGTTTCCTGGTCCCCGCCCTGAGCCGTCCTCACCTGCGGCGCAGATGACTCACGATCTTTCGGGCGCTGCGAGAAACGCCTCGTAGGCGGACCTCAAGCCCTCCCGCAGCGTGATTCTGGGCCGCCATCCCAGCGCTTTCAGTTTTTCCCCGCTCATGAGTTTGCGGGGTGTTCCATCGGGCTTGGACGTATCGTTCTCGATCGCGCCCTTGAACCCGACGACATCGGCGATGAGCCGGGCGAGATCGGCGATCGTCATATCCTCGCCCGAGCCGACGTTGATGTGCTCGTCATCGGAATAGACCTTCATGATGTGGACCAGCGCATCGGCACAATCGTCGACGTGCAGGAATTCGCGTCGCGGCGTGCCCGTCCCCCAGATCGTGAACCTGTCGGCGTTGGCCAGCTTCGCCTGGTGCGCCTTGCGAATGAGCGCGGGAATCACGTGACTGGTGTCCAGGTCGTAGTTGTCGCCCGGGCCATACAAATTCGTCGGCATCGCACTGACAAAGTCGCAATCATGCTGGCGGCGGTAGGCCTGGGCGAGCTTGATGCCAGCGATCTTTGCGATGGCGTACCACTCGTTCGTCGGCTCCAGAGGCCCTGTCAGAAGCATGTCTTCTCTCATCGGCTGAGGGGCAAATTTTGGGTAAATGCACGAGGAGCCGAGGAAGACGAGCTTCTCGACGCCGGTCTTGAAAGCCGCCTCGATCAGGTTCGCCTCGATCATCAGGTTGTCGTAGAGAAAGTCCGCCGGATACGTATCGTTGGCGAGGATGCCGCCGACCTTGGCGGCAGCTACGAACACCGCATGAGGCCGCGTTTCTTGCACGAATGCGCGCACGTCGTCCTGCCGGACGAGATCTGCGCGCGCGCGCTCCGCGGTGACGATCCGGCATTTCTCGGTTGCGAGACGGCGCACGAGCGCCGAGCCGACCATGCCGCGATGCCCGGCGACATAAACACGCTTTCCGGCGAGGTCATACCGCTTGCCTGAAGTCATAGCCTTGTGTCCTAGCCAGCCGACCGGTCTTGGCGCCAGGATTCGCGCTCGACAAGTTTCAGGTCGCTCTCAACCATCTCGGCGACCAGATCCTTGAAGGCCGTCTTGTGATGCCATCCCAAAACCGTGCGCGCCTTGGTGGCATCGCCCAGCAGTTCATCGACTTCCGTGGGGCGGAAGTAGCGCGGATCGATGCGGACGAGTTCCTCGCCCGTCTTGGTGTCGAAACCCGCCTCGTCGACTCCGGTTCCGCGCCAGGCGATGGTGCGGCCCGCATGCGCGAACGACAGCTCGACGAACTCCCGTACGGAGTGCATTTCTCCCGTCGCCAGCACATAGTCGCCGGCCTTGGGCTGCTGAAGAATCATCCACATGCCTTCAACGAAATCGCGGGCGTGCCCCCAATCGCGCTTGGCATCGAGATTGCCGAGGTAAAGCTTCTGCTGCAGGCCGTGTTGAATTGCGGCAACCGCGCGGGTGATCTTGCGCGTGACGAATGTCTCGCCACGCAAAGGGCCTTCGTGATTGAACAAGATGCCGTTGGAGGCGTGCATCCCGTAAGCTTCCCGGTAATTCACCGTGATCCAATACGCATAGAGTTTAGCCGCGGCGTAGGGCGAGCGCGGATAGAACGGCGTGGTTTCCTTCTGAGGCACCTCCCGCACCTTGCCGTATAGCTCAGAGGTCGACGCCTGATAGAAGCGCACCTTGTCGCCGATCCTCAAAATCCGGATCGCCTCCAGCAGACGCAGCGTGCCGAGCGCGTCGGCATTCGCCGTATACTCCGGTGTCTCGAAGCTGACCTGCACGTGGCTCTGGGCAGCCAGGTTGTAGATCTCGTCGGGCTGATGATCCTGCACGAGACGGATGAGATTCGTCGCGTCCGTCAGGTCGCCGTAATGCATGAAGAAGCGCGTCCCGCCTTCGTGCGGATCGATATACAGATCGTCAACGCGTGCAGTGTTGAACGATGACGACCTGCGTTTGACGCCATGAACCGTGTAGCCTTTTGCCAGCAGCAGACGCGCCAGATAGGCCCCGTCCTGTCCTGTGATGCCTGTGATCAGGGCCGTCTTTTGCGTCATTGTCTCTGTCAATCTCTACGCCGTCAGCGCGCCGTTCCATCGGACGTTTCTACGTCCTTCCGTGGGCCGCTGGGCTAAGGCGCTGGATAGAGCGCGTTCGACCGCCCCGTCAACCAATACATCAAGAGGCCCAGCCACTCGCGGACCGCCAGATCGCAACGCTTGAGGCCATCGGGGATGGAGGAGAAAAAGAGCAGCATGTCACCCCGGTCGCGCGTCCTGA
>OEIU01000548.1_pt1 | contig 33780 bp, 31 predicted proteins | sample 1539221 | NCBI WGS metagenome assembly OEIU01 (sample SAMN03792071, study PRJEB22550) | activated sludge metagenome | feature: wastewater treatment plant; material: activated sludge; isolation source: Wastewater treatment plant of a petroleum refinery complex | place: Argentina: Zarate | collected...
GCCGAGTCCGCCCTCCCCGCCGCAAGCGGGGGGAGGGTTGGTGCGGCGGAAACCGACATGTGAACCCGATCGCGTCTTTGTGTGATGGGAGGGCTCGGCTGCGCCCCCCCTTATGCGATGGCCCTGGTCACGACGGGGAGACGCGGGAGGAGACGACACCTCATCAGCCCCCCTTGTCCTGCGCCTTCAGCAATTCCGGGCGCGGCATGGAGATGATGTTGTAGCCCGAATCCACATAATGGATCTCGCCCGTCACCCCGCCCGAGAGGTCGGAGAGCAGATAGAGGGCGGAGCCGCCGATCTCGTCCGTCGAGACGGTGCGGCGCAGGGGCGCGTTCTCCTTCTGGAAATTGTACATGAAACGAGCATCGGCGATGCCGGCCCCCGCGAGCGTGCGCACCGGGCCGGCCGAGATCGCGTTCACGCGGATGCCGGAGGGGCCGAAATCGCCCGCGAGATAGCGCACCGACGCCTCGAGCGCGGCTTTCGCGACGCCCATCACATTGTAGTTCGGCATGAGGCGCGTCGAGCCGCCATAGGTCAGCGTGACCATGGCGCCACCGTTCCTCATCCGCGCCGCCGCCCGGTTCGCGATCTCCGTGAAAGAGAAGCAGGAGATCAGCATCGTGCGCGCGAAATTCTCGCGCGTCGTGTCGGCATAGCGACCCTTCAGCTCGTTCTTGTCCGAAAAGGCGATGGCGTGGACGACGAAGTCGAGCCCGTCCCAGCGCTCGTCGAGCGCCCGGAAGACCTCGTCGACCGAGGCGAGATCCTCAACGTCGCAGGGGAGCACGATGTCCGAGCCGACCGAGTTCGCGAGCGGCCCGACGCGCTTGCCGAGCGCCTCGCCCTGGTAGGTGAAGGCCAGCTCGGCGCCGTGAGAGGCGAGCGTCCGGGCGATGCCCCAGGCGATCGAATGATCGTTCGCGACGCCCATCACCAGGCCCCGCTTTCCCTTCATCAGACCGTCCACGCACCGCTCCTTCGGATGAGGGGGCGATGTAACGCGGGGGCGCGGGCCTGTCATCCGGGCTTGCGCATGCGCAGCAGCTTGAAGAAGCCGCCCGGGAAGACCTTCTTCAGCGGCAGCGGCTCGAGGTGATGGCGCCGCGCCCAGCGCGTGACGCGCGACGCCTTGAAGTCTGAACTCCAGCCGATGCGGGCGGAAAGCGGCGCCACAGCCTTCTCGATCTGCGCGAGCGGCCCCTCGTCCTGGCCGAAATGGTTCACGAGCACGATCTCGCCGCCGGGGCGGATCACGCGGGCCATCTCGTCGAGGGCTGCCTCGGGGTCCGGGACGAGCGTGATGAGGAACTGCGCGGCGACCGCGTCGAAGGACGCGTCGGGAAAGCCGAGCCGGGTCGCGTCCATCACCGCGAGCCCCTTCACGTGATGCAGGCCGCGCCGCGCCACCTTGCGGCCGGCCCGGCGCAGCATGTCGATGGAGAGATCGATGCCGAAGACCTCCGAGCCCGGCTGGTAATAGCCGAGCGACAGGCCCGTCCCGACGCCCACCTCCAGGATGCGCGGCCCGCAGCCCTCGACCGCCGAGACCACGGCGCGCGCCGCAGGCTCCGTCAGCTTGTCGTAGATCACGTCGTAGATCGGCGCCCAGCGCTGATAGGCCCGGCGCATCAGCGCGGTGGTCTCTTCGCTCATGGTTCTGCGGGCGTCCCGTTCTCAGGCTGCATCGAGGGCGAGGGAGGGGGCGGGGCGCCGGATCACGCCGCCACCGAAGACGCGGGCGTCGGGCGCCTCGCTTTCATAGAAGACGCAAGCCTGGCCCGGCGCCACGCCCTCCTCCGCGCCGTCCAGCTCCACGACGAGGCCGGCGGGATCCGGGACGAGGCGCGCGGGGACGGGCGGGCGGGTCGAGCGCGTCTTGACGGCGAGGGGCAGCCCCTCGGCGGGCAGGGCGTCGAGCGGGGTGTCGCCGAGCCAGTTCACCTCGCGCAGGCTCATGCGCGTGACGCCGAGCGCCGAGCGCGGCCCGACCACGACGCGCGCCCGCGCGGCGTCGATCGAGACGACATAGAGCGGCTCGGCCGAGGCGATGCCGATGCCGCGCCGCTGGCCGATCGTGAAGCCGATCACGCCCTCGTGCCGCCCGATCACCCGGCCGTCCAGATGCACGATCTCGCCGGGGCGGACGGCCTCGGGGCGGAGCCTGCGCACGATGTCCTGGTAGCGTCCGCTCGGGACGAAGCAGATGTCCTGGCTGTCGGGCTTGGCGGCGACGCCGAGCCCGAGTTCGGCCGCGATCCGCCGCGTCTCGCTCTTCGGCAGATGGCCGAGCGGAAAGCGCAGCCGCTCGAGCTGGGCCGGCGTCGTCGCATAGAGGAAATAGCTCTGGTCGCGGTCCGGATCGGCAGCCCGGTGCAGGGTGCGCCCGCGCGGCCCCGCGCGGCTCACGACGTAATGGCCCGTGGCGAGGCAGGCCGCGCCCAGTTCCCCGGCCGTGGCCAGGAGGTCGGTGAACTTCACCGACTTGTTGCATTCGACGCAGGGGATCGGGGTCTCGCCGGCCGCATAGCTGTCGGCGAAACGGTCCACGACCGCCTCGCGGAAGCGGCTCTCATAGTCGAGCACGTAATGCGGGATGCCGATCTCTTCGGCGACGCGGCGGGCGTCGTGGATATCCGCGCCCGCGCAGCAGGCCCCCCGGCGCGCGGCCGAAGCGCCGGAATCGTAGAGCTGCAACGTGATCCCCACGACGTCGTAGCCGGCCCGCGCGAGCAGGGCGGCCGCGACGGAGGAATCGACGCCGCCCGACATGGCGACCACGACGCGGGTCGATGCGGGCTCGCCCGGAAGATCGAGAAGGGGCTGCATGATGGCGGATCGCGGAACTGCGCTGCTGCGAGGGATATAGCCGCCCGCCCGCCCGGGGGCCAGTGGCCGCAGCCAGGGCGGCTGCCCCGCCCTCGCCGCGAATCAGACCGCCCGGCGGCCGAATCTCGCCACAACCTTTACCGCAGCTGCGTCATTTCTGCCGCGGGCTTAGGCAAATTTTAAGCGCGCGGGCCTAGGTTGAGAGGCAAGTGGTCAGCGTAATTGTGTGTGAGCGTAACATGACCGAACCTATGCGCCCGCGGGCGAAATACGTTATCGGACCGGACGGTTCTCCGCTCACTATTGCCGATCTGCCGCCATCCGGCACCCGCCGCTGGGTCATCCGCCGCAAGGCCGAGGTCGTCGCCGCCGTCCGGGGCGGGCTTCTCAGCCTGGGGGAAGCCTTCAAGCGCTATACGCTGACGGTCGAGGAATTCCTGAGCTGGCAGCAATCGATCGACGACCACGGCCTCGCGGGCCTGCGCACGACCCGCATCCAGCATTATCGCCAATAGAGCATGCCGCGGAACCGGAGGTCCGGGTCGGCGAAAAACGGAATCGGTCACTCGAAAGTCGTATGCGACAACGATAAGCCACATTGAGGGGCCTCCCGGCTCATCGCAGAGGCGGACGTGACGCGCGAGACGATCCCGGCTCGGCGCCTCGGCGCGATCCTCGCCGCTCTGGCCGCGGCAACGGCCGGCTATGCCCTGGCCGGGGCGCGAGTGGGCGATGCGCTCTCAACCTTCAGCCTCACGCGTCTCGCGGGTTGCGGAATTGCGCTGGCCGTCCTGGCGGGGCTCGCTCTCGCGGTCGAGCTGGGCGGTCCGCCCGCCGCCGCCCGGGCCGGACGCACCACGCGGCTTGTCAGGGCCGCCCTCCGGCGGAGGTTCCGTCACGGACGGACGCGGGCCGAGATCGCCCGGGTGGAAGCCGGGCTGACGCTTTCGGTCTGCCTGATCCTGACCGCGACCGCATTCATCCTGGCGAGCGCGAAATCCATCCTCGTCATTCTGACGGCGGGAGGGCTCCTGGCGGCCGTGCAGGCCGCGCGGGCCTTGTCGCGGCTCGTAAGCTTCGACCCTGTCTGGTCGGGCCTCGCCGGCTTTCTCTCCGGCCTCGCGACCGGCTATCTGCTGGCCTGAGACGATCTCCGGAGGTGGCCCCCAACAGGAAACCCCGCCCCCCTCGTAGCGGAGAGGGGCGGGGAGAACCTTGTCCGGCTCAGATCAGGTATTGTCCGCCATTGGCCGAAATGGTGGAGCCGGTGATGAAGCCGGCATCGTCAGAGGCCAGGAACACGACCGCGCGCGCGATCTCCGAGGGCTCGCCGAGGCGGCCGACCGGGATATGCGGCAGGATCGCCTTCTCGACGACGGCCGGGTCGATCGCCTTGACCATTTCGGTCGCGATATAGCCGGGGCAGATCGCGTTCACCGTGATGCCCGCCCGCGCGCCTTCCTGGGCCAGCGCCTTGACGAAGCCGAGATCGCCCGACTTGGCCGCGGCATAGTTCACCTGGCCCATCTGTCCCTTCTGGCCGTTGACCGAGGAGATGCAGATGACACGGCCGAACTTGCGGGCACGCATGCCCTCCCAGACCGGGCGGGTCATGTTGAAGAGCGAGTTCAGGTTGGTGTTGATGACCGCCGACCACTGCTCCTTGGTCATCTTGTGGAACATGCCGTCCTTCGTGATGCCGGCATTGTTCACCAGCACCTCGACCGGGCCGAGATCGGCCTCGACCTTGGCGATGCCCGCGACGCAGGAATCGTAGTCAGAGACGTCCCACTTGTAGGTCTTGATGCCAGTCTCTGCGGTGAACTTGGCCGCCGCCGCGTCGTTGCCGGCATAGCTCGCCGCCACGTTGTAGCCGGCCGCTTTCAAACCCTTCGAGATCGCCTCGCCGATGCCACGGGACCCGCCCGTCACCAATGCCACACGCGCCATGCATTTCCTCCCGCTGTTTATCCTGGCGCCGGCCTCGTGCCGACGGTCCAAGTCCTGGATATGGAATGACCGGGCGGAGCCCGGTCAAGACATGAAATGCGGCCCGGCGCCGGGCGCCGGGCCGAAAGGCCCTCAGCCCTCGCGCTCGACGCACAGGGCGACGCCCATGCCGCCGCCGATGCAGAGCGTCGCGAGGCCCTTCTTCGCGTTGCGCTTCTGCATTTCGTAGAGGAGCGTCGTCAGGACGCGTGCGCCCGAGGCACCGATCGGGTGGCCGATGGCGATCGCCCCGCCATTGACGTTCACGATGTCCTCGTTCCAGCCCATGTCCTTGTTCACGGCGCAGGCCTGGGCGGCGAAAGCCTCGTTGGCCTCGACGAGATCGAGGTCGGAGACCTTCCAGCCGGCCTTTTCCAGCGCCTTGCGCGAAGCCGGGATCGGGCCGGTGCCCATGATGGCCGGGTCGACGCCGACCGTCGCCCAGGAGACGATCTTCGCGAGCGGCGTCAGGCCGCGCTTCTTGGCCTCGTCGGCCGACATCAGCACCACGGCGGCGGCGCCGTCATTGATGCCCGAGGCGTTACCCGCCGTGACCGTGCCTTCCTTGGAGAAGGCCGGGCGCAGCTTGCCGACGCTGTCGATCGTCGTGCCGGCCTTGATATACTCGTCGTTCTCGACGACCACGTCGCCCTTGCGGCCCTTGATGGTCACGGGCGCGATCTCGTCCTTGAAGCGGCCGGCCTTCTGGGCCGCCTCGGCCTTGTTCTGCGAGGCGACGGCGAACTTGTCCTGGTCGTCGCGAGAGAGCTGCCATTTCTGCGCGACGTTCTCGGCCGTCGTGCCCATGTGGTAGCCGAAGAAGGCGTCCGTCAGGCCGTCCTTCAGCATCGTGTCGAGGAGCTTGACGTCGCCCATCTTGGTGCCGCCGCGCATGTACTGGGCATGAGGCGACATCGACATCGATTCCTGGCCGCCGGCCACGATCACCTTGGCGTCGCCGTTGGCGATCTGCTGCATGCCGAGCGCGACCGCGCGCAGGCCCGAGCCGCAGAGCTGGTTGAGGCCCCAGGCGGTCGCCTCCTGCGGGATGCCGGCCTTCATCGCGGCCTGGCGGGCGGGGTTCTGCCCCTCGCCGGCGGCGAGAACCTGGCCGAGAATGACCTCGTCGACCTCTTCCGGCTTCACCTTGGCCCGCTCGAGCGCGGCCTTGATGGCGGTTGCTCCGAGTACGTGGGCCGGAACTGTTGCGAAAGCGCCGTTGAAGGACCCTACCGGGGTGCGGGCCGCGCCCACGATGACGATGTCGGCCTGAGCCATTATGCGATCTCCCTGACCGTCCGCTCGCCCGGGGACGGTTGCATAACGCACTCGGGCCAGTGCGGCCGGATGTCAAGCCGCTCATCGCTTCAGCCGGATTGCCGCGCCGCACCATCCGTGTGAGAAGGCTCGCAAGGAGACAGATGCGGCCATGGCCGAAAAGAAGCCCCCGACCACGATCAAGAAATACGCCAACCGGCGCCTCTACCACATGGGAACCAGCACCTATGTGACGCTGGAGGACTTGGCGCGAATGGTGCGCAACGGCGAGGAATTCATCGTCACCGACGCCAAGACCGGCGAGGACATCACCCGCGCCGTGCTCGGCCAGATCATCTTCGAGCAGGAGAACAAGCAGGGGCAGAGCCTCCTGCCGACGACCTTCCTGCGCCAGCTCATCCGCTTCTACGGCGACAGCATGCAGGCGCTGGTCCCGCGCTATCTCGAATTCTCCATGGACAGCCTGACCAAGGACCAGCAGAAGCTGCGGGCGCAGATGGAGAAAGCCTTCGGCCCGGCCGCCTTCCAGGCCATGGAGGAGCAGGTGCGCGCCAACATGGCGTTCTTCGGCGAGGCGATGCGGATGTGGACCCCCTTCCGACCCGACCACCCGGCGGGCGAGGCCAGCGACCCGCATCGCGCCGAGGAGATCGCCGAGCTGAAGCGCCAGATGACCGAGATGCGCGAGAAGCTCGAGACGCTGACCCGGGGTCGCCCGTCAGGCGACGAGTGAGCTTCCGCGCCCCTGCGGGGCGCGGGCCAGCCGGGGCGCGCCGCAATGGTCGCCCTGGAGGTATTCGGCGCCCCACGAGGCGAGGAGGACTGCGCTTTCCTCGTCCTCGACCCATTCGGCCACCGTCGCGATGCCGAGGTGATGGGCGAGCTGGATCAGGGTGCGCACGAAGAAGCGGTCATCCACCGAGCGCGCCAGGCTCTGCACGAAGGCGCCGTCGATCTTGACGAAGTCGACGGGGAAGGAGCGCAGGTTCCGAAACGAGGTATAGCCGGCGCCGAAATCGTCGATCGCGACCGCGGCGCCCATGGCCCGCGTCGCGTCGAGGAGCGCGCGCAAGGCCGCGGGCTCGCGGATGGCGGCGGTCTCGGTCACCTCCACCACGAGACGCGAGGCGATGTCGAGGCGCGCGCCGAGCTGGCCCCGGAGCACGGGCAGCCAGTCGGGACGCTCCATGGTGTCCGGCGAGACGTTGAGCGAGACGCGCGCCTGCGGATGGGCCGCGAGATGCTCGACGACCAGGTCCAGCATGCGGAAATCGGCGAGATGGACGAGCCCGGCCCGCTCGAGGGCCGGGATCACCTCGCCCGCCGGGCGCACCTCTCCGTCCGGCCCCTGCACCCGCAGGAGCGCCTCGTGGAAGACCGGCTCGCGCGTCGCCGACGACACGACCGGCTGAAGCGCGAGCACGATGCGCCGGCGATCCAGGATGCCGGCCCCGTCCGGCGCGTCGCGACGCGTGCGGGCCTCCTGCCGGAACAGCCTCGCATCGTGCATGATGAAGGAGGCCGTCCGGCGCTTGGCGAGGCCGAGGCTCGCCTCGGCGCGCCGCAGGAGGGTGCTCGCATCCAGGGCGTGGACCGGCGCCGAGGCGGCGCCGATGGCGATCCTCACGGCCATCGGGCCCCCGGCGGTGCCGACCGGCTCCGACGAGGCGAGGCGCAGGATGCGCTCCGCCGCCACCTCCGCCTCCCCGACGCCGCAGCCCCGCAGGGCGAGGGCGAAGCGGTTGCCGCAATAGCGCACGAGGCGATCCCGCCGGCGCATGGTCGTCGCCAGCCGCGCCGTGACGGTGTCGATGACTCGGTCGGCCGCCTCGTAGCCGAGCGCGTCGTTCAATTCCGCGAGGTTGGCGATCGCGAGGGCGAAGACCGTCAGAGGGCGCTCCGCCGTCTTGCTCTCGGCGAGATCGCCGCCGATCTGCGCCAGAAAGGCATCACGGCCCCGGGGCGCCGGCAGGAGGCCGGAGGGCTCGCGCCGCACCCGCATGGTGCCGCGCACCTCGGCGACCCCACCGGCGAGCCAGTGGCCCGTATCGTCGACGAGGACGGTCCCGGATTCGCCGAGCCGCAGGCGGTACTGGGCTCCGAACACCCCCTCCCTGCCGGCGTCCTGCTGCTGCGCGGCGGCCACGATCTCGGCCCGGGTCGGGCCCTCGCAGGAATCGAGCGCATCCGCGAAGGCGGCGCCGCTCGGCCAGACCGAAGCCGGATCGAATCCGAAGACCTCGGCGGCATTGGGGCCCCAGACGAGGGCATCCGTCGAGCGGTCCCAGCTATAGACGATCACCTGCAGGGACGTGAGGAGGCTGCGGGGATCGTGGGTCGGCAGTGCCGGGACGCTGCTCGTGGCGTGGGAGATCACGTCGCCCTCTTTCGCGACTGGACTCGGGCCGAGTGTGTCGGATCGATGCGGCCGAAATGCTGAAGAGCGCGTTAAGAGGAAACACAAAACGAGACAGGCCGGCCCCGTGGGCCGGCCTGTCCGAGCTTTTCGTGCGAATCCGACCTTCTGAACGGAATCAGGAGGTGGTCTTCGCCTTCAGGATCTGGCGGCCGCGATACATGCCGGTCTTGAGGTCGACATGGTGGGGACGGCGCAGCTCGCCCGAATCCTTGTCCTCGACATAGGTCGGGGCCTTGAGGGCATCCGCCGAGCGGCGCATGCCGCGCTTCGACGGCGAGGTCTTTCGTTTGGGAACGGCCACTTGACTCTCCTCGCCCGACGGGCGGGCTCTTTCTCAGGCTTGAGCGGCCGGCATCGCTCCCCGGGCGGGACCGTCGGCCTGTCTCGAAACGGAAGGCCGCGCTTATAGCCAGGGCGGCGCCGGATTGCTAGCCCCGCGGTCCGGCGCGCAGGCATTGCGTCGGCGTCTGCGGGATGCGGGCCAGGATGCGGCCAGCCTTGGCGTTCATGAGGCGCGAGGGACGCGCCGGGTCGCGCTGGCGCGGATTGGGGAGCGCGGCCACGAGGAGCGCCGCCTCGCGGCGCGTCAAGTCCGCGGCGCTCTTGCGGAAATGGCGCCGCGCCGCGGCCTCCGCCCCGAAGATCCCCTCACCCCATTCGGCGATGTTGAGATAGACCTCCATCATGCGCCTCTTGGGCCAGATCGCGCCGAGATAGAGCGCGATCGGGATCTCCATCGCCTTGCGCAGATAGGAGCGGCCCGGCCACAGGAAGAGGTTCTTGGCGACCTGCATCGGGATGGTGGAGGCGCCGCGGCTCGGGCCGCCCTCGTCGGCATCCTCCATGACGTCGCTCAGCGCCTTCCAGTCGACGCCCCGGTGCAGGCAGAAGCGGGCATCTTCCGAGGCCATCGCCGCGGCGGGCAGGACCGGGGCGATCTCCGCCAGCGGCTTGTAGACCTGCTCGGCGCCGCGCAGGGTCAGCCAGCGCCCCAGCATGAGGGTCGAGACCGGCGGCACCGCGAGATAGGCCGCGCCGAGCACGACCACGGCCGCCGGATAGGCCAGCAACAGGACGAGGATGAAGCCGACGAGGCGCCTCACGGCGGCGCCGCGAAGGAAGAAGCGGGGCGCCGCCGCCTCACACCGTGACCTGCGTGCCCACCTCGACCACGCGCCCGGTCGGGATCTGGAAGAAGTCCGTCGCGTCGGAGGCCGAGCGCGCAAGGGCGATGAAGAGCTTGTCCTGCCACAGCGGCATCGAGGAGCGCAAAGCCGGCCGGATCGAGCGCCGCGAGAGGAAGAAGGACGTCGCCATGATGTCGAACTTGAAGCCGTGCCGGCGCAAAGCCGCAAGGCTGCGCGGGATGGCCGGCTGCTCCATGTAGCCGAAGCGAAGCTCGACGGTCCAAAACGAGAGCCCGATCGATTCGATGGAGATGCGATCGTCGCTGCGCACGCGCGGGGTATCCATCGAGCGCACCGTCAGCACGATGTTGCGCTCGTGCAGGATCTTGTTGTGCTTGAGGTTGTGCAGCAGCGCGGAGGGCGCGCGCGAGGGATCGCTCGTCAGGAAGACCGCGGTGCCGCGGACCCGGTGGGGCGGGGAGCGCTCCAGCATCGCCACCAGCTCGTCGAGCGGCACGTCGGTCTTGCGGGTCTTCTCGAACAGGATGCGCGTGCCCTTCACCCAGGTGCCCATGATCAGGACAAGGGCCGCCGCCAGCATCAGCGGCACATAGCCGCCCTCGAACACCTTCAGGAGATTCGCGGCCAGGAAGCAGAACTCGATGAAGAGGAACGGCATCAGGGTCGCCGCCGCCCGGAGCGTGCTCCAGCCCCAGACATAGCGCGAGACGACGAAGGCCATGGTGCCGGTGATGAGCATCGTGCCGGTCACCGCGATGCCGTAGGCGGAGGCGATCGCGCTGGAGGACCTGAACACCAGGACGAGCAGGATCACGCCGATCATGATCATCATGTTGACCTGCGGCAGGTAGATCTGGCCCGAATGCTCCTCGGAGGTGTGGCGCACCTCGAGGCGCGGCATGAGGCCGAGCTGCACCGCCTGGCGCGACAGGGAGAAGGCGCCGGTGATATTGGCCTGGGAGGCGATCACGGTCGCGCAGGTGGCGAGGATCACGAGCGGCAGGAGCGCCCATTCGGGCACGAGGTGGAAGAAGGGCTCGGAGGCCGCCTCCGGCACGTGCAGCACGAGCGCGCCCTGGCCGAGATAGTTCAGCACGAGGCTCGGAAAGATGAGGCCGAACCAGGCGCGCTGGATGGGACGGCGCCCGAAATGGCCGAGATCGGCGAAGAGCGCCTCCGCGCCCGTGACGGCGAGGAAGACCGCGCCGAGCGCGATCAGCGCGGCATGGCCGTGGGTGATGAGGTACTGGATGCCGTAATAGGGGTTGAGCGCGAGGAAGATGCCCGGCTCGCGCAGGATATGGGGAATGCCGGCGGCCGCGAGCGTCAGGAAGAACAGGACCATGACGGGCCCGAAGAAGCTCGCGACCCGCGCGGTGCCGTGGCTCTGCACGAGGAAGAGCCCGACGATGATCGCAATGGTGATGTAGAGGACATAGGGCTCGAAGGCGGGGGCGACGAGCTTCAGGCCCTCGACGGCCGAGAGCACCGAGATGGCGGGCGTGATGACCGCGTCCCCGTAGAAGAGGGCCGCGCCGAGCAGCCCGAGGGCGAGGATGGCGAAGCTGCCCCCCGTCGCCTTGCGGGCGAGCGCCATCAGCGAGAGCGAGCCGCCCTCCCCGTTATTGTCGAGCCGCAGGATGATGGTGATGTATTTGAGCGTCACGATCAGCGTCAGCGCCCAGACGATGAGCGAGACGACGCCGTAGACCTCGGTCGTCGTGATGACGCCGTCTTCCTTGGCCGTGCTCAGCGCCTCGCGGAAGGCGTAGAGCGGGCTCGTGCCGATATCGCCGTAGACGACGCCGACCGAGCCGAGCGTCAGGGTCCAGATGCCGGTCTTGCCGCGATGGGCCTCCGGCAGCATCGAATCGGTGACGATCGTCGATTCGGAGGGCATCGGCGGCATCGGCGCCGCGGGGACGCCGGGCACCGGATCCTCCGGGGGCGGGGCCACCGGCGTGATCTCGACGGGTGCGACGGCCGGCAGCGGATCGCCGGCCGGCCTCCCGCCATCCGCGGGCGGGTTGCGGTCCTCGCTGCTCATGGGATCGCGCGGCCTATTCCGCCGCGTTCCGCGCATGCCGACCGTAGCGGCGGTCGATATAGTCGGAGACCAGGGACTTGAAGTCCTGCGCGATGGTGGGACCGCGGAGCGTCATGGCCTTGCGGCCGTCGATGAAGACGGGCGCTGCCGGGGTCTCGCCCGTGCCGGGCAGCGAGATGCCGATATCGGCATGCTTCGATTCGCCGGGCCCGTTCACGATGCAGCCCATGACGGCGACGTTCAGCGTCTCGACGCCGGGATAGGTCGCCTTCCAGTCCGGCATCGAAACCTGGATCCAGTCCTGGATGTCGCGGGCGAGTTCCTGGAACACGGTCGAGGTCGTGCGCCCGCAACCCGGGCAGGCCGCGACGAGCGGCACGAAGGTGCGGAAGCCCATGGTTTGCAGGATTTCCTGCGCGACCTTCACCTCGAGCGTCCGGTCGCCGCCGGGCTCGGGCGTCAGCGAGACGCGAATCGTGTCCCCGATCCCCTCCTGGAGCAGGATGCCGAGCGCGGCCGAGGAGGCGACGATGCCCTTCGAGCCCATTCCCGCCTCGGTGAGGCCGAGATGGATGGCATAGTCCGAGCGCCGCGCCACCTCGCGATAGACGCCGATCAGGTCCTGGACGTTGGAGACCTTGGCCGAGAGGATGATGCGGTCCTTGGCGAGGCCGATCTCCTCCGCGCGCCGCGCGGAGGTCAGGGCCGACTGCACCATGGCCTCGCGCGTGATGGCGCGGGTGTCGAGGGGCGCGGCCGACTTCGCGTTCTCGTCCATCAGGTAGGTGAGAAGCTCCTGGTCGAGCGAGCCCCAGTTGGCGCCGATCCGCACCGCCTTGTCGTGCTTCGCCGCCAGTTCGACGATGGCCGAGAACTGCCGGTCCTTCTTGTCCTTGAAGCCGACATTGCCCGGATTGATCCGGTATTTCGCCAATGCCTCGGCGCAGGCGGGATGATCGGCCAGCAGCTTGTGGCCGATGTAATGGAAATCGCCCACGAGCGGCACGTCGACCCCGACCCGGTCCAGGCGCTCGCGAATCCTCGGCACCGCCGCCGCCGCCTCGTCGCGGTCGACCGTGATGCGGACGATCTCCGAGCCGGCGCGCGCGAGCGCGGCCACCTGGGCCACGGTGGAATCGACGTCGGCCGTGTCGGTATTCGTCATCGACTGGACGACGATCGGCGCTCCGCCGCCGACGAGAACGTGGCCCACCTTGACCGGAACGGTGCCGTGGCGTCTCGCGGGTCCCGCGAAATCGGACATGAAAGCCCCTTCAGGCGGCCTCCGGGAGGCCGCTTCGGTGCGCGAGGGTTACCGCCGCCGCAGGGGGGACGTCAACGCAAGCCGGCGCATACGGCCTGCCCGCGGGTTTCAACAGGGAGCGGGCGACGCTTTCATGACACGCCCGCCGCCCGGAGGCGGCGGGCCTTGCTTCGTCGAGAATCAGACGTCCACCGGCCCGTCCTTGCGGCGCTTGGCCATGTAGGCGTCGAATTCCTCGCGGTCCTTGGCGCGCTTCAGCTCCTCCACGAAGGAGCGGAACTCGCGGGCCTCCTCGTCCAGCCGCCGGCGCTCGCGCTCCAGGCGCTCGATCTCGGCGCGCCGGTACTCGTCGAAGGCGGCGTTGCCGGTCCCGCCGAAGCCGCCCTTGAAGGGCGATGCCTCGAAGGGGCCGCCGAAGCGGAAGTTACGGAATTCAGCCGCCCGGCCGGACAAGGCGCTCCGCAGCTCCTGCAAGCCCGGATAGCCGGCCAGCTTCCAGGCCACCCAGCCGGCGGCGGCCGGCCAGAAATAGAAGAACGCGACCACGATGCCCACGATCTCGAGCGCACGGCGGGAGCCGCGGGGCCCGCAGCTCGCGGAGGGATTCGGTGTCGAATTGGGTGTCGAGTTCATGCCGGCCTGCCAGCCGGGGGTCGCAGTCGTCATGAGAACCTCCTGAAGGTCGACATGTAAATGTCAACAACATTCACATGCGCAGCCGCGCGCCGGCTTTCAAGAGGGAGGTCACAGTTTCCGCGCCGCCCCGTGGACCAGGGCCAGGATCCCCGCCCGCAGCAATTCGTGCTTGTCGGGCAGTCCGGGGCCGTGCGGGAGAAGGCGCGCGGCATCCAATGTGGCGAGCCCATGGGCCAGCGCCCAGACCTCCAGCGCGACGAAGCGCGGATCGACGCTGCCGAACCCGTCCGGGAAGGTGCGGCCGAGTGCCGCAAGCAGGATGTCGAAAGGCCCCGGCGGGCGCCCGCTCCCCCAGGGAGCCGGGACAGGCTCTGACCCGGCCGCCTCCTCCGGCCGCGCCGCGAACATCGCCGCATAATAGCCGGGCTCCTTCTCGGCAAAATCGAGATAGGCTTCGCCCATGCGGGTGAAGCGTTCGAGCGGGGTGCCCGGCCCGGACAGCGCGCGACCGAGGCGCTCGGCGAGCTGGTCGAAGCCCCGGAACGCGACCTCGGCGACGAGCGCCTCGCGCCCGCGGAAATGGCGATAGAGCGCGGCCGGCGTCACCCCGACCCATTTGGCCGCATCTGCGAGCGTGAACCCGCCGAGGCCCCGCTCGGCGATGAAGCGGCGCGCCGCCTCGACCAGCGCCTCCTTGAGGTTGCCGTGATGGTAGGAACGCTTGTCCCCGCCCTCGCCGCCTCCCCACGAGCCGGGCCGGCCCCAGGGCGTCACGCGACTTGCCCCTGCCGGATCACAGGGCGCTCACGATGTCGGTTTGGCTGAAATCGCCGCCGACGAACAGAAGCGGCCAGCCACGCTCCTTAGCCAGGGCATAGGCGAAGCAATCGCCTATGTTGAGCCTGGCGGGATGCACGCCCTTGCCCCAGCGGGCATAGGCTTCCGCGGCCTTGCGGGCCGATGCGGCGGTCACATCGACCACCCGGACGCCGAGATCCCCGACGAGCCGGCTCATGTCGGGCCCGATCTGGCGACGGCCGGCCACGATGAGCGCCTCCGCCAGGGTTCCAGCCGACATGAGGAATTCATCTTCCCTGTCGAGGATTTCCACGCAAGCCGTCGCCTCGGGCTCATCCAGCAGAATCGCCATCAGGGCGGAGGTATCGAGGACGATCACCCCGGCAGCCCGTCATCGTCATAGAGAAAATCCTGGCTCCTCGCGGCACAGGGCCCCGGGCTCGCATGGGCGGCAGCCCCGCGGGCGGCTTCCAGCGCCCGCCTCCGCGCCGCTCGATCCGGGACGGGACGGGCCGGCACGAGCCGCACGGCCGGCTGGCCGTGCCGGGTCAGGACCACCTCCTCGCCTTCCTCGGCGCGGCGGACGAGTTCGGTCAATTGTGCCTTGGCGTCGGTGACGGAGACCTCCATGGCGACCTCCATTTCAAAAATGGACCATTACCTAGTCTAACATGGGGCTCTCCGCCCGCCAATCGCCCGCCCGATGCGAAACGTTAACGAGTTTGGACAACAGATCGTCACCCTCCGTTGCCTTCCGCTGTGCTAGGAGGGGACAATGATCCGCCACCCGACCCAGGATGCCGGCTTCGGCGTCTATGTGCATTGGCCCTTCTGCCAGTCGAAATGCCCCTATTGCGACTTCAACTCGCATGTGCGGACGGGCGGCATCGACGAGGAGCGCTATGTCGACGCCTTCCGGCGCGAGATCGCGCACGCGGGCGACATGGCGCCGGGGCGCACCGTCACCAGCATCTTCCTCGGCGGCGGCACGCCCTCGCTGATGCGGCCCGAAACGGTCGGGGCGATCCTGGAGGCCGTCGCGCAGAGCTGGAGCATCGCCCGCGGGGCGGAGATCACGCTCGAGGCGAACCCGACCTCGGTCGAGGCCGGGCGCTTCCGCGGCTATCGCGCGGCGGGCGTCAACCGCGTCTCGATGGGCATCCAGGCTCTCAACGACCACGACCTGCGCCGGCTCGGGCGCCTGCACAGCGTCGAGGAGGCGCTGAAGGCCGTCGACGTCGCGGCGCGGAACTTCCAGCGCTTCTCCTTCGACCTGATCTATGCCCGGCCCGACCAGTCGCCCGCCGCCTGGCGCGCCGAGCTGAAACAGGCGATCGGGCACGCCGCCGACCATCTCTCCCTCTACCAGCTCACCATCGAGCCCGGCACCTGGTTCGAGCGGCTGCACGCCGCCGGCAAGCTCGCCGTTCCGGGCCCCGAGGAGGCGCGCATCCTCTACGAGGTGACGCAGGAGGTCTGCGAGGCGGCCGGGATGCCGGCCTACGAGATCTCGAACCATGCCCGGCCGGGCGCCGAATCACGCCACAACCTGCTCTATTGGCGCTACGGCGAATATGCCGGCGTCGGGCCGGGGGCGCATGGCCGCATCATGTCCGCGAAGGGGCGCGTCGCCACCGCGACGGAGCCCTCGCCGGAGGAATGGCTCGCGCGGGTCGAGCGCCACGGTCACGGCCTCGTCGAGCACACCCTTCTCACCCGCGAGGAGGCGGGCGACGAGTTCCTGCTGATGGGGCTTCGCCTGCGCGAGGGGATCGAGCCGGCCCGCTACCGCATCATTTCCGGCCGCGCCCTCGACCACGAGCGCATCCAGGAGCTGATGGGAGACGGCATGATCGCCCACCGCGCCGGCGCGCGGATCGCGGTGACGCCGGCGGGTTTTCCGGTCCTCGACGCGGTGGTGGCCGACCTCGCCGCGTGAGGCGGCGGCGCCGCTGCCCTACCTCGCCCGCGCGACGGCGTAGATCTCGCGCAGCAGGTCGTTCTGCACGCGATCGCTCTTGTCGATCGTGATGTGCGAGACGCTGGCATCTCCCGCCAGATCGATATTCGAGAGCCTGCCGTGGAACCCGGCATCACCGCTGAGAGGCGCCCCCCAGCCCGGCTCCTGGTAGTAGTTGAGCGCGCGCACCACGTTGGCCGGGATCGGGTCCTGCATGAAGGGCGCCAGCGTCACCAGGAGATCGACCTGGATGTTGTAGCGCTCGAGCATCCGCGCCATCTCGATGACGTTGTTGGCGCCCTGCGAATGGCCCACCAGCACGATCCGCCCGACCTTGCCCGCGGCCCGGTCGCGGATGATGCGGTCGGCCTGCGCCCTGAAGGTCAGGTGGCCGACGGCCTGGGCATTGACGCCCCGCGCCCTGAGCTGCTGGGCCAGGCTGTCCATGCCTGTCGAGAACACGCCGAACCAGCCGCGAAGCAGGAGCACCCGCGCCTCGGCGGCCATGGCCGCGCCGCTCCAGAGGAAGGCCAGCGTCGCGGCGGCGATCAGCCAGCCCGCCTTGCTTGTCCCGCCACGGTTCCGGTGATGGCTGCTGCCCGGCATGCCGTCCCACCCGTCTGATCCTGAGGCCCCGCCCGCTCCATAGCATGGGCGGGCGCGCGCGTTCACGCGAGATGTGACGGGGATGCCATGGAGCGCCGATCTGTGGCATTTCAGCCATCGCACGACGGTCTTCCAATGTCCCTCACGCAATTGCTCTCCATCGGCCTCGTGCTCGCGATCTGCGCCGGCCCGGTGCCCCTCCTGCGGCGGGCGGGGCCCCCCGCACCCCCCGCGCTCACCCGCAAAACCTGGATCCCCTCCCCCCCCCGGGTGTCCTTGTTCCCCGGGCTCCTCGGGGGGGGCATGGAGGGGGTCATCTGGCCGGCGGTCACCGCGGCGGCCGGGCTCGGGGCGGGCCTGTATTTGCTGGGCGCGCTCCGCCCGCTCGCCGTCGGGGCGGCGCCGACCACGCTGCACGCCTTTCTCGCGCAGGTCTGCGGCGGCTCCGCCGCCCTGCGCCGGATCACCGCGGCTTTCTCCGTCGCGGCGCTGCTGGGCCTCGCGGGGGCGGAGGCCGCGGCGCTCGCCGCCATGGCGGCCCCGCTCACGGGCCATGGCGCCGCCTGGTTCGCGGCCTCGGCCGCGGCCGCCGGCCTCTGCGCCGTGGCGGCCGGCCCGGAGGGCGCGCGATACGTGGCGCAGGCCCTGCTCGGCGCCGTCCTCGTCGGCCTCCTCGGCGCGGCCACCTTCCTGCTCTACCTGAGCGCCTCGGACCTGCACCCGATGCCGCCTCACGGCGCCTTCGCCCTGGTCGCGCTCGCGGCCTCCTGCCTCGCCCTCCTGGCCTATCGCCAGACCAAATATATCGAGACGCCCCATCTCCTCGCGCCGGAGGAGAGGTCGCGCTCGCGCCGGCTCGCGGCCCGGCAGGTGCGGCTGGCGCAGAGATTCGCCAATGTCGCCATCTCGGTACTCGCGGTGCTCGTCGTGATGCTCGTGGGCCTGGAACTCTATTTCCTCGGCCCGACGGATATTCTCGGGAGTGCCCTCGCGGCCTTCGGCACGGCGCCGCGCGTCCCGGCCGGATGCCTTTCCATCGCACTCATGGCCGTCGCCTATCCGCTGGCGGATGCCGCGAGCTGGCGGAACGCCGGCGACCTCGCCGCCCGCGCCCCGGACTCTTTCCGCCCGCCGATGCGCATGGTCGCCGGCGAGACGGCGATGATGGGGATCGCCGCCGCCGCGCTCGGGGCCCTCGCGGCCCTCTCGACCGACCTGCTGCCCGATGCCGGCGGCTTGCCCGATCTCGTCCGCCAGCTGATCCTGCTCGACAACGAGATCAGCGACGCCGCCCTGACGCTGCTGCTGGTCGGATGCTTCGCCATGGCCGCCGCGACGATGGTCATGACCATCTCGGCGGCCCTGGCGACGGTCACCCTCGACATCCTGCCGGCCTTGGAGACCGGATCGGAAACAGGCGGGCCGGAGCCGGCCGCCCGCGCGGCCGTCGTCGTGACGGCGGCCGGCGGCCTCGTCGCCGGCGCCGTCTGGCTCGCCTCGGGCATTCCCTCGGCGGGCGTGCTCGACGAGCGGTTCCTCGCCCTGGCCCTGGCCTTCGCCAGCCTGCAAACCTCGCTGCTGCCGCTGCTGCTGGCCCGATTCCGCGGCCTCGCCTTGCCCGGCCCCGGCGCGGCCCTCGGCGTGGTCGCGGCCGGTGCGGCGGCCGCACTCGGCACCGTCGCGATCCATGCCGCCACGGCCGATGCGCTCTGGCTCTGGCTCGCGCCTCCGGCGAGCCTCCTCTCGGGCCTCCTGCCGCTCGCCGTCCTGGCCCGCCGCCGCGCGGTTACGCCTGGGGAATAAGCGGCCGCCTCACGCCTGCGCGGCGAATTGCTCGACGATATGCGTCTTGCCGCAGACGATGAGGAGGTCGCCGGGCTCGACCATCGTCTCGGGGCGGGCATAGACGAAATCCTGCCGCGGCCTCTTCACGCCGATCACGGTCACGCCGAAGCGCGCCCGCAGCTGGGAATCGGCCAGGGCCCGGCCGACCGCCTCCTGGGGCGCGCGCATCTTCACGATGGCGAAGCCGTCGTCGAACTCGATGAAATCCATCATCCGGCTGGTGACGAGATGGGCGACGCGCTCGCCCATGGCCGCCTCGGGGAAGATGACGTGGTGCGCCCCGATGCGCTCCAGGATGCGCCCGTGATTGTCGGTGACCGCCTTCGCCCAGATATCGGGCACGCCGATCTCGGCGAGCGCCAGCACGGTGAGGGCGCTGGCCTCGATATCGGTGCCGATCGCCACGACGGCATGGGGGAATTCCTGCACGCCGAGGCTGCGGAGCGTGTCGGCGTCGATGCAGCTCGCCTGGACGACATGGGTGAGCCGGTCGGACCATTGCTGGACGAGGCTGAGATCGACATCCAGGGCCAGCACGTTGTGGCCGAGCCGGACCAGCGCATCGGCGACGGAGCTGCCGAAGCGGCCGAGCCCGATCACCACGACGTTGTTGATCTGGTCGGTGCGCAGGCGCTGCGCCATCACGAAACTCCCCTCTCGGACTCGCGAGGACCGAGGCCGTCCGGGCGCAGGGCTCCGCGCGAAGCGGCTTCGGCTTCGCGTGAGGACCTGACCCGGGTCATTGCTTCAGCCGACAATAGGCCGCTCCTCGGGATAGCGGAAGGTGGCGCTGCGCTCCTTGAGCGCGAGCACGCTCGCCACGGTGACGGTGCCGACGCGCCCGAGAAACATCAGGCAGGTGAGGAGCAGCAGCGCCGGATCCGGCAGGTGCGGCGTGATGCCGGTGGAGAGGCCCGTGGTGGCGAAGGCGGAGATGACCTCGAACAGCACCTGCTCCAAGGTGAAATCGGTCAGGCTGAGCATGATCAGCACGCCGATGGCCACGACGCCGACCGCGAGCAGCACGATGGCGAGCGCCTGGCGCTGCGCCTGCTGGCTGAGGCGGCGGCGGAAGGCGGTGGCGTCCACCTCGCCGCGGACCTCCGCCCAGACGACGAAGCCGAGGATGAGGAAGGTGGTGACCTTGATGCCGCCGGCCGTGCCGGCGCTGCCGCCGCCGATCAGCATCAGGACGTCGCTTACCGCGAGCGTCGTCCGCTCCATCTTGCCGATATCCACGCTGTTGAAGCCGGCGCTGCGCGTCATCACGGAGTGGAAGGCGGCGTTGAGCAGCTTGTCCGGCCAGGCGAGCGCTCCGATCGTCGCGAGGTTGTCCCACTCGTAGGCCGCGACCGCGACGAAGCCGGCGCCCAGCAGCAGGGCCGTGCCGAACAGCGTCATCTTGGAATGGACCGACCAGCGCGAGGGGTTGCGCGGGCCGCGGGCAAGCTCGTGGATCACGGGAAATCCGAGGCTGCCGATCACGACGGCCAGCATGATCGGGACCAGGATGAAGGGATCGTGCGCGAAGCGCGTCATGCCCTCCGAATAGGTCGAGAAGCCCGCATGGTTGAAGGCGAAGACGGCGTGGCACAGACCGTGCCAGAGCGCGTCGCCCCAGCCGTGGTCATAGGCATAGCGGAACCGCAGCGTCAGCACCGCCATCGTGGCGATCTCGACGGTCGCGGTGACGGCCAGGATCAGGCGCAGGACGGTGGTGATGTCCCCGAGCCGCAGACTGCGCGTCTCGGCCTGGGCGATGAGCCGCGTCGGCAAACCGAGCCGCCGGCTCACGAGGAGGCCGAGCAGCGTGGCGCCGGTCATGATCCCGAGCCCGCCGATCTGCGCCAGGACCAGGATGGCCCCCTGGCCGAAAGGCGCCCAATAGGTCGCGGTGTCCGTGGCGGCGAGGCCCGTCACGCAGACGGCCGAGGTCGCGGTGAACAGTGCGACGACGAAAGGCGCATGGCCGGGCGCGGCGCGGGCGGCAGGGAGCATCAGCACCGCCGTCCCAAGCGCGATCACCGTCAGGAAGGAGATCGGAATGATCCGGCTGGGATGATTCAGCTTGGTCCTGCGCACGGCCGTTCTGGCTCCGTGGGTGGGGTTCTCGATTCACGTCATAGCGCGCCCTCGCCGCCGCCGGAACGCGGCGGCGGGGGCCAGATGCGATCGCCCTGCCGTCATGGCCGGGCATGTCCCCGACCGACGTCCGATTGACTCACCGCATATGAGAACATAACAAGAACATACTGGCGGGGAAGGCCCCGGCGGAAATCTGTGGAGCCGGATTGCGCGCATGTCCCAGCATGCCGAAAGTCCTGTCGTGGCCGCACTTCGGGAGCGGATCCGGCACCTCGAAGGCGCGCCGGGATCGCGCCATCCGGTTCTCCCCTTCGGGGTGGAGGAGATGGACCGGCGGCTGCCCGGCGGCGGGCTCGCCCTCGGCGCCGTGCACGAGGTGGCGGGAGGCGGGCGCGGGGCCGTGGACGGGGCGGCGGCGGCCTTGTTCGTCGCCGGCATCGCGGCTCGCGCCAAGGGCAAGGTGCTCTGGTGCGTCACCCGCAGCGATCTCTTCGCGCCGGCCCTGGCGCAGGCGGGACTGGCCCCCGACCGGCTGATCCATCTCGAGGCGGGAGACGAGACGGCGCTACTCGCCTGTTTCGAGGAGGGGCTGCGCCATGGCGGACCCGGCGCGGTCGTGGCCGAGGTAGCGCGTCTGTCGATGACGGCCTCGCGGCGGCTCCAGCTCGCCGCCGAGGGCACGGGCGCGATCGGCCTCGCGCTCCGGCGCTGGCGGCGCGAGACCGAGGCGGCCGGTTTCGGGCAGCCGACCGCATCGGCCACGCGCTGGCGCGTCTCCGTGCTGCCGTCCCGGCCGCTGCCGGTGCCCGGCCTCGGGCGCGCCCGCTGGCTGGTCGAGCTGGTCCGATGCCGCGCCGGAGAAAGCGCGGATTTCGAGGTGGAGGCTTGCGATGGCAAGGGTCGTCTCGCTCTTCCTGCCACGATGGCCCACCGACCGCCTGAGGCGGGCTTCAGCCGACGCGCCGCCTCGTGACATTCCCCTCGCCCTGTCCGGGCATGACGGGCGGCGGGTCGTGACCGCGCTCGACACGGCGGCCGAGGCGCTTGGCATCCGCATCGGCATGCCTGCGGCGAAGGCGCAGGCCCTCGCGCCGTCGCTCGTACTGAGGAAAGCCGACCCATGGGCCGATGCCGAGGCGCTGGACCGGCTCGCGCTCCGGGCGCTTCTGCGGATATCCCCCATGGTCGCGGCCGATCCGCCCGACGGGCTCGTGATCGAGACGAGCGGCGCGGATCATCTGCACGGCGGCGAAGCCCGGATGCTGGACCGGCTGGCGCGAAGCCTCACGCGGGCCGGGATCGAGGCCCGCGCCGCCGTCGCCGGAAGCTGGGGCGCGGCCCATGCCGCGGCACGCTTCCTCGCACGCCGGACGACGGTCGTGCCGCCGGGCCGGGACGAGGCGCTGCTGCGGCGCCTGCCGGTCGCGGCCCTGCGCCTCGATTCCGAGACGGCCCGCAGCCTGAGAACGCTCGGATTCGATCTCGTGGGCGACCTGCTCGACCGCCCCCGGGCGCCGCTCGCCCTGCGCTTCGGGCCGCGGCTCGTCGGCCGGCTCGACCAGGCGCTCGGCCTCGCGGCGGAGCCCATCGAGCCGGTTCGGGAGGCGCGGATCGTCGAGATCCGCCGCGTCTTTGCCGAGCCGATCGGGGCGCCGGAAACGATCGCCCGCTACGTGGACAAGATAGTCGGCGCTCTCTGCGCTGAACTGGAGGCGCGGGGGCTCGGCGCGCGCCGCCTCGACCTCCTCTTCCACCGGATCGATGGCACGCGGCAGGCGATCCGCGCCGGCACGGCACGGCCGGCGCGGCAGGCCGGCCACCTGACGCGCCTCTTCCGCGAGAAGATCGGGGCGGTCGAGCCCGGCTTCGGGATCGAGGCGATGGCGCTCGCGGCGGTGCTCGCCGAGCCTCTCGGCGCGAGACAGGCGGTCTCGCCGCTGGCGGAAGAGCCGGAGGCCGATCTCTCGGACCTGATCGACATCCTCGCGAGCCGGGTCGGCGAGCATCGGCTCTGCCGCTTCGCCCCGGTGGAGAGCGACGTGCCGGAGCGCTCGGTCGCGCGCATATCCCCGCTCGCCCCCGAGACGGGCGCAGGATGGGAGAGCCGCTGGCCGCGCCCGCCGCGCCTCCTGCCCCGGCCAGAGCCGGTCGAGACCATGGCCCTTCTGCCGGACCATCCGCCCGTCTGGTTCACCTGGCGCGGCCTGCGCCGGCGCGTGCGCCGCGCGGACGGGCCCGAGCGCATCCGGGGCGAATGGTGGAAGCGCGACGCCGAGATGGCGGCCGTGCGGGATTATTTCCGGGTCGAGGACGAGGCCGGCGAGCGCTACTGGCTCTTCCGCTCCGGGGACGGGGAGCGTCCCGAGAGCGGCAGCCGGCGCTGGTTCCTGCACGGCATCTTCGGATGAGCGCGCCGCGATATGCCGAATTGCAGGTGACGAGCCATTTCAGCTTCCTGCGCGGCGCCTCCTCCTGCGAGGAGTTGTTCGCGAAGGCCACGGACCTCGGCATCGAGGCGCTCGGCATCGTCGACCGCAACTCGCTCGCCGGCACCGTGCGCGCCCACGAGGCGGCGAGGGAAAACGGCATCCGTCTCGTCGTCGGCTGCCGCCTCGACCTGGAGGACGGCCTCCCGGTTCTCGTCTATCCGAGCTGCCGCGCCGCCTATGCGCGCCTCTGCCGCCTGCTCTCGCTCGGCAAGGCGCGCGGCGGCAAGGCGAAATGCCGCCTCGCCTGGGACGATCTCGCTGCCCAGGGCGAGGGACTTCTCGCCATCCTCCTGCCGGACGAAGCCGATGCGGCCTGCACCCTGCGGCTGCGCCGCCTGCGGGAGGCTTTCGGCGACCGCGCCTATCTGGCACTGACGCTGCGCCGGCGCCCGAACGACCAGCTTCGCCTCTGGGAATTGTCGAACATGGCGGCAACGGCGCGGGTGCCAACGGTCGTCACCAACGACGTGCTCTTCCACGAGCCCGGCCGCCAGGTGCTTCAGGACGTCGTGACCGCGATCCGGCACAACGTCACCGTCGACGAACTGGGACATCGCCGCGAGCTTTTCGCCGACCGCCACCTGAAGCCGCCGCAAGACATGCACCGGCTCTTCGCCCGCTATCCCGAGGCGCTCGCGCGCACCCTGGAAATCCCGGGACGCTGCCCCTTCTCGCTCGATGAGCTGGCCTACCAGTACCCGGAAGAGAAGCTCCATCCCAACCTCACCCCTCAGCAGGCGCTGGAGGCGCTGACCTGGGAGGGCGCGGCCGGGCGCTATCCCGAGGGCGTGCCGGACAAGGTGCGGCGCGGTCTCGAACACGAATTGCAGCTGATCGAGAAGCTCGCCTATGCGCCCTATTTCCTGACCGTGAACGCGATCGTGCGCTTCGCGCGCTCGCAGGGCATCCTCTGCCAGGGCCGGGGCTCGGCCGCGAACAGCTCGGTCTGCTACGTGCTCGGGATCACCTCGATCGACCCGGAGCGCAGCGATCTCCTGTTCGAGCGCTTCGTCTCCGAGGAGCGCCGGGAACCTCCCGACATCGACGTCGATTTCGAGCACGAGCGGCGCGAGGAGGTGATCCAGTGGGTCTACGAGACCTATGGCCGCGACCGCGCCGCGCTCTGCGCGACGGTGATCCGCTACCGCTCCAGGGGGGCGCTCCGCGACGTCGGCAAGGCGCTCGGCCTGCCCGGGGATCTCCTCAAGTCTCTCTCCTCCCAGGCGCCCGGCTGGTCGGAGAAGATCGGGCGCGAGCATGCCGAGGCCCTCGGGCTGAACACGGGCGAGCGCCGCCTGCGCCTCGCTCTGGATCTTGCCCGCCAGCTCGTCGGCGCGCCCCGCCACCTCTCCCAGCATCCGGGCGGCTTCGTGCTCACGCGCGAGCGGCTCGACGACCTCGTGCCGATCGAGCCCGCGACGATGGCGGACCGGCAGGTGATCGAGTGGGACAAGGACGACATCGACGCCCTGCGCTTCATGAAGGTCGACGTGCTTGCGCTCGGCATGCTGTCCTGCATGCGCCGCGCCTTCGACCTTCTCGCCGCCCACAAGGGCACCCGGCGCGACCTCGCGACGATCCCGGCCGAGGATCCAGACACCTATGCGATGATCGCCCGGGCGGACACGCTCGGCACCTTCCAGATCGAGAGCCGGGCGCAGATGTCCATGCTGCCGCGCCTGAAGCCGCGCACCTTCTACGACCTCGTCATCCAGGTCGCGATCGTGCGGCCGGGCCCGATCCAGGGCGACATGGTCCATCCCTATCTGCGCCGCCGCGAGGGCAAGGAGAAGGTCTCGTATCCGAAGCCCGAGCTTGCGGCGGTGCTCGGCAAGACGTTCGGCGTGCCGCTGTTCCAGGAGCAGGCGATGCGGGTCGCGATCGAATGCGCCGGCTTCACGCCCGGCGAGGCCGACCAACTCCGCCGCGCCATGGCCACCTTCAAGCAGACCGGCACCATCTCGGCCTTCGGACAGAAGCTGATCTGCGGCATGGTGGCCAACGGCTACGAGGAGGGATTCGCCCGGCAGATCTTCCGCCAGCTGGAAGGCTTCGGCAGCTACGGCTTCCCGGAGAGCCACGCGGCCTCCTTCGCCCTCATCGCCTATGCCTCGTCCTGGATGAAATGCCGGCACCCGGACGTCTTCTGCTGCGCGCTCCTCAACGCCCAGCCCATGGGCTTCTACGCGCCGGCACAGATCGTGCGGGACGCCGCCGCGCACGGCGTCGAGATCCGCCCCCCCTGCATCAATGCCAGCCGCTGGGATTGCACCCTCGAGCCGGCCGGCGAGGGACCGCTCGCGGTCAGGCTCGGGCTTCGCATGGTGCAGGGACTCGGCAATGCCGAGGCGGCGCGCCTCGTCTCATGCCGGGCCGACCAGCCTTATGCCTCGGTCGACGATCTCTGGCGCCGGGCCGCGATCTCCTCTGTCGCTCTCGTCGCGCTGGCCGGGGCCGACGCCTTCCGTCCCTCGCTGGGCCTCGCCCGCCGCGAGGCGCTCTGGGCGATCAAGGCGCTGCGCGACGAGCCGCTGCCGCTCTTCGCCGCCGCGGCGGCGCGCGAGGCCGGACCTCTCGCCGAACAGCCCGAGCCGCCCGCGCGGCTGCGCCCGATGACGGAAGGCGGCGAGGTCGTCGAGGACTACGCCCGTCTCGGCCTCACCCTGCGCCGGCATCCGCTCTCCTTCCTGCGGCCGGACCTCGCGCGCCGGCGCATCCTGACCTGCGCCGAGGCCGTCGCCTCCCGCGACCGCCGCCGGGTCGAGGTGGCCGGGCTCGTCCTCGTCCGCCAGCGGCCGGGCTCGGCCAAGGGGGTGATGTTCGTCACGATCGAGGACGAGACCGCCATCGCCAATCTCGTCGTCTGGCAGGACGTCTTCGAGCGGTTCCGCCGCATCGTGATCGGCGCCGGCATGATCGGCGTGCGCGGCCGGGTGCAGCGCGAGGGAGAGGTCGTCCACATCATCGCCCGGAGCCTGACCGACCTGTCGGCCGAGCTTGCAAGCGTCGGCGAGCGCGAGGCGCGCCGTCCCGGTGAGGCGCACCATTCCGCCGATCCCCCGGGCCCGGCGATGAAGCTGCCCAAGACGCGGGACTTCCGGTAGCGCCGCCTCAGCCCCTCCCGGCCGGCGCCTGGATGCGGGATTTCCACTGGCCGCCCCTGCCGCGCCAGAAGCGCCAGGCCGAGGCGAAGGTCGCGCCGAGATAGAACAAGGCGACGAGCGGAAGGAGGGGCGCCCAGAGCGGCGAGCGGCGGTAATAGGCGAGCATCGGCGCATAGGCGCAGCACATCAGCGCCCAGGCGAGCCATGCGGGCCAGCCCCTCGCGCCGAGCGCGAGCGCGGCCACGGGCGGGACGAGATAGACGATCGCCATGCCGAGGACCGTGCCCGCGAGGAGCCAGGCCGAATAGCGAAGCTGCGTGAAGGCGGTGCGCGCGATCATGTCCCAGATGTCCCGCCACGATTCGTAGGGACGCAGCGACCGGCTCCCGGCGGCGAGATCGAGGCGGATGGGATGGCTTCCCGCGCCGCGATGCTTGATGCGCGCGGCGAGGCTGCAATCGTCGATCAATTCGGCGCGGATCGCTTCGATCCCGCCCGCCTCCTCCAGCGCCGTGCGACGCACCAGCATGCAGCCCCCCGCCGCCGCGGCCGTCCCGGCGCGCGGATCGGCGACCCATGCGAACGGATAGAGCTTGGCGAAGAAGAACACGAAGGCCGGGATCAGCGCCCGCTCCCAGACCGAATCGCAGCGCAGGCGCACCATCAGCGAGACGAGGTCGCGCTTCTCGGCCAAGGCGCGCAGGACGAGCTGCGTCAGCATGTCGGGGGGATGGGCGATATCGGCATCGGTGAGCAGCAGGAGCCCGGCCTCGAAGCCCAGCCCCCGCGCGGCCTCGATCCCCTGCGACTGCGCCCACACCTTGCCCGACCAGCCCGCCGGAAGCGGCCCGGCCGCGACGACCGTGAGCCTGTCCGGGCAGGGCGAGGCGCGGGTGGCTGCGCGCGCGGCCTCCGCCGTGCCGTCGCTGCTGTGATCGTCGACGACGATCACATGGAACACGCCGCCGTAATCCTGCCGGAGCAGCGAAGCCATGGCCTCGCCGATCGCATCGGCCTCGTTGCGCGCCGGCACCACGGCGCAGACCGAAGGCCACCCCGCCGCGGGCGTAGCCGCCGGCAGCGACACGGCCGGCCGCGCGCGCCAGAAGCCGCCGCGGCCGAGCAGCAGGACGAGCCAGATCAGCAGCGAGAGGCAGGACGCCGCAAAGAGGATCGTCATCGTCCCTCGGCCGGGGCGGGAGGAGGCGGCGAGCCATGGACCGTGTCCAGGGAGAGCCGCCGCCGGATTTCGAGCGGCCCGTGCTGGTCGCGCCCGTCATAGGTCGCATAGCACAGCTCCCGCACGGCGAGGGCGGGCGGGGGAGGAGGCAGGGCAGCGAGCCTCTCGCGGATCTCCCCGGCCGGAACGCGCCGGTGATAGAGGCCGATCGTGACATGCGGCACATAGGCCGCCTGGCGGATTTCCGGAGCGTCCCGCGCGAGATGGTCGCGCCAGCCCCGCAGCCGCGATTGCGGGTCGCCCACGGGAAGATAGGCCGCACTGGCGAAGCTGTCGGCCGGCAGGAGCGGGAGAGAACAGGCCGGGCCGCGGGCGCAGCCGAGCCGGGCGGCCTGCCGCTCGAGCTGCTCCGGCGTGAAATCGTCGTCCCATCTGATCCGCGGCTGCTCGAAGCCGCAGACGAACAGCGTCACATGGAGCTCGCGCCGGCCGGCGGGGTGCAGCAGGTCGCAAAGCCTCTCGCGGATGTCCCGCAGATAGCCGGCCAGAGGCGGCGTCCCGGCGGGGATCATCCAGATGCCATAGCGAATCCGGCCCCGGCGCCATTCCGGGTAGTCGCGGATATCCGCGGGGATGCTGTGGGTGAAGGCGCCGGAACGGGCAGCTTCCGGTTTCTGCGAGGATGCGGCCATGGATGTCTCGGCGCCCGCATATCTCCCTTCGGCCTCCGCGGCCAGACGCGCATCCGGCAGGAGACATGGAGCTTGACGTGGGAATTATTCCCACGTATTGGCCGCCTCCTTTCGAGGCTCCGGCGGGGCGCGCCTGCGCCGGATGCCTCGCCTCCTTGGAGGAACCAGCCATGGGAACCGGACTCGTCGCGCTTTTGAGACGCCTTCCGCTCTCGGCGCCGCGCCGCCTCGCCAAGAGCTTTCTTCGCGAGACCGGCCTCCGGCTCGCCGGCCGCCAGGAGGTGCTGGGACGAATGGATGAAGGAGACATCCGCTACAGCCTCCAGATCCCCGGCCTGTCCGGCCCCTATCTCCTGACGCGCAGCGCGATCTCCATCGGCGGCTGGGTGATCGACACCCGGACCGGCGCCGTCCCGCAGGTCCGGGCGCGGCTGCGGGGCGAGACGGTCCTCGCCGAGCGACTGGAGCGGGCCGATCTCCGCGCGGCCCTGTCGGACCTCGCCGCGCTTCCCCTCGATTGCGGCTTCGGCCTCGACCTGACGGCGCGGCCGGGCGCGGGCATCCTCACGCTGGAGGCGGAGCTGTCCGAGGAGCGATGGGAGACGGTCTTCCGCTGCGTCGTCCTGTGCTGGGACAGGAAGCTTCCACGCTTCGTCGAGGGCGACATCTGGCGCTACCGCGACTGGGCGCGGCGCGAGGATGCCCTCTCGGCCGACAGCGAGGGCGAGCAGCGGGAATATGCCCGGGTCCTCGCCGGGCGGCCTTCCGTCTCCGTCGTGGTGTTGCCCGGGAAAGGCGATCGCGGCGCGACCTGCGCCTCCATCCTGGCCCAGACCCATCCGGCGCACGAGACGATCCTCGTCGACCCGGCAGCGGAAACTGCAACCCTCGCCGCCGCCCTGCGCGCCGCGCGGGGCGATTACGTCCTGCCGCTCCTCGCCGGAGACCGGCTGAGGCCCGAGGCGCTGCTTGTCCTCGCGGGATATCTCGCGGCCGATCCCTCCCTCGACCTCGTCTATGCGGACGAGGATGCGGATGGCGAGGGGCGGGAGCCGATTCCCTATTTCAAGCCCGACTGGAGCCCCGACACGCTGGAAGCCTTCGACTATCTCGGCGCGCCCGTCCTGTACCGGACCTCCGAGGCGCGCCTGACCGAGGCGGACGGGCCCTACGACCTCGCGCTCCGCTTCACCGAGACGAAGCGCGCCATCCGCCACGTGCCGCGCATCCTGTGCAGGCGGGCCGCGGCGCCCACCGCCCCCGCCGAGACGCAGGGTGATGCGATGGCCCTGTGCGGACCCCCCTCCCGCACGGGGCGAAGCGGGCCCGTCTCGCCGATCGCGCCGGGCCTGCGGTGCTTCCGCATCGATGCCGGGCCGGAAGCGAATCCTCCCCTCGTCTCGGTGGTCATTCCCACGGCCGGCCGGGACCTGGTGCTCGGCGGCCGGCCGCGGGACCTCGTTCTCGATTGCGTCAGGGGCATCCTGGAGCGCTCGAGCTATGCCAGGATCGAGATCGTCGCCGTCGCCGGCCCCGATTTGCCGGAGGGCAAGCGCGCCGCCCTGGAAAGGCTCGGCTGCCGGATCGTCGACTACGCCGAGCCCGCCCTCAACATCGCGGCCAAGATCAATCTCGGCGCCGCCGCGGCCCGGGGCGAGATGCTGCTGCTGCTGAACGACGATACCGAGGTCATCGCGGAGGACTGGATCGAGCGCCTGCTCGCCCATGCGCTGAAGCCGCATGTCGGGGCGGTCGGGGCGAAGCTGCTCTACCCGGACGGCACCCTCCAGCATGCCGGCGTCGTGACCCTGCGCGGCAATCCGAACCATGTCCGCCGGGGCTATCCCGGCCGCGACCGCGGCTATGTCTTCAGCACCGCGGCGACGCGCAACTATGCCGCCGTGACGGGGGCCTGCATGATGACGCCCGCAATCCGCTTCCGGGAGGTGGGCGGCTATCGCGAGGATATGCCTGTTCATTTCAACGACGTCGATTACTGCTTCGAGCTGCGCCGGCGCGGCTTTCACATCGTGATGGAGCCTCGCGCCGTCCTCACGCATTTCGAGAGCGCCTCGCGCAGCCACGGCGTCGCGCCGGGGGAACTCGCCCTGTTCCAAAGGAGATGGGCGGCCGATCTCGCCGATGATCCGTTCTATCCGAACCTTCCCTTTGCGACCGTCCCTCCCTGTTTCGAGGTCTTCGTCAGGGCGGAGACCCACGCGGCATGACCGGGAGGCCCCCGCCCGCAGCCTCGACGGCCCTGGTGTTCCTGGTCCGGGGCCGGGACGCGGCCTGGGAGGCGTCCCTTCGCCGCTTCCTCGCCTCCTGGCGCCGCCATCCGGCCGGGCTCGCGCACGACCTCGTCCTCGTCTGCAAGGGTTTCGACGATCCCTCCGGGCAGCGCCTGGTCGAGGAGGAGGCGGCGAGGGCGGGCGCGCGCTGCCTTCCCGTCGAGGACGGCAGCTTCGATCTCGGCGCCTATCGCGACGCGGCCCGCATGCTCCTCCACGAGCGCCTCTGCTTCCTGAACGGCCATAGCGAGATCCTGGCCGATGGCTGGCTCCTCAAGCTCGCGCGGCAGCTCGACCGGCCGGATATGGGCATGGTCGGCTGCACGGGCTCCTTCGAGGTGCCGCGCGACTTCCCCTCCCTGCGCCATCCCAACGTGCATCTGCGCACGAACGGATTCCTGCTCGGGCGCGGTCTCTTCCTGGACGCCGTGGGAGGGCGGGCGATCCGGCGCAAGCAGGACGCCTATGCGCTGGAGAGCGGCCCGGCCAGCCTGACGAGGACCGTCCTGTCGCTCGGCCTCGGGATCGCGGTGGTCGGGGCGGACGGGCAGGGCTATCCGCCCCGCCTGTGGCCGCGCAGCCGGACCTTCCGCCTCGGGCGGCAGGACAATCTCCTCGTCGGCGACAACCAGACGCGCGCCGGGGCCACCATGCCCGGGGACGACCGCGCTTTCCTCGCCCGCCATACCTGGGGGCGCTATCTCACGGAGCTTCTTCCCCGCGAGGGGAATCAGCCGGGCACCGTCCGCAGGTAGTCGCCAAGCGCTTCCCCCCAGTGGCGCAGGACGATGCCGAAGGCCGCAGCCTTGCCGCAATCGAGGACGGTGTAGGGTGGCCGGCGCGCGGGCCCGTAGCGTCCCCGCCGGTCCACGGGCGCGACCCGCGCGCCGCAGCCGGCATGGCGGAAGACCGCTCCGGCGAAGGTCGCCCAGTCGCAGCACCCCGCATTCGTCAGGTGATAGAGGCCGGCCGGAGCCTCGCGCCCGAGGAGCGCGATCGTCGCCCCCGCGAGATCGGCGGCCGAGGTCGGCGTGCAGACGAGATCGCACCCGACCTCGACGACGTCCCGGTTGCGGGCGTCCCGCAATCGGTCGAGCACGAAATTGCCTCCCTTCTGGCGGCTCGGCGCGTGGCCATAGAGGCCGCAGCTTCGGATCACGAAGGCCCCGGCGGGGTGAAGCTGCAAGGCGGCCTCCTCCCCCGCGGCCTTGGACAGGCCATAGGCTTGCAGGGGATTGGTGGCATCGCTCTCGCGATAGGGCTCCGCCCGCGCCCCGTCGAAGACATAGTCGGTCGAGAAGGTGACGAGCCGGGCCCCGATCGCCTCGCAGGTCCGGGCGAGGACGGCGACGGCGACCGCATTGACGGTCAGCGCCTCGTCGAGGCGGCTCTCGCAGAGATCGACGACATGGAAGGCGCCGGCATTGACGACGATGTCGGGCCGCGCCTCCCGCACGGCCTCGGCGAGCGCGGCCGGGCGCGCAAGGTCGAGCGCGGCGCGCGGGGGCGCCGTGATCCGCCAGCGCATCTGCGCCTGCCGCCGGATCTCGCTGCCGAGCTGGCCCGAGCCGCCGATCAGGAAGACATGCGGCCTCACGGAAAGGCCCGGTCGAGATCGGGCCAGGCTCTGTCCTTCGGCGAGATCGCCGCGACCGGACGTGGCCAGGCGATGGCGAGGGCGGGATCGTCCCAGCGCAGCCCGGCCGCCGCGTCGGGCGCGAAGGCGGGCGTGATCGCATAGGCCAGCTCGCTCTCGTCCTCCAGGGTCTGGAATCCATGGGCGAAGCCCGCGGGGACATGGAGGGAGAGGCCGTTCGCCGCCGACAGGACGAAGCCGGCCCAGCGGCCGAAACTGGCCTCCTGCGGCCGGAGATCGACGGCGACGTCGAAGACGGCGCCTCGCGTGCAGCGCACGAGCTTCGCCTCGGCATGGGGCGGCTTCTGGAAATGCAGGCCGCGCAACGTGCCGGCACGCCGGTTATGGGAGGTGCTCCACTGGACGAAGGCGGTCGCGAGCCCCTGCCGCTCGAACAGGGCGGCGTCGAAGACGCGCGCGAAATGGCCGCGCTCATCCTCGCGGCGCTCGGGATGGATCAGGACGAGACCGGCAAGGGCCGTCCGCTCGAACCTCACGGCAGCACCTCGAGAGTCGGGATCGGAACCACGAACCGCCCACCCCAGTCGCGGATATGGGCGAGCTGCCCCATGATCTCGGCCCTGATGTTCCAGGGCAGGACGAGGACGTAATCCGGCTTGTCCTCTGCGATCGCCTCGGGCTCGCGGACGGGGATGCGCGTCCCCGGCAGGTAGCGGCCCTGCTTCATCGGATTGCGGTCCACCGTATAGTCGAGGAGATCGGTGCCGATGCCGCAGTAATTGAGCAGCGTGTTGCCCTTGGCCGGCGCGCCGTAGCCGACGATCCTCTCGCCCCGCTCGCGCAGGTCGAGAAGGAAGCGCAGGAGGTCGCGCTTGATGCGCCGGACCTTGTCCTCGAAGCCCTCATAGCCCTGCGGCCTGTCGTAGCCTCCGGCCGCCTCGCGGGCGGCGAGGTCGAGGACGGCGCGGCTTACCGGCAGCGCTTCGTTCTCCCGGTGGCGGGCGAAGATGCGCAGCGACCCGCCATGGGTCGGCAATTCCTCGACGTCGAAGATCGTCAGCCCGGCCGCAGCGAAGATGCGCCTCGCCGTGTGCAGCGAGAAATACGAGAAATGCTCGTGATAGATCGTGTCGAACTGCACGCCCTCGACGAGGCGCACGACATGAGGAAACTCCATCGTCACGACGCCGCCCGGCGCAAGAAGCTCCCGGATGCCGCCGACGAAGTCGTTGACGTCCGGGACATGGGCCAGGACGTTGTTGCCGAGGATGAGATCGGCCGCCCTCCCCTCCTGCCGGAGCCGGCGCGCGAGGCGGCGGCCGAAGAAATCGACGAGGGTCGGAACGCCCCGCGCCTCGGCCGCCACCGCGACATTCCGCGAGGGATCGATGCCGAGGACAGGAATGCCGCGGGCGCGCAGATATTGCAGCAGGTAGCCGTCATTCGAGGCCAGCTCGACGACGAGGCTGTCCCCGCCGAGCCCGAGCCGTCTCGCGATCATGTCGCAATAGGCGCGGGCA
>OEIU01000549.1_pt1 | contig 33747 bp, 29 predicted proteins | sample 1539221 | NCBI WGS metagenome assembly OEIU01 (sample SAMN03792071, study PRJEB22550) | activated sludge metagenome | feature: wastewater treatment plant; material: activated sludge; isolation source: Wastewater treatment plant of a petroleum refinery complex | place: Argentina: Zarate | collected...
ACGGCGCGCATGCAGATTACTTCACCCTGCCCACGTACTCGCCCGTGCGCGTATCGACCTTGATTTTCTCGCCCTGCGGCACGAACAGCGGTACGCGCACCACGGCGCCGGTTTCCAGCGTTGCCGGCTTGCCGCCAGTGCCAGCGGTGTCGCCTTTCACGCCCGGATCGGTTTCGGTGATGAGCAGTTCCACGAAATTCGGCGGCGCGACCGTGAGCGGCGAACCGTTCCACAGCGTGACGATGCACTCCTCGTTGCCCTTCAGCCACTTTTCCGCGTCGCCCATGGCGGTCTTGTCCGCGGCGAGTTGTTCGTGCGTTTCTTGATGCATGAAGTGCCAGAACTCGCCGTCGCTGTACAGGTATTCCATGTCCTGGTCGATGACGTCGGCCGCTTCCAGCGAATCGGTGGACTTCATCGTCAATTCGGTGGTGCGACCGTTCTTGAGATTGCGGTACTTGACGCGGGTAAAGGCCTGGCCCTTGCCGGGCTTGACGTACTCGGTATCGACGATCGTGCACGGATAGCCGTCCACGATGATCTTCATGCCGTTTTTGACGTCGTTCATACCGTAAGCCATGTGTAAAACTCCGTGATTGATCGAGGAGCCGCGCCGGGAATGCGGCTAAAATGTGGGAATCGAAGGAACGGCCGCCAATGATAACCGCAAGCCCCCTGCCCGCGCAGCAAAGCCGTACCTGGCAACGTCTGTGGCGTGAGGCGATTACCGATCCGCACGAACTGCTTGACCTGCTCGACCTGGGCCACATGGCTGGCTCATTGCTGCCCGTTCGGGACACCGGGTTCGCGATGCGGGTGCCACGCGGATTCGCCGCGCGCATGCGCGGTGGCGATCCGACCGACCCGCTGCTGCTGCAAGTACTGCCGCAGGTTGCAGAGTTGATCGAAGCGATTGGTTACAACCGGGATGCGGTCGGCGACATGGCTGCGCGCGTCGCGGACGGCGTGCTGCACAAATACGAAGGACGCGCCCTGCTGATCGCCACCGGCTCATGCGCCGTGAACTGCCGCTACTGTTTCCGCCGGCATTTTCCATACGCACGGGAAACCGCCGCCGCGAATCACTGGCATGAGGCGATGCAATACACCCGAGCCGACGCCAGCATCGAGGAAGTGATCCTGTCCGGCGGCGATCCGCTTTCGCTTTCTACGGCCAAACTTTCCGAGCTCACGGACGCGCTGGCAGCGATTGCGCACATCAAGCGCCTGCGCATCCACACGCGCCTGCCAATCGTGCTGCCCGAGCGCGTCGATGCGGAATTGCTGGCCTGGCTACGTCAGCTGCCGTGGCCGGTTGCCATCGTGCTGCACGCCAACCACGCGAATGAAATCGATGGCGCCGTAGTGGACGCCTGTGCACGCATGCGCGTCGCGGGCGCGACGCTGCTCAACCAATCCGTATTGCTGCGCGGCGTCAACGACGACGTTAATGCGCTGGCCGCCTTGTCGACACGCCTGTTCGATTGCGGCGTCGTGCCTTACTACCTGCACCAGCTCGACCGTGTCGCCGGTGCCGCGCATTTTGCCGTAGACGACGAGCGCGCCCGCGCCCTTGTCGAACAATTACGCGGACGTCTTTCCGGTTATCTCGTGCCACGCCTCGTGCGCGAGCTCGCGGGCGAACGCGCCAAGACTGCGCTATGACCATTGGCGCTGGAAAATATGCCGGTTATCGAGTAAAAACCTAGACGGCAAAAGGAACCGCGGGCAATGGGAAAACAGGAAGGCGTCATCAAGATCCTGCTGGTCGAGGACTCGGTCGAGGAAGCCGAGCAACTGATCAGCATGCTGCGCAATGGCGGCATCGCGGTGCGTCCGGCACGCGCGGGCAGCGCCGATGAATTGCAGACCCAATTGGCGACGCAAGCTCCCGATCTGGTCCTGGTCAACCTGGCCGCGCGCGGAGTCGCGCTGAAAGATGCCGCCGCCGCCGCGAATACCACCGGCAAGGACATCGCCGTGATTGCCGTAGCCGTCAAGGTCGATGAAGACGCGGTCGCACGCGCCTTTTCCGAGGGCGCGCGCGCGCTGGCCCTGCGCAATCGCGCCGAGCATGTGCAATCGATCGTGCGCCGCGAATTCGAGGCCCTGCTGATGCGCCGCGGCGTGCGTCGCCTGGAAGCGGCGTTGCGCGAGACCGAACGCCGCTGCGAAGCGCTGCTGGATTCCTCGCGCGACCCCATCGCCTATGTGCATGAAGGCATGCACGTGCGCGCCAACAAGGCCTATCTTGAAATCTTCGGCTTCGAGGATTTCGAGGACATCGAAGGCATGTCGATCCTGGACATGATCGCCACGGACGACGCCGATGACTTCAAGGCCCTGCTCAAGAAGCTGTCCAAGGGCGAGAAGCCACCGCAAAAGCTGAACCTCAAGGCGCAACGTGCGGACGGCAGCACATTTGACGCAACCATGGAATTCGCCGAGGCCAGCTACGAAGGCGAACCTTGCCAGCAGATCATCTTCCGCCAGCAGACCGCCAATGTGGAACTGGCGAAAGAGCTCGATGCGCTGCGTTCCAAGGACCTGGTCACCGATCTTTTCAATCGCCAGTACTGTCTGACAGAACTCGAACGCATGGCTGGCGAGGCCGCCAAGGGCCGCAACGACCAGGCCCTGCTGCTGATCGAGCCGGACAACTTCAAGTCCCTGCTCGATACGGTTGGCCTGGGCAACGCGGACCTGCTGCTCGGCGACATGGCCAACCTGATGCGCCGGCACCTGAAAGACGCCGATATCGCCGGGCGCTTTGGCGAACACGCGTTCGGCGTGCTGCTTGCCGGGTACAACGCCGACGCGGTACGCCAGTTGGCCGAGACGCTGCGCCATGCATTCGAGGAACGTATATTCGAAGTCGGCAAGCAGTCGGTAAATGCCAACGTCAGCATCGGCGGCACCTTGATCGGCGAGAAGAACGCCAATGCCCAGGTCATCCTCAACCAGGCCAGCACCGCGTTGCGCACGGCCCAGACCGAGGGCGGCAACCGCATCAACGTGTTCGATCCTGCCGCCAAGGACAAGGCTGACGAGGAAAAGAACAAGCACTGGCTGACCCTGATCAAGGATGCGCTAGCCAACAACGGCTTCGTGCTGTTCTACCAGCCGATCATCAGCCTGCACGGCGCCGAGGGCGAGTTCTACGAAATCCTGCTGCGCATGAACGGTCCCAAGGGCGAGATCACGCCGAACTTCTTCATGCCGGTCGCCGAGCAGAATGGTTTGCTCGCCGCCATCGATCGTTGGGTCATCGGCGCCGCAATCAAGGCCCTGGCCGAGCGCGAAAAGGCCGGCCACAAGACGACGTTCTTCGTCAAACTCACGCCGCAGTCGCTGGACGACCAGACCCTGCTGCCATGGATCTCGCAGCAATTGAAGAACGCGCGCCTGCGCGGTGACGCGCTGGTGTTCGAGATGCCGGAAAGCAAGGTCGTGACCAGCCTGAAGCCGGCGCGCGCCTTCGTGACCGGGCTCAAGCAACTGCATTGCGGATTCGCGCTGGAGCAATTCGGCTCCGGGCTGAATTCGTTCCAGTTGCTCAAGCACGTCGATGCGAATTACCTCAAGCTCGACCGCAACTACATGGCCGAACTGCCCAAGAACAAGGAGCACCAGGAAAAGATCAAGGAGCTGTGCGACCAGGCGCATCACGCCGGCAAGCTCACCGTCGCCGAGTTCGTCGAGGACGCGGCGAGCATGTCGATCCTGTTCTCGTGCGGGGTGAATTTCGTGCAGGGAAATTTCCTGCAGGAACCCGAAAAAGTGATGGCCTACGAGACGGCATAAGGCTACGCGAGTCGGATACAATACGGACGTTTTGCCCACACGCCGGAGCCGCGCATGCCCGCCAAGATCAAGTACAAACGGATCCTGCTCAAGCTTTCCGGCGAAGCCCTGCTCGGCAAGGCCGATTACGGCATCGACCCGCAGATGATCAGCCGCCTGGCGCGCGAGACGATGGAAGTGCAGCAGGCCGGCGTCGAAGTCGGCATCGTCATCGGCGGCGGCAACATTTTTCGCGGCGAAGGCCTGGCCGCGTCCGGCATGGATCGCGTCACCGGCGATCACATGGGCATGCTCGCCACCGTGATCAACGCGCTGGCAATGCAGGACGCACTGGAAAAACTCGGCGCCAAGGTACGCGTGATGAGCGCGATCAAGATCAACGAGGTCTGCGAGGACTTCATCCGCCGCCGAGCGATCCGGCATCTGGAAAAAGGCCGCATCGCGATCTTCGCCGCCGGCACCGGCAACCCGTTCTTCACCACCGATTCCGCCGCCGCCCTGCGCGCCATCGAAATCGACGCCGACCTGCTGCTCAAGGCGACCAAGGTCGATGGCGTGTACAGCGCCGACCCGAAAAAAGACAAGAGCGCGCAGCGTTTCGAGCAACTCACCTACGATCAGGTGATCGAACGCAAGCTCGCCGTGATGGATACCGCCGCCATCGCCTTGTGCCGCGACCACAAGATTCCGCTGCGCATCTACGACATGCGCCGCGAAGGCGACCTGATGCGCATCATGCGCGGCGAACCGATCGGCACGCTGGTCAGCTGATCGCCCCGGCGCCGCGCGGCGGCGCGCGATCCGGGTGTGTAATCCGCGCGGGCTTTTCCTGAATTGAACAGGTGAAGGCAGACCGCCTTCAACGCCAGCCGGGATGCAGACGCCATCCGCCCGCCAGCCCGTTACCGGAAGACCTGCGGCAGGCTCTCACGAGGAGTCATGTCATGAAACGTTTTACTTCCATCGCGATCAGCGCCAGCCTTTTGTGCGCCGCCGCTCTGGCCAACGCCGCCGGCAACCAGCTCAGTACGGTAAGCGTGCAAGGCATCGACAAGATGTCCGCGGCCTGCACGCCGCCCGACAGCCGCGCCGTGTGTTCGGCTTGGCACGAGGAAATCCGCCGCAATTTCACGCCGCGCGAAATCGGCATGCTGTTCGGCGCGCGCACCAGCTATCCGAATTACGCTGCGTCATTCGACCGCCTGCAGGCGCGTTACTCCGCGCTGCAAGGCCAGTTTGCCGCGACGCACGCCAAGGAGTTGAACGCCATCGCGGCCAAGTAATCCACCGCTATTCCGGTCTCCAACGTTTGGCCCCGCGCAAGCGGGGCCTTTTTTGCGTCCTGGTAATCGCAAGCGCCAATTGCCGAAATAACGATACAGTAGCCATGCGGCCCGCGGCTGCCGAAGCGGGATGCCGCGACCACATCGAACGGGAGCGATTGCGGTGAGTCAGTTTCAGACGACGCAATGGAGCATGGTGCTCAATGCCGGTAACGAACCGGGGCAGGCCCGGCATGCTCTGGAATCGTTGTGCCGCATGTACCGCCCGCCCGTACTTGCTTACATCCTCGGGCACCATTACACGGCCGAATCCGCCGAAGACCTGACCCAGACGTTTTTCGCGCGTTTCATCGAACAAGGCTATTACCTGAAGGCCGATCCGCTGCGCGGCAGCTTCCGCGCCTTCCTGCTCACCGCACTCAAGCGCTTCCTCAACGACGTGCTGGATCAGGAAAAGACCATTAAACGCGGCGGCCTCACCCAGCTGCGTTCACTCGATACCATGGTTTCCGGCGACTACGCCCTGCGCGACCGGGAAACACCCGAACTCGCCTTTCACCGCGCCTGGGCGCACACCGTCGTGAAAGACGCCTTGCGCACGCTGCGCGAGGAAGCCCAGTCGGCCGGCAAGACCGAGTTGTTCGGCGAGTTGAGCGTTTTCATTGCCGAGCGCCCCGACGATGCTGATTACGAGCGCGTGGCGGCCAAATTCGGCATGCGCCGAAACACCATTGCCGTGGCCGTGCACCGCCTGCGCCAACGCCTGCGCGAATTGATCCGCAATCAACTGGCGCAGACCGCGGCGGACAATGACGAGCTGGAACACGAACTGGACGAACTCGGGCAATCGATCAGCTTGTTCGTTTCGTAGCAGACCCGAATGGGAGAGTAGACTACCGGCCGTGTAATCGTGACCGCGAAATCCCGAACTACAGGCATCAATCCGGAGATGCCGATGACGAGTCTGCCACAGACGTCTCGAAACGATTTTGCCAACACGCGCTGGTCCGTGGTCATGCATCAGGCGGCCAACGACAGCAATACCGACCATGGCGCGCTTGCCGAACTGGCGCAACGTTTCTGGTATCCGGTGTACGCCTACGTGCGTCGCTGCGGGCACGCGCCGGACATCGCCAGGGATATAACCCGCAATTTCGTCCGGCAACTGTCGATCCAGTTCGACGGTGGTGACCAACGCCCGGCGCCCGGCCATTTCCGGCGGTTCCTGCTTGGCGAGCTCAACGTTTTTCTGGCTGGTGATTGGCGCGCGTCGATCGCGCGCGAGGACTCCGCACCGCTCGTTCCACCTGCTGATCTGGAAGACCGCAACCTGCGCGACAACTCCACCGCACCGAGCCCCGAGGCCGCGTATCAGCGCAGCTTCGCGATGGAAGTGCTCGAACGCGCGCTGAACAAACTCAGGACAGAAGCCCACCAAGGTGGGCATCGGGACATGTTCGAGGCCCTGCAACGCTATCTTTCGCGCGAACCGGTTGCGGGAGAATACGAGGCGATTGCGCAACGCCTGCGCATGCGGCCGATGGCCCTGGCCATGGCATTGAAGCGATTGCGCCAGCGACTGCGCGAACTGGCCGGGCGCGAGCTGGCCGATACCGTGGCCTCACCGGACGATCTGGCCGCCGAACAGGCGGCATTGTTTTCCATACTACACGATCCGCCGCAGCGACAATGAACGCCCGCACCCGGCCGGAAAGCCAGCACGACGCGACCATGACCGATCCACTGGTCAGCAGGGTGGTGGACGCCGGCGGAATCGCGGCCCTGGTCTTCGGCAACCAGACCATCGAAGTCGACCGCAACGAAGATCGCCCGCTTGCGCTGTTGTCTGCCGATGCACTGGAAGTGGATCTCTCCGATCCGCAGCAACGTCAGTTCGGCGATTACGAGCTGCTCGAGAAAATCGGCGAAGGCGGCATGGGCGTGGTCTATCGGGCGCGCCAGGCCAGCCTCGAACGCGAAGTGGCGATCAAGCTGCTGGCCGCCGGTCCGTGGGCCTCGCACGACTTCATCGAACGCTTCCGGCGCGAAGCGCAAAATGCCGCACGCATGCAGCACCCTAACATCGTGGCCATCCACGAAGTCGGCAGCGTCGACGACCTGCATTATTTCAGCATGCGCCTGGTCCACGGCGGCAGCCTGGCCGCGCTGCTCAAACGCGACGGCAAGCTCGAACCGCGCCGCGCCGCGCAACTGCTGCGCACCATCGCCGAGGCAGTGGACTACGCACACCGACTCGGCGTGCTGCACCTGGACCTGAAACCCGCGAACGTTCTGATCGACGACAACGGCACGGCGCATGTCGCCGATTTCGGCCTCGCCCGCCGCCTCGAGCAATGCCTGGTCGCGGATAACAACGAGATCTCCGGTACGCCGAGCTACATGGCGCCGGAGCAGGCCACGGCCGGGCCGCAGAAGATCACCCCGGCCACGGATATCTGGGGATTGGGCGCGATCGGCTACGAACTCGTCGCCGGGCAGCCGCCGTATCTGGGCCAGACACCGCACGAGACATTGAAACTCGTCGTGGGCGGCCAACTGCGCAATCCGCGCCGCTACGTCCCGCAACTGCCGCGCGACCTCGAAGCGATCATCCTCAAGTGCATGGCCTACGATACGGCGCAGCGCTATGCCAGCGCGCGGGACCTGGCCGAGGATCTGACCCGTTTCCAGAACGGCTACATGGTCAAGGCACGCCCGCTCAACACGCTCCAGCGCAGCGCACGCTGGGCGCAACGTGAGCCGAAGATCGTGGCCATCGCCCTGCTCGCCTTGTTGACGTTGCTGATCGGTCTGGTCGCCACGACCACGCAATGGCGCCGCGCCAACGCCAACGCGCAGCGCGCGGAAGCGGAGCGAGCGCTTGCCGCGAAGAGTGCGGCAATCTCCAGCGAACGTCTGTGGGACGGGCGTCGCGATACGGCAATACGCCAGATGAACGACGGCAATGGCTTCGAGGCGCTCGCGCCGCTGATCTCCAACATCGAGGAAAAGCAGGCAGCGGGCAAACCCGCCGAGTTGGAACGCCGTGAGATCGGCATGATCGAAACCCAGGGCGTTGCCCTGATCGACCGTTTCATCATTCCCGACGCCAATCCGATGGCGACCACGCTGAGTCAGGACGGCAAGCTGCTCGCGGTCACACTCAACGATCTCTCGGTGCGCTGGTTCGACACGGCTACTCTGACCGAACGCGGCCGCCTGGACCTGCTCGACTACCTGCCTGCCGACCAGGTACCTATCCTGCCGCACTTCATCGACGATCACCGCTTGCTCGTCACCGGGGAATGGTTCGATTTCCTGCCAAACCCGAGCACATCCGGTGTGCTCATCGATCTGGATCATGCGTCGGCGGTCACACCGCCCGAGCAATTCGCCGACCTCGCCGACATTACCTGGAGTGCCGACGCACGGCATGCGCTGCTGCACGACGCGCGCGGCCACGTGCAGCTATGGCAGGTCGACCCGTGGCGTCCGCTGGCGCTGCCGGCACGAGAATTGGAAATCGTTGGCACGCTCTGGGTGCTGGATCCGGAGCTGCGTTACGCGATGCAATTTGGCCGCAACATGAGCGAATTGCGCGTATTCGATCCGCGCCACCTCGATGCGCCGCGCCCTGTGTCGATGCCACGGCACGAATCGTTCAGCGCCTGGTCCGCCAGTAGCGATGGCGCGGTTTTCGCGGTCGGCACCAGCAACGGCCAGATTTTTCTCATCGACATGCGCACCCTGGCCGTGCGCCAGATTTCCGGCCCGCTCGGCAGCCGCGTGAGCTGGCTCAGTTTCAGCGAGGACAATGCCTGGCTGGCGGCCGCGCGCAACAGCGGCACCGCCTTCGCCTACGATGTCGCCAGCGGCGAACAGCTGCATGCCGGAGAGATGCAGGCGGAATTCGACGCCACGCGCGTGGACATCGATCATCGCAGCCGCCTGCTGGTCCTGTCCGGCCAGGTCGCCGGTGGAATCGCCAAATCCGAAGTCTGGCATTTGCCGCAACCGAGTCCGATGCTCGGTGAAGCAACACACCTGATTGCCAATCCGTCGCCCGGCACGCGCGCCGGACCGTACTGGCTGAGTGCGGCTCCGCGCGCCGGCTTGCTGGCCAGCGCCAGCATGGATGGCGAGATCCGTCTGTGGCGGTTGCCCGAACCGGCCGAACTGGACGCGATGCCGCCGCCGCTGGTCTCCGACAACCTGTACACGGATGGCGATCATGTGGTCGATGTCGATTCCGACCGCTTGCGCGTGCTTTCGGCTGCACATGGCACAGCCACGGCTTGGTTGCGACTGCCGCCGCCAATCGCTTTTGCGCAACTGGTGGCTGGCAGCAAGACGCTGGTCGCGGTCGCTCGCACCGGACTGCATGTGCTGGATGCCGCCACGTTGCAGCCGCGCCTGCCTGTGATCGCACTAGACAACACGCCGCAGCACATGGCGGTCAGTGCCGATGGTCGGCGTGCCGTGCTCAGTTTCAACAAAAATGACGCCAAGGGATTCGAGGAGCATCTGGAACTTTATGACTTGACCAGCGGCAGTCGTTTGGATCCGGGCAACGTCGAGGTCAAGGCACCGCTGCGTCAGCTCCTGCTCTCTGCTGACGCTTCGCGCCTGCTCGCCACTGGACCGGTCGACGGCTCCACCGCGGTATTCGACACGCAAACGCTGAAACCCCTGTGCGCCTATCCCAACGATCCCATGCAACCCGTCATCCACGCCGCGTTTACCGCCGACGCGCGGCATCTGTGGATGGTGACGCGCAGCATCGACGACACCCAGGCCGACAACGCGGATCTTGCGCTATGGGACCTGAATTCCGGCAAGATCGACGAGCGGCGGCATGTGCCGGGCATCTATCCCATTGGCATTGCCGCGATTGGCGACAAGCCCCTGCTTGCCGGGCGCGATCGCGTAGTCCTGGACCCGGGCGGGACGGACGAGCGCAGCGTCACCGGGCTGCGCGGCGGCGAAGTGACGAACGTATTCGCCGTCAGTCACGATGGCCGGCTCGTCGCCCACGCCATCGCCAACAACGTTCAACTGTATTCCACCGCGGATCTCACTCCGATCGGGTCGCCACTTCAGGCGCAGGGCGGGCAAATGAGCTCGGTCATCCGGCTGGCGTTCAGCCCGGACGACAGTCGCCTGCTTGCGATGGTGGATCCCACCATCTCGTCGAACTGGCGCCTGTGGCGGATCGCCCTCAGCCGGCATAGCGTGAATGAATTGCATGCCGATGCTGCATTGCTGGCACCGCGCGATGCGGGACCGCGCGTCTTGCGCATGGCCGACAACAGCGAACATTTGCGCCTGCGCGCACACGACCCCGGCCCGCCGCCGGCAACTCAGCCGCGCCCGCAACCTGCCGTGGCCGGCTGGTTCGGCCCGGACCCGACTCCGGGGCGCGGTCCCCCCGCAGGCCCCCTGCAAAACGACCCCCGCAGCGTCTGCAACCCGGCGCCGGCAACGGAAATCAACGTGATGAACTCGGTGATTGCCGCATTGAGCGACATGCCATTCGGCTTGCCACGAATCGATGGCGTGGACTACGACTGGCGCGGCGCCTTGGAAATGCGCCAGGACGGTGGCGGTCAAACGGTCGGCGCGCAATACCGTTTCGCCGTGCGCCAGAAGGTGACTGGACTGCGCGTGCCGCCGCAGCCGATCGCCGCGCTGCATGTGCTGCTCTTCGCGCCGGAAAGCGTGGGCGAACCCCGGGAACGCGTCTATGCCAACATCCGCCTACACTATCGCGACGGCAGCGAGGTGGTGTTGCCGCTGCGCACCCAGCGCGAGGTGAAAGGCTGGACGCCATACGATCGACCGACCCCGGTCGGCTGGACTCAGGGCGACATCCAGCGCGTGCTCGGCCTGATGACACCGGGTATATACAACGACCCGCGTCTGCCAAACCCGCATCCGCAGAAAATCATCTCGACCCTGGACCTAGAAACGGTGCCCGGGCAATGGAGCACCCCCGTTTTCTTCGCGATCACCGCGGAGCCTGTAATTTCCGACGCGGAATCCCGAATTGGCAAGCGAGCACCTGGAACCGGCAGGGATGCCAAGCCCATGGATGGAGAGCAGCATTCGTCCACCAACGGAGAATCGCCGTGAGAAACATCAAACAAGCAACCACCACCGCGTTGACGACCACCGCCTTGCTGCTGGCCGTCGCGATTACCTCATCCGACGCGCAGGCCTGCGGCGAAGTGATGTACCGCATGGGCGGCGCGCTGCGCTACCACGCCTTCATCACGCGCCATCCGGCGCAGATCCTGCTTTACTCCGGCACAACGGCAGCCCAGCGCCATGCGGTAACCAACGACATGCAGCTGTTCGACGAAAATCTGCAAAAGGCTGGTCACACCGTCACCGTCGTGAATACGCCGGACGCGCTCGGCAAGGCGCTGGCCACGAAGCACTACGACGTAATCATCACCTACGCCGGGGATCTAGCAGCGATCCAGCCGCAGCTCGCGAACATCTCGCACGAACCGGCGCTGATTCCGGTGTTTCCGAACGGTGACGAAGCTTCGGTGCGCAAGCAGTTTCCGCTGGCGCTGAACGAAAACGCGAATCTCAACCAGTTCCTCAAGACCATCGAGGAAACCATGAAGTCGCGCGGCACCTGACGCTGCGATTCGCAGGTGTGCGGGTTATACCTGTGCGTCGCGCGGGGATCAGGGAGTTTTGCATTCAACCGAAAGGGGAAGCAGACATGCGCCTTCGTATCGCAGCATCGACCATCGCCTTGGCCATCGCCGGGGCCGCAGTCTCGTCAATAGCGAGCGCACAGGTGCAACCGACCGCACCATCGAGTGGGAATACCAGCGACAGCCCTGCGGGCCACGGCAGTGTTTCCGTCGCTTTCTTCGACACCGACATCAACGGCTTCTGGTTGCGATCCAACGTCAAGCTGCCCCTGGGCAACGTGCACATGTTGGGCAGCGGCCTCGACGCAAGCTACAACATCAGCAACGACTGGACGATCTTTGGAGGCGTGCGCTACTTCACCGGCCGCGCCAACACGCCCCCGATGTTCATCAACTGTCCCAGCACCACGGCGGCGCCGGAATGCGCCAACTATCCGCCCCAGACTCCTCAGCACCCCGGCGAGCCTTTCCTTGACGACGGCAAGTATCACGGTGCCTGGCAGGACTGGAACCTCGGCGTGGCCTACCATGCGAACATCGGCGGCTACTACATCACGCCGTCGGCCACAGCAACAATCCCGACCCACGACTATCCAACCTATGGCAACGGCGTGGTGGGACAGGATCTGCACCAATTGCTGCTGGACGTAACTCTGGCGCACCAGTTCGACTTCACCAACTTTTACTACAAGCTCGGCTACGGCTACGCGTTCAGCCAGCATGTGCTTGGCGTCAATGCCGGCTACCAACGCTTCGACGGCGAACTGGGCTGGTTCGTCAACGAGAAGTTTTCGGTGCGAGGCTTCGTGACGGGTCGCGCGGGCTTCGGCGCACGCGCCGCCTTCGGACCGCCGCCCTTCAACGAATTCTGGTATGAAAGGCAGCGCCTGACCCAGCACGACTACCACGCCTATGGTCTTGGCTTCGACTATGGCATCGGCGAACGCTACACCGCATCGGCCAACATCCAGCGCGAGTTCTGGGGCGATTCGGTGTACGACTTCAAGTATGCTCTTGAAGCAAGGTTGACGCGCAGTTTCTGACCACGGCTGCGCGTCACGGGATTGGTAGGGATTACCGCGGCTCGCAGCATGTTCGATGTCCTGGCGTATTGGTGGTGGCTTGCCGTTGACTGGTTCTCTGCGCACGCAGTGGGGCCGGTGTTGGCGTTCGCGCACCTCGACGCCCTGTTCGGCGAACCCGAAGCGATCGCCGAAGCGCTGCTGATCGGACTTGTGCAAATCGCCATCATCGGCTGCCTGTTCCGCCCACTCGAAAAACTGGCGCCGGCGGAACGCTGGCAAGATCGCAGGCTGACCGGAGTCGATCTGCGCTTCGCCTTTGCGCTGGTGGCTTTGGGCCCGTTGCTCGCGTTTGTCGTGCTCTCGCCCTTTGCCCGCGCCTTCGGCAACGCGCTCGATTGGATCGGCCTGCCTGCCGACGGGCTGCTGCATTACATTCCGCACATCGACGAGCATCCCTACCTTGCCTTTGCGCTGTACTACGCCGCGAACGATCTGGCGTACTACTGGATGCACCGTGCCCAGCATGCGATTCCCTGGTGGTGGGCGTTGCACAACATGCACCACAGCCAGCGCCAGGTGAACTGCTGGACGAATTCGCGCGTGAGCTGGCTCGACGTCGTGCTCGAATCGTGCCTGCTCGCAACCGTAGGCCTGGTCATGGGCGTGGATGCCGGCCAGTTCGCCGTGCTGGTGCTGCTGACCCAGCTCGTGCAGAACCTCGCGCACACGAACACGCGGTTTGGCTTCGGACGCGTCTTCGACAAGCTCATCGTCGACCCGCGCTTCCATCGCCTGCACCACATGGCGGCGGATCCGGCACGGCCGAACCTGCACAACTGCAATTTCGGCCAGGTGCTGTCGATCTGGGACAACCTGTTCGGCACCGCGCTGTATGGCGAACCACCGCGCCGCAATGGCGTGGACGACGCGATCGTCGATGCCGACAATGGCCGCGGCATGAGCGTGATGCAGTGGTACACCTTGCGCAGGTTCTGGAGCGCATTCACAAGCCGTGCCGGCTGGAAGCCACAATCCATCGTGTTCGGCACCCGTTCCCGATCCACTCCAGATGCCGCGCGGGCCGATCCGAAGTAGTGCGCGCCCCCAAAACAGCGCATTACCTGTAATCCTCTGCACCGATTCCGTAATAGACTTGTATCCGGCCGGAATCCAGGGGCGGCCGCAATGCCGACGGAGGCGCGCCATGTACCCTGCCAACGACCGGGATCGCACCGTACCGAATCTGGACATGAGTCCGGCGCGCTCGGGGATATTCACTCCCGGCATCGCTCGCCTTGAACTGAACGCGGACAACCTGGCGCGCTTCAACGCAACGCTCGCACGCGTGAACCCGAACGTCCCGCCCTGCACCGCGGAACAGATCGCCGGCTCGGCGCGGCGGGTGTTGCGCGCGTCGGCCAAGGGCGTGGACATGCCCTTCATCCGCCTGCGCCTGCGTCGGGCGGCGGAGATCCGCGCAGCCTATGTCGATACCTGCTGGCACGTGCCCGTCGACCTGTACGCGATCATGGGCGCCATCGTCGACTACATCGACGATGGCGAGCACCACCTGATATCCCGCGACATGGCGGTGATCGGCCAGCTCGACGATGCCTTGCTCGTCGACGCTGCAATGGACACGCTGCGCGGAGAATTGAACGAATACGCCGAATTCTGCCGCTTCCGCCAGGCCGAGGCCGCGCGAATCGGATTGCCCGCATCGGCGCTGGCGCTGGATCGCGAACACTGGCGCCGCGAATGCGACCAGGAACTGCTGTTCGAGCAACAACTGCGGCGTGTGCGCGCGACCCGCTATACCAGAGCGGAATCCGCGGCAGATGGCTTTCGCGTGGGTTGACGCTACTCCGGATCGTCGTGGCGCGTTTGGCCGCGCTGCTATACTGCGCAGCATTCGGAATGGACCGCGGAGCCGTGCATGATCGCCACCATCAAACAGGATGCCCAGCAGCGCATGAGCAAAAGCGTGGACGCGCTCAAACACGAGTTGCAGCGCCTGCGCACCGGCCGCGCCAGCACGGCGCTCGTCGAACACATCAAGGTCAACTACTACGGCTCGGATGTGCCGCTCAGCCAGGTCGCCAACGTCGTTGTCTCCGATGCGCGTTCGCTCACCATCACACCGTGGGAAAAGAACATGGTGCAGCCGGTGGAAAAAGCCATTCTCGCCTCCGATCTCGGACTCAATCCGACCACGGCAGGCACGACGATTCGGCTGATCATGCCGGCGCTCACCGAGGAACGCCGCAAGGATCTGGCCAAGCACGTTTCGCATGAAGGCGAAAACGCCAAGATCGCGATCCGCAACATCCGCCGCGATGCGCTGCACCAGGTCAAGGAACTGCTCAAGGACAAGCAGATCACCGAAGACGAGGAACGCCGCGCCGACGACGAGGTGCAGAAACTCACCGACAAGTCGATCAAGGACGTCGATGCGGTGGTGAAGGCGAAGGAAGACGAATTGATGGCGCTGTGAGATCCGCGCCGTGGAGGGGAGCCTGAATTCGCCGCAACCCGCACCGCCGGACACGCCCGCTGCGGAAATGTCCGCGTCGCGCCTGCCGCGTCACATCGCCATCGTCATGGATGGCAACGGGCGCTGGGCGAAGGCGCGCTTCCAGCCGCGCAGCTTCGGCCATCGCGCCGGGCAAAAAGCCGTGCGCGCGACGATCGAATCCTGCCTGCGTCGCGGCATCGCCGCGCTGACCCTGTTCGCGTTTTCCAGCGAAAACTGGCAACGCCCCAAGGACGAAGTCGGCGCGTTGATGGAATTGTTCCTCAAGGCGCTCGACCGCGAGGTGGATGAACTGCACGGTCACGGCGTGCGCGTCGACTTCATCGGCGATCTTTCCGCGTTCGCGCCACCCTTGCGCGAGCGCATGACGGCGGCGATAGACAAGACCGGCGCGAACACCAAGCTCGCCTTGAACATCGCGGTCAATTACGGCGGACGCTGGGATATCGCCAATGCCGTGCAGCAGGCCGCACTGGCCGTGCAGCGCGGCGAAATTTCCGCTGCGTCGATCAACGAACAATCCATCGCGCGATTCTTCTGCCTCGCCGACCTGCCGCCGGTGGACCTGTTCATCCGCACGGGTGGCGAGCGGCGCATCAGCAACTTCCTGCTCTGGCAAACCGCGTACAGCGAATTGTATTTCAGCGAGGTGCTGTGGCCGGATTTCGACGCCGGCTGTCTGCAACGCGCACTGGACGATTTTGCGGGACGCGAACGCCGCTTCGGTGGAGTCTCCCAACCATGAAGCAGCGCGTCCTGACTGCCCTGTTGCTCGCGCCGTTGGCGATCGCACTCATCCTGCTTTTGCCAACACCGGCGTTCGCCGTGGTCATTGGCGGACTTTGCCTGCTGGCGCTTTGGGAATGGACACGGCTTTCCGGCATGCGTGACCGCCGCGTGCGTGGCGTGTTGCTGGCATTCGCAGTGCTCGCATTCTGGGCACTGTGGCACTGGCGAGATCACGACGCCATCATCCTTGTAATCGCCGCCGGTGCCGCGTGGTGGGTCGTCGCGCTGTTCTGGCTCAAGCAGTTCAGCTTTGCCGCGGCACCGACGCGTGAAAACACGCTGCTGAAACTCGTCGTCGGAATGTTCGTCATGTTCCCGGCATGGATCGCGCTGATGCGCATTCACGCCGCTCCGGATCACGGCCACTGGTGGGCGCTGTACGCGCTCGTGCTCGGCTGGTCGGCGGATACCTTCGCCTATCTCGCCGGCATGCGCTGGGGCCGGCGCAAGCTCGCGCCATCGATCAGCCCGGGCAAGACCTGGGCCGGCGTCTACGGCGGGTTGGCCGCCACCGCCCGCGTCCCCGCGAGCTGCGGCTTGCTGGCCTGCCTTACGGGTTTGCGGCTGCCCGCACTCGTCGCGCTCGCCCTGCTGTGCGTGTGTTTTTCCGTGGTCGGCGACCTGTTCGAAAGCCTGATCAAGCGTCACGCCGGGGTGAAGGATTCCGGTGCACTGTTCCCCGGCCACGGCGGCGTATTCGATCGCCTCGACGGCATCTTTGCGCTGTTGCCGCTGTTTGCGCTCGGCAAATTGCTGTTGGGAATATGAAGCGCGTAGCAGTACTCGGCGCCACCGGATCCATCGGCGCCAGCGCGCTGGACGTGATCGCGCGCCATCCCGACCGATTCGCCGTCGCCGCGCTTAGCGCGAATCGCAATGTCGATGCGCTGGTGGCGTTGTGCGTTCGGCACCGTCCCGCGTTGGCAGTGATCGCCGACGCCGCGCTCGAATCCGAGCTGCGCAGCAAACTCGCGGCGGCAAATCTGGCCACGCGCGCCGCTTGCGGTGCTGAGGGATTACGCGAAGCCGCGGCAGGCGACGCCAACATCGTCATCGCCGCGATCGTCGGCGCGGCGGGACTGGATTCGACCCTTGCCGCCGCGCGCGCCGGCAAGCGCCTGCTGCTGGCGAACAAGGAAGCGGTGGTCATGGCAGGGCCGCTGCTGCTGCAGGCCCTGCGCGAGGGCAGCGGCGAACTGGTGCCGATCGATTCGGAGCACAACGCGATATTTCAATGTTTGCCGAGCAGCAGGCCAGATCTTGAACGGTGCAGACTCGAAAAAACCGGCGTCCGCCGCATCGTGCTGACTGCTTCGGGCGGGCCGTTCCGCGGCCGCACACGCGCGCAACTGGCCGCCGTCACACCGGACCAGGCCTGCGCGCACCCGAACTGGGTCATGGGCCGCAAGATTTCGGTGGATTCGGCCACGCTGATGAACAAGGGCCTGGAAGTCATCGAAGCGCACTGGCTGTTCGGCGCGCGTGCGGATCAGATCGACGTCGTCGTGCATCCGCAAAGCATCGTGCATTCGCTGGTCGAATACGCGGACGGTTCCACGTTGGCGCAACTTGGCAACCCGGATATGCGCACTGCGCTCGCGCATGCGCTGGCCTGGCCCGAACGCATCGAGTCGGGCGTGGCAAGCCTTGATCTTGTGCACATGGGCGCGTTGCAATTCGAAGCGCCGGACCGTGCGACATTTGCATGCCTGGGCCTTGCCTATCGCGCGCTCGCCGCCGGCGGCACCGCGCCGGCGATCCTGAATGCCGCGAACGAAATCGCCGTGGAAGCTTTCCTCGCGGGCAGCCTGCCCTTCCTCGCCATCGCCGAGGTCATCGCCGATACACTCGACGCAATGCCCGCTGAACCGGTCGGTTCGCTGGAAGCCTTGATTTACGCCGATTTAACCGCGCGCCAGCATGCACAACGTATGATGCGCCGGGTGCACTGTTGTTGAGTATCCGATGAGCGAGTTTCTGGGTTCGGTCTGGTGGCTGCTGGTCACGCTGGGACTGCTGGTCACCTTCCATGAGTTCGGCCACTTCTGGGTCGCGCGTCGCTGCGGCGTGAAAGTGCTGCGCTTTTCGGTCGGTTTCGGCAAGCCGGTGTGGTCGCGTTTCGGCCGCGATGGCGTGGAGTACGCGATCGGCGCGATTCCGCTCGGCGGCTACGTGAAATTCCTCGACGCGCGCGAAGCCGACCATCCCGAGGCGGTCGCGCACGAGGCTGGCGAATACAACGCCGCGCCGGTCGGCAAGCGCATGCTCATTGCGGTCGCCGGGCCTGTGTTCAACATCGTGTTCACCATTTTCGCGTTCTGGGCGATGTTCGTGGTCGGTCGTCCCGACTTCCAGCCGGTGATCGGCGCGCCGCAAGGCCTGGCCGCCGCCGCCGGCTTGCAGGCCGGTGATCGCATCGTGTCGGTGGACGGCGAGCGCGTGGATTCGTGGAGCGCAGCCATGCTCGACATCGCGCAGGCCGCGATGCTGCGCCGGGATGTCGCGTTGCAAGTCCAAAAAACAGGCAATGCGACGCAGACGCATACGCTGGCCTTGAGCCAACTGCCGCAAGGCGTTGCCGACGACAGCAAGACCTTCGACACGATCGGCCTGCAATTGCAGCCGCCGCCCGCCGTGGTCGGCGCAGTGAGCGCCGGCGGCGCCGCGGCGCTGGCAGGCCTGCATGAAGGCGACCGCATCACCGCAATCAACGACAAGCCAGTCGACTCGTTCGCGGAACTGGTCAAGCTAGTCCCGCAACTGGCCGCGCAGAATCCGCGCCTGCACCTGACCGTGCAACGCGGCAACGACACGCTGGGCTTCGACCTGACCGCCGAACGCCGCGAATCCGGTGGACAGGAGCGCTGGCTGATCGGCATCGGCGCCGCCAATTCGCACGACGCCCTGGAACGCTACAACCCGCTGCGCGCGGTTCCGGCCGCGTTGCGCGAAACCTGGAAAACCACAAGCGCCACGCTGGGCATGATCGGCGCCATGCTCAGCGGCGCGGCGTCGACCAAAAACCTGTCCAGCGTGATCAGCATCGCCCAGGTGGCCAATGCGTCGGCGCATATGGGCGTGGCCTGGTTCCTGTCGTTTCTCGCGGTGATTTCGCTTAGCCTTGGAATCCTCAACCTGCTGCCGATTCCCATGCTCGACGGCGGGCATCTGCTCTATTACGCCATCGAATGGATCAAGGGCAGTCCCTTGAGCGAACGCGCCCTGATCGCCGGGCAATACGTCGGCATGGCGGCGTTGGCGGCCCTGATGAGCCTGGCTTTTTACAACGATATCCTGCGCTTGGTCGCCGGATGACATTACAATACCGGGCCGCGACGGTTGTCGCCGCGGCATTCCCGCATACAAAAACAAACGTTGGATCGTGACGATGAAGCGTATCGCCGCTCTTGTACTGCTCGCCTGCCTTGCCGCCAAAGCCCACGCGTTCGATCCGTTCGTCGCATCCGATATCCGCATCGACGGGCTGCAACGCATCTCCGCCGGCACGGTGTTCACCTACCTGCCGGTCGAAAAGGGCGACCAGGTCACCAATGAGCGCGCCGCGCAAGCGATCCGCGCGCTGTACAAGACCGGGTTCTTCAGCGATGTGTCCGTCGCGCGCCAGGACAACATCCTGGTGATCACGGTCAAGGAACGCCCCGCAATCTCCAAGATCCAGATCAAGGGCAACAAGGACCTCAAGACCGAGGATCTGCTCAAGGGCCTGAAGGACATCGGCCTGTCCGACGGCGAACCCTTCGACCGCCTGTCGCTGGATCGCGTCACCCAGGAACTCACGCGCCAGTACTACAACCGCGGCAAGTACAACGTCACGATCAAGCCGACCGTGATCAACCTCGACCGCAACCGCGTGGAACTGGCGATCAACATCGCCGAGGGCAAGGTCGCCAAGATCAAGCAGATCAATGTCGTCGGCAACCATGCCTTCACCCAGGCGCAGATCCGCGACGATTTCGAATCCGACACCAGCAATTGGACGTCGTGGTATTCCAAGGACGACCAGTACTCGCGCGAGAAACTCTCCGGCGACCTGGAAAAGCTCAATTCGTTCTACCTCGACCGCGGCTACGCCGACTTCAGCATCGATTCCACCCAGGTCAGCATCAGCCCGGACAAGCGCGCGATGTACGTGACTGCCGACATCACCGAAGGCAACGTCTACAAGATTTCCGACGTCAAGCTCAGCGGCGACTTGGTGCTTGCCGAAGCGGACATGCGCAAGCTGATCGTCACCCACGACGGCGACGTGTTTTCGCGCCAGAAACTGGAAAAATCCGCGCAACAGATGACCGCCGTGCTGGCGAACATCGGCTACGCTTTCGCGCAGGTCACGCCGATTCCGTCCATCGACCGCGAAAAGCGCACCGTCGGGATCAATTTCTTCGTCAATCCCGGCAAGCGCGTATACGTGCGCCGCATCGTGTTCAAGGGCAATCTCGTCACCCAGGACGAGGTGATGCGCCGCGAAATGCGCCAGCTCGAAGGCGCGTGGTACTCGCAGGCGGCCATCGACCGCTCCAAGGTGCGTCTGCAGCGCCTTGGCTATTTCAGCAAGGTGGACATCACCACGCCCAAGGTGCCCGGTACGGACGACCAGGTTGATGTCGACATTGCGGTTACGGAAACCTCGTCCGGCGCGTTCACGTTCGGCGTCGGTTATTCGCAGGTTTATGGCCTGGTGCTGAGCACCTCGGTGTCGCAGAACAACTTCCTCGGCACCGGCGACCGCGCGGCGCTGACGGTGTCCAAGAGCGACTTCGTGACCAAGTACGCGTTGTCGTACTATCAGCCGTACCTGACGCCGAGCGGCATCGGCCTGGGTTACGACCTGTCGTACTCCAAATTGAACCAGCAGCAGGCCAACCTCGCCAACTACCTGAGCAATACCGGCGCGTTTTCCACGTATGTCGGCTTGCCGATCAGCGAGAACGACACCGTCAACCTGCAACTGGGCGTGAGCAAGACCAAGATCCTGACGGGCTACCCGGTTGCGGAAACCGACGCCAATGGCAATCCGATCAAGGACGCCAACGGCAATATCATCTATTACACGGTGAACTACTCGCCGCAGCCGATCGTCGATTACATCCAGCGCCTTAACCACCAGACCTTCCACAACTGGTCGATCACGGCTTCGTGGGCGCACGATACACGCAACAAGTATTTCAACCCGACCCATGGTTCGTTGCAGCAACTGTCTGCGGAAGTGGCCCTTCCAGGCTCCACGGTCGAGTACTACAAGCTGATTTACCGCTACGCACAGTACCTGCCGGTCACCGACGGCATCACGTTCGAAGGTTCGACCACGATCGGTTATGGCAATACCTGGCGCGCTGCAAACGGCATCGATCCGGCCACCGGCGCACCGCTCAAGGTCAACGGCCTGCCGTTCTTCGAGAACTTCTACGCCGGCGGCGTTTCCGACGTGCGCAGCTTCCGTGACAACACGCTCGGCCCGTACGCGCTGGCCCCTGGATGCACGGACGCCAGCAACTACTATTGCCGCCAGCCGCTGGGTGGAAACCTGAAGACGGTGGCATCGTTCGAGCTGATCTTCCCGACGCCGTTCGTCAAGGACGACAGTGCCACGCGCCTGTCGTGGTACCTGGACGTCGGCAACGTGTTCAACCAGAACAATCCGTCGCTGGGCAACAACCTGTACAGCAACAACGGGATTTCCTGGAGCGAAATGCGCGCTTCCACCGGCATTTCGCTGCACTGGCAGGCGCCGGTCGGCCCGATCGTGATCAACCTGGGCCGCCCGATCCGCTCCAAACCCGGCGACATCGGTGAGACGCTGCAGTTCAACTTCGGAACCACGTTCTGATCTGCCGCGCGAAGGGCTGTGCAAATCCGGCCCTTTGCGTATGATTCAGGCCGGGAAGGCAACGCGAAGGGTTTCCGGGTGAGGGCTAGCGCTGGCAAATGGCGGTACGTCAGCGCATTCGCGCTGGCCCTGGCATTCGTGCCCATTCTGGCCATGGCACAGACCGCGGCCGGCAAGGTCGGCTACGTGGATCTCAAGCGCCTGATCGACAACGCGCCGCAGATGGTCGAAAGCCGTGCGCGCCTGCAACGCGAGTTCGCGCCGCGCGACGCCACCCTCAAGTCCGACGAAGCGCGCCTGGCCGACATGAACAAACGCTACGCGCGCGATGGCGCGATCATGTCGAAGGCCGACGCCGACGCACTCAAGCGCCAGATCGACACTCTCGATGGCGCGATCAAGCGCACCCGCGACAGCTTGCGCAATGAACTCAATACACGCGCGGCGGCGGATCGCGACCGCGTCTGGCAGCAGATCAACGACACCGTCGTCGACTACGCGCGCGCGCATGGCTACGACCTGATCGTGCCCAGTCCCGTGGTGTACGCGAACCCGCGCATCGACATCACCGATGCCGTGCTCGACCAGTTGCGCCATGCAAAACCCGCGGGCGCGGCGCCATGACCGCGTCGCGCCACAGTCTTGCCGATCTCGCCACACGCTTCGGATTGCAGTTGCGTGGCGATGGCAGTCAATCCATCCACGGCATCGGCACGCTGGAAACCGCCACGCGGGACCAGTTGGCCTTCCTCGCCAATCCGCACTACCGCGCGCATCTGGCCAATACCCAGGCCGGCATCGTGGTACTGCGCGAAGCGGATGCCGACGCGCGCCGCGGCGCCTGCCTGATCGCGGCCGATCCCTATGTCGCGTTCGCGAAAATCGCCGGCTTGTTCGAGCGCACCGTCGCGGCTTCGCCCGGCATTCATCCGAGCGCCGTCGTTGCCGCAAGCGCGCGCGTCGCCGCGAGCGCATCGATCGGGCCGTTCTGTGTCATTGGCGAGCAATCCGAAATCGGCGAAGGCGCCGTGCTCGGCGCGCATTGCAGCATCGGCGATCGCTGCCATGTCGGCGCGCAGGCGCATCTGGTCGCACGCGTAACACTCGTGCGCGACGTCGCGCTGGGCAAGCGCGTGCTTGTGCATCCGGGTGCCGTGATCGGCGCGGACGGTTTCGGCCTCGCGTTCGACAAGAACCACTGGATCAAGGTGCCGCAACTCGGCGGCGTGCGCATCGGCGACGATTGCGAAATCGGGGCGAATACCACCATCGACCGTGGCGCGATCGGCGATACCGTACTCGAGGAAGACGTGCGCCTGGACAATCAGATCCAGATCGCGCACAACGTCCATGTCGGCGCGCACACCGCGATGGCCGGCTGCGCCGCGGTGGCCGGCAGCGCCCGGATCGGCCGCTACTGCCTGATCGGCGGTGGCGCCGGCATCGTCGGCCATATTTCGATCACCGACAAGGTGACGATCACCGCGCGCAGCCTGGTGACGCATTCGATCGTCGAGCCGGGCGAATATTCCTCCGGCACGCCAATACAGGATAATCGCGCCTGGCGCCGCAACGCAGCACGCTTCAAACACCTGGATGAACTCGTTCGGCGCGTGCAGCAACTGGAAAAGGAAGCAAAACAATGACCCAGAACATCCCCACGCTCGAACTGCCGCTCGATGTCGAGCGCATCATGACCTTGCTGCCGCACCGCTACCCGTTCCTGCTGGTCGATCGCGTGGTCGAGTTCGAGCATTCCAGGCGCCTGGTCGCGCTCAAGAACGTCAGCTTCAACGAGCCGCACTTCCAGGGCCACTTCCCCGGTCATCCGGTGATGCCGGGCGTGATGATCATCGAGGCGCTGGCGCAGGCGTCCGGCCTGCTCGTGTTCCTGTCCACGCCAAAGCACGAAACGCAGCCAATGTATTACCTGGTGAAGGTGGACAACGCCAAATTCACGCAGATGGTGGTTCCGGGCGACCAGTTGGCCTTGCACGTCGAACTCAAGCGCATGCTGCGCGGCATGGGACTGTTCGCTTGCCGCGCGCTGGTGGACGGCAAGCAGGTCGCCGAGGCCGAATTGCTGTGTGCCGGGCGCAGCGGCGCATGATCCATGCGACCGCACAAATCGACGCGAGCGCGAAACTCGGCGCCAATGTAAGCGTCGGCGCGTTTTCCGTGATCGACGCCGAAGTGGAAATCGGCGACGGCACGACGATCGCGCCGCATGTCGTGATCCAGGGCCCGACCCGAATCGGACGCAACAACCGCATTGCCCCGTTCGCTTCGATCGGCGGCGATTCGCAGGACAAGAAATTCGAGGGTGAGCGCAGCGAACTCGTCATCGGCGACGACAACCTGATCCGCGAATTCGTGACGATCAACCGCGGCGACAAGGGCGGCGCGACCCGCGTCGGCAACAGCAACTGGATCCTCGCCTACGCGCATATCGCGCATGGCTGCATCGTCGGCAACCATACGGTGTTTTCCAACAACGCCACGCTCGCCGGCCACGTCGAAATCGGCGATCACGTCATCCTGTCGGGATTTGCCGGCGTGCACCAGTTCTGCCGCGTCGGCGAGCATGCGTTCATCGGCATGGGCGTGCTGCTCAGCGGCGACGTGCCGCCGTTCATGATGATCGCCGCCGACGCCGACACCCAGGGCCGGCCGCGCGGCATCAACAGCGAAGGCTTGAAGCGCCGCGGCTTCTCACCCGAGCGCATCGCCGCGATCAAGCGTGCTTACAAGACACTGTACGTCGCCAAGATTCCGTTCGAGGAAGCGCGAGAGGAACTGGCGCGCATCGCCGCCGAGGAACCCGACGTCAAGCGCATGCTCGACTTCATCGAGCGCGGGCAACGCAGTCTGGTGCGATGACGCCGGACGCGAGTCCGCTGTTCGTCCTCGTCGCCGGCGAAGCCTCGGGCGACCTGCTCGGCGCCGGCTTGATTCAATCCCTGCGCGAGCGTATTCCCGACGCACGCTTTGCCGGTATCGGTGGCCCGCGGATGGCCGCAACGGGAATGCATATCTGGCACCCTGCAGAGAAGTTGTCGGTGATGGGCCTGGTCGAAGTGCTCACACACCTGCCCGAGTTGCTCGCGATTCGGCGCGACGTATATAAGCGCACGTTGCAGCACCACCCAGCCGCGTTCATTGGCATCGACGCGCCGGATTTCAATCTCGGCCTCGAGAAGAAGTTGAAACGCGCCGGCATCCGCACCGTGCACTATGTCAGCCCATCGGTGTGGGCCTGGCGAGAATCGCGCACCAAGAAAATCGGCGCGAGCGCGGATCGCGTGCTGTGCCTGTTTCCGATGGAACCCCCGATCTACACGCGCCACGGCGTCGACGCGCGTTTCGTCGGCCATCCGCTCGCCGATGCGTTCGCGCTGGAACCGGATCAAGCCAGCGTGCGTCGCGAACTCGGTCTTCCGCCAGACGTTCCCGTACTGGCCCTGCTGCCCGGCAGCCGCCTGGGTGAAATCCGCCGCCTCGGCCCGGATTTTTTGCACACCGCGGCGATCCTGAAAAATGCGCTGCCGGATTTGCGTATCGTCGCGCCGATGGCAAACGCACGCTGTCGCGCCGCGTTTTCCGTACTCGCGCCGATTCCCGCGGATCTGCACATCATCGACGGCAATGCGCATGCGGCTATGGTTGCATCCGACGCGGTACTGCTCGCCTCCGGGACCGCAGCGCTCGAAGCCGCGTTGGCCAAGCGCCCGATGGCGGTCGCGTACCGCCTCGCGCCGCTGACGCATTTCATCGTCAAGTCACTGGGCATGCTGCGCACGGATGTCTATTCCTTGCCGAACATACTTGCCGGAAAACGCATCGTGCCGGAGTTGATGCAGGACGCCTGCACACCCGATGCGCTGGCCACTACGTTGTTGCCATTCCTGCGCGTACGCGCAGTGCCGCCGGAGTTGCTCGGCGAATTCCGCCGCCTGCACGAATCCCTGGACGGCGGCGGCAGCGCGGCGGCGGCGGAGGCCATCGCGCAACTGTGCGCTGCGTCAGCGGGCGCTCACGTCCAGTCGTTATGATGCGGCCATGAAACTGCCGCTCCCGAAACGCACGCGCATTGTCACTGCGGTCGCTGCCATCGGATTCATCGCCCTGCTGATTGCCGGCCCGTTCGCCTCGAGCGAACGCGACGAATGCCTGTTCGCCCTGGCCTTGATCATCGCCAGCGCGTTGCTGATCGCGTTCGCAAGCCGGCGGCCGGCGTTCGCCCTGGCCGTGCCCAGCGTGGTTTTCGGCGGATTGCTGGTCGCCGGCGCAATCAAGTTCAAGTACCTGACCACGCCCCTGCTCGCGCCGGATCTCGTCTACTTCCTCAACCGCGACCTGCTCGACGTCGCCCATCACTACCCGAGCATCATGGTCGCGCTGGTCGCCGGCGCCGTGCTGATTCCCGGATCGCTGATCCTCGTGTGGTGGCTGGATCGTCCGCGCCTGTTCGCAAACCAGCGCCCCGCACAGCGGCGCGCGTTGCAGATCATCGGCGCGATTGCGGCCATCGCCCTGCTGATCGCGGTGGATTCCCCGCGCGGACCGTTCTCCAGCGTGTTCGACAAGGGCATGTGGGCGATGATGAACGACCGCAACTACATCGTCGATTTCTTCGCCTCGTTCTGGCAAACCCAGATCGTCATTCCCAAACCAGGCGCGGGTGCCGAAAAGGGCGTGGTATGGACGCAATCGCCGACCGACAATCCACCGGCCTGCGCCAAGCGCGGATGCGCCACGACCCGCTTCGCTAGCGCGCAGGTACATCCGGACATCGTCTCCATCCTCGAGGAGAGCACGTTCGATCCGTCCATGCTCAAGGACTGCACGATCGCGGCGCTGTGCAAGGTAAAGATGTTCCAGGCCGACGGCCGCACGCGCGCGCACGGCCTGGCGACCATGCACGTCTGGGGCGGCGGCACCTGGACATCCGAATTCGCACTGCTTACGGGCCTTGATCACCTGAGCTTCGGCGAAGCCGGCCTGTACGCGCCGTACAACCTGGCGCCGCGAGTCACCTACACGCTGCCACGCGTGCTGCATGCGGCCGGCTATCGCGTCATCGCGATCTATCCGATGACCGGCGATTTCATCAATGCGCGAAACGCCTACAAGGATTACGGCTTCGACAAGTTCTACGACGGCCAGGATTACGGCTTGTCGTGGGAATCGCCGGACAGCGATCTGGTGCAGGTTTTTGACCGCATCTACGCGCAAGAGAAAAAAACGATCGGCAAGCAGCCGTTGTTCGTGATGATGCTGACCTTGCGCGAGCACGGCCCGCACATGGATCCGTACAAGACCATGCCGCCGCCGTTCGACAAGCCGTTGTTTCCCGGACGCTGGAAACCCAAGGACCTGGACGACTGGCTGAACCTGAATCTCGCCAATTATCTGTATCGGCTTTCGGGATCCGACGCCGCGATCACGCATATCGAGAAAACCCTGCTCGACAGCGGGCGCCCGGCCTTGTTGTTTCATTTCGGCGATCACCAGCCATCGTTCGAGGGCGCGATCCGAGCGTTGCAGAAAATCGTGCCGCCATCCGTGCCCGATTCCAACTTCATCACTTATTTCATGCTCAAGACCAACTATAAACCGGCGCGCAGCGGCTACAGTTATCCGGCCCTGGACATCAGTTTCGCCGGTTCGCTGATCCTGGACATCGCCGGCGTGCCGAAGGACATCTTTTTCCAGGCCAACGCGCTGATGCGCGAACGTTGCCAGGGTCGTTACCTGGACTGCCCGAACAAGCCGCTACTGGGTTCCTACGACAATTACGTGTTCGACACGCTGCATGCCGTGCATGAATGAGAGCCTGACAGCCGGCGTGGACGAAGCCGGCCGCGGGCCACTGGCCGGGCCGGTCGTGGTGGCCGCGGTGATCCTGGATCCTGCGCGGCCGATCGATGGACTCGCCGATTCCAAGACGCTCAGCGCAGCGCGGCGCGAATTCCTCGACGCGCAAATCCGCACGTTTGCACTGGCCTTCAGTGTGATCGAGATCGGCGTCGCCGACATCGACCGGCTCAATATCCTGCAGGCCACTTTGCTCGGCATGTCGCGCGCGCTGGCCGCGCTTGCACCGACGCCGCAACTGGCCTTGATCGACGGCAATCGGCTGCCGAAAGACTTGTGCTGCGCTGCGCGCGCCATCGTCGATGGCGATGCGACCGAACCCGCCATCGGCGCCGCGTCGATCCTTGCGAAAGTTGCACGCGACCGTATCCTGTGCGAACTCGATGGCGTCCATCCGGGCTACGGCTTCGCCAAGCACAAGGGCTATCCGACGCCGGAGCATTTCGCCGCACTCGAACGCCTTGGCCCCTGCGCAGCGCACCGCAAGAGTTTCGCCCCGGTGCAACGCGCGCTGTTTGCGTGACCTTCGCCCTGTTTCGCACAGCCGCCGCTGGCGCTACAGTGACGGCATGTCCGAACGCCTCAAACTCGCCAACTACATCGACGGCAGGCTGACTCCGCCGCAGCACGACCATTGGTTGGACGTGTTCGAGCCGGCAACCGGCGAACACTATGCCGATTGCCCGGCTTCAGATGCCACCGACATGGATGCGGCCGTCGCCGCGGCGACGCGCACGTTTCCGGCCTGGTCGGCGACACCGGTCGCGGAGCGCGCGCGGCTCCTGAACCGTATCGCGGATCTGATTGAGGCCCGTCTGGACGAATTCGCCCAAGCCGAGTCGCGCGACAGCGGAAAGCCTGTCGCGCTGGCGCGCAGCCTCGACATTCCGCGCGCGGTATCGAACCTGCGTTTCTTCGCCACGGCAATCGCGCAGTTTTCGTCCGAGGCGCACGCAATGGACGGCGCCGCGATCAACTACACCTTGCGCCAGCCGCTCGGCGCGGTCGCCTGCATCTCGCCGTGGAACCTGCCGCTGTACCTGTTCACATGGAAGATCGCGCCCGCCCTCGCCGCCGGCAATACCGTCATCGCCAAGCCATCGGAAATCACGCCGCTGACGGCGTGGATGTTTGCGCAGGTGTGCATCGATGCCGGATTACCGCCGGGCGTGCTCAACATCGTCCACGGCAATGGAACGCCGGCCGGCGAGGCGCTGGTCGCGCATCCGGCAATCAAGGCGATTTCGTTCACCGGATCCACGCGCACCGGCGCGGCCATCGCAGCGGCCGTCGCGCCGCGCTTCGTGAAAGCATCGCTCGAAATGGGTGGCAAGAATCCCACTCTCGTCTTCGCCGATTGGGAAGCGAACGAAGCGAACTGGGCCACGTTGGTGCGGTCGGCGTTCTCAAACCAGGGCCAGATCTGTCTGTGCGGATCGCGCATCCTCGTCGAGCGATCGATTTACGCGAAATTCAAAGCCGCATTCGTGGAAAAAGTGCGCGCGCTGCGCGTAGGCGATCCGCAGGATCCGGCCAGCAACCTCGGCGCGCTGGTGTCGCAGGCGCATTTCGACAAGGTCATGGGCCACATCACGCTGGCGCGCAAAGAAGGCGGCACGATCCTGTGTGGCGGCGATGCGGTCCGAGTGCAAGGACGTTGCGCCGGCGGCTGGTTCGTCGCGCCGACCGTGATCGAAGGCCTCGGGCCCGCGAGCCGCACGAATCAGGAAGAAATCTTCGGACCAGTCGTGACCCTGATTCCGTTCGGCAACGAGGACGAAGTCGTAGCGCTGGCCAATGCGACGAACTACGGCCTCGCCGCGTCGGTATGGACGACGCACCTTGCGCGTGCGCATCGTGTGGCGGCGCGGCTGGAATCCGGCATCGTCTGGGTCAACTGCTGGCTCAGGCGCGATTTGCGCACCCCGTTTTGGGGTGTCAAGCAATCCGGCATTGGCCGCGCAGGCGGCTTCGACGCGTTGCGCTTCTTCACCGAACCGAAAAACGTCTGCATCAATCTGGAGTAGGCATGCGACCACTACGCCCTGCGGTTTTCACCGGACTCCTGCTGGCCTGTCTCGCCGGCGGCGGCTTGCGCAACGCCGCCGCGGATGCCGAACACACCACGCCGAGCGCCAGCGACATGTCGCCCGCGGAATGGCGGCATCTGCAATTGGTGGCGGCCGACGAATCCGACAAGATCATGCGCGATGCGCGCAAACAAAACGGACTGCTCGCGCAATACCTTTACATGAAGGCGCATTACGACGCCAACCACGAGCGTGCGTTCCAGCTCATCTTCGGCCAGTACCTGTCGTGGTTCCAGACCTTCATCGGCGATTACGACGGCGCGGCGGACAGTTTCTCCATCGCCCAGCCGGCACAGCCCGACGATGCGCGCAGCCCCCTTGCTGGCGGCTCAGCACGCGACGTGGAAGCGTCGGCAGCTCGCTATTCCAAGGGCTTCAACCAACCTCCCGGGACCGGAACGGATTTATCCACGGCCGGATCAACAAGCACCGCGGGCTGGCGCGTCAAACCCGCGGCCGACGTGATCCTCGAACTGGCCAAGGACCGCAAGGCCGTGTTCTTCAACGAGGCGCACAGCGCGCCGGTGACGCGCACGCTTACCATCGAGCTGCTGGCAAAATTGCGTGCGGAAGGATTCAACTGGTTCGCCGCGGAAACGCTGTATCGCAACGACAAGGAACTCAACCAGCGCGGCTATCCCACGCCAGACAGCGGTTTCTACATCGACGAGCCGCTGTACGGCGAGATGGTGCGCACTGCATTGAAGCTCGGCTACAAGGTCGTCGCCTATGACGTGGAGAACGCCGGATCCGGCGACGCGCGCGAACTGGCCGGCGCGCAAAACCTGTATCACGTGTTCAAGCAGGATCCGAATGCGCGACTCGTCGTCGACGCCGGCTTCGCGCATATCCAGAAGACCGGCAAATACCTGGGCGGCAGCAGCATGGCCGAATTCTTCGAGAAAATGTCGGGCATCGATCCGCTCTGCATCGAGCAAACCATGATGATCCAGCATGCGCGGCCGGATCAGGACCACCCCTATTACGCGGCCATCATGGAAGCGTTTCGCCCCAAGTGGCCGATCGTGTTCGTCGATGGCGACAAGACCTGGACGCTGAAGCCGAAGCTGTATGACGTGAGCGTGGTCTTCCCGCCTGCGGTACGAGGCGATGAACGCCCGGCATGGCTGACGCTGGGTGGTCTGCGCGTACCGTACCCGGTATCGGGCGACATGTGCCGCGGACACTTTCCCTGCCTCGTGCAGGCACGCTATGCGAATGAAAGCGACGATGCCGTGGCTGCCGACCGCGCCTTGCTCGATATCGTCGCGCCGAACGCGGACCTGGCCAGCCGCGTGATCAGCGGGCAAGGATCCGCCCAAAGCCGCCTGTTCCTGCGCCCGGGGAAATACCGCATCACCGCGACCGATCGCGGCAACCGCAACATCACCTCGCGCGATGTGACGATCAACGTGCCGACAACCGGCAAGACGCCATGAACGACGCCATTCGCACCGACACAGCGCCCAAACCCGTCGGCGCCTACCCGCACGCACGGCGCGTCGGCAACCTGCTGTTCCTGTCCGGCGTGGGGCCGCGCGATCCGGCGACGAATGCGATTCCGGGAAACGCATACAATGCCGATGGCACGCTGGCCGGTTATGACATAGTCGCGCAATGCCGGCAGGTGTTCGCCAATGTGCGCGCGGTGCTCGAAGCCGCAGGAGCGCGCTGGGAGGATTTGATCGACGTCACCGTGTTTCTCACCGACATGGCCCACGATTTCACGGCGTACAACAAAATTTACGCGGAACATTTCACGACGGCACAACCCTGCCGGACCACGCTCGGCATCACCGCGCTGCCGACGCCGATCGCGATCGAATTGAAGTGCATCGCCGCATTGCCGGAGGGACGCTGACATGCTCGCCCCGCCCATCGACTTCAAGAATTGGATCGACGCGCACCGGCACCTGCTCAAACCGCCTGTCGGCAACAAGTGCATCGTCGACGGCGATTTCATCGTCATGATCGTCGGCGGACCGAACGCGCGCACCGATTACCACTGGGACGAAGGCCCGGAATTTTTCCACCAGATCGAAGGCGAAATGGTGCTGCGCGTGCAGGACGAAGGCCGCGCGCGCGACATTCCGATCCGCGCCGGCGAGGTGTTCTACCTGCCGCCGCGCGTGCCGCATTCGCCGCAGCGCATGCCGAACTCGATCGGCCTCGTCATCGAGCGCAAGCGCCTGCCGCACGAGAAAGACGGCTTGCTCTGGTTCTGCGAGCGCTGCAACCACAAGCTGTACGAGGAGTTCTTCACGCTCGCCAACATCGAGACGGATTTTCCTGCCGTGTTCGAGCGTTTCTACTGCTCGCTGGACGCGCGCACCTGCAAGGCGTGCGGTCACATCAATCCGGCACCGGACAAATACCGCTGAAAACACGTCGCAACGAAGCAGGGAACCTCGAAAAACCGTCGCGAGCGAAGAGAAGTTGCGCGCTGCCGGAGCGCAGGAACCGGAGTTTACTTGTGTGTAAATGAGGATTCCGAGCACCGCCAGCGCGTAAATTATCGAGCGCAGCAGGTTTTTCGAGGTTCCCGTATCCTTGCCGCGATGCTCAAACTCCTGCTCGAAGTCAAACCGCGCGACGTGCCCTACACGGTCGCGTTGCGCAACACCGCGGCGGTGACGTTGCCGCTCGCGCTCGGTGCTGCGACAGATCACCTGGGCATCGGCCTGGGCATTTCCGCCGGTGCGCTCAACACCATGTTCGCCGACCAGCCGGGGCCGTACCGGCTGCGCCTGCGCCGCATGCTCGCGACCGCCGCCGGCGCCGGCCTGTCGGCATTCGCCGGCTACACGCTCGGCGGCAACGATGCCGCCATCGTGCTGGCGGCGCTGGCTTGGGGCATCGCCGGCGGCCTGCTCGTCGCGCTCGGTCCGGATGCTGGCCGCGTCGGCCTGACCAGCATGATCCTGCTGGTCGTGACCTCGGCCGATCCACGCCCTCCGCTCGAAGCGCTGGGGCCCGCGCTGCTGATTTTTTCCGGCGGCGTGCTGCTCATGTTGTCCGCCATCGCCGCGTGGCCATTGCAACGCTACCGCCCCGAACGAATGGCCCTTGCGCAAACCTGTCGGCAACTCGCCGCGAGCGCGCGCACGCGCGACGACACCGCGCAGGCGCCACCGGTGACGCAGGCATTGACCGACGTGGAAAACCTGCTGCACGGTCGCGATCGCTCCGGCGGCGTGGCCATGGGCGCGTTTCGGGTGCTGGCCGAACTGATCGAGCGCATTCGCCTGGAACTGCTTGCGCTCGGTGGTCTGCGCAGCGGCAGCGTCGAGGACGAAGCGGCGCTGGTGCGCCTGCGCGAATACGCGGCGCGTACGCTGGACGCCATCGCGACAGCGCTCGATGCCGGCCAACCCGCACTGACCGCAAGCGCCGCGCTGGAGGGATTCGATGCGGTGCAGGATTCTCTCGACAAGTCCGGGGATGCGGACAATTTCCGCCTCATCGCCGTCGCGCATGCGCGCGCCCTCGGCGGGCAATTGCGCGCTGCCGTGCGCAATACCGATATCGCCGGCAGCCGCGGTGAACTGCGCCTCGCCGCGCGCGAAGCAGCATTGCCGCGAGACCTGCGCCCGCGTAACCCGTTCGCCATCCTGCGCGCCAACCTGCACCTGTCATCGGTTGCGTTCCGCCACGCGATCCGTTGTGGCGCCTGCCTCGCGCTTGCCGTCGCCGGCGCGCGCATCGCCGGCATCGGCCATGGATACTGGGTGCCGATGACCTGCGCGATCGTGCTCAAACCGGATTTCGCCGGCACGTTTCGCATCGGCCTGTTGCGCGTCGCCGGCACCCTGCTCGGCCTGATCCTC
>OEIU01000550.1_pt1 | contig 33719 bp, 30 predicted proteins | sample 1539221 | NCBI WGS metagenome assembly OEIU01 (sample SAMN03792071, study PRJEB22550) | activated sludge metagenome | feature: wastewater treatment plant; material: activated sludge; isolation source: Wastewater treatment plant of a petroleum refinery complex | place: Argentina: Zarate | collected...
TTCGCTCGCTTCGATCCCCGCTGCGCGGGGCCCCTCTTTCGCGGCTCATGCGGCGATCGCCTCGAGCAGTTCGGTTTCGATCTCGATCTGCGCGCGGTTGGATTGGAGCGCCGGGCCATCGACGAGAAAGGTGTCCTCGACGCGTTCGCCGAGTGTCGTGATCTTCGCGAGCTGCAGATTGACGTGGTATTTCGCCAGCACGCGCGCGATCGAGTAGAGCAGGCCGCTGCGGTCGCTCGCCGAGACGCCGAGCAGCCAGCGCTGGCCGCGTTCGTCGGGACGCAGCGTGACGCGCGGCGTGACCGGAAAGCTCTTCACGCGGCGCGAGACGCGGCCGCGCCGCGGCTCGGGCAGCGGCCCGGTCGCCTCGAGCGCCTGCGCGAGTTGGGACTCGACGATCGGCACCAGGTCGCGGTAGTCGAGTTCGGGGTGCGGGCTGATGACCTGGAAGGTGTCGAGCGCATACGCACTGCGCGAGGTGTGCACCTTGGCGTCGACGATATCGAAGGCGGTATTGTCGAAATAGCCGCAGATGCGGGCGAAGAGGTCGGGGCGGTCGGGTGCGTAAACGAGCACCTGCAGGCCCTCGCCGAGCGGCGAGGACCGCGCCCGCACGACCGGTACGGCGCTATCGACGACGCTGTTCAGCACCCGCGCATGCCAGGCGATGTCGCCCGCGTCGTGGCGCGAGAAATAGCTCAGCTCCAGGGTCGCCCACAGCCGCGCCTCGGCGCCGCGCGGCACCGACAGCAGATTGAGCAGGTTGCGTGCCTCGTGCTTGCGGGTCTCGATCTCGGCGTCCAGATTGATGTGCTCGCCGCCCAGGGCGCGCAGCGCGAGGCGGTACAGATCCTCGAGCAGCTTGCCCTTCCACGCGTTCCAGACCTTCGGGCTCGTGCCGCGCACGTCGGCGACGGTCAGCAGGTACAGCGCGGTCAGCTCGCGCTCGCCGCCGACCTCGCGCACGAAGGCGCTGATCACCTCGGGGTCGCTCAGATCCTCCTTCTGCGCGACACGGCTCATCAACAGGTGCTTGCGGACCAGGAACTCGATCAGCGCGGCGTCGGCGCCGGTGATCGCGTGCTCGCGGCAGAAGCGGCGCACGGCGACCGCGCCGAGCTCGGAGTGATCGCCGCCGCGACCCTTCGCGACGTCGTGGAACAAGGCGGCGACATAGAGCACCCAGGGCCGGTCGAACTGCGCCGCAAGCTGCGAGCAGAACGGGTATTCGTGCGTGTGCTCCGGGATCAGGAAGCGGCGCACGTTGCGCAGCACCATCAGGATGTGCTGGTCGACGGTGTAGACGTGGAACAGGTCGTGCTGCATGCGCCCGACGATGCGCCGGAAGACCCACAGGTAGCGCCCGAGCACGCTCGTCTGGTTCATCAGCCGGAAGGCGTGGGTGTGGCCCTCGGGCGCCTGCAGGATGCGGCGAAAGAGCGCGCGGTTGGCCGGGTCGCGGCGCCACGCGGCGTCCATCACCTTGCGCGCGTTGTACAGCGCGCGTAGCGTGCGCGCCGAAAATCCCTTGATGCCGGGCGTTTCCTGGTACAGCAGGAAGGATTCCAGGATCGCCGTCGGCTCGCGCACGTAGAGATCGTCGCTCGCCACTTCGAGCATGCCGCCGCGGTCGAAGAAGCGCGCATTGATCGGCCGCATCGGCGCGTTGGCCGAGCCGCGCACGCGCTCCTCGATATTCTGCATCACGATCTGGTTCAGCTGCCGGACCGCCTTGGCCGCCCAGTAGTAGCGCCGCATCAGCAGTTCCGAGGCGCGCGCCTCGTTCGTCGACTGGTAGCCGAAGCTTTCGGCCACCGCGGTCTGCAGATCGAATACGAGCCGGTCCTCGCGCCGTCCGGCGACCAGGTGCAGCCTGGCGCGAATGAGCTTGATCAGGCCCTCGTTGTGCTCGAGCTGGTGCGCCTCGAAGGCGGTGATGAGGCCGCTCGCGGCGAGCTCGGCCCAGTTGCGCCCGAGGCCGGCGGCACGCGCGACCCAGATCACGAGTTGCAGGTCGCGCAATCCGCCGGGGCTTTCCTTGCAATTGGGCTCGAGCGAGTAGGGCGTGTCCTCGAATTTCTGGTGCCGCTGGCGCATCTCGAGCATCTTGGCGACGAAGAAGGCCTTCGCATCCATCGCCGCGGTATTGGCGATGCGAAAGGTCGAGAAGACGCGCCGCGAGCCGCACAGGAAGCGCGATTCGAGCAGCGAGGTCTGCACCGTCACGTCGCGCTGAGCCTCGGCGACGCATTCGTCGACGGTGCGAACGCTGGAGCTGATCTCGAGGCCGCTGTCCCAGCAGGCGGAGATGAAGCGCTCGATCGCCTCCTTGCGGCCGCCGCCGTCGTCGGCCAGCTCCGCGCCGCGCCCCGGCGGCAGCAGCACGAGCACGTCGATATCGGAGTACGGGAAGAGTTCGTCGCGGCCGTAGCCGCCGACCGCGATCAGCGCGGCGTCGCCCGGCATGCCCGATCGCGCCCAGAGCGCAACCAGATTGCGGTCGACCTGGCGCGTCAAGGCGCGCAGCAGGCGGGTCGCCGCGGCCGCGCTCGCGCGCGAGGCGCTGAATTGCTCGAGCAGCGCCGCCTTGCCGTCGCGAAAGCCGGCGCGCAGCTCGGCGAAAGTCGGTTCTGCCGTCGCGGACGGCACGGCAGACATCGCGATCAGACGGCGAGCGCCGTGTGCGCGACGAAGGCCGGCGGTGCGGGCGTGCCTTCGGAGAGGGTCAGGACTTCGTAGCCGGTATCGGTGACAAGCACCGTGTGCTCCCACTGGGCCGAGAGCGAGCGGTCGCGGGTGACGATGGTCCAGCCGTCGCCCGCCTCGCGCACCTCGCGCCGGCCGGCGTTGATCATCGGTTCGATCGTGAAGATCATGCCCGGCACGAGTTGCTCGAGCGTCCCGGGCCGGCCGTAGTGCAGCACCTGCGGCTCCTCGTGAAAGCGCGTGCCGATGCCGTGGCCGCAGAACTCGCGCACGACCGAGAAGCCGGCGCCCTCGGCGAAGGTCTGGATCGCGTGGCCGATATCGCCGAGGTGCGCGCCGGGGCGGACCTTGACGATGCCTTTCCACATCGCGTCGTACGTGAACTGGCACAGCCGCCTGGCGGCGATCGAGCCTTCGCCGACGATGAACATGCGGCTCGTATCGCCGTGCCAACCGTCCTTGATGACGGTGATGTCGATATTCACGATGTCGCCGTTCTTCAGCACACGCTCGCCCGGAATGCCGTGGCAGACCTGATGGTTGATCGAGGTGCAGATCGACTTCGGATACGGCTGGTAGCCGGCCGGCGCGTAGTGCAGCGGCGCCGGAATCGCCTGCTGCACGTTCACGATATGGTCGTGCGAAAGGCGATCGAGCTCGTCGGTCGTGACACCGGCGCGCACGTGCGGCGTCAGCATGTCCAGCACTTCGGCGGCGAGCCGCCCGGCGACGCGCATGGCGGCGATATCGGCGCCGGTCTTGAGGGTGATAGTCATTGCGGGGATTATGTCTTTGGCGCGCGGCCCTTGCGCCGTGCCTGCGCGGCGCCGCCCGAGGCCCGGTCGTGTCGCCCGAGCACGACAAGGCGCGGGCCGCATTGTCTCACCCGCCCCGTAAAATCGCGGGCGTCCGCCGCAGTGGCCGAGCGTGAGCCGCGGCCTTTTCCGTCGCTGCCGGCATGGCAGCGAGTCTGCCGTACCCGCCCAGCCCGCAACCCCCGATCAGCGTGCCATCCACTGCCAAGCATCTGCGCCACTTCGAGGGTGGCAACGCGGTTTCCGGATTTCGCCTGCAGGCCCTGCTGCCGCGCCTGCAGGCGGTTTGCGAGCGCATCGTTGCGCTCGACGCGCGTCATGTGCACTGGGTCTCGAGCGAAGCGCCGCTCAGCGGTGCCGAGGCCGACCGGCTGGCCGCGCTGCTGCGCTACGGCGAAGCCGCGCGCGCGCCGGGCGGCGACATCTTGATCGTCGTCGCGCCGCGCCTGGGAACCGTCTCGCCGTGGGCGTCGAAGGCCACCGATATCGCGCACAACTGCGGGTTGCCGATTCATCGCGTCGAGCGCGTCACCGAGTGGCGGCTGTCGCTGCGCGGCGGCCTGCTCGGCGGCAGGAAGCTGCTTGCGAAGGACGAACTCGACGCCTGCGCCGCGCTGCTTCACGACCGCATGACCGAGAGCGTGCTCTTCGGGCGCGACGACGCGCGCCGCCTGTTCGATGCCAAGCCGGGTCAGGCCATGGTACACGTGCCGCTGCGCGCGCGCGGGCGCGGCGCGCTCGCCGAAGCCAACGCCGAGTTCGGGCTCGCGCTGTCGCCAGAGGAGATCGACTACCTGGCCGATGCCTTCGGCGCGCTCGACCGCGACCCGACCGACGTCGAGCTGATGATGTTCGCGCAGGCCAACAGCGAGCACTGCCGGCACAAGATCTTCAACGCCCGCTTCACGATCGACGGCCGCGAGCAGGAACACTCGATGTTCCAGATGATCCGCCGCACGCACGAGGCGGCACCGCAGCGCACCGTCGTCGCCTACAGCGACAACGCCTCGGTGATGGAGGGCGGCGAGATCGAACGCTGGGCGCCCGAGGGCTACACGAACGCGCCGCGCTACGCGGCCCGCCGCGAGATGGTGCACGTGCTGATGAAGGTCGAGACGCACAACCATCCGACCGCGATCTCGCCGTTCCCCGGTGCCGCGACCGGCGCCGGCGGCGAGATCCGCGACGAAGGCGCGACCGGCCGCGGCTCGCGGCCGAAGGCGGGGCTCACCGGCTTCTCGGTCTCGAACCTGCAACTGCCGCAGACAAACGAACGCTGGGAGCAGTCCGCGATCGGCCGGCCGGCGCACATCGCCAGCGCACTGCAGATCATGATCGACGGCCCGCTTGGCGGTGCGGCGTTCAACAACGAATTCGGCCGGCCGAACCTGCTCGGCTACTTTCGCGTCTTCGAGCAGCGCGTGGCCGGCGTGCAGCGCGGCTATCACAAGCCGATCATGATTGCCGGCGGCCTGGGTCAGATCGCAGCCGGCCAGACGCACAAGATTGCGTTTGCGGCCGGCACGCTGCTCGTCCAGCTCGGCGGGCCGGGGATGCGCATCGGCATGGGCGGCGGGGCGGCGAGTTCGCTCGCCGCGGGAGCGAACGCGGTGGCGCTCGACTTCGATTCGGTGCAGCGCGGCAACCCCGAAATCCAGCGCCGCGCGCAGGAGGTCATCAACCACTGCTGGGCGCTCGGCGACGTGAACCCGATCCTCGCGATCCACGATGTCGGCGCGGGCGGCATCAGCAACGCGTTTCCGGAGCTCGTCGAAGGCGCGGGGCGCGGCGCGCGCTTCGATCTGAAGCGCGTGCCGCTCGAGGAAAGCGGCCTCGCGCCGAAGGAAATCTGGTGCAACGAGAGCCAGGAGCGCTACGTGCTCGCGATCGCGCCCGGCAGCCTGCCGCTCTTCGAGGCAATGAGCGCGCGCGAACGCTGCCCGTTCGCGGTCGTCGGCGTCGCGACGCAGGAAGCGGAGCTCGTGCTCGAGGACGGTCCGGGCGGCGAGCGCGTGATCGACATGCCGATGGACGTGCTGCTCGGCAAGCCGCCGCGCATGCTGCGCGACGTGGCGCGCGTCGCCTGGCGCGGCGAGCCGCTCGATCTGACGGGCGTTGCGCTCGCGCAGGCGGCGTTCGACGTGCTGCGCCATCCGACCGTCGCGAGCAAGCGCTTCCTGATCGCGATCGGCGACCGAACGGTGGGGGGCCTTAGCCACCGCGACCAGATGGTCGGGCCGTGGCAGGTGCCGGTGGCCGACTGCGCGGTGACGCTCGCCGACTTCGTCGGCGTCGCCGGCGAGGCGATGAGCCTGGGCGAGCGCACGCCGCTGGCCGCGCTCGATGCGCCGGCGTCGGGCCGGATGGCGGTCGGCGAGGCGATCACGAACCTGCTGGCGGCGCCGATCACGCTCGATCGCGTCAAGCTCAGCTGCAACTGGATGGCGGCCTGCGGCGAGCCGGGCGAAGACGCCGCGCTGTACGACACGGTGCGCGCCGTCGCGCTCGAGCTTTGCCCGGCGCTCGGCATCAGCGTGCCGGTCGGCAAGGACAGCCTGTCGATGCGCACGCGCTGGAGCGAAGGCGGCGCGACGCAGCAGGTGACGGCGCCGGTCTCGCTCATCGTCAGTGCCTTCGCGACGCTCGACGACGTGCGCGGCACGCTGACGCCGCAGCTGCAGCTGCAGCCGGGCGATACGACGCTGATCCTCATCGATCTGGGCGCGGGCCGCAACCGCATGGGCGGATCGATCCTCGCGCAGACGCTCGCGAGCTTCGGCGACGAGGTGCCCGACCTCGACGATGCCGATGCGCTCGTGCGGCTCGTCGCCGCGATCAACCGCCTGCGCGCCGACGGCCGGCTGCTCGCCTATCACGACCGCAGCGACGGCGGCCTATGGGCGACGGTCTGCGAGATGGCGTTTGCCGGCCATGTCGGCGTGAGCCTGAATATCGACATGCTCGTCACCGAGGGCGACGGCATTCGCGACAGCCTGGCCGACAGCGGCGAGGCGAAGAACTGGACGGCCCAGGTCGGCGAGCGGCGCAACGAACTGAGTCTGCGTGCGCTCTTCGCCGAGGAGCTCGGCGTCGTCATCCAGGTCGCGCGCGCCGATCGCGACGCCGTCCTCGCGGTGCTGCGCGAGCACGCGCTGTCGCGCCACAGCCACGTGATCGGCAAGCCCAATACGCGCGGCGCGGTCGAGGTCTGGCGCGATGCGAAGAATGTCTTCAGCGCGCCGCTCGAGGAGCTGCACAAGGCCTGGGACGAAGTGAGCTGGCGCATCGCGAGGCTGCGCGACAACCCGGAAAGCGCTGATGCCGAACACGCCGCGGCCGGCGCGGCGGACGATCCGGGGCTGCATCTGCAGCTCGGCTTCGACGTGCTCGAGGATGTCGCCGCGCCCTACGTGAACGCGAAGCGCCCGGCGGTCGCGATCCTGCGCGAGCAGGGCGTGAACAGTCACGTCGAGATGAGCCATGCGATGGCGCGCGCCGGGTTCGACACCTTCGACGTTCACATGAGCGACCTGCAGGCCGGGCGCGCGCGGCTCGACATGTTCCAGGGCTTCGTCGCCTGCGGCGGCTTCAGCTATGGCGATACGCTCGGCGCCGGCGAGGGCTGGGCGAGGTCGATCCTCTTCAACCCGATGCTGCTGGAGCAGTTCGCCGCATTCTTCCAGCGCGCCGACAGCTTCGCGCTGGGCGTCTGCAACGGCTGTCAGATGATGGCCGCACTGGCCGACATCATCCCCGGCGCCGCCGCCTGGCCGCGCTTCACGCGCAACCGCAGCGAGCAGTTCGAAGCCCGGCTCTCGATGGTCGAGGTGATCGAAAGCCCGAGCCTCTTCTTTGCCGGGATGGCCGGGAGCACGCTGCCGATCGCCGTCGCGCACGGCGAGGGCTTTGCCGATTTCTCGCAGCGCGGCGACGCCAAGGCCGTGCATCGCGCGCTGCGCTTCGTCGACAACCACGGTGCGGCGACCGAGCGCTATCCGTTTAATCCGAATGGCAGTGCCGGCGGACTGACCGCGGTGACGACCGGCGACGGGCGGTTCACCGTGCTGATGCCGCATCCCGAGCGCGTCATCCGCAATCTGCAGCTGAGCTGGACGAGCGGCGACGCGAATGCGCCGAGCCCCTGGGCGCGGATGTTCGCCAATGCGCGGCGCTGGGTGGGGTGAGCTTCGCAGCGCAGCGCTGCGCCGATCGAGCGTTCGAACGCCTGCCACGAATCGATGAACGCCCTGTGACGGTCAGGGTTTCCCGGTGTTGCGCGGTAGCACCCTGTCACACCTGACAGTAGCGATGCGCGCGCCGCATGCGCAGAATCGGCCGGGCCGCAGCGAATCTTGCACCGACAGGCGATTGCCCCTTTCAACCCGTCCCGAAAGCCCGAGCCCATGTCCCCGTTCTTCCCCGACCTCGTGACCCGTACCGACGAGGTACGCCGCGCATTCGAGAACGATCCCGTGATCCTGGATGCCGTTGCGCACGGCATGGATATCCAGCGCTACCGCAAATTCCTGCTCGAGCTCTATCACGTCGTCTGGCACTTCAACCCGGTCACCGCCGCTGCCGCGAGCCGGATCCCGGATACGCACCGGCAGGTGCGCTACCACCTCTACGAGCACATGCACGAGGAGTCGGGGCACGAACAATGGGTGCTCGACGACCTGGATGCGGTCGGCGTCACGGCGCAGGATGCGCGCGCCTACCCGGCGAGCGCCGATACGCTCGCGATGTGCGGCTACAACTACTGGCAGGCCGATCGCGGCAACCCGTGCTCGGTGCTCGGGATGCTCTATGCGCTCGAGGTCATCGCGTCGGTCTATGGCGGCACCTTCACCTCGGCGATCCGCGAGTCGCTGCTGCTCGTCGGCGAGCGCGGCACATCGTTCATCGGCTCGCACGCGACGATGGACGTCGCCCATATGGCAAGCCTGCGCGTCGTCCTCAATACGCTGAACGACGATGCCGCGCGCGACGCGGTGGTCGAATCGACGAACGTCAACTTTCATCTGCTGACGCGCATCTTTGCCGCCGTATGAGCCGCGCCCGGCCGCTCCGGCCCCGAAGGGGTCACTTGCGTGCCCCGTGGGCTCATTCCCGCCCGGCGGGACCGGCCGAAGGCCGTAGGGTGCGCCAGTGAGCCGCGCCCGGCCGCCCCGGCCCCGAAGGGGTCACTTGCGTGCCCCGTGGGCTCGTTCCCGCCCGGCGGGACCGGCCGAAGGCCGTAGGGTGCGCCAGTGACGGACGCGACGGGCATTCCGGGGCTGCTCGCGCGGCCGTACAAATACATCCGGCTCGAATGGAGTTCGGAATTCAGCCTGCTGCGCCTGCGCACCGCGGTGCGGCCCATCCAGTGCTACAGCCTCGCGGTGATGGGCGAGATGCACCAGCTGATCCGCGATATCAACGCCAATCCCGGCCTCATCAAGCACTACGTGATGTCGTCGGATGTCGCCGGCGTCTTCAATTTCGGCGGCGACCTGTCGCTCTTCGTGCTGCTCATCCGCGCCCGCGATATCGAATCGCTGAAGCTCTACGGGCGGCGCTGCGTCGACCTCGTCTGGTGGCTCGAGAATGCGCCGAGCCTGGGCATCCACACGACGGTCCTGGTGCAGGGCGATACGCTCGGCGGCGGGCTCGAATCGGTGCTGCCGTTTCACCGCGTCATCTTCGAGCGCAGCGCGCAGGCGGGCTTTCCCGAGGTGCTGTTCAACCTCTACCCGGGAATGGGCGCGTGGAACTTCACGCTGCGCAAGGCGGGTTTTGCGGTGGCCAACGAGATGATCCTGTCGGGGCGCCTCTACAACGCCGATCAACTCTTTCGGCGCGGACTGGTCGATCTGGTCGTCGATGACGGCGAGGGCGAGGCGGCGATCGAGCACGTCGTCACTTCGGTTCATCCGCGGCTTCGCGGCACGCTCGCCGCGCTGCAGGCGCGCCGGCTCGCCGCGCCGATCACCTACGAGTCGCTGATCGCGATCGTCGACCAGTGGAGCGAGACCGCGATGGGCCTCACCGACCGCGATCTGCGCCTGATGGAGCGCCTCGCGCGAGCGCAGGTACGCAAGGCAGGCGGCGGCGACGAGGGCGCGGTGGAGGAAATCAAGCGCATGGAACTCGATACCGCCTGGGGCGAGGAGCGCAGCCTGCAGACCGGCTGGGGCGACGAGCGCACCGGCATCACGGAGTGGTCGACGCCGCACTGAGGCGCGGAACGCGCGATCGCGGCTCCCCTTCGATCGGCTGCTGGCCTGGCTCGGCCGAGACCGAAGCGAACCGCTCAACCCACTCGACTTGAGGGGGATCAAATAAGAATCATTCTTATGTAACTAGAATGGCCGGGTTTCTGCCAATGAACCCGTCTGCCGTGAACAGCATCGATCGCAAGCCGCTTTCGCTCTCGCACTTTGCGGTGACCGCGATGCGCAGCCTGCTCTGCGTGGCACTCGCGGCGCTCGTCATGGCTCCTGCGGCCCGGGCCGACAAGCTGCCGGTGCTCGTCCTCGGCGGGCCGCCGGCATCGGTGTCGGACGCCCTCATCCACATGGTCGATTCGGGTGCGCTCGCCGATGTTGCCGAGCGCGTCGAGTTCCTGCCCTGGCGCGACCCGGACCAGTTGCGCGCGATCGCGCTCGGCAAAAAGGCCGACGTGCTCGCGATGCCGGTCAATGTTGCGGCCAATCTCTACAACCGTGGCGTCCCGCTCGCGCTGCTCAACGTCTCGACCTGGGGCATCCTGTGGGTCGTGACGCGCGATGCGAACGTGCACACGCTCGCCGACCTGCGCGGCAAGGAAGTCGCGATGCCGTTTCGTGGCGATATGCCCGACCTGCTGTTCAACCTGATCGCCGAGCGCGAGGGCATCGACGTGCGCAAGGACATCAAGCTGCGCTATGTCGCCTCGCCGATCGACGCGATGCAATTGCTGATCCTGCGGCAGGTCGACAACGCCCTGCTCGCCGAGCCGGCGGTATCGATGGCGTTGCGCAAGACCCATTCGTTTCCGATCAGCGTCGTCGCGCCGACGCTGTACCGCGGCATCGACCTGCAAAAGGAATGGGGCCGCGCCTTCGGGCGCGACGCGCGGATCCCGCAGGCCGGCATCGTCGTCATGGGCGCGCTGCGCGACAACGCGGCGCTTGCGGCGCGCATCGAGCAGGAGTACGCGAAGGCGCTGCAGTGGTGCCAGGCGAACGCGAAGCAGTGCGGCGAGGGGGTCGCCAAGCGGGTGCCGATGATCTCGGCCGAGGCGGCGGCCGACGCGATCGCGTCGAGCCCGCTCGACGCCGTCCCGGCGGCGAAGGCACGACCCGACGTCGAGTTCCTCTTCAAGCTGCTGCTCGAACGCAGCCCGGGGCTGGTCGGCGGCAAGCTGCCCGACGACGGCTTTTACTGGAGCGCGGCGGGCGCGAAGCCGGCCAGGCCATGAACCTCCTGCGCCTGTGGCTGCGCGGCCTGCCGCGCTATCTGTGGAGCGGCTGGGGCGCCGTCGCGAGCCTGCTGCTGCTGATGGCGGTGTGGGAGGCGGTGAGCCGGCGCTACGGCGCGCTCGTGCTGCCCGATCCGCGTGCCGCGTTTCACACGCTCTATACGCTGCTCGCCGCGGGGCCTGGCGTTGGCGAGCTGGCGATCACCGCCCGGCGCGCCCTCGGCGGGCTGGCGCTGGCGATCGCCGCCGGCAGCGTGATCGGCCTGGCGGCAGGGCTGTCGATGACGGCATCGACGATGTCGCGGCCGCTCGTCACGGTGCTGATGGGGACGCCGCCGATCGCCTGGCTCGTGCTCGCGATGCTGTGGTTCGGCGCGAGCGACGGCACGCCGGTCTTCACCGTCTTCATCGCCTGCTTCCCGCTCGTCTTTCTCGGCGCGCTGCAGGGCGCGCGCACGCTCGACGGCCAACTGCGCGACATGGCGCGCAGCTATCGCCTGCCGCTGCGCATGCAGGTCTTCGACGTCTACCTGCCGCACATGCTGTCGTATCTGTTCCCGTCGTGGATCGCCGCGCTCGGCGTATCGTGGAAGGTCGTCGTGATGGCCGAGCTGCTCGCGTCAAGCGACGGCGTCGGCGCCGCGCTCGCCGCCTCGAGATCGCAACTCGACACGGCGACCACGATGGCCTGGATCTGCGCCATCGTCGGCCTGCTGTTGGCGGCGGAATATCTGATCCTTGAGCCCTTCAAGCGCGAGGTGGAGCGGTGGCGGGCGCCGCAGGCGTGATCGGCATCGCGCCGCCGGCACGGATCGGCGCGCCGTCCGACGCGACCGCTCCGGCCGGCGCGCAGAAGCACGGCGCGCCGACCGCTGTGCTGCCCGAGCCCGAGCTGAAGTTGAGCGGCGTCGGCCACGCGTTCGGCCCGAGCGCCGTGCTCGAGGGTGTCGAACTGTCGGTCTCGCGCGGCGAGACGGTCGCGCTCGTCGGGCCGTCGGGTTGCGGCAAGACGACGCTGCTGCACCTCGTCGCCGGTTTGCTGCCGCTGCGCGAAGGAGCGATCGAGAACCGCTTCGCGAGCACCGCCTGCATGTTCCAGCAGCCGCGGCTGCTGCCGTGGAAGACGGCGCGCGAGAACGTCGCGCTCGGCCTGAAGGCGCGCGGCGTCGCGCGCGCCGAGCGGGCCAGCCGCGCCGACGAGCTCGGGCGGCGGCTGGGCCTGAGCGCGCAGGATCTGGCGAAGTTTCCGCACGAGCTCTCGGGCGGCATGCAAAGCCGGGTCGCGCTCGCCAGGGCGCTCGTGCTCGATCCGCAGCTGCTGCTGCTCGACGAGCCGTTCGTCTCGCTCGATATCGGGCTGAAGGCGGAGCTCTATGCGTTGCTCGCCGAACATCAGGCAAGCCGCGGCATGGCGGTGCTGATGATCACCCACGACCTGATGGAGGCGGTGCGCCTGTCGAACCGCATCCTCGTCATGGTGGCCGACCCGGGGCGCATCGCACGCCGCCTGGCATTGCGCGGCGACCCGGCGCCGCGCGACGACGACTGGGTCTATCGCAGCACCGCGGCACTGCTGCGCGACGAGGTCGTGCGCCTGTCGTTCGGACTGCACCGGGCGGGCGGCGCGTGCGAACCGGCGCTGCGCGTCGTCGGACCCGGCGCGATCGCCGATCTCGGCACGGCCGCCGGCGCCTTCGCGATCGAAGACGACCCACCGGCGACGAAACCGTCGGCGCACCGATGCTGAGGGCCGCCATCGACCGCGTGCTGGCGCGCCCGCTGTTCCTGTGCGGGTTTCGCCCGTTCTTTCTGTTCGGCGCCTGGTTCGCGGCGCTCGCCATGGGGCTGTGGCTCGCCTTTCTTGCCGGCGCGCTGCCGCTGCCGGCGATGCCGGGCGGCCCGTTCGTGTGGCACGTGCACGAACTCGTCTTCGGCTTCGCGCTCGCCGCGGTGGTCGGATTTCTTCTGACCGCGGTGCCCGAGTTCACGTCGAGCGCCGACTTCGAGCCGCCGCTGACGCTGGCGCTGCTTGTCGCCTGGCTTGCCGCGCGGCTCGCGGTCGCCGCTTCGGGCTGGATCGGCATCGTTCCGGCCGCGGTCGCGCAGCTGAGCCTGCTCGCAATCCTCGTCGTGCGCGTCGCGCCGCGCGTGTGGCGCGATCCGGCGCGTCTGCATACGGGCTTCCTGTGGGCGCTTGTCGCGCTCTGGCTGATCAGCGCCGGCTTTTATTTCGACACCTGGCGCGGCGCGCCGGCGATGCGCTGGCTTTATGCGGCGATCGGCGCGCTGATGGCGCTGATCGTGCTTGCGATGAGCCGCATCTCGATGCGCATCGTCAACGAGGGGCTGGACGCGCTGCGTGCCGCCGGTCGCGATGTCGGCGACGAATACCGCGCCCTGCCGCCGCGGCGCAATCTGGCGGTGGCGACGATCGCGCTGCATACGCTCGTCGAGTGGCTCGCGCCCGGCGAAGCGGTCACCGGCTGGCTCGCGCTCGCCGCCGCCGCGGCGCTGCTCAACGTGCTCGGCGACTGGCACCGCGGCCGCGTCCTGCTCGACCGCTGGGTGGCGATGCTCTACGCGGTCTACCTCTTGATGGCGTTCGGCTACGCGACGATGGGCATGGCGCTGCTGTTCGACCTCGGCAGCGTGAGCGGCGGACGCCACCTGCTTGCGGCCGGCGCCCTGAGCCTTGCGATCTACGTCTCGATGAGCATCGCCGGGCGCGTCCATAGCGGACGCAAGCTCGACATGCGCGGCTGGCTTCCGCTCGGTGCGGCGTGCATCGTCGGCGGTGCTTTCATCCGCGCTGCGGCGGCCCTCGGCGGGCCGCATGCGCAGTCGCTTCTGTATGCGGCGGCCCTCGTCTGGCTGGCCGGATTTGCAAGCTGGGCGGCGCACTTTCAGCGCGTGCTGGCCGGCGCGCGCGACGACGGCCGCGCCGGATGCGCCGGCCTCGCCGGCGAGCATCCGACGGTGCGCCCCTGAGGGCGGCGCGACCCCGCGGCCGGGCGCTCAAAGCCAGCGCGTCAGCATCTCCTTGAGCTTGGCACGCGTATACGGCTTGGCGAGGTGATCGTCCATGCCGGCGTCGCTCGCGAGGCGCGTATCCTCGTCGAAGGCATTTGCCGTCAAGGCGACGACCGGCAGGCGCGGCAGGCCGAATTTTGCTTCGCGCGCCCGGATCTGGCGCGCCGCGGCGTAGCCGTCGAGGACCGGCATCTGGCAGTCCATCAGCACGAGATCGAGCGGATGCGCGCCGATCAGATCGAGCGCCTGCTGGCCGTCCTCGGCCTGGATCACGTCCAGGCCGAGCGACTCGAGCATCTCGTGCGCGATCAGCATATTGACCGGGTTGTCCTCGACCAGCAGCACGGTGCCGGACAAGGCGACCGGGCCGTCCAGGCCGCCCATCGCCGAGTCGAGGATCACCTGCGGCACCGGCGACGCATCGAGTTCGAGCTCGAGCGTGAAGGCAAAGCGTGAGCCATGGCCGGGGTTGCTGCGCACTTCGATATGCCCGCCCATCGCCTCGACGATGCGCTGGCTGATCGCGAGCCCGAGTCCGGTGCCGCCGCGGCGCCGGTTGCGCGAGCTGTCGATCTGGTGGAAAGGCTGGAACAGGTTCTGCGCCGCCTCCGGCGTGATGCCGATGCCGCTGTCCTCGACCTCGAAGGTGACGCGCGCGCGGCCTTCGGTCGCGGCGACCGGCGACAGCCGCAAGGTCACGTGGCCGCGCTCGGTGAACTTGATCGCATTGCCCACCAGGTTGAGCAGCACCTGCTTCAGCCGCTGGGCGTCGCCGACGACCCAGTTCGCGACATCGGGCTCGATCTCGAAGCGCAACGCGAGCCGCTTGCTCTCGGCATTGGCGCGAAACAGCGCCGCGACCGATGCCGCCAGGCTGTGCAATGCGAGCGGCGCATGCGCGAGGGCGAGCTTGCCGGCCTCGATCTTCGAATGATCGAGCACGTCGTTCAGGATCGCCATCAGCGACTCGCCCGACGACGCCGCGGTCCGCACCAGCCGGCGCTGGTTGTTGTCGAGCTGCGAGTGGCGCAGCAGGTCGAGCGCGCCCAGGACACCGTTCATCGGCGTGCGGATCTCATGGCTCATCGTCGCCAGAAACTGCGACTTCGCGACGTTCGCCGCTTCGGCCGACTCCTTGGCCTGCTGCAGCGATGCGTTCGCCGCCTCCGCCGCCTCCTTGGCCTGCTGCAGAGAGGCATTCGCCGCGTCGGCCTCGAGGCTGTGCCGGATCGCCTGCGTCGCGGTACTCCTGAACTGCGCCGCGCCGCGCAGCACCGTGATGCCGAAGACGACGACGAGCACGCCCAGCAGCCATGAGCCGACCGCATTCGTGAGCCAGCTCACGAGCGTGAGCGAACCCACCTGCAGCACGGTCAGGTAGAGAAACGAGCGGCCGACGAGCGTCATGAAGAACGCCGCGGTCGTGATCGTGCCCAGCAGCACGGTGACGTACGCGGTTCCCATGTCGCCCTGCAGGCGCGGATAGATCCAGATCGTGCCGATCATCCACACCACCCCGGCGAGCACCGAATTGCCCTCGAACTCGCGCTCGGCGCGGGCGACGACCGGGTCGGACAGCCGGGCCGCATCCTCGTAGCGGCTCGAGATCGCGAGCCGCCAGATGCCGACCAGCACGCCGCAGGCGACGACGCCGGCTGCCGCCGGAATGTGATCGACGGTCACCCCGAGATACGCCACGAACCCGACCGCAAGAAGCTGCAGCGCGACGGTGCGCCCGGCGATTCGAAGGGCCAGTTGCAGCATCTCGCGCCGCACGGCCGCGTCGACGTTGGAGGTGGTGGGCGTCACCCGGCGAGGATATCGCGCGGTCCGCTCGATCGCGCGCCGCGTCGCCTCGATGCGACGCCCGCCGTCGAGGCGCCGGGCGGCACTTGCGCTATCGTCGCGCGGTGTCGTCATCGCTCACTCACGCCTCGCGGCGGTTCGATCGGCTGGATGCACTGCGCGGCGGCGCCATCGTCTGGATGGCGGCATTTCACTTCGCGTTCGACCTGAACCACTTCGGCCTCGTCGCGCACCAGGACTTCCGCGCCGATCCGCTGTGGACGGTGCAGCGCACCTGCATCGTGAGCCTGTTCATGTTCTGCGCCGGGCTGTCGCAGGCGGTGGCTTTCAGGCAGGGCCTGGGCTGGCCGCGGTTCTGGCGCCGCTGGGCGCAGGTCGCGGGCTGCGCGCTGCTCGTGACGGCGGGCTCGTGGCTCATGTTTCCGCGCACCTACATCACGTTCGGCGTGCTGCACGGCCTGGCGGTGATGCTGATCGTCGCCCGCCTGAGCGCGGGCTGGCGGGCCTGGCTCTGGCCGCTCGGTCTGCTCGCGATCGCGCTGCCGCATGTCGCCGCGCACCCGGTCTTCGATGCACCGGCGCTGAGCTGGATCGGCCTCGTCACGCGACGGCCGAATACCGAGGACTATGTGCCGCTGCTGCCCTGGATGGGCGTGATGTGGTGGGGCATGGCGAGCGGACAGTGGCTGCTCGCGAGGGCGCCGCAGCTGATGCAGGGTGCGCTGCCGGGTGCGATGCGGCCGCTGGCCGCGCTCGGCCGCTGGTCGCTGAGCTTCTATATGCTGCACCAGCCGATCCTGATCGGCCTCGTGATGCTTTGGCTGCATTGGAACGGCCCGGCGTGACATTGCGCCCCTTCGCCGCAGGCGGTCATGCTCCGGCCGCGTCGCGCGGTCGGGATCGGTCAACTAAGCTAACCCGGGATTGCAGGCGTGTGGCGCAGGAGCCTCCCGCGCCAGAACTGATCCGGAGGCAGCAGGCATGGACGAGATGAACGCGAAGGGCGAGCAGGAGCCGGCGCGGCGAAGTGGCCGCTGGCGCGCCGTTGTCCGCTCGTTCGCCGCTGGCGCGCTGCTGGCCGGGCTCGGCGGTCCGCTTTCGGCGCAGCAGGCCGATCAGGCCGCCCCGGTGCCCACCGCCACGCTCACGCTCTTCGAGAACGTCAGGATCTTCGACGGCAAGGGCGGCGCCCTGTCGGCACCGAGCAACGTGCTGGTGCGCGGCAATCGTATCGAGCGCATTTCCACCCGGCCGATCCCGCTCGACGGCCAGAGCGCGGGCGTGCGCATCGATGGCGGCGGCCGTACGCTGATGCCGGGGCTGATCGACGCCCACTGGCATGCGATGCTGGCGCGGCCGACATTTGCGGGCTTGCTGACGGCCGATGTCGGCTACCTCAACCTGCTCGCCGGGGCCGAGGCGACGGCGACGCTGATGCGCGGTTTCACGACGGTGCGCGACATGGGCGGGCCGTCGTTCGGCCTGAAGCAGGCGATCGACACCGGCGTGATTCCGGGGCCGCGCATCTTTCCCTCCGGCGCGATCATCTCGGTGACGAGCGGTCACGGCGACTTTCGCCAGTCGTTCGAACTGCCGCGGACGATCGGCGAGCCGCAGTCGCACGGCGAGAAGATCGGCGCCGCGATGATCGCCGACAGCCCCGACGAAGTCCGCGTGCGGGTGCGCGAACAACTCATGCTGGGGGCATCGCAGATCAAGCTCACGGCCGGCGGCGGCGTGGCGTCGCCGCACAGCCCGCTCGACGTGTCGACCTTCACCGAGCCCGAACTGCGCGCCGCCGTCGAGGCCGCCGAGAACTGGGGCACCTACGTCACCGTCCACGCCTATACGCCGGCGGCAATCCAGCGTGCCATCGCGGCCGGCGTCAAGTGCATCGAGCATGGACACCTGATGGACGACGCGACCGCCAGGCTGATCGCCGAGAAGGGTATCTGGCTGAGCACCCAGGTCTTCCCGGACGAGATGGCGAATGCCTTCCCGCCCGGATCGTCGCAGCGTGCGAAGGCGCTGGAAGTTTTCGCCGGCGCCGACCGCGTTCTCGGGCTGGCAAAGAAATACAAGATCAAGACCGCCTTCGGCACCGACATCCTGTTCTCCCCCGGGCTCACGAAGCTTCAGGGCGAGATCCTGACGATGTGGACGCGCTGGTTCACGCCGGCCCAGACGCTGGCGATCGCGACCGGCACGAATGCCGAACTGCTCGCCCTGTCGGGGCTGCGCAGCCCGTACCAGGGCAAGCTCGGCGTCGTCGAGGAGGGCGCGCTTGCCGACTTGCTGCTCGTCGACGGCGATCCGGTCGCCGATATCGGGCTGCTGGCCGATCCGGCGAAGAGTCTCGTCGTCATCATGAAGGACGGCAGCATCTTCAAGAATTCGCTTCGCCGATAGAGCGGCCGCCGCGCCGGGCTGCGCGGCACGGCCGGCGGGAGCGTCGGCGGCACGGGCGCCAGCCGCTACCATCGGCGCATGGGCATCCTGTTTGGCTTTCACGCCGTCACCGTGCGGCTGAAGACGGAACCGCAGTCGGTGCTCGAGGTGCATGTCGATGCGAGCCGCCGCGACGCCCGGATGCGCGCCTTCGTGCAGCGCGCGCAGGAAGCCGGCGCGATGCTGATCGAAAGCGACGACGATCGGCTTTCCCGGCTGAGCTGCACGCCGCGCCATCAGGGCGTCGTCGCGCGCGTGACGGCGCTCGCGCGGTCGCATTCGCTCGACGACAAACTCGATGCAGTCGAAGCAGATGGCCGCGGCCCGGCGCTGCTGTTGGTGCTCGACGGCGTCACCGATCCGCACAACCTCGGCGCCTGCCTGCGCGTTGCCGACGGCGCCGGCGCGCATGCGGTCGTCGCGCCGAAGGATCATGCGGTCGGCCTCGGCGCGACCGTCGCCAAGGTGGCGAGCGGCGCGGCCGACAGCATGCCGTACTTCATGGTGACGAATCTGGCGCGCACGCTCGGCGAACTGAAGGAGCGCGACATCCGCATCGTCGGCACCGCCGACGATGCACCGCGATCGCTCTACGACGCCGACCTGCGCGGCCCGCTCGCGATCGTGCTCGGCGCCGAAGGCAAGGGCATGCGCCAGCTCACCGCGCGCCATTGCGACGAACTCGTGCGCCTGCCGATGCGGGGTGCGGTCGAGAGCCTGAATGTCTCGGTCGCGGCCGGCATCTGCCTGTACGAGGCGCTGCGCCAGCGCATGGCGGCAAAGCGATGAGGGCTGCGGCATGCCGGTGATCGACGTCAGGCACCCGCTCGTCAAGCACAAGGTCGGCCTGCTGCGCGAGGACGCCATCTCGACGAAGAAGTTCCGCGAGCTGACGAACGAGCTCGCGCGGCTGCTTGCCTACGAGGCGACGGCCGACTTTCCGCTCGAGAAGACGACGATCGCCTGCTGGAGCGGGCCGACCGAGATCGAGCAGATCCGCGGCCGCAAGGTGACCGTCGTGCCGATCCTGCGCGCCGGCCTCGGCATGCTCGACGGCGTGCTCGACATGATTCCGAGCGCGAAGGTCAGCGTCGTCGGCCTGTCGCGCAACCACGAGACGCTGCAGCCGGAAAACTATTTCGAGAAGTTCGTCGGCCACCTCGACGAGCGCACCGCGATCATCATCGACCCGATGCTCGCGACGGCGGGCTCGATGATCGCGACCGTCGATCTGTTGAAACAGCGCGGTTGCAGGGACATCCGCGCGCTCGTGCTCGTCGCCGCGCCCGAGGGCATCGCCGCGCTCACGGCCGCGCATCCCGACGTGCGCTGCTGGACGGCGGCGATCGACAGCCACCTGAACGAGGTCGGCTACATCATCCCCGGCCTCGGCGATGCGGGCGACAAGATCTTCGGCACACGATAGGGAGTCGACATGCAGCGACACGACAGGGTGGCGATCGTCACCGGCGCGGGCAGCGGCATCGGAAAGGCGGTGGCGCTTGCGCTGCTGGCCGACGGCTGGCGCGTCGCCTTCGCCGGCCGGCGCAGGGAGCCGCTCGAAGCGGCGATCGCCGAAGCCGGCGTCGATGCGACGCGCGCGGTCGCGCAGGCGGCCGACGTCGGCGTGCCCGATGCCGTGCACGCGCTGTTCGAGCGCACCGAAGCGGCGTTCGGCCGCCTCGATCTGCTCTTCAACAATGCGGGGATCGGCACCTTCGGCGTGTCCCTCGAGGATGTGAGTTTCGAGCAGTGGCAGGCGGTCGTCGCCGCCAATCTGACCGGCGCCTTCCTGTGCACGAAGCAGGCGTTTCGGATCATGAAGCGCCAGCAGCCGCGCGGCGGGCGCATCATCAACAACGGCTCGATCTCGGCGCACGCGCCGCGCCCCGATTCGGCGCCGTACACCGCGACCAAGCACGCCATCACGGGTCTGACGAAGTCGACATCGCTCGACGGCCGGCGCTACGACATCGCCTGCGGGCAGATCGATATCGGCAACGCGCTGACCGATATGGCGCGCACGATGACGACCGGCATGAAGCAGGCCAATGGCGAGGTCGCGATCGAAGCGGTGATGGACGTGCGGCATGTCGCCGACGCCGTCGTTCACATGGCGAGCCTGCCGCTCGACGCCAATGTCCAGTTCATGACCGTGATGGCGACCAAGATGCCCTTCGTCGGCCGCGGCTGACGCCGGTTGGTGCCGCCCGCGGCGTTACGCAAACTTACGTTCGGTCGCCGATTGACATCCGCCAGACACAAAGCTGGGCGATAGTCTTTGCTCGCTACCCGGTCGCGTGAATGCCCGCCCTGGCGGCGCGGTGACCGGGGCCGGAGGTTGGCCGCCATTCGAAGTCGAAGACGGCGCGTCCGGATATTTCGGGCAGTTTGAAGAACAGGAGCACTACGATGAAGAATCCATTGCGCTTTTGGCGCACCGGAGCCGTGGCCGTCGTGCTTGCGGCAATCGGCGGTGCGAGCTTCGCCGACGACGCGGATGCGATGGTCGAAGGCTCGGTGCTGTGCATCACGAGTCCCTACGACGTCGACGAGACGGTGCAGCGAATCGAGCTCAGCGCGCGCCAGCGCGGCGTGGCGGTATTCGGCTGCTTCGCGCAGGGCGGCCACGGGGCCGGCGTCGCGCGCAGTGAAGCCGGTGCAGGCGAGGTGCGGGTGGTCGTCCTCGAATCGGCGCAGGGTGGCACCCCGGTCTGGATGACGGCGGACGAGGCGCATGCGTCCGAAGGCCGGGTCTTCGAGCTGCCGCTCGGCATCCGGGTGCGCCCCGGCGGCGATGGCCGGGCCGAAGTCTGGATCGAGGCGCGCAACGCCCGTAACGAGATGCCGCAGGGGCTGGAGCGCGATCTGGCGGCGCGCGACGAGGTCGTGCGCGCCGCGTTGCGCACCTGATCGTCGCGCGTCAGGGCGGCGAGGGCGGCGAGGGCGCCCTCAGGCCCAGCCGAGCGCGCCGGCCAGCATGCCGCCCGCCACCAGCCACATCGGGCCGAGGCGCGTGCGCAGGCACAGCCAGACCGTGACCGCGACGAGCGTGAGAACTCGCCACGAGACGCGCAGCGGATCGGCCAGCACCCAGCCGGTGGCGAACAGCAGGCCGATCGTGAGCGGGGCGAAGCCGGCCTTGAAGGCGCGAACAAAGAGCGTCTGCGCGCGCCGCTCGCCCCAGCGCGTCGCCCACAGCGCGAGCGTCGTCGACGGCAGCATCATGCCGAGCAGGGTCACGAAGGCACCCAAGGCGCCCGCGACGTTCCAGCCGAGGACGGCGACGAACAGTACATTCGGCCCCGGCGCCGCCTGCGCGATCGCGACCGACGCCGTGAACTGCGCATCGCTCAGCCAGTGCTGATCGACGACGAGGTAGCGGTGCATGTCGGGCGCGGTCGTGATCGCGCCGCCGACCGCGAGAAGCGAGAGGACGAGGAAATGCCCGAAGAGCGCGAGCAGGTCCGCTGCGTTCATCGACGCAGCCTCCACCACGCCAGCGCCATGCCGAGCGGCCCGAGGCCGCACACGACCCAGACCAGCGGCACGCGCCACACGATCACGGCGGCGAAGGTCGCCACGCCGAGGGCGGCGCAGATCGGCGTGCCGAGCAGGCTCGAACGCAGCGCCCAGGCCAGCCGCAATGCGGTCGCGAGGACGAGCCCGGCGGCCACCGCGCCCATCCCCCGCAGCGCGCCGGCGACGGCGGGCAGGTGCGCCCAGTGGCTGTAGATCGCGGCGAGCAGCAGCACGATCAGCAGCGGCGCGGCCATCATGCCGCCGAGCGCGGCGAATGCGCCGCGCCAGCCGAAGAAGCGGTCGCCGACCATCAGCGACAGGTTGCACACGTTGGGCCCGGGCAGCACCTGGGCGATCGAAAGCGACTCGACGAATTCCTCCCGCGTCAGCCAGCCCGAGCGCTCGACGAGTTCGATCTGCGCCACCGCGAGCACGCCGCCGAAGCCCTGCAGCGCCATCCGGTTGAAGAGGCGAAAGAGGTCGGCGGGCGACCGCGGCTGGCGTCGAGCGCCGCCCGGGTCGATCGCGGCGCCGGAGTCGTCCCTCATGCTCGATCGGTGCGCGTCGCCTTGGCCCCGGACCACTCGGCGGGTGTGCCTCAACGCGGCACGCGCAGGGCCTCGGGGTTGACGATATTCGTCGGGTTGCCGGCGATGAAGTTGACGACGTTGTCGAATGCGGTGCTGAAGAGCAGTTCGTAGCTGTCCTGCTCGACGTAGCCGATGTGCGGCGTGCAGACGGCATTTTCCAGCCGCAGCAGCGGCTGGCCCTGCAGCACCGGTTCGCTCTCGAAGACGTCGACCGCCGCCATGCCGGGGCGGCCGCGATTGAGCGCGCCGACGAGCGCGCCTTCCTCGATCAGCTCGGCGCGCGAGGTATTCACGACGAGCGCGGTCGGCTTCATGCGCGACAGATCGCCGAGCTTGACGATCGCTCGGGTGGCGTCGGTCAGACGCAGATGCAGCGACAGCACGTCGCAGGTCTCGAAGAATTCCTCGCGCGAAGCGGCGGCCTGGTAGCCGTCGGCGACCGCGCGCAGGCGCGACGCTTCGCTGCCCCAGACGACGACATCCATGCCGAAGGCACGGCCGTAGCCTGCCACCAGCGTGCCGATCCGGCCATAGCCCCAGACGCCGAGCGTGCGGCCCTGCAGGATCATGCCGATGCCGAAGTTCGGCGGCATCGACGCCGCCTTCAGCCCCGACTGCTGCCACGCGCCGTGCTTGAGATTGCCGATGTACTGCGGCAGGCGCCGCATCGCGGCCATGATCAGCGACCACGTCAGCTCGGCCGGCGCGACGGGCGAGCCCGCGCCCTCGGCGACCGCGATACCGAGCCGGGTGCAGGTCGCAAGATCGATGTGCGCTCCGGCACGGCTCGTCTGCGAGATCAGCCTGAGCTTGGGGAGCTTTTCGAGCAGCAGGCGCGGAAAGTGCGTTCGCTCGCGGATCAGCACCAGCACCTCGGCATCGCGCAGCCGCACCGAAAGCTGGCCGATTCCCTTCACGGTATTGGTGAAGACCTTGGCGTTGAGGTGATCGAGCTTGGACGCGCACCTGAGCTTGCGCACCGCGTCCTGGTAGTCGTCGAGAATGATGATGTTCACTGCGGCGTGCGATGGGGTCGTGGCCGACATTGTGCACGCCTACCGTCGATTCCCCGGCATTGGACTACCATGCAGGGCTGTCGACAACCACGAAGCTGCGAGGACGACGAATCATGGCCATCTCGATGTATTCGGCCAGCGTGCCGGTCTACTCCCATACCCTCGCCAACCTCGAGCGCATCCTCGACAAGGCCGAGGCATACGCGGCGGCAAGGAAATTCGACTCCGCGGTGCTGCTCGGCATGCGGCTTGCGCCCGACATGCTGCCGCTTGCCAAGCAGGTGCAGATCGCGTGCGACGCCGCCAAGCTGTCGGTTGCGCGGCTGGCCGGCATCGATGCGCCGAAATTCGAGGACAGCGAAGCCTCGATCGCCGATCTGAAGGCGCGCGTGCGCAAGACGATCGAGTTCCTCGCGACGGTGCCGGCCGCGAAGGTCGACGGCAGCGAAACGCGCGAAGTCCGCGTGCCGCGTCGCGATGGCGAGATGAAGTTCGACGGCGAGACCTACCTCAAGCACTACGCGCTGCCGAACTTCTTCTTTCACGTGACGACGACCTACGCGCTGCTGCGCCACAACGGCGTCGAGCTCGGCAAGGCCGACTACCTCGGCGCGCTGCAATAGCGGCGCGCCGCGTCAGCGCTGCCGGGTCGGACGGCGCGGCGCGCTGTCGCCGCCGGGCTCGAAACTGCCGAACCCCGAGCGCGGCGCGCGGGTCGGGAAGTGGCGGTTGAGCCGGTCGAGCCGGGTCTGCGCTTCGTACTGGCTGAAGCGCAGCGCGACGAGCTTGAAGACCTCCGGCCGCAGGTGCCACAGCTCATGCAGCGAGCGCGCGATGGTGATGCGCCGCACCAGCATGCCGACCTGCTGGGTGCGGATGTCGCTCAGCGCCTGCAGGAACTCGGCCCGCACGGCGCCGAGCGGGTCAGTCGCGGGCTTGGGTGGGTGCGCCGTCCGGTGCACCGGGCGCGCCCAGCCGGTATCGAGCCAGTCGCGCAGGCTCGCGCGCCAGCCCGGCGCGAGGGCGGCACGCGACAGCCTTGCGGGCGGACAGACCTCGATCCGGCGCGAGACGGGCGCGTGGTCCCCGCGTTGCAGCATGCGGCGCAGGAAGACGGCAAACGAGGCGGTGGACACGGAAGCGGCAGGCGATCGAAGCGATGCGCCCAGTGTTGACCAGGCGGGGCGGCGTCGAAAGCGTGAATAGCTGCACGAAAGGGCGCCAGTTATCGACGCCAGTTCACGCCGCGTCGCCAGGCTGCGGACACCTCGGACGGGGTACCGCGCGCGTCAGATCCGGCCGAAGCGCTGCTTGCGCAGCGGCGTATAGGTCCACCATGGCGCGGGCGGTGCGCCGCGCATGAAATCCGTGATCGCGAGGAAGGTATCGAGCACGCACGGATCCTGGCGCTTGCCGCTGCGCTCGCACAGCGCCTCATAGAGCGCCATCGCATCGCGCGATGCCAGCTCGCGCGGCGACGTGATGCCGATGCTGCGCAGATCGGCGGCAAGCGAGGCGCCGATATTCGGAAGCTGCTCCAGGCATTCGCAGTCGGCCGCGTGCTGCGCCTTGGGCTTCTTCATCGTCACCGCGTTCACAGCATCATGTTGTTGCGGATCAGCCCGACGGCAAGACCCTCGATCGCGAAATCCTGCCCGCCGCGCCCGGAGACGACGATGGGATCGAAGTCCGGGTTCTCGGGCAGCAGTTCGACGCGCGGCCCCGCGCGGTGCAGCCTTTTTACGGTGACCTCGTCGCCGAGGCGGGCGACGATGATCTGGCCGCTCTTGGCCTCGTGCGTCTTCTGCACCGCGAGCAGATCGCCGTCGATGATGCCGGCGTCGCGCATGCTCATGCCGCGCACCTTGAGCAGGTAGTCGGGCCGGCGCGGGAACATGCTCGCTTCGACGACGAAGGTCTCGTCGATATGTTCCTGGGCGAGGATCGGACTGCCGGCGGCGACGCGCCCGACGAGCGGCAGCGTGAGCTGGGCGACGCCCGGCAGCGGCAGCATGAACTGCCGATTGCGCGAAATGGCGAGCGCCCGCAATGTGTCAGACTGCAGGCGGATGCCCCGCGATGTGCCGCCGACGAGTTCGATCACGCCCTTGCGGGCGAGCGCCTGGAGATGCTCCTCGGCAGCGTTGGCGGAGCGAAAGCCGAGTTCGGAAGCGATCTCGGCGCGCGTCGGCGGCGCGCCGGTGCGTTCGATCGCGCTTTGCACGAGGTCGAGCACCTGCTGCTGGCGGGCGGTGAGTTTCGGGCTTTCCTGCATATGATCCCCGGTCGCGGAGGGCTGAATGTCCATCCAGTGACTGTATTTTCATCCAGTTTTCCGGAAAATGCAAAACGAGTCATCGAAGATCGTCATCCTCGGCACCGGCGGCACGCTCGCCGGCGCGGCCGCCGACCCGGGCGACAACGTCGGCTATCGGGCGGCGCAGATCGGCGTCGACAGAATCGTCGCCGCGATTCCGGCGCTCGCCGCGTTCGACCTGCAGACCGAGCAGATCGCGCAGATCGACAGCAAGGACATGACGCTCGAAGTCTGGCGCAAGCTCGCCGCGAGCGTCGCCTATCACGTCGAGCGCAGCGATGTCGCCGGCGTCGTCATCACTCACGGCACCGATACGCTCGAGGAAACCGCCTATCTGTTGCAGCGCGTGCTGGCGCCCGACAAGCCGGTCGTGCTGACCGCGGCGATGCGGCCGACGACGTCGCTGCAGAGCGACGGCGCACAGAATCTGCTGGATGCCGTGCGCGTCGCGCGTTTGCCCGGCGCGCGGGGCGTCGTCGCCGTCGTCGCCGGCCGCGTCATGAGCGCGCTCGACGTGCGCAAGGTCCACACCTACCGGCTCGATGCCTTCGCGTCCGGCGATGCGGGCGACATCGGCGTCATGGAAGAGGGCTGGTTGACGCCATGGCGCGCGTGGCCCGAGGGCGCGCCGCTCGGCCTCGCCGTGCTGGCGCGCGAACGGCCGCCGCGCGTAGCGATCGTGATGAACCATGGCGACGCCGACGGCGCGATCGTCGATGCGCTGCGCGCCCACGGCATCGACGGCATCGTCGTCGCCGGCACCGGCAACGGCAGCCTGAGCAAGCGCCTCGAGGCCGCGCTCGAGCGCGCGCGCCGCGAGGGCGGGGTGCAGGTGCTGCGCTGCACGCGCGTCGCGGGCGGCGCGGTGCTGCCGACCGTGAACGACGTATTCGAGGCGGCCGGCGCACTGACGCCCGGGCAGGCGCGCATCGAGCTGCTGCTGCGCCTGCTCGCGGCCGGCTGAGCGGCCGCGCGGGCCGCCGCGATCAGACCACGGTCAGCGCGACGTCGATATTGCCGCGCGTCGCATTCGAATACGGGCAGACTTCGTGCGCCGCCTTGACGAGTGCCTCGACCGCCGATTTCTCCATGCCCGGCACCGAGATCGCCATCGCGACGGCGATGCCGAAGGCGCCGGGCTTGCCCGCCATCGGGCCGATCGAAACCTCGGAATTGATCGATACCTCGGCCGGCAGCGCGAGCTTCTGCCTGGACGCGACGGCCTTCATCGCACCGATGAAGCACGCCGAGTAGCCGCTCGCGAAGAGCTGCTCGGGGTTCGTTCCGGGGCCGCTGTCGCCGCCGAGTTCCTTCGGCGTCGACAACTGCAGCCTGATCTTGCCGTCCGACGATTCGGTGCTGCCGGTACGCCCGCCGGTGGATGTGGCGTGCGCGGTATAGAGAGCCTTCTCGATGGCCATCTCGAACTCCTTTGCCAGGTGGCGTGGTGAAAGGCCTTCGATTCTGCCCGCCGCGCAAAGTCCCAGCCGGCGACGTTCATTCCCCGGCAAGGGCCTCGAGCCGGGCGCCAAGTTCGAGCCAGCGGCTCTCGATGGCTTCCAGTTCCTCGCCTGCCTGCTTGAGCCGGCGGCCCTGCTCGGCGCGCTCGGCCGGCGGCATATCGGGGCGGGCGATGCTTGCCATCAGCCGGTCGCGCAGCGCGGTCGTTTCGGCCATCCGCTGCTCGAGCCTCGCGAGTTCGGCCTTCAGCGGCCTGGCTTCGTCGCTTCGCTTCTGTCGCTCGGCGGCGGCCTGCCTGCGGTCCGTGCGCTGGTTCGCGCCTGGCGGGGCGGGCGATGGCGGCGGGGCTTTCGGTGCGGGGTTCGGCTCGTTGCTTGCACGCCCGGCCTTCGCCGCGTCCGTCGAGCGCGCGGCCTTCGCCGCGCGTGCCGCCTCGCGCGACTGTTCGAGCAGCCATTGCTGATAGTCGTCGAGGTCGCCGTCGAAGGGCTTCACACTGCCGCCGGCGACGAGCCAGAATTCGTCGCACACCTCGCGCAGCAGCGCGCGGTCGTGGCTGACGAGCATCACCGTGCCTTCGTATTCGTTGAGCGCCAACGACAGCGCCTCGCGCGTCTGCAGGTCGAGGTGATTCGTCGGTTCGTCCAGAAGCAGCAGATTCGGGCGCTGCCAGACGATCATCGCCAGCACGAGGCGCGCCTTCTCGCCGCCGGACAAGGAGCCGACCGCCTGGTGCACCATGTCGCCTGCGAAGCGGAAGGTGCCGAGGAAGTCGCGCAGCGCCTGCTCGCGCGTGTCCTGGCCAAGCGAGCCGGCCTCGCGCGCGAGGCGGACCATGTGCGCGAGCGGCCCCTCGTCCTGCCGCAGCACGTCGAGCTCCTGCTGCGCGAAGTAGCCGATCGCGAGTCCCTTGCCCTCGGTGATGCGGCCGCCGAGCGCCGGCAGCACGCGCGCGACGGTCTTCACGAGCGTCGACTTGCCCTGGCCGTTCGCACCGAGGATGCCGATGCGCTGGCCGGCGAGCACCGAGCGGCTGAAGCCGCGCACGATGGTCGTCGCGCCGCCTTCGCCGCGATAGCCGAAGGCGACCTCGTCGAAGGCGAGCATCGGGTTCGGCAGCGACATCGGCTCGCGGAACTCGAAGGTGAAGTCGCTTGCCGTCAGCACCGGCGCGAGCCGTTCCATGCGCTCGAGCGCCTTGACGCGGCTTTGCGCCTGGCGAGCCTTGCTCGCCTTCGCCTTGAATCTGTCGATGAATTTCTGCAGGTGCGCGATGCGCTCCTGCTGTTTGCCATACGCTGCCGCGGCCTGCTCGAGGCGCACCGCGCGCATCTCCTCGAATGCCGTGTAGTTGCCGGTGTAGCGCGTCAGCTGCGCCTCGTCCAGATGGACCGTGACCTTGGTGATCGCGTCCAGAAACTCGCGGTCGTGGCTGATGACGATCATCGTGCCTTCGTAGCGCTGCAGCCAGGCTTCGAGCCAGACGAGGGCGTCGAGGTCGAGGTGGTTCGTCGGCTCGTCGAGCAGCATCAGGTCGGCAGGACACATCAGTGCGCGCGCGAGCTGCAGCCGCATGCGCCAGCCGCCCGAAAAACTGTTCACCGCCGCGTCGAGCTGTTCGAGCTTGAACCCGAGGCCCATCAGCAGCGCCTGCGCGCGGGCCCGCGAATCGAAGACGCCGGCCTCGGCGAGCTCGTGGTGCGCCTCGGCCATCGCATGGCCGTCGTCGGCGGCTTCGGCGGCGTCGAGCATCGCCTGCGCCTGCATCAGCCGGGTATCGCCTTGCAGCACATAGTCGGTCGCGCCTTCGCTCGTCTCGGGCATCGTCTGCACGACCTCGGCGAGCCGCCAGCGCTGCGGCACCTCGCAGTCGCCGGCGTCGGGCTGCAGCTTGCCGGTCAGCAGTGCGAAGAGCGACGATTTACCGGCGCCGTTGTGGCCGACGAGGCCGACCTTTTCGCCCGGGTTGAGCGTCAGGTTGGCCTGCTCGAGCACGACCTTGACGCCGCGGCGCAGCGTGAGGTTGCGCAGCGTGATCATCGATGACTCCAGCGCACGAGCGCGTCGCGCGTGACGAGCAGCACCTGGTCGTCGCCCGCGCTCGTCGGCAGCCATGCGACCTCGAGTCGAGGGAAGGCGTGCTCGAAGTGCGCTCGCTCGTGGCCGATCTCGAGCACGAGCACGGCGTCCTCGTTCATGTGCGCCGCGGCCTCGGCAACGATGCGGCGCACGAGGTCCATGCCGTCGGCGCCGCCGGCGAGCGCCATCGCCGGTTCGGCGCGGTACTCGGGGGGCAGGGCGGCCATGCTCGCCGCGTTGACGTAGGGCGGATTGCAGACGATCAGGTCGTAGCGCCCGGTCACGCGCTCGAAGAGGTCGGATGCGAAGAGCTTGATGCGCTGTCCGAGCCGATGGCGTTCGACGTTGAGGCGGGCGACGGCGAGCGCATCCTCGGACAGGTCGCAGGCGTCGACCGCGATCTCGGGATAGGCCATCGCCGCGATCACCGCGAGGCTGCCGTTGCCGGTGCACAGGTCGAGCACGCGCTGCGTGCGATCGGACAGCCAGGCGTCGAGCGTGCCTTCGGCCTCGCCGTCGGCGAGCAGCTCGGCGATGAACGAGCGCGGCACGATGACGCGCTCGTCGACGTGGAAAGCCACGTTCTGCAGCCACGCCTCGCCCGTCAGGTAGGCGGCCGGGCGGCGTGTCGCGATGCGCTCGGCAACGATCGCCTCGGCCTTCGCCTGCTCCTGCGCCGTCAGTTCCCGCTGCGCCCTCGGCTCGAGGTCCTCGAACTTCAAGCCGAGCGCCCACAGCACGAGCCACGCCGCCTCGTCGAACGCATTCGTCGTGCCGTGTCCAAACGAAACGCCCGCCTGTTGGAGGCGGGCGCTTTGCGCGGTGATGAGGTCGATCAAGGTCATGTCAGGAGCCGCTCCATCGTGCGGCGGTAGATATTCTTCAGCGGCTCGATATCGGCGACGGCGACATGTTCGTCGATCTTGTGGATGCTTGCATTGACGGGGCCGAATTCCATCACCTGCGGGCAGATCCGCGCGATGAAGCGGCCATCGGACGTGCCGCCGGTCGTCGAAAGCGCGGCGACGATGCCGCACTCGTCGTGGATCGCGCCGCACAGCGCTTCGCTCAAGGACCCGACCGGCGTCAGGAAGGGTTCGCCGCCGAGGGTCCAGACGATGTCGAAGTCGAGGCCGTGGCGTTCGAGCGTCGCCGCCAGCCGCGCCTGGAGCGAGGCGGGCGTCGATTCGGTGCTGAAGCGGAAGTTGAAATCGACCACCAGTTCGCCGGGAATCACGTTGCCGGCACCGGTGCCGGCATGCAGGTTCGAGACCTGCCAGCCGGTCGGCGGGAAATAGGCATTGCCCGCGTCCCAGACGGTCGCGACGAGTTCGGCGAGCGCCGGTGCGAACAGATGGACCGGATTGCTGGCGAGCTGCGGATAGGCGATGTGGCCCTGCACGCCGCGCACCGTGAGCCGGCCCGACAGGCTGCCGCGCCGTCCGTTCTTGACCATGTCGCCGAGCCGGTCGACTGACGTCGGCTCGCCGACGATGCAGTAGTCGATCGCCTCGCCGCGCTCTTGCAGCCAGTCGCAGACCTTGACGGTGCCGTCGATCGCGGGCCCTTCCTCGTCGCTCGTGATCAAGAGCGCGATCGATCCGGGCGCCTTCGGGTGCGCCTGCACGAACTCCTCGCAGGCGGCGACCATCGCCGCGATCGAGGTCTTCATGTCCGCTGCGCCGCGGCCGTAGAGTCTGCCGTCGCGATGGGTCGGCGCGAACGGATCGCTGGCCCACAAGGCGAGCGGCCCGGTCGGCACGACGTCGGTATGCCCGGCAAACGCGAGCAGCTTGCCGCCCGCCGCACCGCGGCGCACCGCCCACATGTTGCTGACCTTTGCCTTGTCCGGCCCGCTGTCGATGCTGTGGCATTCGAAGCCGAGCGCCTCGAGCCAGCCGGCGATCGCCTGCTGGCAGCCGGCGTCGTCGGGCGTGACGGAGCGGCGCGCGATCAGTTGCTCGGCGAGGTGCAGCGCGCGCGGCGTGGCAGGCGTCATTCGCGCGGTGCGTCGAAGACGATCTCCGAGAAGCTCGCGCCTTCTTCCGGCTCCTCGGCCTTGGGCGTCAGGCGCGAGATCGGCGTCATGTCGTTCTGCAGCCGCCACATCAGGTTGGTCGGCGAATCGGCGAATGCAAGGCCTTCCTCGCGCGTCACGAGGCCGGCGGTGATCAGGCGCGCGATATCCTGTTCGAAGGTCTGCGAGCCCTCGGCCATCGACTTCTCCATCGCCTCGCGAATGCCGCTGAAGTCGCTCTGCTCGATCATCTCCGAGACGAGCTTGGTATTGAACATCACCTCGACCGCCGGGATGCGCCCGCCGGCCGTCGCGCGCAGCAGGCGCTGCGAGACGATCGCGCGCAGGCCGGCGCCGAGGTCGGCGAGCAGCGCGGGCCGCGCCTCGGGCGTGTAGAACGACATGATGCGCGACAGCGCGTGGTAGCTGTTGTTCGCGTGCAGCGTGGAGAGCACGAGGTGGCCCGACAGCGCATACGACAGCGCCGAAGTCATCGTCTCGCGATCGCGGATCTCGCCGATCAGGATGCAGTCGGGCGCCTGGCGCAGCGCATTGCGCAGTCCGGTCTGCAGCGATTGCGTATCGCGCCCGACCTCGCGCTGGTTGACGACCGACTTCTTGTTCGTGAACAGGAACTCGATCGGATCCTCGATCGTCAGGATGTGGCCGGTCATCTGCTGGTTGCGCTGCTCGAGCATTGCGGCGAGCGTCGTGCTCTTTCCGGTGCCGGTCGCGCCGACCATCAGGACGAGGCCGCGCTTGGCCGTCGCGAGCGTCGAGATGATCGCCGGCATGCTCAGGCTGTCGAGCGACGGAATCTGGTGCGGAATGCAGCGAAAGACCGCCGCCACCGTGCCGCGCTGCTTGAAGCCGGAGAGGCGAAAGCTGCCGATGCCCGACAGCCCGACGCCGACGTTCAGTTCGCCGGCTTCCTCGAGCTCCTCGAGCTGGCTCGGCGTCAGCAGCTCGGCGAGCAGCTGGCGCGGCTGGGTCGGCGTCAGCGGCTGGTCCGACAGCTGCAGGATCTGGCCGTTGATCTTGATCAGGATCGGCGTATTGGCCGAGAGATAGACATCGGACGCGCCCTTGTCGGCCATCAGGCGCAGCACGCGCTCCATGTTGCCGCTGCTCATCCGAATGTTGTCCGAGATCGCCATGGTGTTCACGCCCGCAGGAGTTCGTTGATGCTGGTCTTGGCGCGCGTCTGCGCATCGACGCGCTTGACGATGACGGCGCAATACAGGCTGTGGCTGCCGTCGGCGCTCGGCAGGCTGCCGCTGACGACGACCGAGCCGGCCGGGACGCGGCCATAGCTCACCGTGCCGGTCGCGCGGTCGTAGATCTTCGTGCTCTGGCCGATGAAGACGCCCATCGCGAGGACCGAGTTCTCCTCGACGATGACGCCTTCGACGACTTCCGAGCGCGCGCCGATGAAGCAGTTGTCCTCGATGATCGTCGGGTTGGCCTGCAGCGGCTCGAGCACGCCGCCGATGCCGACGCCGCCCGACAGGTGCACGCCCTTGCCGATCTGCGCGCACGAGCCGACGGTGGCCCAGGTATCGACCATCGTGCCCTCGTCGACGTAGGCGCCGATATTGACGTAGCTCGGCATCAGCACGACGTTCTTCGCGACGAAGGCGCCGTGGCGCGCGACGGCGGGCGGCACGACGCGCACGCCGGCTTCCTGCATGCGCCGCTCGTCGAGGTGACCGAACTTGGTCTGCACCTTGTCGAAGAAGGCGAGGTCTCCGGCCCGGATCGGCTTGTTCTCGCTCAGCCGAAAGCTCAGCAGGACCGCCTTCTTGACCCACTGGTTGACGCTCCACTGGCCGACGCCCTGGCGCTCGGCGACGCGGATGCGTCCGGCGTTCAGGTCCGAGATCACCTGCTCGACCGCCTCGCGCACTTCGGGCGACGAGACGGCGTTGATCTGCGAGCGCGCCTCCCAGGCGAGGTCGATGATGTGCTGGATCTGGCCGGCGGAAGTGGTCATGTCGGGCTCGCTGGGTCAGGGCGCGTGCTCTGCACGCAATGGACGATGCGTTGTGCCGCTTCGAGGCAGTCTTCGACGCCCGCGACGAGCGCGAGCCGGATGCGGCCGGCGCCGGGGTTCGTGCCATGCGCGTCGCGCGCGAGCAGGCTGCCTGGCAGCACGGCGACATTGTATTGAGCCAGCAGTCTCAAGGCGAAAGCCACGTCGTCGCCGCCCGGCACACCGGCCCAGAGATAAAAGCCCGCGTCAGGCATCGCCACATCGAGCACATCTGCCAATATCGGCGTCACGGCGTCGAACTTTCGGCGATAGGCGTCACGATTGGCGACGACGTGGGCTTCGTCGCCCCAGGCGGCGATGCTTGCGCGCTGCACCGGCGGGCTCCTCGCGCTGCCGGGATAGGTTCGGTAGGCGAGGGAGGGGCGGAGAAGCCGCGCGGCTGCGGCGACGAAAACCCATCGCATGGCCGGCACGTTTG
>OEIU01000551.1_pt1 | contig 33656 bp, 37 predicted proteins | sample 1539221 | NCBI WGS metagenome assembly OEIU01 (sample SAMN03792071, study PRJEB22550) | activated sludge metagenome | feature: wastewater treatment plant; material: activated sludge; isolation source: Wastewater treatment plant of a petroleum refinery complex | place: Argentina: Zarate | collected...
ACACCGTGGTTCTGCAGGTTGGCCACCGCGCCCTTGAGCAGCGCATCGACGCTGGCGTTTTCCTGGTTGAGGTCGGACAGGTCGAACAGGGTCAGGTACTGGGTCTCGTAGGCCGAATCGAACTGCCCGCCGGCGAGGTTGGCCCCGGTATGGAAGAAGCCGCCCGGATTCGTCGTGTAATCGGCCTGGAATACGCCGTTCGCCGAAAGGCTGCCGTTGTCGCCGGAGCCGCGCACGTTCGAATGATTCGGCGCGAAATCGACGATGACCTTGATGCCGGCGTTGTGCGCGGCCGTTGCGCACGTTGGAATGATTCGGCGCGAAATCGACGATGACCTTGATGCCGGCGTTGTGCGCGGCCGTGACGAAACTGTCGAAAGCGGTCCAGTTGCGCGCGGAGTCGGTGAAGTGCTCGTCCGGCTTCTGCGTATCGCGCATCTCGTAGCCGTGGTAAGGCGCGAACGAGCCGTTCAGGGTCTGCAGGTTGCGGTTGTCCAGCGGCGAAGTCACCCACACCGCCGAGATGCCCATGTTCTTCAGGTAATTGACCTTCTGCGCCAGGCCCTGGAAATCGCCGCCGATGTACTTGCTCAGGTTGGTGCCGGTCGTGTCGAACAACGGATCGGATGCGTAGTTGTTGGCGCTGCTGCCATCGAAGAAACGGTCGACGAACACCTGGTAGATCACGTCGCGGTTGTAGCCGGGGCGCAGGGCCTGCGCCGAGGCGATTGCGGTCATCGAAAGGCCGCTGGCGATACCGAGGATTGCGGCTGCCAGGCGCAGCGGACGCAAGCGGCTGCATCCCGGCCGGCCTGCAGGATCATTGCATAGGACATTCATCAAACTCTCCCAAGTTCGACTGCACGGAGTGTGCGCGGCAAGGCGCCGCGCTGCGAAGCCCCAGCCTGGCCGGCGAACCGTTGAACGACCGTCTGCGGTCGCCCCCTTGCCAACGGATACGCGATGCCGTGGGTTGTGGCGCGTCGAGACTAGGCGCGCCGGCAACCCGCCACAATGGCCTGCATACGTATTCAACCGCCCGGGTTCACAATTTCAGCGCTTACACTTTTGTCCAGGCGCCAACCATCAATGCCGCATGCGCCACGCTGGCCTGGCCATGGATATCAGCGAACAGCGATTGAGCCGTTGGTCATTCCCGCACTTCTGGTCGAAACCGGCAGCCCGCCGGGCTGGAAGCAACGACCGGCATTTGCACGCCTGGATGCGATGCTAGGATGCCCGGCATTCACTCGCTTCCCGGATCCACCCCATGAGCAGATCGCCAACGACAATGGATGTGGCGCCCGCCTGGGCGCGAACCCTGCAGCGCTTCAACCAGTGGACCATGTTCGATCTCGGCGGCGGACCACGCCCGTTCAAGCTGGCCTGGATCATCAACCTGCAGAAGGCTGGCTCGTTTCCGTTCTTCGGTTTGCTGATCTGGTTCTACGCCGACGCGACGCCTGCGGCGACATCGACCGCGGCTTGGCTGTATCTCGCCCTGCACGGCAGCTATGGGCTCAACTGGCTGCTCAAGGATCTGCTGTTTCCCGATGCCAAATGGCAGGGCCGCGCGACGATCGCCAGCAGCATGCTCGGCGCGATCGGCCTCGCCGGTTACTGGCTGGCCGGCTGGCTGATCATCTCGGGCCGCACGTCGATGGACTATCCGCTGCCCGCCCCGGCCTGGTATGCCTTATGCGTCAGTTTGTGCGTGCTCGGCTGCGTCATCATGACGGCCGCCGACGTACAGAAGTACTGCACGCTGAAACTGCGTCCCGGCCTGATCACCGACGGCATGTTCGGCTGGATCCGCCACCCCAACTACCTCGGCGAGATGATGGTCTACGGCGCCTTCGCCCTGCTCGCCTGGCACTGGATCCCGGCACTCGTGCTCGCCTGGTTCTGGGGCGTGCTGTTCTCGACCAACATGGTCATCAAGGAAGCCAGCATGTCGCGCCATCCGGAATGGGCCGCCTACAGGCGGCGGACGTGGTGGCTGCTGCCGGGGATTCTGTAGTCGATGGATTGCAGCGAATCGACCCGATCACCCGGGACGCGACACGCACTTCGGCATGCCGTGGGGCCGTGTTCGGCCGGCCCGGGATCCTGGACCGGAACATGACACTTCGCGCTACGCATGCACGCCTGCGCACCGATGGAAGGCAGACCCTCCCATCGCGAGTATCATGAGGGTGACACGCCGGGCTCGACGTCCAGCCCGGCGCGCAGGACGGGCCCTTCAAACCTGTTCGCGCGGAACGATTGACGAGTACCCGGCACAGGTTTGATGACGCCATGACTCCAGCATTGCGTGGCTTTCTGCAAATACTCCAGCGGGTTGCCGTTGTACCGGCGCTGTACCTTCTCGTCGCCAGCTCGTTGGCGTGCGCATCACCGCGCAAGATCGACGACTACCACTGGGACAAGGTCGACCGCGTGGTCGCGATCGGCGACCTGCATGGCGATTACGACAACTACCTGCGCGTGCTCGAGCTTGCGGGCGTGACCAATGCGCGCGGACAGTGGGTGGCGGGGGAAACGCACCTCGTCCAGCTCGGCGACATCCCGGATCGCGGTGCGGACACGCTGAAGATCATCGCGCACCTGAAGACGCTCGCCGCGCAGGCGCAACGCAAGGGAGGCATGGTGCACACCCTGCTCGGCAACCACGAGGCGATGAACACCTACGGCGACCTGCGCTATGTGACAGCCGGCGAGTTCGCCGCGTTCGCCGGTCGCGATTCGAAGCGATGGCGCGACCGCTACTACGAAAACGTGCTGGCCGACATCAAGGCGCGCGAACCGGAACGCTTCGCGACGCTGCCCGGCGATTTCCGCCAGGCCTGGGATGCCAGCCATCCGCTGGGCTGGGTAGAGCACCAGCGCGGCTGGAATCCGCGATGGAACCCCAAGGCCGAGTATTTCCAGTGGGCGTTGCAGGACGAGGTGGCCATCCAGGTCAACGACATGGTCTTCGTGCATGGCGGCATCAGCGGCGCGTATTGCCGCAACAGCCTCGCCTCGCTGACCGAGCAGGCCCGCGAGGCCCTGCGCAAGGGCGACCCTGCGACGCCGAGCATCCTCACCGACGAGAACGGCCCGCTCTGGTACCGCGGCCTGGCCGGGGTCGAGCCGCGCGCCAGCGAGGAGACGGTCAGCGCGATCCTCGAGCAGCACGGCGCCCGGCATATCGTGGTCGGGCACACGCCGACGCAGGGGGCCATCTGGCCGCGCTACAACAGCCAGGTGATCCAGGTGGACAGCGGCATCAGCAAGGCCTATGGAGGCCATGTCGCCTACCTCGAAGCGACCGCGGCCGGACTTCGCGCCGGTTACGCGGCGGGCAAACTCGACCTGCCGCGGGATGATTCAGGCCGGCTTGCATACCTCAGGCAGGTCGTCGCCCTGCAGCCGGACAACGCGGGCCTGCGCGTCCAGTTGGCGGCGCTCGAGCGCTCCGCGGACGGGAATGGCCAGGTGTCTGAAGAGCACGCGGAATCCGTCCGCGCCAGCGCTGGCCCGGCGACAGCCTCGCAAGCCGTGCCTACTTGCGGCATTTCGCCATGACGTTGGCGGCGAATTCTTCATCGTCGGCGAGGATGTCCAACCCCTTGCCGAGATAAGACTGGACCGCGTTGCTGCTGCGAGCGCTCAGGCGTTTTTCCTCGCGCACGAGATCCATGATCTGCGCCCTGTGCTGCAGGAATTCGCGGCGGGCCGCTCCGAGCGTTGCCTGGTAGGCACAGAATCCGCGGAACAGGCGCTCCGTGTTGCTGCGGATCGGCAGCGACGGATTCGGCGCCGCATAGTGCGCATCGACCAGTCCCGATGAGTCGAAGTCATACGGCACCGCATACACGGTCGCCCCGGACTTCGGACCGATCAGTTCGCTGTTGTGGCAGCAGCGGTCGTCCGATGGCCCGCTGAGCACGGCCCAGTCGGTATTGCCGATCAGGAACTGGAACAGCGCGAAGCGGTTGTTCTCGAGCGGATCCAGTTGCGCCAGCCTGGGCTTGGGGATATCGAGCTTTTCGAGGTCGTTGCGCCTGGCAAGCGCGGAATCGTCCTCGATCAGGAAGCCGAAATGCGGCCCGTCGGTCGACCGGTCATCGCTGTCGACATAGGTGACAGTGAGCGGGCGCACGCGGAAACTGCGCTCCGTGACCAGGTTGTAGATGCGATAGGCGAGCATTTCCCGAACCGGATACTGCTCCCAGCGTTCTCCATTTCCGCAGTGGGTCACCAGCTTGAGCGACTTGTTGCCGCGAAATGGCGTGCCCTTGATCGCCTCCTTGTCGAATACCAGCTTGACCGGCGGAAACTTGCAGACCTTCAACCGGGTGATGCCGCGCGCTTCGACCGTCAGCGCCATCGAACGCGCTGCGCCGGAATCATCGGTATAGGCAAGTGTCGCCGGGTAGCCTGACAGCCTTTCCTTCTTGCGCATGAACACGCGCCAGGGCGCACTGATCGTCATGCTCAATGGCGTCTCCGACGCAAACAGGCCCGGCGCTTTTGATGGCTTCCCGACCGGCTGCGCCGTGTCCTGCGCGCGCGCCCAGGGTGCGGGAACCATTGCGCAAAGCAGCATGCCTAGCGTCGCGGCCGCCAGGCCAGCCCTGGATCCGGATATCTTGCGCATGCCCGCTCCTCCGCCTCGCCTCGCAACCGTCCCGTGTCCCGCTCATTCCGGACCTTCGTCCTCCGCTGCCTGCCCGTCCGCGGCCAGCTTGCGCTGCTTCTTCGTCTCCTTCTTGCGCGCCAGGAAATCCGATTCGAGGCCATCGCCGAAGTAGTGGACGTACAGCGTCGAATAGGTGAAGAAGACCGTCAGCACCGCGGCGATCTCAAGGGCTCGCACACCCGCGGCGATGCCGGTGCCGATCGCGACCAGGATGAACAGCGTGTCGAAGGTATCCTGCAGGGCACGCCGGAACTGCACGCCGGCGACGATGCCGGCGAGGCTGAAGGCCAGCGCCAGGCTGTGCTGGACGACCAGCACGATGCCAGCGACGATGCCGGGCAGGATCAGCACGGTCTCGTCGAGCGAATGATCGTGGATGCTGGCGCGATGGATCCCCCTGTGCACCCAGGCGATCGGCAGCATCAGCAGCCAGGTACCGGCGAGGATGATGGCCAGCTGGCGCGCATAGCCGAGCCGGTCGAACGCGTTGCTCGCCGAAAGCACGTCGACCGCGGCGGGCTGCACCGGAGCAGTCTCCTCGCCGACTTTCCCGACCGTCAGTTCACCACCCTCGACCAGCTCGCTGACGCCGCCAATCGGAAGGTGGCGGGTGAAATCCGGGAACAGCACCGCGGCCAGCAGCAGGCCAGCGGCAAGAATCAGATGATAGAGGACCAGGCGGCGAAGAAGGCGGACGCCTGTCCGCCGATCGTGGCGTCCCTCGGGCAGTTTCGGATCCCGTTCCAGCACGGCATCGGTCATGGCGCATCCCCTCCCATTCCCGTCAATGCGAAAGCTTGTGCCTCAAGTCCGCCCAGTGCAAGCGCAACCCGTCGCCGCGCGCCGCCGGCGAATCAGGGGGCCTGCGCTGGCCCGCGCATTCCGGCAATGCGCGCGTTGAGGTCGGCGTTGGTATGTATGCGCTCGCCTTCCCGTGGCGTACCCAGGGTGATTCCGGGGCGCTTGGGATTCTGCTTGCCCTCGACCCAGCCATCATTGAGCATCACCTCCAGCGCCTGCAGGGCGTGCTGTCGAAACAGAGCTTCCTGGGCGCCGCTTCCCTGCGCATGAGCCTGGGCGCTGACACCTTCGAGCAAACGCACCAGATCGCTCTCGCTCTTCAACAGCGTGACCAGCATGGCGAAGAATCCATGCAGGGCCAGTTGCTTGTTGCCGCGCACATAGCATTTCACGCGTTCGACCTGCCCGTTCCGATAGATCGGCATCAGGCGGGTGGCGGCGCCGAGCAGACGCAACTTGTACTTGTTGAATCGCGAAACTTCCCAGGCGCCCTTTTCGTTCGAAGTCAGGCGCTGCACTACCTGGCGCGCACCGGCCAGATCGAGTCCGCCAATGCCGACCTGCCCGGGGGTATCGGCGGTAAAACCCCCGGGAGCCAGCCAGCGGAAACCCTCCTTCGGACTCAAGGGCATGCCGGCGGCGCGCGCGTAGCCAGCCAGCGAAACGCCTCCTGCGGACTCAGGTCCATGCCGGCGTCGCGCGCGATCTCGCGGGTCTGTTCCTGCAAGTCGGTGAAAATGCCGTTGGACGAATACCAGAAGTCGGCAAAACGGATGTGCTGGGCGATGCGCTTGCGCTGGATGTCCGAATACTGTTCCTTGAGCCAGCGGGCATCCTGGCTGCCGTCAAGCAGTTCGCGAAGCGTATGGGCCAGTTCGCGCGCGCCGCCCTGGGTCAGGGTCAGCCCGGCCGACAGGATCGGATCGGCGAAGCCACCGGATTCGCCAACCAGGAACCAGTTTTCTCCGTGCATGCGCTCGGCGAGAAACGACCAGTCCTTTGTCGCATGGGTCCTGCCGTCGCGACGGGCGTTGCGGATCAGGTCGGCGACCAGCGGATCCTGTTGCAGCGCCCATGCATAGAGTTCCTCGGCGCTGCGCTCGCCTTCCTTGTAGGCCTGCGCATTGCAGACCAGGCCGATGCTGGTCCGGGTCGGGCCGATCGGGATGTACCAGATCCATCCGATGCCGATGCTGAGGATCAATACGCGGGTGGCACCGCCGGCAAACTGCGAGGCCCACTCGGAATTCTCCCAGTAATCCCAAAACGCGATATTGCGCAATTTCGTCGGCACCTCGACGGGTACATCCATGGCCCGACGCAGCGTGGCCACACCACCCGACGCATCAATGTAATAGCGAGCCTTGATCGAGCGGCCGTCGGCCAGTTCCAGGCAACAAACCGAATCACCTTCCCGCTCTATGCCGCGTACTGCGATGCCCTCCAGAACTTCGACGCCCACGCTGCGCACGTGATCGAGCAGGATCTTGTCGTAGACCGCCCGGTCCACTTGCAGGGCAAGTTGCCGTGCCTGCCCACTGCGCGGCCTGGGCCGCGCTTCCTCGACATAGGCCGACACCGGAATGAACTCGAAATCCCACAGATCCGTACTTTGGCCCCATCGGTAGGTCGCGCCGAACTTGATCGGGAAACCGGCCGCCTCGACCTGATCCCAGCAACCCATCTCGGCCAGGATCTCGCCGACCGGCGGCAGCTGGCTTTCGCCGACATGGTCGCGCGGAAAGATTTCGCGTTCGACGAGGATGATCTTTGTTTGCGGACGATACTTCGCGAGCAGCGACGCCAGCGTGGATCCGCCCGGCCCGCCGCCGATGATCGCGACATCACAGTGCAGGTCATCGGTCCCGGGCGCGTGGCTCTCTTTCATGCTTGCTTCTGAATTCAAATTCGCAATCCCCGTCGCATACTTCGGTATCCGCTGCGCTCGCCATCGGTCCGAAGAACATACCGTATCCTCTGTGGAGCCGCGAATCCGGCAGCGAATTCGGCAGCGAGCGGCTTTCCGCGCCGGCGCGAATCTTCACGACACTACGGACCGGATAGAGATGTCTAAAGCGGGGTTGTTTTCCGCCGAGATGGCGCCACGCGGTGTTTTCGGGAAAAACGAGCTGAATGGCGGGCGCTCTCTAATTGACACGGCCCCTGAACTCGGGGAAGCTGTTGCCTTTAGGGAATCAATTTGATAGGGACTAACGCCAACAAGATTCAATCGTTTTCTGGGGAGTCACTTCCATGAACAAATTGACACGCAAGGCCCTTTTCACAGGTTTGGTACTGGCCGGCGGAATCGGCATTTCGGCCAGCGCGCTGGCCTTCCAGTTTCCCGGCACGGGCGTGGGGGCGATTCCTGACAGCCCCGGAGGAACGCCGCCGACCTATGGCACGCCGCTGGTGGTAAATTTTGCCGTTGCCGGACTTGCCTCCAATGTCAGCACGGTCGCGGTCCAGATCGATATTGCCCACACTTGGGTGGGTGACGTCGACGTGGTGCTTGCCGCACCGGGAGGATCGCCAAGCCTCGTGATCGTCAGCCGCATCGGCGTGACCACCGCCGGCGCATTCGGCGACAGCAGCAACTACAACGGAATCTACAATTTCGTCGACGGTACTGCCGGTACGGATATCTGGACGGTGGCAACCAACGCGGGCTGCACGAGCGCTTGCGATATCACCGTTGGTGACTACCGCACGACCGGGGCCGGCGGCACCGGGCAGACCAATCCTCCACCGATTACGTCACTCGTCACCACATTCGGCGGACTGACCCCCGCGCAAGCCAATGGAACCTGGACGCTGACGTTCCGCGACGGTGGTGGCGGGGATACCGGAACCGTCAACGCCGCAACCTTGTACGTCGACGAGCCACTTCCGGTCCAGCTGCAGGATTTCAGCATCGACTAGTCACGCCAGATCGACATTTGACCTGAAAAAGCCCCGCCAGCCGGGGCTTTTTCTTGCCTGCCGTGCCAGCAGAAAGCCGACGGCTGTCTCAGCGACCGGCTGCAGTAGAAGTCTGCAGAGATTGTTCCGGGCCGCCTCGAACGTACGCACATGCATCGTTCCAACCGAGCGAGTCATAGATGACCAGGCGCGGCCCGACGCGGTCGATCTTCACGTAGGCGAACTGCAGCCGCTCGTGAAAAGCCAACGAAACGCTCAGAGAATCGCTGCGCACCATGACTTCGACTTCCACTGGCGAGCCATCCGCGATACCAATGGTCGTGCGCATGGCACCTTCGCGCTGCGACAGGGCAAGGCGCGCACGCGCGCTGCGCCGGGAATTTCCCAGTACCAGAAGCAATTCGTGTCGTCGCAGCCATCGCGCTTCGCGTGACCACGGCATGTCCCAGGACATACGCCCCGCTTCCGCGACCGGCTCGGGCTCGCCCCATTCGGCTTCGAATTGCTCGACGCGCTCGCACAATGCGCGCATGCGCCGGCGGCTGAGGCTGAGCTGCGTCGCATGGGCCAGCAAGGCACGCTGCTTGGCGCGCTGCTGCGCACCGTCGAGCTGCAGGGACAGGCCGCTTTCGTCGATCCGCTTGCCATGCACGAGGTAGCCGAGCTTGCGGCACTTTGGCGGACGCGTGCTGGCGAGGGCGAGTTCAAGCATCACGCGCAGGGCACTGTGATCCGGGTGGCGGTCGGACAGCGAGGGCATCGCGAGGATCGTCGGGGAAAACTGCCGGATCTCCGCGGCCAGCGTCTCATCTGCCGACGAATCACGCAGGAGCATGTCGGTCAGACCCTGGTCGGGCCAGCCCAAGAAGCGGACGGCCTGATCGGAGACGCCGAGCAAGGACAGCGCCAAACGGGCCTCCTCACGTCGACGCGCACCCCAGCGCGCCTGATCCGCAGCGCCGATACGCCAGCGCTTTTCGAGCCAGCGTTGCGGCCACGGATTGTTGTCGCCATCGGTAGCGACGAGAACACGCAATGGCAGGCCCGCAGCAAGGGCCACCTGGATCAGGCCACCGGTCGCCAGGGTCTCGTCATCCGGGTGCGGGATGACGACCAGCAAGCGCTCGCTATGGCGAAATTCGATGCCGGCAGTCTTGGACACGTCTTGTACCTGAGGGATGGAAAGTTCGGTGCACGCCGGGCGGCCTGCCACACAGACTAGCGCAACTTGTCGCGCGCACGATGAACCACGACGCACCGCCGTGATACCCGAGGCGCGGAAGCGTAGCGTTGATGGCGCCGGAATGTGTTGCCTTGCCGCTCGCTGGCCCGACGGGTGCCTGTTGTCTCGGTCGAGCCGTATCAGTCGTCCGTGCCTGCCATCGACTGCGGATGGCGGACCTGGCCGCTGCCGTGCAGCACATAGCGCTCGATGGTCAGGGCCTCGAGCCCCATGGGTCCGTAGGCATGCAGGCGCGTCGTCGATATGCCGATTTCGGCGCCGAGGCCGAGTTCACCGCCATCGCTGAAGCGCGACGAGGCGTTGACCATGACCACCGCCGAACGCAGCGCCTCGACGAAATGCCGTGCCGTGGCTTCGTTGCCGGTGGCGATCACCTCGGTATGGTCGGAGCCGAATCGCCGGATGTGCTCGAGCGCGGCATCGACATCGTCGACGACGCGGATCGCGATGACCAGGTCCAGATACTCGGCGGCGTAGTCCTGCTCGCCGGCGGCCGCGATTCCGCTGACGAGGGCGCGGGTCCGTTCGCAGCCGCGCATCTCGACCCCGTGTGCCGCCAGCGCCCTTGCCGCCCGCGGCAGGAATGATTCGGCGATGCCGGCATGCACCAGCAGGGTCTCCAGCGAATTGCAGGCACTCGGCCGGCTGACCTTGCCATCCAGCAGCAGGCCGAGGGCAAGGCCGGGATCGGCGGCCTCGTCGACATACAGGTGGCAGACGCCCTTGTAGTGCTTGATCACCGGCACGCGCGCATGCTCGGCCACGAAGCGGATCAGGCCTTCGCCACCGCGCGGAATCGCCAGGTCGATGACGTCGGCGAGCTGCAGCAACTCGACCATGGCCTCGCGGCGCAGGTCTTCGACCAGCGTAACGGCGGCGCGCGGCAAACCCGCCAGCGACAGTGCATCGCCGAGCAGCCCTGCCAGCGCCCGGTTCGACCGTATCGCCTCGGAGCCACCGCGCAGGATCACGCCGTTGCCGGCCTTGAGGCAGAGTGCCGCCGCGTCGACCGTCACGTTCGGGCGCGCCTCGTAGATCATCGCGATCACGCCAAGCGGCACGCGCACGCGTTCGACGAGCACGCCGTTCGGCCGCGTGTCGCGATGGGTGACCTGGCCGACCGGATCGGCCAGCCCGGCAACTTCGCGCAGCCCGCCTGCGATGCCCATGATGCGCGCCCGGTCGAGGCGCAGGCGATCGAGCATCGCGGCACCGATCCCGCGGGCCTGCGCCTCGCGCATGTCTTCGGCATTGGCATCGAGGATCGATCCGGCATTCGCCTCGATCGTTTCCGCCATCGAGAGCAGCAAGGTCTGTTTGGCGGCGGAGGACATCGCCGCTATCGCCCGGGCGGCGTCGCGGCAGGCCAGCGCGGCCGATTGGATTTCGGTCGTCATGCGTTCATTCCGTCACCATGTCGTCGCGGTGAACCACGTTCCCGCCATAGTTGTAGCCGAGCGTGGCTTCGATGTCGCGCGAATGCCGGCGCGCGATGCGACGGATGTCGGACGCCGAATACTGGGTCAGCCCGCGCGCGATGCGACGCTCGCCGCCGTCGGCGCTGCAAAGGATCTCGACCATGTCGCCACGCGCGAAGTCGCCGTTGGCATCGACGATGCCGCCGGGCAACAGCGATGCACCGCTCGCGCCCAGCGCCTTGGCCGCGCCCGCGTCGACCAGGATCGCACCGGGCACGACCGGCACATGCTTGAGCCAGTATTTGCGTGCGGCGAGGCGCGTCCTGCCCGCATGCAGGCGCGTCCCGCGCAGGCGCCCGCGGGCCAGCAGGCGCAGCGTTTCCACATCGGTGCCGTTGAAAAGGATGGTGTCGATGCCGGCGCTGGCCGCCTTCGCCGCCGCCTCGAGCTTGGTGCGCATGCCGCCGGTACCGGACGTCGTACCCGCGTCACCGGCCATGGCCATCGCTTCCGGACTGATCCCCTGCATTTCGTTGACCGGCTTCGCATCGGGATGCAGGCGCGGATTGGCCGTGTAGAGGCCATCGATATCGGTGGCAATCAGCAGCAGGTCGGCGTCGACGAGGGCGGCAACGATCGCGGCAAGATTGTCGTTGTCGCCGAGCTTGAGCTCGTCGACGGAAACCGTGTCGTTCTCGTTGATCACCGGCATCGCGCCGAGCCGGAGCAGTTCCGCCAGCGTCGCCCGCGCATTGAGATAGCGGCGCCGGTTGCGCAGGTCGTCATGGGTCAGCAGGACCTGCGCGACCGGCCGGTCGAGGCACTGCTGCCAGAGCCCGATCATCTGCGCCTGGCCGAGCGCGGCGAGTGCCTGGCGCGCCGCCATGGCCGCTCCGGAAGCCGGTTGCCGCGGAACGATGGCACGGCCAGCCGCCACCGCGCCCGAGGAAACGATGACCACCTCGCGTCCGGCGGTCAGGCTGTTGGAGACGAATTCGGCCAGGCCAAGGACATGGCGATTGTTCAGCCCGGCGCCATCGGCGGTCAGCAGGCCGGCGCCCCCCTTGAACACCGCACGCCGCCAGGCCGGCCACGGCTGCTCCACGGAGGCTGCCGACCTTGAGCACGGCACGCCGCCAGGCAGGCAACGGCTGCTCGACGAAGACGTGCACGCCGGAGGTGGGCGAAGTGCTCATGCCACGGCTCCACGCGCTGGATCGAGGCATGCGGCGACTTCGGCCCGGCAGGCGCGACGCAGGATCCCGCAATGCAAGCCGCGCTTGCAGGCAATCGGCATGCCGCCCGGCATGCTCGTGGTCACGACAGCGCCGCCAGTCGATCGCGCAGCTCGCCGAGGCGAAGATCCGCCGCGGCTCCGGGCGAAGTGCGTGCAGCCAGGCTGCCCTCCGGCGTCCTGCCCTGGCCTGCCTGCTGCCCCGCTTCCGCCGCCGCCCGGTAGGCGTCGCGGAACGGAACGCCGGCAATCGCCGATTCGACCGCGACATCGGTGGCGTACATCGAAGGCTCGATCGCAGCGCGCATGGCCTCGGCGTTCCAGCCTAGCTGGGCCAACAGGTCGGGCAGCAGGGCCAGCGCGTCGAGTCCGCGGTGGAAGCCGTGGAACATCGATCCCTTGCTCGCCTGCAGGTCGCGCTGATAGCCGCTGGGCAGCGAGAGCAGCTGTTCGATTTCGGTGCGCGCGGCCGCGACGCTGGCATAGCTGGCGCGCATCAGCTCGATGACATCGGGGTTGCGCTTGTTCGGCATGATCGAGCTGCCGGTCGTGTACTGCGCCGGCAGACTGGCGAAGCCAAACTCCGCCGTCGTGAACAGCGACAGGTCCCAGGCCAGGCGGCGCAGGTCGAGCACGGCCGAACCGAGCGCATCGAGCGCGGCCATCTCGAACTTGCCGCGCGAAAGCTGGGTGTAGACCGGGCTGATCTGCATGCGTGCAAAGCCGAGCTTGCGCGTCGTGTGCTCGCGATCGAGGGTGAGGTTCACGCCATAGCCGGCCGCGGTGCCGAGCGGATTGGCGTCGATCAGGTCGAGCGTCTGCCGGGCGCGCCAGGCATCGTCGATGAAGGCCTCGGCGAATCCTGCGAACCACATGGCCGTCGAGGAAACGACCGCGCGTTGCATGTGCGTGTATCCCGGAAGCGGCAGGGCCTCGTGCGCGGCGCGGTCGAGGCAGACCGCGGCCACGGCCTTGCAGATCGCGGACAATTCCTCGAGTTTCGACTTGAGCCAGAGCCGGCTGGCCACGAGCACCTGGTCGTTGCGGCTGCGCCCGCTGTGCACCTTGCGTCCACTGTCGCCGAGCCGCTCGACCAGCCGGGATTCGATCGCGGAATGCCCATCTTCGAATCGCTCATCGAGCACGAAGCGCCCTTCGCGAAAGTCATCGGCGAGCAGGTCCAGCTCGCGGATCAGTCCGGCGCATTCGTCGCTGTCGATTATCGCGATGTTGGCGAGACCTTCCACATGCGCCTTGCTCGCCTCGACATCGAACAGGAACAACTCGCGATCGAGCACGACGTCGTCTCCGGCAAGGAAATTCATGATGCGCCGATCGGTCTGCACGCCGGATTTCTGCCACAGCAGGTCGCTCATGCCCTTGCCTCCACAATGGTTTGCCGTTGCGCGATTCCGGCCAGCTCATCGAAACCCAGGGCCAGGTTGAGGTTCTGCAGGGCTTGCGTGGCCGCACCCTTGAGCAGGTTGTCGAGCGTGGCGACGACGACGACGCGCCGGCCGCCGGCGGCGACCGCGAAGGCGCCGACCTCGGCGTGGTGCCGGCCGGCGATGCGGCTGACCCAGGGCGCCTCGTCGACGATCTTCACCAGCGCTTCGCCGGCATAGCAATCCGCGAAGCGCGCCACGATCTGCTCGCGCTTCATCGACTGTTGCAGCCAGAGGTTGACGGTCATCGTGATGCCGCGAAAATGCGGGGCGACATGCGGCATGAACTCGACCGGCAGCCCAAGGTGCCGGGACACCTCGCGCTCATGCACGTGCCCGACCAGTGAATAGGGCATCAGGTTGTCGCGCAGCTTCTCCACGTCGTTGCGATCGGAAGGCGTGGTGCCTGCGCCCGAGTAGCCCGATACGCCGAAGCACTGCGGTGGCCCGGCCAGCAAATCGGTCAGCGGGGAAATGGCAAGCTGCATCGCAGTCGCATAGCAACCCGGATTGCTGATCCGGCGTTGGCCGGCGTAGCTGCCCCGGGTCAGCTCGGGCAGGCCGTAGTACCAGTCCGCGTCGAAGCGGTAGTCGGCGGACAGGTCGATGATCACGGCGTCGGCACGCGCCGCCCCGATCGCCTGCACGTAGGGCGCTGCCTTGTCGTTGGGCAGGGCCAGCACGACGGCATCCCCGGCCCGGGCTGCCACGGCATCGGCGTCGAGCACGTCGTAGCGCAAGTCGCCAGCGAACCCGGCGACGTGATCGGCGACGCGCTGGCCGTGCAGCTCGCGCGACGAGACGAATGCCAAGTCCAGGCCCTCGTGCGCATCGACCAGGCGGATCAGTTCCGCGCCGGTATGCCCGCGTGCGCCGACGATGCCGATGGTCCTGCGGCTCATGCCACTGCCTCCCCGGGTTCGCCAAGGGTTGCCGCCCTCGACTTGCAATGCGCGACGCAGTCCTCGATGGCGGAAAATCCGTCGAGGCCGTACCAGAACACCTTCCACTGTTCGAGCTTGAGACAGCCGTCGGACTCCGCGTAATAGAACGGGTTGACCGGATTGCCGTGGCGCGAACGCCAGAACAGGCGCGGATTCTCCTCGCGCATGACCTGCCAGACCGCCCTGCCGAGGCCTTCGCCCTGCGCATCGTCGAGCACGGCGAACTTGTCGAGGTAGGCGCGTCCGTCGACCTCGATGAGGATCAGGGCGACGCGGTAGTTCTCGCTCACATAGGCTCGAAACAGAGGGGTCTGCTTGAAGTAGTCGTCCTTGAGCCTGCGCGAAAAGCTCGATTCGATCAGCTCGCGCAGGCGGGCCAGGTCGAGCTGTTCCCACGCGGTGACGCGCAAGACCTTCTCGCCCCTGCGGATCAGGGTTCCCGATCCCTTGTGGGTGAACAGTTCCTTGGCCAGTTCGGCAGGCTTGGTGATCGACACCGACGAGGTCAGCGGCAGGCGATCGAGCAGGTCCTTGATCTGCTCGATCTTCACGCGCATGCCGGAATGCAGCCATGGCTGGGCGAGCAGGTGCTCGTATTCGGTCGACAGGTTGATCGAATCGATGACCTGGTTGTCGCCATCGAGCAGGCCGCCGGTGCCGGTAAGGAAGATGATCTTGTAGGGCTGCAGGACCTGGACGAGCTCGTTGGCGGCGAAATCGGCGTTGATGTTGAGGATCTGGCCACCACGGGTTTCGCCGGTGCTGGCGATGACCGGGATCGATCCGGCATTGAGGCTGGCCTCGATCGGCGCCAGGTTGACCGCGCAGACGCGCCCGACCAGTCCAAGCGCATCGCGGTCGAGGTAGTCGGCCTCGAACACGCCGGCGGTGATCGAAGTAGCGCGCGTATTGCCCTCCTGCAATGCCTCGACGAGCTTGAGGTTCTGTGCCTGGAACACGCGCCTGACGATGGCCAGGGCTTCGGGACTGGTCACGCGCAGGCCGTTGATCGTCTTCTTCTCGATGCCGGCGGCGACCAGCTCGTCATCGAGCTGCGGTCCGGCGCCGTGCACGACGATCGGCGTCAGCCCGACTTCCTGCAGGAAGGCCAGCGACGAAGTCAGCGCATCGAGATCGTCGCGCAGCACCGCGCCACCGACCTTGACCACGGCGAAGCGCTTCGCATCGATCTGCGAGAAGCGCTTGAGGTATTGCGAGATCTCCTTCGCGCTGGCCATGCTCGAAAGCAGGCGCACGATGGTCTGCCGGGTCTGCCGGGTTGCCTTGTTCATTGGATCATCCTGAAAACCGATTGCGCGTAGTTGTCCAGCTGGTCGAGGGCAACCCATTCGTCCGCGGCATGGGCCTGGGCGATGTCGCCGGGACCGTAGACCATCGCCGTGTAGCCGGCCTGCGAGAACAGCGAAGCCTCGGTCCAGAAATCGACCGCATTGCCGACCGGCAGGTCGAGTGCATCGGCCACGTCGCGCGCTGCCAGGCGGCGCACTTCGGCATCGGCGATCGCGCCGGCTGGCAGGCTCGGGCCGCGGAACGTCTCGCTGAATTCCGCGGGCGGCGGATCGGCGCAATCGCGGAACGTTTCGAGCAGGGCCTCGACATCGGTGGACGGCAGCGGACGAAAGCCGAAACGCAACTCGGCGGCAGGCGCGATCACGTTGGCCTTGATGCCGCCGTCGATGCGGCCGATGTTGAAGCGCAGTCCGGTCAGTCCACCAAAGCGCTCGTGCGCGCAGGCGTCGACGTGGGCGAGCGCCTTGTGGCCCCAGCGGATCGCCTGGTGCAGCGCGCTGTCGCCGGGCGACTGGCGGACCGAGGCGTGGCCGGCGGTTCCGGCAAAGCGCATCAGCACCGAGCTGATGCCGCGGTGCGCGAGCACGGCTTCGGCGCGCGTCGGTTCGGCGACCAGGACCGCTTCATACGGAATCTTCCTGGCCAGGAAGGCCGCGATGCAACGCGGATCGTTGGCTTCCTCGTCGGAGCTGAACAGGAAAGCCGCATCGCCCCCGCTCCGGTTGGCGGCTGCGACAAGGGCGGCAGCCGCGCCCTTGATGTCGCAGGCGCCAAGGCCGATGGCGCGGTCCGCGGTCCGGCGCAATACGAACGGACTGGCCGTCCAGTGTGGCGAATCGGGCACGGTATCGAGATGCACGTTGAACAGGAATTTCGGCCTGCCTCGCACGGCATGCAGGCTGACTGCGCCGGCGCCATGATCGCTCACCGTCACCTCGAAGCCGGGCAGGTTCGCGCGCAGATAGGCAAAGATGCCGCCACTGTCGATGGCTCGCGGCGGATTGCGCGTGTCGAAGGCGACCAGCGCCTCGAGGTGATCCAGCGTCGATGTCAGCAGGTCGTTCACTCGCCGGCTTTCCGGTTGACTTCGGCCCAGAGCGTCGAGCTCATGCCGTACAGGCGGATGAAGCCCTCGGCCTCGGCCACGCCCCAGTCCGCCGACTGTGCGTAAGTCGCGCCGCGGGCATTGAGGATATGCGGCGAGCGTATCGAGATCGCATGCACCGTGCCGCCCCGGGTCTCGAGCACGACCTCGCCATTGACGCAGCGCTGGCTGGCATCGAGGAAGGCCTCGAGGTCGTCCTTCAGCGGATCGTGGAAGAAACCCTCGTAGACGAGTTCTACCCACTGCCTGGCGACGACCGGCTTGAAGCGGTTCTGTGCCTTGGTGAGGACGGTCTCCTCGAGCGCACGATGGGCCACGAGCAGCGCGGCCAGGCCCGGTGCCTCGTAGATGATGCGTCCCTTGAGGCCGATCGTGGTGTCGCCGGTGTAGATGCCGCGGCCGACGCCGTAGGGGGCGAACAGCTTGTTGAGCCGGGCCAGCAGGATGTGCCCGGGCATGGCCTCGCCGTCGAGTTTCGTGGCTTCGCCGTGGTTGAAGGTCAACTTCACCGTCAACGCGCTTGTTGGCCATTCCGCCCGGGGCGCGCACCAGCCGCGCGCACCTTCTCCCGGTGCTTCCCAACGGTCGATCTCGCCGCCGGACATGGTCAGGCCGAGCAGATTCTCGTTGATCGTGTAGGCCTTCTGTTTCGCGCGCACGCCGAAGCCGCGTTCTTCCAGATACTTCTGTTCGTAGGCGCGGACTTCGGTGTGTTCCTTCTGGATCTCGCGGATCGGCGCGATGATCTCGTAGTCGCCGAGTGCCTTGACGGTCAGGTCGAAACGCACCTGGTCGTTGCCCATGCCGGTGCAGCCGTGGGCGATCAGCCGCGTGCCGATTTCCTGCGCGCGCCGCAGCGCCGCCTCGACGATCAGGTAGCGATCGGAAACGAGCAGCGGATACTGGCCCTGGTAGCCTTCACCAGCCTGCACGAATGGCTTGACGAATCCGCTCCAGATCGCCGGGCCGCCATCCACCGTCACGTGGCTGGCCGCACCGAGCTCGGCCGCGCGCGCCTCGATGAAGGCACGCTCCTCCTCGTCGACGCCGCCGGTATCGGCGAACACCGTGTGCACGGCATAGCCGCGTTCCTGCAGCCAGGGAATGCAGAAGCTCGTATCGAGGCCGCCGGAGAAGGCAAGGACGATGTCCTTGCCCTGGGGAATGGGGAACGGGGAATCGGGAATGGAAGAAGCGGAAGACATGGGGCTTTCCTGTTGGTTCGAGCGCGGAAGATGGAGGGTGAGGAATCGGCTTTGACCTATTCCCTATTCCCTATTCCCGGTTTCGCAAAGCGAAACCATCACGGCCTTTTGAACATGCAGGCGATTCTCGGCTTCGTCGATGGCGATGCAGGCCGGCGAATCCATGACCGCGTCGGTGGCCTTGACGTTGCGGCGCAATGGCAGGCAGTGGCTGAACACGGCCTTGTTGGTCAATGCCATCTTGGCTTCGTCGACGATGAAGTGGCGGTGCGCATCGCGAATGGGCTTTTCCTCGTCCCAGCGGCCGAAATACGGAATCGCCCCCCAGCTTTTCGCGTAGACGACATCGGCGTCCCGGTAGGCGTACGGAATCGCCCCCCAGCTTTTCGCGTAGACGACATCGGCGTCCCGGTAGGCGCTCTCGATGTCGTGGCTGACAGTCAGGCTGCCACCGTTCTCCGCGATGTTGTTGCTGGCGAACTCCATGTAGCGCGGATCAAGCAGGTACTTGCGGCTCGGACACAGCAGGGTCACGTCCATGCCGTAGCGCGTGGCGATCTGCAGGGCCGAATTGGCTACCGCGGTGTTCAGCGGCTTCGGATGCCAGGTCCAGGTCAGCACGTACTTGCGCCCCTTCAGTTCAGGCCCGAGGTGCTGCTGCAAGGCCATGATGTGGGCCAGTTCCTGGCACGGATGGGTGATCGTTTCCATGTTGATCACCGGCACCGTGGAGTAGCGGGCGAACGCGCGGATCACCTGGTCTTCGCGGTCGACCGACCAGTCCTGGAACTTGGGGAACGCGCGCACGCCGATCAGGTCGACGTAGCGGCTGAGGACGCGCGCCACTTCGGCGATGTGCTCTTCCGTATCGCCATCCATGACCGTGCCCACGTCGAACTCGATCGGCCAGGCATCCTTGCCCGGCGCGAGCACGATGGCCTTGCCGCCGAGCTGGTGGGCGCCGAGTTCGAAGCTCGTGCGCGTGCGCATCGACGGATTGAAGAACAGCAAGGCGATCGACTTGCCGGCGAGTTGGCCGCCAAGGCGGGTTTTCTGGAAATCCCGGGCCTGGTCAAGCAAGCCGTCGAGTTCCTTGCGGCTCCAGTCCTGGGTACTGAGGAAATGTCTGTTGGTCACGATCTGCCCCTGCGGAAAACAAAAAAACCCGGCACGATGGCCGGGTCTTCGTCGAAATTCATGGAACGCGCGACAGCTACCCGGCCGGATTGAAGGTCATCGGTCGACGCGCGCGCGAGGTCATGCCGGCGGCCATGCGGGCGCTGGTCAGGATGTCGGTGGCGGTCTTGAGGCTGTTCATCTTGGCTGCGACGTTACCGGCATTCGTGCCGCAGTGCAACAGATCCGCTCGTGGCCCGGGAAACAACAGGGCCGCCCACCGGCGGCCCCGAAAAAGCCAGGCTGCGCAAGGAACCGGCCTACTCGGCCGGCGCAACGCTGACCCGGACGCGCATGCGCTCGCCCGGATCGTAGTCGAGATGCGACATGAACACGTCGCCGCGGTAGCGGTATTGCACGTCATAGCCAACGATGCGGCGATCGCTGTAGCGCTCGCTGACGGTGCGGCAACGGGTCTCCGTCTGCGCGTAGTAGCGGTCGTCACGGCGGGCCGCGTTGTTGCCGATGGCACCACCGATCAGCGCGCCGGCTACCGTGGCCGCCTTGCGCCCGTCGCCCTTGCCGACCTGGTTGCCGAGCGCACCGCCGACGATGGCGCCGATGACGGTGCCGGCCCCGTTGTTGCCGCGGGAGTCGCGCCGTTCAACGTCGGCGTCATAGCATTCCTCGCGCGGCCGGGTGCTTTCGACGTTCTCATAGACCGGATCCACGCGCAGGACGTCGGCCCAGGCGAGACGGACATTGTCCGCGCCTCGCTCGTCGCCGTATCCGCCCCCCTGCGCCAGCGCCGGACCGGCGGCAATGGCGCCTGCAGCAAGGGCGACAAACACAAAACTCTTGACCATTTCAATCTCCAGATCGGGGTCGGGCACGCGCGCCGGACCTGCATGGGGTCCGCGTTCTCTCCGGATCGATTGCCCAATGGGCGCACGAATGCCACGTTGTTGCATGAATTACAGCACAGGATTACTGAATGCCGACTAAGAATCCGGCGGTTTCCGGCGTGTTCCCGGGCGCCGGCCGCAGGCTGCTATCATCCCGCGCTGCTCCCGCAATGCGCCCTTGACCGATGAAACTGCGCCTGCACAATTCGATGACGCGCCGCGTCGAGGATTTCGTTCCCCAGGATCCTGAACGGGTCACGATGTACCTATGCGGCCCGACCGTCTACAACTACATCCACGTCGGCAATGCGCGTCCGGCGGTCGTGTTCGGCTCGCTCGCGCGCCTGTTGCGGCGGCGCTACACGTTGCGGCGGCGCTACACGAACGTCGTCTATGCCCGCAACATCACCGATGTCGACGACAAGATCAACGCCGCCGCCAAGGCGGCGGGGACGCCGATCACGGACATCACCGACCGCTTCGCCAGGGCCTATCACGAAGACCTGGCCAGGCTCGGCGTCGATCCGCCGGATATCGTCCCGCATGCCACGGCGCACATCGCAGAAATCATTGCCATGTGCGAACGCCTGATCGCCAGCGGGCACGCCTACGCCGCGGAAAACCACGTCCTCTTCGAAGTGGAGCGCTTCGCCGATTACGGCAGGCTGTCGGGCCGCTCCACCGAAGACATGCTCGCCGGCGCCCGCATCGACGTGGCGCCCTACAAGAAGAGCCCCGGCGACTTCGTCCTGTGGAAGCCTTCCAGCGACGACCTGCCGGGCTGGGACAGCCCATGGGGTCGAGGCCGGCCTGGCTGGCACATCGAATGCTCGGCGATGGCGCAAGCCCATCTGGGCGATACCATCGACATCCATGCCGGCGGCAACGACCTGATGTTTCCGCATCACGAGAACGAGATCGCACAAAGCACCTGCGCCCACGGCGGCAAGGTGTTCGCCCGCTACTGGCTGCACAACGGCATGCTCACCTTCGGTGGGCGCAAGATGTCGAAATCGCTCGGCAACGTCATGATCCTGCACGAGCTGCTCGATATGCATCCGCCCGAAGTGCTGCGATTCCTGCTGTTGCGGGCGCACTACCGGCAACCGCTCGACTGGTCCGACAGCACGCTGGCCCAGGCCCGCTCCACGCTCGATGGCTGGTATGGCGTGCTGCGCGACCGTGCCGATGTCGACGTCGGTGACAATGAACTGGCGATCGTGGCCGAATTCGAGGCCGCGCTCTGCGACGACATCAATACGCCGGCGGCATTTGCCGTGCTGTCGGCGTTGGCCGACGAGGCGCGCAAGGCATCGACGCCGGACGAGCGCAGACGGACCAAGGCCGCCCTGCTCGGGTCGGCGCGTTTCGTCGGCCTGCTGCAGGAGGATCCCGAAACCTGGTTCCGGCAGACCGCTAAAGGCCAGGCGATCGACCCCGACTGGGTGCAGGGACTGCTCGACGAACGCATCGCCGCACGCGCCGCGAGGGATTTTTCTCGTGCCGACCAGATCCGCAAGGAACTGGCCGACAAGGGCGTCGTCATCGAAGACAGCGCCGGGGGAACCCGCTGGAAGGCGGCAAAGCCCCAAGAAACCATCCCTTGAAGTGCCTGCGGCGAAGGCGCGTCCGGATTTTTCTTCGCATGCACGCGACCGGCGCGGCTGGAATTCGCCGCGCATGCCCACAGGTAGGATTGGATGAATCCGAATCCAGAGCAGACCGCCGTCGAACCGGCCGAACCCAGCGCAGAACAGGCGCAGGCAGCGATCGCCGAGGAGTTCGGCTTTTTCAGCGACTGGACCGAACGTTACCAGTACCTGATCGACCTCGGCCGCAAGCTGCCTGAATTCCCTGACTCGGCACGGACCGAGGAAAACAGGGTGACCGGCTGCCAGTCGCAGGTCTGGCTGCAGGCCAGTGGCGATTCCGGTCGCCTCGACTTCCGCGCCATCAGCGACTCTTCCATCGTTTCCGGTCTTGTCGCGCTGCTGTTGCGCGTTTATTCCGGCCGCCCGGCCAGCGAGATCCTGGCCACCGAGCCACGCTTCATCGAGGCGATCGGGCTGGCCAGGCATCTGTCGCCGACACGCTCGAACGGCCTGTCGTCGATGCTGTCGACGATCAAGAGGCACGCCGCCGAATCGATCGACTGAGTCCGCTCCTGACAGGACCGGATGGTCCCGACCCGCGCATCGGCGAGCGCCGCACGTCATCGTTTCGTCATCGCAGGGCAATACACGCTTAAGACGCCTCGACCAGCATGTCTGCCATGGAATGCGGGGATCTGGCATGCGCGTAGCGATCGTCACGGAAACCTGGCCGCCGGAAATCAATGGCGTTGCGCTGACCGTGCACTCCCTGGCCCTGGGTCTTCGCGGGCTCGGCCACGCGGTGGATCTGGTACGCCCGCACCAACCCGGCGATGGGGAAATGGATTCGCCAGATGGATTCGCCGAATTCCTCGTCCGCAGCGCCTCACTGCCGCGCTACCCGGGGCTGCGTTTCGGGCTGCCGGCACAGGCACGCCTGACCAGGCACTGGCAGGCCAACCGGCCCGATGCGATCTACGTGGCCACCGAGGGACCGCTCGGCCACAGCGCAGTGGCGGCGGCACGCCGGCTCGACATTCCTGCCTGCACCGGATTCCACACGCGCTTCGACGATTTCATCAGCCACTATGGCTTTGCCTGGCTGAGTCCGCTCGTGTTCGCCGGCATGCGCCGCTTCCACAACCGCGCCGCAGCCACACTGGTGCCGACCCGGGAGCTCGCAGGCTTCCTGCGCGCACGGAAATTCGCCCATGTCCGCGTTCTGAGCCGGGCCGTCGATACCACACTTTTCCGTCCGCAGAGGCGGGACGCGGCCCTGCGCGGGCAGTGGGGAATCCGCGGGGATGGGATGGCCGTCCTCCACGGTGGCCCCCTGGCCCCCGAAAAGAACCCCCGGATGGCATGGCCGTCATCCACGTTGGCCGCCTGGCCGCCGAAAAGAACCTCGACCTGGCGGTCCGGGCATTCCGTGCAATCCAGCTCAGGCATGCCGATGCGCGTTTCGTCGTGGTCGGCGATGGTCCCGAGCGGGCGCGCCTCGCGCAGGAAAATCCGGATTTCTGCTTTGCCGGCATGCGTCGTGGCGAAGACCTTGCACGACATTTCGCCAGTGGCGACCTGTTCCTCTTTCCGAGCACCAGCGAGACCTTCGGCAACGTCACGCTGGAAGCCATGGCGAGCGGCCTGGCTGTCGTCGCTTTCGACTATGGCGCCGCGCGCGAACACATGGACGACCCTGGCTGCGGCGCATGCGTCCCGGTGGCCGATGCCGACGCTTTCGTCGACGCTGCACTGGCGCTTGCCGACGACCCTGTGCGGCGCGCCGATTCGGGGCGCCGGGCCCGCTCGGCGGTTACCTCGCTCAGCCCCGATACGGTCAGTTGCAGTTTCGCCTCGTTGTTGGCGTCGTTGCGCATGGAGTCCGCCGCATGAACCACCGCTGGCAACGCTTCGAACTGCTCAGTGGCGAATGGCGCCTTTGCCTGGCTTGCAATCGCTGGGTCGCGGACAAGTCCGTGGTGCGCTTCTTCCGCGTGGTCAGCCGACTCGGCGACGGCATGATCTGGTATGCGCTGATGCTCGTGCTCGCCGTGCTCTGCGGAGATCGTGGCAGGCAGGCAGCGCTTCACATGGCTCTTGTCGGGCTGGTCGCGGCCACCCTGTACCGGCTGCTCAAACGCTGGACGCGACGGCCGCGACCGTTTCGCAGCCATGCCGGCATCGTCGCCCACATACCACCGCTGGACGAATACAGCTTTCCTTCGGGCCATACCCTGCACGCGACAAGTTTCAGCCTGGTGGCATTGGCCTGGTTTCCATCCCTGCTGGCCGCCCTGTTGCCTTTGACCCTGGCGATTGCCTTGTCGCGCGTGATCCTGGGACTGCACTATCCGAGCGACGTGATCGTGGCCATGGCGATCGGAACCGGCCTGGCCGAACTCTCCCTCGTCCTGGTCTTCTAGCCTGCCTGCATTGCCTGCCGTTGCGATTACCCTGCGTCGCCTCGATCCGCGCTAGTCGATCCCGCGCTGGTCGCCGCGCTTGCGCACGATCAACATGGCCAGTTCGAGCGACTGCTCGTAGTTCAGGCGCGGATCGACGGACGACTTGTAGGCGCGGGTCAGGTCGCTCTCGGTCAGGTCACGGGCCCCGCCCATGCATTCGGTGACGTTTTCCCCGGTGAGCTCGAGGTGGACGCCGCCCAGGCGCGTGCCTGCCGCCGCGTGGATGTCAAAGGACTGGTCGAGCTCGTCGCGGATGTTCTCGAATCGCCGGGTCTTCACGCCACTGCCCAGGGACTCGGTATTGCCGTGCATCGGATCGCAGCACCACAGCAACTTGCGCCCGGACGCCTTCACTGCGGAAAGCAGGGGCGGCAGCGCCTTGGCGACATGCCTGGCGCCCATGCGATGGATCAGGGTCAGCCGGCCCGGCTCGTTGTCGGGATCGAGCACGTCGATCAGTCGCAGCAGCTGGTCGGGCTGGGTCGATACGCCGACCTTGACACCGATCGGATTGCGGATGCCACGGCAATACTCCACATGGGCGCCGCCGATGTCGGCCGTGCGCATGCCGATCCAGGGGAAATGCGTGGACAGGTTGAACCAGCCCCAATGACGCGGCACCTGGCGCGTCAGCGCCTCTTCGTAGTGCAGCAGCAGGGCTTCATGCGAAGTATGGAAATCGACGCGCTGGAACTCGCCGACCGGCCTTCCGGCCAGGGTTTCCATGAAGCGCAGCGAGTTGCCGATGGATTCGACCATCTGCCGGTATTCGCCCTGCAATGGCGAATGCTCGACCCAGGCGAGATCCCAGTATTCCGGGTGATGCAGGTCGGCGAAGCCACCATCGATCAGCGCCCTGACGAAATTCATCGTCATCGCCGAACGTGCATGGCCCTTGATCAGGCGCCTCGGATCGGGGCGCCGGCTGTCGCTGTCGAAGGCGGGGCCATTGACGATATCACCGCGGTAGCAGGGCAAGGTGACGCCATCGCGGGTCTCGGTGTCCGCTGAACGCGGCTTGGCATACTGGCCGGCAAAGCGCCCGACGCGCACGATCGGCAACTTCAGGCCATGCGTCAGCACGAGGCTCATCTGCAGCATGACCTTGAGACGATTGGAAATCAGCGGCGAGGTGCAGTCGTCGAAACTCTCCGCGCAGTCGCCTCCCTGCAAGAGGAAGCGACGGCCTTCCGCGGCATCCGCAAGCAGGCCACGCAGGGCAAGGATCTCCCATGAGGTGACCAGAGGCGGGAGTTCGCTCAGCTGCGCCAGTGCGACCCCGAGCTCGGCGGCGTCCGCATAGGTCGGCTGCTGGACCGCTGGAAATGCCCGCCAGGACGCCGGAGTCCAGTTCTCGGGTTGCCGCACGGGGGCGATGTTTCGTTCGCGCTTCATTGGACTTGCTCATGCTGCACTGCGGCAACCATCATGCCACAGCGTGTCCGCCAGTCAAATCAGACGCGGCGGAACCCCGCCCACAGCGACACCGCGATCAGCGCCACGAAACAGGCCAGCACCCAGGTCGGCATGGACAGGCCAAGAAACGTCCAGTCGATGGTTCCGCAATCCTGGTCGCGAATGAAGATCGTCTTGAGGAATTTGAGCGCATCGTAGTTGTCGAGCGCGTACTCGAAGGACGGTGCACAGCCTTCCAGCTGCTCGGGCGGAAGCTGCTGCAGGTAGACATGGCGGCCCGCGATATAGGCGCCCCCGGCAGCCAGCACGGCGCATAGCAGGCCGTAGACGCGGACACCGAGCCTGCCCGGCCCGTGGATCGCCGCCAGCAGGGCGACCACGCCCACGCCAATCACAAACACGCGCTGGACCATGCACAGCATGCACGGCTGGTAGCCCTGCACATACTGAGCGAACAGGGCGTAGCCCATCAGCAGTGCACAGGCGCAAGCGATGAGGAGGTACAGCTTGCGCGAGGAGATGGCTCGACTCATTGGCATGGACTCCGGCTCGGTTGGGTTGGGCCTGCCAACAGACAGGCTGCGGATGGCTGCGGTTCCCCTTGGCAGGCGGTGAGCGGGGCCGGCGGGGCGCACGCACGACAGTATCCCGCAAACGAAAAAGCCCCGCATGGACGGGGCTTTCTGCGCGGGCTCGGCAAACCCGGATCAGTCTTCGACGGCTTCGCTGGAGGTCTGCGGGCGATCAAGCAGCTCGACATAGGCCATCGGGGCGCTGTCGCCAACGCGGAAACCGCACTTGAGGATGCGCAGATAACCGCCCTTGCGCTCACGGAAACGTGGGCCGAGTTCCACGAACAGCTTGCCTACCGCCTGCTTGTCGCGCAGACGCGCAAAGGCCAGGCGGCGATTGGCCACGCCATCGGTCTTGGCCAGGGTGATCAGCGGCTCGGCGACCCGGCGGAAGCGGCCATGTTCTTGAACATCGCTTCGCGATGGCTGCTCGTGCGATTGAGTTTGCGTCCGGATTTCTGGTGGCGCATGACTAAGCTCTCTATGTCTGTTGTTATGAAAAGCCGGCGCCTGTGTCCGACAATCCGCGGTTACCCGCTTTTATTGGCCTCACCGAAGAGGCTTGTTATTCAAAACCCCAACGAAGCAGATGCTCCTCTGAGGAGTGCGGCCATGGATGGCCGCTTCTGGTACTTGGCCAGAGCGCTATGAATGCTCCCGCCACAATCAACCTACTCAGCGATCACGGATGATCGCATTAGCCAAGCTGCATGCCATGGGCAATGCCCGGCGGCGGCCACGACTCGAGCTTCATGCCGAGCGAGAGGCCACGCTGCCCGAGCACATCCTTGATCTCGGTCAGCGACTTCTTGCCGAGGTTCGGCGTCTTCAGCAGCTCGACTTCGGTCTTCTGCACGAGGTCGCCGATGTAGTAAATGCTCTCTGCCTTGAGGCAGTTGGCCGAACGCACGGTCAATTCGAGGTCGTCGATCGGACGCAACAGCACCGGATCAACGCCGCTCTTGTCGGTCTTCGCATCGGCATTCTCGCGGCGGGTGAAATCGCCGAAGATCGAAATCTGGTCCTGCAGGATCTCTGCAGCCTTGCGCACGGCCTCCTCGGCGTCGATCGCACCATTGGTGTCGATCTCGAGCACGAGCTTGTCGAGGTCGGTACGCTGTTCGAGACGCGCGCTGTCCACCTGGTAGGCCACGCGGCGGACCGGGCAGAACGACGCATCGAGCTGCAGACGGCCGATAGGACGCGCTTCCTCGTCCGGCAGGCGGCGCGACACGGCGGGCTGGTAGCCCACGCCACGCACGACCTTCAGGCGCATGTTGAGCGACACGTCCTTGGTCAGGTTGCAGATCACATGGTCGGGATTGATGATCTCGACGGTGTGGTCGACCTTGATGTCTCCGGCCGTGACGACGCCCTTGCCCTTCTTGCTCAGGGTCAGGGTCGATTCGTCATGACCATGCATGCGGATCGCGATGTCCTTGATGTTGAGCAGGACCTCGATGACGTCTTCCTGGAGGCCTTCCAGCGTCGTGTACTCGTGCAGCACGTTGTCGATTTCGACTTCGACGATCGCGCAGCCGGGAATGGACGACAGCAGGACGCGACGCAGCGCATTGCCAAGGGTATGGCCAAAACCACGCTCCAGAGGCTCGACCACGACTTTGGCGTGGTTGGCTCCGATGCGCTCGACCTGAATGCCGCGGGGACGCAGCACATTTGTGGATCCTGCCATGAACAGGGACTCCGAAAGTTGCGGTGAATTACTTCGAGTAAAGCTCGATGATGAGGCTCTCGTTGATATCCGAGGGCAGGTCCGAACGCTCGGGCAACGACTTGAACACGCCGCTGAACTTCTTCGCGTCCACTTCGACCCACGTCGGAACCAGGTCCATCTCCTGCGAGACGGTGAGGGATTCCTGCACACGCAGCTGGCTGCGCGCGCTCTCGGTGAGAGAGATCTCGTCACCCGGCCGCACCTGATAGGACGGCAGGTTGACGCGCTTGCCGTTCACCGAAACTGCGCGGTGGGCAACGAGGTGGCGAGCCTGGGCGCGGGTGACCGCGAAGCCCATGCGATAGATGACGTTGTCGAGGCGCGTTTCCAGCTGGCGCAACAGGTTTTCACCGGTATTGCCCTTCTGGTTGGAAGCCTTGACGTAGTACTTGTGGAACTGGCGCTCGAGCAGGCCGTAGATGCGCTTGACCTTCTGTTTCTCGCGCAGCTGGACGCCGTAGTCCGACAGGCGACCCTTGCGGGCGGCGCCGTGTTGGCCAGGCTTCTGTTCCAGCTTGCACTTCGAATCGATCGCGCGCGCCGGGCTCTTGAGGCTGAGGTCAGCGCCTTCGCGCCGGGCCAGCTTGCAGGTGGGTCCGATATAACGAGCCATTTCGGTATCCTTTAGACGCGACGCTTCTTCGGCGGACGGCACCCGTTGTGCGGGATGGGCGTCACGTCGATGATGTTGGTGACCTTGAAGCCGACATTGTTCAACGAACGAACAGCCGATTCGCGACCCGGGCCTGGGCCCTTGATGCGCACTTCGATTGTCTTCACGCCATATTCGGCGGCGGCGCGGGCGGCCTTCTCCGCAGCAACCTGGGCTGCAAACGGAGTGGACTTGCGCGAACCACGGAATCCGGCTCCGCCAGCGGTTGCCCAGGAGAGGGCATTGCCTTGGCGATCGGTGATCGTGACGACGGTGTTGTTGAAAGACGCCTGCACATGGCAGATCGCGTCAGTCACAACGCGCTTGATCTTTTTCTTCGGCTTGGCGACCGGCTTATTCATGATTCGATTCCGGGCAGATTATTTTCTGATCGCACGACGCGGACCCTTGCGGGTACGAGCGTTGGTGCGCGTGCGCTGGCCGCGCATCGGCAGGCCGCGACGATGACGCAGACCGCGGTAGCAGCCGAGATCGATCAGGCGCTTGATCGCGATACCCACTTCGCGGCGCAGATCGCCCTCGACGATGTATTTCGCGACCTCGTGACGGATCTTCTCGACCTCGGCCTCGGTCAGGTCCTTGATCTTGGTCGACGGCGCGACACCCGCGTCCAGACAGACCTTTTTCGACCGCGAGCGGCCGATCCCATAAATGCTTTGCAGACCGATCGAAGCATGCTTCTGGACCGGCAGATTGACACCCGCAATGCGCGCCATGTTTGAATGTCTCCGAAAGAACTAAATGCGCAGTGAACTTCGTATTCTATCTGTTATCAAGGGAAACTGGAACCCCTTGATGCCCGTGCCCACCCCCTGCGGGAAGTGGCCACGGCAGCCCTCTTTGCCCGGCTCAGCGACCCTTGAGGTTCGCCTTCTTGAGCAGGCTTTCATACTGGTGCGAAACCAGGTGCGCCTGGATCTGCGCCGTGAAATCCATCACCACCACGACCACGATCAGCAGGGACGTTCCGCCGAAGTAGAACGGCACGTGCCAGGCATTGCGCAACAGGTCCGGAACCAGGCAGACGGCGACCAGATACAGGGCGCCGATGCCGGTCAGGCGCGTCATCACGCCATCGATGTAATCCGCCGTCGCCTTGCCCGGCCGGATGCCCGGAATCAGGGCTCCCGAGCGCTTGAGGTTGTCGGCCGTCTCCTGCGAATTGAACACCAGCGCGGTATAGAAAAACGCGAAGATGACGATCATGGCTGCGTAGATCAGCATGTGCAGCGGCTCGCCCGGGCCCAGGGCCTGGGTCAGGGTCTGCAACCAGCGGATCTCGTTCGAGTTGTTGAACCATGCCGCGGCGGTCGCCGGGAACATGATCAGGCTCGAGGCGAAGATCGGCGGAATGACGCCAGCCATGTTGATCTTCAGCGGCAGGTGCGAACTCTGGTTCATGTAGGCACGACCAGCGCCGCCCTGCTTGCGCGCGTAATTGACGGTAATGCGTCGCTGGCCACGCTCCATGAACACCACGAAAGCGGTAACGACCAGTACGGCAACCAGCACCATCATCAGCTTGAGCCAGGTCAGCTCGCCGCTGTTGGCCATGCCCAGCGTGTGCACGACGGCGGTCGGCAGACCGGCGACGATTCCGGCGAAGATGATCAGCGAGATGCCGTTGCCGATGCCGCGCTCGGTGATCTGCTCGCCCAGCCACATGAGGAACATCGTCCCCGTCATGAGCGTGATGAGCGTCACGAGGCGGAACTGCTCGCCCAGCGACATCAGGAACAGCGTTCAGGCGGTCAGGCCCACCACGGTGCCGAAGATGAAGCTCGGACCGGGCGCGTACACCACGCCCGCCTGGGTCTGCAGCATCGTGGCCACGCCAAAGGACTGGAACATCGACAGACCGACCGTGCCCCAACGGGTATAGGTGGTCAGCTTGCGCCGGCCCGATTCGCCTTCCTTCTTGAGCGCCTGCCAGGCCGGCACGACCGAACTGAACAGCTGCACGACGATGGATGCCGAGATGTAGGGAATGACGCCGAGCGCGAACAGCGAGAAACGGCTCAGCGCGCCTCCCGAGAACATGTTGAACATGTCGATCAGGCCGCCGCTGTTCGACACCAGCCGCGCCATCGCTTCCGGGTTGACGCCCGGGACCGGAATGAACGAGCAGCTTGCCGAGCGACGCCAATCCGCTGGATTTCGATGCTGCCACGGTTATTCGACGCTCCCGCCTGCCGCCTCGATCGCGCTGCGGGCACCGGCCGTCACGGCAACGCCGCTCAGCTTGATCGCCCGGGTCACTTCACCCTTCTTGACGATCTTGGCGCGCGTAGCGCGGGTTTCGACCAGACCGGCGGCCTTCAAAGCCGCAAAATCGACCACGTCGAGATTGAGCTTGTCGAGCTGGTAAAGCAGCACTTCGCAGACATCCATCGACATCTTCGAACGGAAACCGACCTTCGGAAGACGGCGCTGCAGCGGCATCTGGCCGCCTTCGAAGCCTGCCTTGACCTTGCCCTTGCCGGAACGCGCAAACTGGCCCTTGTGACCACGGCCGCAGGTCTTGCCGAGGCCGGATCCGATGCCGCGGCCCACGCGCACGCCTTCTTTGCGGGCGCCCGGTGCGGACTTGAGAGTATTGAGACGCATGAAATCGACTCCTGGTTCTGCAGGACGCTTACGCGTCACTTTCGACGTTGACGAGGTAGCTGACCTGGTTGATCAGGCCCCGCACCGACGGCGAATCCTTCAGTTCACGCACATCGTTGATCTTGCGCAGGCCGAGGGCCTTGACGCTGAGACGATGGCGCCCCTGGCAACTGTTCGGGCTCTTGACCAGGCGCACGCGCACGGTCTGGTTCTTTTCCTTAGCCATTGCCGAGCACCTCTTCAATCGTCTTGCCGCGCTTGGACGCTATGCCCTGCGGCGTTGCCATCGCCTGCAAACCGTTGATCGTGGCGCGAACCAGGTTGATCGGGTTGCGCGAGCCAACGGCCTTTGCCAGAACGTTCTTCACACCGACGACCTCGAGCACGGCACGCATGGCGCCGCCAGCGATCACGCCGGTACCTTCGGAAGCGGGCTGCATGTAGACGCGAGCCGCGCCGTGGTTCGCCTTGACGGCGTGCCACAGGGTGCCTTCCTTGAGATCGACACGCACCATGTTCTTGCGCGCACGTTCCATGGCCTTCTGGATGGCGATCGGCACTTCACGCGCCTTGCCATAGCCGAAGCCGACCCGACCTTCGCCATCACCGACGACCGTCAGCGCGGTGAAGCTCATCTGGCGGCCACCCTTGACGGTCTTCGCCACTCGATTTACTGCGATCAACTTCTCGAGGAGGCCGTCGCTGGTCTCACGATCATTGCTTGACATGTTTCACCTTTGTGCCGGCCACTGGGGGTCCGGACTTCAATTTGCGGCTGATACCGCTTGGAGTTGTGGTCTATCTATGTCGGGAATGGAGAATGGTGAATTGGGAATGGGAGTGAAGCAACAAGCTGCAGCTCTCCGCGTTTCCTAATCTCTATTCTCTATTCCCGATTCCCGGCCTTTAAAACTTCAATCCCGCCTCGCGCGCCGCATCGGCCAGCACCTGGATGCGGCCGTGATAGCGGAACCCGGAGCGATCGAATGCAACATTCTCGACGCCTGCCTTCAGCGCACGCTCGGCGATCATCTTGCCGACAGCGGCCGCGGCTTCCTTGTTCTTGGTGCCCTTGAGCCCTTCGGCCACTGCCTTCTGCACCGTCGATGCGGAAGCGATGACCTTGTCCCCCGAGGCGCTGAAAACCTGCGCATAGAGATGCTGCCCGGTACGGTGCACGCTGAGGCGCGGCACGCCGAGGGAGCGGATATGCATGCGCGTGGACTTGGCGCGGCGCAGTCTTGCGGTGTTCTTGTTCACTGTCATTCTCCGGGAAGCTGAAGCGCCAATTAGGCCTTCTTGGCTTCCTTCAAGGTGATCTTCTCGCCTGCATAACGAACGCCCTTGCCCTTGTAGGGCTCCGGCGGTCGGAAAGCGCGAATCTTGGCAGCGGCTTCGCCGACAACCTGCTTGTCCGTGCCCTTGATGACGATCTCGGTCTGCGTCGGCACCTCGAGGGTGATGCCCTCGGGCGCCTTGAACAGGACCGGATGCGAGAATCCGAGGGTCAGGTTCAGGTCCTTGCCGGCAAGCGCGGCACGGTAGCCGACGCCGACCAGTTCAAGCTTGCGCTGGTAGCCTTCGCTGACACCGACGACCATGTTGTTGATCAGGGCGCGGGCGGTGCCGGCCATCTTGACGTCGCCATCGGTCTTGCCGCTCAGCAGCACCTGGCCGTTCTCGAGCTTCGCGAGTACGCCCGGCGGCGTCGCCAGTTTCAGGGATCCCTTCGGGCCCTTGACGATGATCGAGTCGGCGGCAACCTGGACATCAACGCCCTTCGGCAGCACAACGGGTTTTTTGGCAACTCGTGACATGTTCTCTCTCCTTAGGCCACGATGCCGATGACTTCGCCGCCAAGACCCTGGGTGCGGGCCTGAGCATCGGTCATGATTCCGGACGATGTGGAGACGATGGAAATACCGAGGCCATTGAGCACCTTGGGCAGCTCGCCCTTGCCGCGATACACGCGCAAGCCGGAACGGCTGACCCGCTCGATGCGGTCGATAACCGGCTTGCCCTCGTAATACTTGAGGCCAATCTCGAGTTCGGGCTTGCCTTCCTTCGCCTGCACCTGGAACTCGGCGACATAGCCTTCGTCCTTGAGCAGCGTGGCGATGGCGAGCTTTACGCGCGACGAAGGCATGCGCACAGCGCGCTTGCCGGTAGCCTGGGCGTTGCGGATACGCGTGAACATATCGGCAATGGGATCAGTCATGCTCATGTTTCAAATGTCCTTTCAAGCATCGATATCCGAATC